>Ga0187847_10000787_pt1 | contig 32160 bp, 23 predicted proteins | sample June2016WEW_4_10_FD_132458 | JGI IMG/M metagenome (GOLD analysis project Ga0187847, IMG submission 132458) | Peatland microbial communities from SPRUCE experiment site at the Marcell Experimental Forest, Minnesota, USA - June2016WEW_4_10 | ecosystem: Environmental > Terrestrial > Soil >...
TTCTATCGCCCGGTAAGCGCCGATGAAAGCACCACCGAAGAGAAGGCCGCAGGGATCCTGCTGTTCAGCAACTAGAACCGTCTCAGCCTGCGCCAACAAAGCCCTCGGTAACCGCCGAGGGTTTTTGTTTGCTCAGCCAATTCTAGAGAGTTTTTCTTAATAACCAGGGGCCCACCCACACTGTCCAAGGATTGGCGAGCAGTGAGCTCATGAACCCGCGCTAGAGTGTTGAGACGCAGGCCGGGGGTCGGAGTGAAGTCAGTCGTCAACGTGGACGGTACACAAAATGACACGGCGTAGAGCAATCCTTCTCTTTACCTTAGTTAGTGCAATAAGCGGCCTCACCGGATGTGGGTTTCCCAATCTTCCCGCCTTCACGCTGCCGACACAGCCGACTCAACCATTTTCGATTTTGTTTGTCGAATCTCCGCCCGCATCAATGGCTGTCAATGCATCGACTACCGTGTATGCGGCCGTTGAGAATAGCCCATCTACCAACCAGGTCAACTATTCGGTCATCTGCGCTAGCGCAAATGCGTGCGGCGTTTTGAGTCCAAGCGACGAGGCTGGTGCGATTGTATACACGGCGCCTTCGGCCATTCCGTCCGGTGCGAGTGTGACTATCACGGCCACTGCCGCAGCCGATGCCACCAAATCTGTCTCGGCGGTCGTTACAATCACGCCTCCCATTGCGATCTCCGTTTCATTTCAATCGCCATTGCCGGCGTCTCTGCAAGTCAATGCTGCGGTGTCTTGGATCGCGGTCATCAAAAACGATACTTCTGCGAATCCTCAGGTAAAGTGGACCGTTGATTGTGGCGGCACGTCTTGTGGCTCATTTAATCCCGCGGTGACCTCGAACTATTTCGCAACCGGGTATACCGCGCCTGCTTCCATTCCGCCGGATAACACTGTGACCGTCACGGCTACCTCGGTCACCGATCCAACCAAGTCAGCGTCGGCCACCATCACGATCGTTGCGCAAGGTCCGACTCTGGCCAACGGTACCTACGTCTTTCAGATCTCCGGACCAGCCGGTTCCGCCGCTAACTTCACCACGGGTGTAATCGTAGCTGCGAATGGAACCATCACTGGCGGCGAGCAAGACTCCATTGCCTATAACACCGACGACAACGGCAATCTATATCCCTATTCCTATCTGTCAGGGGAAATCACCGGCGGAAGTTATTCCGCCACATCCGATGGAAACATTCAGATCTCCATCATTTCCGGAGATGGTGGCGGAGAAACCCTCAATGGAGTTCTTGCTTCCGGTCAGAGAGGATTTGTCGCCCAGCTATACGGCTCGCTTGGCAGCGGTACACTCGATCTCCAAACAAGCGCCTCCGCGCCTACGGGCGGATACGCCATCTCCCTGTACGGCGGAGATCAGTACGGCGGGGAGAGTTGGCTCGGCGGCATTCTCAACATCGACAGCGCAGGAGGAATCTCGGGCGCCGGCAGTGAACTTGATCTCATCGATGCGGGATATAGCGGGCTGCCCAGCGGCGAGGAAACATTAGGTGCCAGTACGGTGACCGCACCCGACAAGTTCGGACGAGTGCAGTTTCTGCTGAACACAGGAGCGTCCTCAGCGCTTCCGGTTCAGGATCTGGTTGGCTATATCGAGGACGCTACCCACATGCGGCTCATCTCATCTGTCTATAACAACCAGGAGAACTACCAAGGTGTGATGGGCGGCATGGCTCTGGGGCAAGGCGCGAGCACCGGGCATTTCAGCAATAGCTCGTTAGCGGGAACGAGTTATGTCTTCGGAGCTTCTACTCTGACTCAATATAGCCAGTACCAACTCGCCGGCGTCGTTATTGCGAATGCCGATGGCACGCTCGGCGGCATGGTCAACTGGAACAACCTGACTGAAAAAACGGCGCAAAGCCCACTGCCCGTGAATGGTTCCTGGACCATCGATTCCACCGGTAGGGCTACGCTCTCCAATGTTACCCAGGCATCGACCTCTACGGAGCCTTTTACTGACGGCATGCACCTGTATCTGACCGGTGACGGCAATGCTCTCCTGCTCTCTAGTGAAGGCGCCAATCCATTCGCCGGTCAGGCGTTCCTGCAGCAGACCGCTGCGTTCACCGCCGCCTCGTTCAACGGAACCTATGGACTGAATGCCAGTCTGGCCAACAATGGCGCAACGTCTCCAAATTCTGTCGCAGTCGGTTCAATTACTTCCGTTGCCGACAACGGCGCTGACTTACTCGCGGGATTTGCCGATGGAGGCAGTGGCGGCGCGGACTTCGCAATCTCCGGCAGCTTCACCCCAGGCTCGAACGGGGTCTTCACGGGCACTCTGACTGGCCTTGATGCGGCGTCCCGCACTACCACGGATAACTTCACCTTGTACCTTGTGGACAATACACGAGCGGTCGCTATCGAGACGGATGGCAGCCAGTTGATCTTGGGATATCTTCAGCTTCAGCAGTGATCGCACCAGCGGATTCTCACTATGATTTCGGCGTAGTCCCGGTTCGCATTGCCGTGCGCAGAGCAATCAGCCCAAGGAGCGCGATCACAGCGATCAGTGCGGCCCACAAAAGCCAGGGATGCTTTTCCGTGAAGGGACGTTCGTCCGGACGCGGCTGATATCTCGGATTCGCTTGCTCCGCGTCCGCGCTAATCTTCGCTGCATCGCTCTGCGGAGTGAACAGCTCGGAATAGTCGTAACGCGGGACCTGGAGCACCGAATCGCCGTAATAGAGCGTGTAGTGCGTATTTACCGCAGCTTCGAAGCAGAGATTCCGTTCGAGCATCTCCAGTCGCACTGAATCCATCTTCAACGGCGCATCGTCCCCGTTCTCAATTGTCACCGTCCACTTCGCGGGCTTGGCGAAATCTTCGCGCGGGGCGTCGATTGCCAAGCGTTCCTCGTCAATGCGGCGGCCGTTCTGCATGCTGTGAATGCGTAACAAATTGCCATTCGATGTAACCGGAACCGGCGGGCCAGCCGTATCTGATTCCATTGTCGGCGGCGAAATCTGCGCAACGCTGACGCTGACGTCGCGGCTGAACAACCGCGGCTCCGCCTCGGGGACGAAAACAATCCGATCTACTGGAACTTGCGCGGGCACTGTGAACTCGAAGATCAAATCATGCCCCTTCTGGGTGGAGTGCGATGTCTCCGCTACGGTCTCATACTTCGGCTGGCTTGCAGGCAGGCGCTCCACTGAGAGCCCGGTAAAGTTATCCGGCCGCAACGGCCCGGCCACACGAAAATGCAAATATCGAAAATCCGATTCAGGCAAGTGCAGCACGGTGCTGCGGCCCAGCCTCTGTCTTTTCAAATCGAAGATGGTGTACGAGCCAAGCTTTGTTGCAGCGCTCCCATCCTGCGCTCTGCTCCCAGAAACCGCAACCGTGGCGATAAAATCCTGCCCGGTCACCGTAAGGTCCAGGTCGCTGTATTTTCCTTCGGGCAGCTCTGCGTCAAAGACCGTTCCTGCGTCCTGAACTCCCAGGTTCAGCAAGGAGATGACTTTTTGCGCGCCTTGTTCCGCGGCCGCCGTGCGAATTACATAGGGCGTCTCTGTGCCATCGCGATACAAGCGTAGATCGGCAAGTTGCGGCGCGGCATAGTTAAAGATTCCCGCATCGAGCACAAGGCAGCTTTGCCCACCGTTCTGCGGCAGATTCTGCAATGGCCGCTCGTACCGGAAATACTGGATCTCCGGAGATGCGGCGGCAACTGCGAGCAGAAGAAAGGTTGCGCTCAGCTTCATGATTCCTGCCCTTTTTTATTGCGGAGATTCAGCCAGTCGCGTTGATATACATAGCTTACCGCCAGCAGCAGCGCACCCAGACCAAGGAAGCTCAGGATTCTATATCCCTCGGCCAACTCGCTCACATCCACGAGAAATACCTTCCCAACGGAGACCGCCAGAAGCACCAGCGCCTGCCAGCGCAGGAACGCCGAACGCCGCCAGAATCCCGCTCCCAGCAGAATTGCACCGTAAAGCATGAACCACGCTGAGTAAGTGAACTGCGCGATCATCTGGTAGTTGTGCATTGCGCGGTAGTCACCACGCCATGGACGCATCCACCAATAATGGTGAATCTCCAGGCTGACCGACAGCAGAATCAGAGCGCTTACAATCAGAGCCGCGACAGCACTTAGTGCCTGCCATCCGCCTTGCTTCTCTGCTTCTGCTTCAGGCTGCGCTTTGTGTGCAATCCAGCAGGCGATTGCGAAGGCCACAATTCCCGCGCAGAAGTCGCCAAAGCGCTCATTGAAGATCGGCATCACATAGGCTGCTGAATCAATCTCCATCAGCGCCAGCACCAGCAGCGCCACCAATCCCAATGCAAGACAACCGATTGCCAACACCCTGAGCAGCATCGACCGCAACCGGCTGGCGCTCCACAATAGCACCACACCTTCCGCCAGCCAGCCAATCGTGAGCCATGACCCATGCGCCTTGAGCGGAATCGCCATGGTCAAAAACACCACCGCCGCCGTCAAATGCAGCCCTGAGAGAACTGCTCCACTTGCCCGCAACCTGCCCAATGCAGGCAACCGCATCAGAGCCAGATAGAACGCTGCAAACGCAACCGCCAGCCACGGCCCGGCCCAATCCATGCCTTTCGAATCGAACAGCAAATAGAATCCGAGGAATCCAAGTCCGGCATTCGCAACCGGCAGCAGTACTCCAGCCAACGCGTCCCATCTCGAAACAGTCGCCCCGTCGTCACCGTTTGCCCGCACCAGCCGCGGCGCAAAGGCGAAGATCAGGAAGTAGCACGTCAGGAAAAAAGTGGTCCACCCAAACGCGCCGAACCCGTAGAACGTGCCCCACCAGCCGATGATGAATACCACCGTGCCTATGTATGCCGCGAACAGCAGCCGCGACCACGGTCGTAGCGACGCAAGCACCAACACCGCAATGTCCATCAACAGCAGGTAGCTGAACAGTGTGACTTCGTGGTTCTCGCCGGTCGAGAGCAGCAGAGGCGTGCTGAGGCCGCCAGCGATGGCATAGAGCGCCAGCAGTTCGGCATCCTGTATCCAGGCCATGAACCCGTTGAACGCGGTCACCAGAATCATGGCGGCAAACGCCACGCTTGCGGGCACCAGATGGAAGACTGAAAACGACGCCCATAGTGACAGGTACAAAATCCCGCTGCCCACCGCCTTGAGCGAATAAGCAAACGCGGTAAAGCCCTTGCTCTGGAATCGCTCGGACCACGCAACTATTCCCGCTCCGGCAACCAGTCCGATCAGTACTCGCCCTAGCGGTCCAATCCAGTGATTGTCGAAGGCCATCTTCAGGAACCACGCCACCGCGATCAGCACAGCCAGAATGCCGATGCGATTGAACCACTGCGACCCGATCCGGCTCTCCAGCGAGCGGCCGTCTTCGGCTGAGATCCCACCAGTGCTTTGCCCTGCTGCTTGCATGTACCGAAAGCTGGGGGCTGCAATCGGCGGCGTGCGTGCCGTTGTCTCAGCCGCTTGCCCTGGAGCCTGTCCAGCTTCTACGCCAGCCGGTCCTTGAGTTGCGCCAGTCGATCTAGACCCGGAGATTCGCTCCACCTCCGCCGTCCACGACGGAGTTTCAGGTGCTGCTGTATCTCCGCTAGTAGGCTCCGTCGCCGGTGCCTGAACCTCGTCCAACGCGATTCCGCTCTGCCGCAGGGCGGTTTCAAGCTGCCAAACGCGCGCGGTGAGTTCGCGCACCTGCTCTTCAAGTCTGCCCGGAATGTCAGGTTTCATCGCGTCCACTCTACAGCAGAGCTGGGGTCAGTGCCAGTGATAAGGGCTTGGAATTCTGCCCCTCGGTAACCTGGAAGCAGCCGCGCAGGAGACCCTTCATCCTCCTCATCTGGCGGAGGCCGGCCCACCTTTCGCATTCATCCAGGAACCGCGGCCAGCCACCACATCCAACCCGGTCGAGTAAACTGAAAGAGCGATGCTCGACCTGGGATTTGTCCGGGGAAACCTGGAAATTGTTGAAGAAAAACTGCGTGCTCGTGGGGCCGACCCGGCTGCGCTTCTGGGCGATTTCCGTGCTCTCGACCAGGCTCGCCGTGAAGCCATCACCCTGGCCGAGCAGTCGAAAGCCCGCCGCAACGAACTCAGCCAACAGGTAGGTGCGCTCAAGAAAGCGGGTCAGGACGCGACCGCCGCCATGGAAGAGACCCGCGCCCTGAAAGATAAGCTCGATCAGCTTGACCAGACCGCCGCTCAGCTTGACGACCAACTACGCTTATCCATCGCGCGGATTCCCAACCTGACTCGTGACGAAGTCCCCGCGGGCAAATCCGAAGCCGACAATGTCGTCGTCAAGACCCACCTGCCCGAGGCCCAGCACCGCACCTGGGACTTCACCCCCAAACCCCATTGGGAAATCGGCGAAGCCCTCCGCATTCTCGACCTCGAACGCGCCGCCAAGCTATCCGGCGCACGATTCGCGGTCTACTTCGGTGCGGGCGCACGCCTCGAGCGCGCCCTTATCAGCTTCATGCTCGACTTCCATACCCAGAAGCACGGCTACACCGAAGTCCTGCCGCCGTTCATGGTCAACTCCAAGTCCCTCTTCGGCACCGGCCAGTTGCCCAAGTTCGCCGAGGATCTGTTCCGCTGCTCCGATGCCGACGCCGAAGCCGTCGCGCGCGGCGAATTCAAAGACAACGACCACTGGCTCATTCCCACCGCGGAAGTTCCGGTCACCAACCTATACCGCGACGAGATTCTCGATGAAGCCCGTCTGCCCATCCGACTCACTGCGTACACTCCCTGCTTTCGCGCCGAGGCAGGAGCCGCCGGCAAAGATACCCGCGGCATCATCCGCCAGCATCAGTTCCAGAAGGTCGAACTGGTCCAGTTCGTGCGGCCTGAAAACTCCGATCTTGAACACGAGCGCCTTACACGCGACGCCGAAGAAATCCTCGAAGCCCTCGGCCTGCCTTATCGCCGCGTCCTGCTCTGCACCGGTGACACAGGCTTCTCCGCCGCCAAGACATTCGACCTTGAAGTCTGGCTACCGGGTCAACAGCTTTACCGCGAAATTTCATCCTGCTCCAACTTTGAAGCTTTCCAGGCACGTAGGGCCAATATCCGCTACAGGCCTGCTGGCGAAAAAGGAGTCAAAGCCAAACCGGAGTTCATCCATACATTGAATGGCAGTGGTCTCGCAATCGGACGCACTTGGCTCGCTATCCTTGAAAACTACCAGCAGGCGGACGGCTCCGTGCTCATTCCGCAAGCCCTGCAGCCCCATATGGGCGGCCTCGACAGAATTGTGAAGGAAGTTTAATGGAGACCTTGAATCCAGCCGTACCCGTGCCGAATCAACCGCGCACTATCAAACAGCTTTTCCTCAGTTACTTCTACTGGACCTACCCGCGCGGCAGTTTCCATTACGACGTCATGGTCACCATGATTCTGCTCTTCATCTTCGTCACGCCTTTCTTGTGGAACTATGGCGACAAGCCGTCCGCGATCGCTGGACCTCTGCATCCTATTCAAGTCATCGCCAATGATGGCCACGGCTTTATTGTTACCGTCCAGGCCGAGGATGCCAACGTTCCGGCAGTTGCCTCAGATAAGGTTGTCAAAAGGGCTCTCCGCAAGGCCATCGAACCGGTCACCGGCGACGCTGTCTTTGTCGAACATTGGGAGACTGTGACCGATGCGCAAGGTAACGTGTCCTGGAGGGTTTGGGCTCATAGATAACTCAAATTAAGCGCTTCGTTCGTCGCGGAGGCGCATCAAACGAAGACAAGGATAGTTATGCGTCTAACAAACACGCTCGCCCTCGCCGCGTACCTCCTGTTCATTTCCAGCCCTATTGTCTTTGCTGCTGCCCCTGAAGATGATTTGAAGAACGTTCTTCACCGTCTCGATGTCGCCGCGGCAAGCTTTCATTCCACCTCGGCCAACGTTGAGTTCGACACCACCCAGACCTACCCGATTCCCGACAAGGAAGTGCAGACGGGCGTTGTCTATTACGAACGCAAAGGCTCTTCGTTTCAGATGGGCGTGCATTTCATGAAGGACAATGGCCGGCCCGTACCCAAGATCATGGTCGTCTCCGGCGGGGTCTTCCAACTATATGAGCCTCTCATTGACCAGGTAACTAAGTCCACCAAAGTGAGTAAGTACGAAAGCTATCTCGCGCTCGGATTCGGTGCCAGGGGGCAAGATCTCGCCGACAAGTGGAATATCAAGTACCTGGGTGAAGAGACCATTGACGGAGTCAAGACAGCAAAGCTCGAGTTAGTCGCCAAGGACCCCGATGTCCTCAAGCTTTTCCCCAAAGTCACCATCTGGATTGACCCCGATCGTGGCGTTAGTCTCAAACAGATCTTTGACCAAGGAGAGGGTGCATCCAGGGTCAGCCTCTACTCCAATATTCAAGTCAATAAGTCGCTACCCACCGACGCTTTCACTTTCAAAACTGACAGCAAAACCCAATTCGTCAATCGCTAGGGAAACTCTCGCGCATTCCACAAATGCCGGGGACTCGTCTTTCGTATCTGGATCATGGGATGTCGCAAATCTGTGTCTCACCGTCGTGAGAACCGCGCGATTTCCCTGAACCCCCAGGCAACCGCAACCCCACCCAGCACGAACACCATCGGGAAGCATTCCAACGTATAGCGCGCTTCCGGCGCCTCCACGTTCATCAGCAGTGCGCTGCGTAGCGCCATATACGCCAGCATCCATGGCCAGTACCGTGGACGCAGGCACAAGCCGATAAGCCCGAGCAGCAGATACAACGCATTCAGTCCCACATACGCCCAACTGAACCGCGTCTCAGCGTTGTGGTGCGCATACACCCACCAGTCCAGGTCGATGTTCAGGTTCTCCACGCGAGGCCTGAGCCACATATCAGCCATTCGTCCAAGCGGTAGCCAGGCGTAATAGCGCAGCGGATCGGCCTTCACCCGCTCCTCTGCCAATCGCGCAAACCCCGCATCCAGCGCGGTCGAGAGATCCTGCCCGTTATCGTCGTAGGCCTTTTTGAGCGCAGCCGTCTCTGCGTATTGCTGAGGCGAATCGAACGCTCTCGTCGGCAACTTGCCTAAATCGAGCGGGCTACCCGGCACATTCCAGTAAATCTGGTACGTCGATACAAAATCCAGGCACCACGTCTTCATCCACCGCTGCCAGCCGGGATAAATCTCCTCGCCGGGGTCAGTAGCATACCGCGGGGCCAGCGGCTCAAACACGTGAAAGACGCTCCAGTTCCTCGCGGTCCAAGCCCCAAACGGCGCCAGCGCCAGGAGCAGGCAAACCAATGTCATTCTTGCCAGCCTTATTTTGGTTACCGCGTCGCGCCTCAAGCCAACCAGCAGCGCTGGAGCCAGCGCCACGCCCACCAGTGCGCCATCGGGTCTCAGCAGTGCGGCAAAACAAATCGCAAATGTGAACAGCAGTGCATTTCCCCATCCGGGCCGCGCGTGGAACCACCCCATTGACCACAACGCCAGTGCAATCGCAAACAGTGTCGCTGTCTCCGTCAGGGGAGCCACCGCGTACGATGCAGTAAAAGGGCAAAGTGCCGCCAGCCAAAGAGTCGTCAACGCAGCCTCGCGCTTTACCTCTGCGGGCGCAATCTGCCATGCAAATCCCGCCAGCAGCAGGCATCCCGCCAGCTCCAGCGCAATCTGGGCATAGCCCACTGCGTTGTAATTCTCCATGCCAAACAGCCTGAAGCAAGCAGCGAGGAACAGCGGGTATCCCGGCAGTCGAATTAGCGTCGAGTGCAGCACGCCGCTCCCGTCGGTGATCGCATATTGCCCATGCCGCAACATGTTTTTCGCCAGACCGCCGTAGATCAACGGGTCCCCCGAGACCTGGGGAATCGCCTTCAGCATCCATATGCGTAGTACGGCGCCCGCTGTAACGGCCAGCGCCGCCGATACCGTCGTCCACTTACGGCTCTGTCCCCAGTTCACTCTTGTGCTGTTTACCCCTGTCAATTTACTCCCCAAGGCTGCTTCCATAAGATTCGTACTGTACAGCGTAGACCACCGCCACGGTCTTGGTGTACTTAGATTCCCCACGTAGAATAGAAAAGCGCGTACATGCCGGATAAACAGATATTCTTCGACCCGCAACGGAAACGGTGGAAACGGCTTCGTCGCATCCTCGACGTCACAGCCGTCACCTTTACTCTCGTTCTGGCTGGATTCATGTTCAACGTGCTGCGCACCCAGCATTTACCCGAATTGCTGCTGCCCACACCTCGTCATAATTTCAAGGCCCTGCCTGATCGTAACGTCCTGCTGCGCGGCGCCAAAGCCCGACCCACGCGTCGAAAGACGACACGCAAGCCCTCTGAAATCCCCCTCAACTCCGGCGAAGGCCTTCGAGCCGCTTATTACGTTCCGTACGACGAGGCCAGCTACTCCTCGTTCAAGGAACATGTCCACCAGATTGACATGCTGTTTCCGGAGTGGCTCCATGTCGATTCCGCCAAGCCTACTCTGCTTGGCATCCACAACGACAGTCACCGCGAGTATCCCATCGTCGACAACGCCACCGTCCATGATCCCGACGACGGAGACCGAATCAAGCTCGTTATCCAGGCTGCCAAAGAAGACACTGAAGTCTTCCCGCATTTGAACAACTACAACGCCAACACCCAGAATTGGGACGCGGGCGTTGGCAATCTCCTCAAAGATCCTAGCAATCGTGCCGTGCTGCGCAGTCAAATTCTTCGCTTTTTCAAGGCATATCCGTTCTATCGCGGCCTGTCGCTCGACTTTGAAAGCCTTCCCGACGACGCCGATCCGGCATACCAGAGCTTCATTCAAGAGCTCGGTGCCGATATGCACGCGCGCAAACTTGTCCTCTACGTCAACGTCGCCATTGCCACCCCGGATGCAGATCTTAAGCAGATTGCCGCCAATTCTGACGGTATCATCCTTATGAACTATGACCAGCATCAGGTCACCAGCGATCCTGGTCCCATCGCGAGTCAGGATTGGTTCGTTGGCAACCTCACGCGCGTCCTCAAGACAGTTCCGAAGAACAAGCTCATCTGCGCTGTTGGCAATTACGGCTATGACTGGACGCTCTCCATTCCCGCGTCGCCCAGGAAAGGCAGCCGCAAGCCGCCAGCTAAACCAGAGGTCGTAAATACTGAAGATCTCTCGGTATCCGACACCTGGGGTCGTGCTTCCAACGCTGATGCCGACCTCGATCTCGATTACGACACGCTCAATCCCCACTTCGAGTACATCGATGAGGATTCAAACCAGCGTCACGTCGTCTGGTTCCTCGATGGGGTCACCATCCTCAACGAACTGCGGGCCGCTCGCCAACTTGGTCTTTCTACCTTCGCACTCTGGCGTCTCGGCTCTGAAGACAGCTCATTGTGGAGCGTCTGGGACAAGCCCAGCAACCCTGACTCGCTGCAAGCGCTTGGCTCGGTTCAGCCCGGCCATGACGTCGACATCGAGGGTGAGGGTGACATCATGCGCGTCACTAGCCTGCCCCAGCCCGGCAAGCGCACCATTTCCCGCGACACCGACGAGACCGACCCGCGTAAACAGCTCATCATTGACGAGCACATGGACGTCTATCCTCGCACCTATACCGTCCAGTACTACGGCTATCACCCCAATCAAGTTGCTATTTCCTTCGATGACGGGCCAGATCCCAAATGGACCCCGAAGATCCTCAACATCCTCAAACAGAAAAACGTCAAAGGTACTTTCTTCCTCATCGGGGCCGAAGCCGCCGAGAACATCGGCCTCATGCAGCGCATCGCGCGTGAAGGCAATGAGATCGGCAACCACACCTATACGCACCCAGACATCAGCAATATCTCAACCCAGCAGCTCGACCTGCAAGTCAAGCTAACGCAGCGTTTGTTCGCCAGCAAACTGGGCGTCGAGCCGCTCTATTTCCGTCCTCCTTACGATATCGACGAGGAACCAGAAACAGATGATCAGGCAGCGCCGGTTGTGCCCATCCAGAACGACGGTTACATCGTCATTGGCAGCAAAATCGATACGGACGACTGGGACGAGCATCCTCATAAATCCCCAGTTGAAATCACCCGATCCGTTCTCTCCCAGTTGGAGATCATGAAAACCAAGCCGCAATTCCGCGGCTCGGTCATTCTTATGCACGACGGCGGCGGTGACCGTCAGGCAACCGTGGACGCACTGCCAGTCCTCATTGATTCTCTACGCGCGCACGGTTACACCATCGTCCCCGTCTCCGCGCTCATGGGCAAGACCACTGCCGATGTGATGCCCCGGCTCAACTTCTGGCAATTCCTGCGCGCCGTGCCAGATTCAGTCGCTTTCTCCGGTGTGCAATTCATTGGCGTCTTCATCGCCATGGTCTTCTTCCTCGGCGACATCCTCATGAGCGCGCGCCTCATCATCATCGGCATCTTCGCTGTCATCGACCGTTTCCGCAAGCCGCATCGGCCCGCCTCACCCGGATACAATCCGCGCATTGCCGTTCTCATCCCCGCCTACAACGAAGAGACGGTCATCGTGCGCACCATTCGCTCTGTCCTCAACTCCGACTACAAGAACCTCCACATCATCGTCATCGACGATGGCTCGTTTGATCGCACCTACGACGTCGCCCGCCAGGCCTACGCCCCGGAAATTGCAGCCGGTCGACTCCAAGTCCTCACCAAGGCCAATGGTGGCAAGGCCGCGGCTCTCAACTACGCACTCAATCTTCTTGAAGAGGATGTCTATATCGGCATCGACGCCGACACTGTCATCGCCGCGGACGCCATCTCCAAGCTCATCCCGCATTTCGAAGACCCGCGCATAGGCGCCATCGCCGGCAATGCCAAGGTGGGCAACCGCGTCAATCTCTGGACTCGCTGGCAGGCGCTCGAATACATCACAAGCCAGAACTTCGAGCGCCGCGCACTCGACCTTTTCCACATCGTTACTGTCGTTCCCGGCGCCATCGGTGCGTGGCGCACAGCGGCCGTCAAAGCTGCCGGTGGCTATCCTCTCAACACCGTCGCGGAAGACGCCGACCTCACCATGAATCTTCTCGAGCAAGGGTTGCGCGTCGACTACGAAGATCGCTCGCTGGCCTTTACTGAAGCGCCAATCAATGCCAGGGGCCTCATGCGGCAGCGCTTCCGTTGGTCCTTCGGTACGCTGCAGGCAATCTGGAAGCATCGCGCCGCCTTCACCCGCAACAAGGCCATGGGCCTCTTTGCGCTGCCCAACATCCTCATCTTCCAGATGTTTCTGCCGCTGGTTTCTCCGTTCATTGACCTTATGTTCTTCACTGGCGTTGTCACTTACTTCATCAATCGCTACTACCACCCCGACTCAACCTCCGCCGCCAGCTTTGAAAAGCTGCTTGTCTTCTTTGTGGGCTTCCTGCTTCTCGACTTCGTTACCTCCTCGCTGGCCTTCTCGCTGGAGCGCCGTCACCCCGCCAACAAGGGCGACCGCTGGCTTCTCTTCCACATCTGGCTGCAACGCTTCGCCTACCGCCAGGTTTTCTCCATCGTCCTCTTCAAGACGCTGAAGCGCGCCATTGACGGCAAGCCCTTCAACTGGGACAAAATCCAGCGCACGGCCAAAATGAGCAAAGCCACTGAAGCGCTGACTGAAACGCCTTAGCCGTGGGGCGAAGGAGCGGAACGCGAAGTGATCTATCAAGAGGTTTTGAAGAGAGATCGTCAAGAGATTGAACTGCTGCTATCAGTGGGGCGAAAGTCCGACATCCAGGGTGCTTTGCTCAGTGCCGCGTATTACGAACCTGAATGGCGGTGGGTTCAAGGGCAGTGTCTCAACCATCTAAGCCACTCTGATCCGGACATCCGCTACATTGCTGCCACATGTCTCGGGCACATTGCCCGAATTCACAGACAACTGGACGTTGAATTGGTTCTACCAAGACTGCACGAGCTCAGAGCCGATCCTTTGGTCGCAGCAGGTGTCAACGATGCATTGGACGATATAAAGTTCTTCTTGAAATTTCAATAAGTACCTTTGTAAGACGTAATCTAAAGACATGATCAGCGAAGCAGTCAAGGAGCTTCAGGCGGAGTTGGCGAAGTCCGACGGGGGCAGTCTTCACCCAGCGAGCGAAGACGATATTAGAAAGGCAGAGTTGTTTGGCTTCCCAAACATGCTGGTCGATTTCTATCGCGAGTACGCGCCGGACGCAGCCGACGGGCGCGTTGAGCTCGATCAGAGGATTTGGTCTGTGCAGAATGCCATCGAAGAGAACAAAGATTATGTCCCCGGCGCTGAACTTTTCCCGTTGGGTTACGTGGTCTTCGCGAGCAACAAGTTCGGAGATGCGTACTGTATCGATACTGTCCACATAGGCTCTTCTGGCGAGTATTCAATTGTTCTTTTTCCTCACGACGCCATCGAAGAGGGCGCATCGCTTGAGGACGTCGAACAATTCCGTCTGACCGTCGCCACCACTCTTGAAGACTTTCTCTGGAACTTTGCTCGCAGGACACTTGTCGAGAAAGCAAGGTACCGCTGAGCGTCAAACAAAACCGCATACGACTGTTGCGTCCCGGAACTTTCCAATTCATTACATGTCCCAACTCTCCAAAGTCGAACTCCACCTCCACCTCGACTGCTCGCTCAGCTTTAACGCCGTCTCGCAGCTCGCCCCGCACGTCTCGCGCGAAGAATACGACACCGAATTCGTAGCCCCAGCTCAATGCGCCAGCCTCGCCGACTTCCTCACCCGCGCGCCCCGCGGCTTCCAGCTCATGCAGACGGAAGACGCCCTCCGCATCGTCGTTGAAGACGTCTTCGAACAACTGGCCCGCGACAAGGTAATCTACGCCGAACTCCGCTTCGCGCCACTCCTGCATCTCCTTAACGGACTCACGCCCGAAGCGGTGGTCACCGCCGTCGATCGCGCCACCGAGCAATGCATTCGCGACACCGGCATTGAAGCCCGCCTGATCCTCTGCACCCTCCGCCACTTCACCCAGGACCAAAGCCTGCAGACGGCGCACCTCGTCCATCGATTCCAGGGCACACGCGTCGCCGCCCTCGACATTGCCGGCGACGAGGCAGGCTTTCCCATCGACGCCCACATCGCCGCCTTCCGTTATGCAATCGACCGCGGGCTATATCGCACTGCCCACGCCGGAGAAGCCAGCGGCGCGACCAGCGTATGGGAAACCCTGCGATCTTTTCAGCCCACGCGTATCGGCCACGGTGTGCGCAGCTATGAGGACCCTTTGCTCGTCGATCACCTCAAGCGCGAGCGCATCCATCTTGAAGTCTGCCCTACCAGCAATGTGCAGACCCGCACCTGCCTTACCTATGCCGATCACCCCGTCGATTGCCTCTACCGCGCCGGTGTCTCTCTCGGAATCAGCACCGACACGCGCACCATCACCAGCGTGACTTTGGAGCAGGAGTACACACGCCTCCGCGAAAATTTCCGTTGGACCGACGAGGATTTACTGGCATGCAATCGTGAAGCCCTGCGTGCCGCCTTCATTGATGAGCCAACGCGCACACGCCTGCTCGCACAGCTCTCTGCAAATTGATTCAACTCCCCCAAGCGCTCAAAGCCTGCGGCGATACAACCAACGCACAGCCACAGATCATCTGAGTTGCCTGAGGGAGAATAGGCATGCCAACAGCAGCAAAAGAGAAGTCCACGCGAAAATATTCGCCGTCCGCCGGAAAAAGCGTTGAGAGAGAGATGAAGGCAATGAAACAAGGCAAGCTCAAAAGCGGCCGCAGCGGCAAGACCGTTATCAATCGAAAGCAGGCCATTGCCATCGCACTTTCAGAAGCGAGGAAGTCGGGCAAGAAGGTCCCAGCCAAAGAAACGTCGTAACAGTGAAATCGAAACATCCCCGGAAAAAGCCGGATGCCGATGCATGATTCACGAGTCCTATTTCTTGGCCGCACCACTCTCGACGTTCTTTACCAGCTCGACCGTCTTCCTGACGAAGACACCAAGGTTTACGCAGAATCGCTCCCTCGATCGCGGCCGCCGTTTCGAAATCGAGATAGCCCCTGTCGCCGCAACCGACACGCTCCGCGCCGGCGACGTTCTCCACGGCGCATTCTGTCACCATTTTGCGCGCAGTCGGGAGTTCGAGCGTGCGCTTCGCTGGGCCTCGCAAATCGCAACCCTGTCGTGCCAGAGTCTCGGCACAGAGGCATGGGCGAATCAGCCGGGGATTCCATCAGTCAACTAACCTCAAATCCCACCAGCTTTTTCTGGGGAATCAATCTGGATGACTCCCCAAGTCCCGAAACTATTCGATCTTCGATATTGTTGCTTTTGGCAATTATCTCCGTATAGACTCCTTCTATGGCGGTCAGAAATGTCAAGGAAGAAGCGCAGGTCTCCGCGGTCCGGGAGTTCAATCGCTTTTATACAGCGCGGCTGGGCCTGCTGCGCAAGCGGCATCTTGACGGCGACTTTTCGCTCAGCGAGGCGCGCATCCTGTATGAGATTGGAGCCAGTCCAGGGCTGACCGCTTCCTCCTTGCGCAACACGCTTGGTCTTGACCCTGGATATCTCAGCCGATGCCTCGCACTATTAGCCAGACGGAAGCTCGTGCGCCGGGCAACTTCCAACCGGGACGGCCGCGAGAAGCTGCTTACGCTTTCGCCTGCGGGGGATAAAGTCGTAGCCCAGTTGAACGAGCAATCATCGTTACAGATACAAGAGATGTTGGCGAAGGTCAGTGCAGCAGACCGCGCTATTCTGCTCGACTCGCTCTCCAAGGTCCGCTCCATCCTGAGCAAACCTGAATCTGTTCGAATTGTTCGCCTGACCAAATCCGACGACGACGCGCATCGCTTGCTGCAGGAGTATTACGAGGCAGTTAACGTCGTCCTACGGGACACTCCCCAGGCGATCCAGAGCATCATCGACGATTCCTGTTCCGGAGTGTGGCTGGCCTATCTCGAAGAAAGGGCTGTTGGCTGCGTCTTGCTCAAAAGCCTAACTTCCATTCCGTTCGCTGGGGAATGCAAGCGTCTCTATGTCCAGCCGGCGGCCCGGGGACATGGCATCGCACAAAAGCTGCTGGACGCACAGGAGGACTTTGCCCGCGTCAACGGTCTGCATTGGATCTACCTTGATAGCTACGACGATCTCAAAGTTGCCATTGCTCTCTATCGGAAGCGAGGGTACGTTGCATGCGAACGTTATAACAACAACCCGCAGGCAACGGTTTTCCTACGCAAGAACATCAGGCACCGGTCCTGAAGTGCTCCGCAGCATCTCGGCGCGACCGTAAAGTTGGGGAGCCGAGTATTCTGCCACCTATTTGTGAGGAGCCTTCGCCTTCGTCGTCGTTCCGCTCTCCGCTGGTTTGATCTGGAAGTTCGGCCAGACAATCGGAATCTGTTGCATCTTCAGGTTCGGCCACGCGGCCGGAGCCGGCCAGTCTTTCGCCTGTTCAATCGGCAGCAACTCCAAGCCTGGGTAGTGGTTCTGCGATACCGCGATCCCAGGCGGTTGATCGCCAATGCTTGAAGCCGGCGGATGAACCACCATCTCCGGATCCACCCGCACGCCGCCCGATCGTAGCGCCCCCGTCACGGGTGAGATGATCATCGTCAGCGACCCGCCTGGCGTTGCCTGCCAAACCGTCGGCCCCTTGCTAAGTTCCTTCTGGGATAGAAAGACATTTGGTGATGGTGATTCCAGCTTCTCGGGGCTTGAGGGTATCGGCGTGACCAACTGGCTGAACGCTGTGGCCCCGGTAGAAAGAAAAAGCGCAACCGCTCCAAATCGCATGGCTTCCCCTCCAAAGGACGGACGCGACACCGATCAAAACAGTAGCAAATCCCGTCGTCATGCCCGTTTGCAGTCTAATTGCCTCATAAGTCATTGCATCTAGGAGTTCCAAAGAGCCGTCTCGAACGACCGGGGCTTGTACCCTCATGTGATCCCTCCCCATGCCTCATCGTCACAATTTCAGCCGAAATACCACCTTAGTGTTAAGCGCATAGTACCCCTCTCACAAAGGACAAGGCTGAAGTGGTATTTCAATCCTCTCGTATCTCACCGATGATCCAGATGGGCACGGACTCGAAAGTGCCGCGCAAGCAGAATACTTGTGCGGATGAGGACCTGGACCTACTGCGAACCGAATTCGGGCCAATTCGCAGTCTCGCTGATGCAGACACATCCCCACTCTTGCTTCACGTCAACCAACGTGTTGTAAGAGGTAAAGACAGTTCTCTGCGCATAACTCCTCTTTCCGGCCGTTCCGGAAACCGGTACTCAGCGGGCAGAAAAAGGCCCTATCTGGATTCCGAGATAGAGGATGCACGTATGATAACTCAGATCATTTTGGCCGATTCGGAGACAATTTTCCGGGCAGGCGCTGCCAAAGCGCTCGATATAGAACATGATCTCTGCGTTGTTACTCAATGCGCAGACTTGGATTCAATGTACGACGCAGTGGCCGCTTTTCCCAACTCTATCGTCCTGTTCGCCTCGTTGCTCAAGCCAGATCAAAAGCGGCTCCTATCTCTACTTGAGACCGCTGGCAGCCAGGGCATCGTCATTGCCGATGGCGGTTTTGCTCCGAATTCCTACACGCAACAGGGCCTTCGTGGCGTGGTCTTTCGCAGCGTCACTCCCTCGGCCTTGGTGGAGTGCGTGCGCAAAGTTGCCGCTGGCGGTACCTGGATTCCCCCGATTCCCGTCCAAATGAATCCTTCTCAAAGCGATTTACTGGGAGCGCAGGTGCGCGATCGACTGACTGCCAGGGAGATGCGGATTGTGGCTCTTGTTGTGCAGGGCTGCAGAGGACAGGAGATTGCCAACCGGCTCGGCACCACCGAGCAGGTCATCAAGAATTACCTGCGTACAGTTTACGTCAAGACAGGTGCCAGCGATCGGCTGGATCTTGCAATGTTCACAATTCGCCATCCGGCATTGGCCAAGGCAGTCGCCGAAGTGGGCATCCAACTTGAAGCTGAGCGGCAAGCCTCTCAGGGTGCAGTAGCTTAGGAGTCCGATCCTGGCGGGCAGAATGAGATCGCAGTTTTCTGCCCGTAATCTCCGCCTTGTCAAGTCTGCCTCTGCCCCCGCTCTCCCGACTTCGTATTCCTTCCATTTTCGATAGGCCTCTACCTTCTGGGATTTTTTGGGCTTCGCTCTTGATCTCGGACTAACCTAGTCGTATATTAAACAAGGACCAAATCAGTCGGATATTGAATTGCTGTAGTCCCCGGCCTTGGGTGTGCTCGATTCCCCGGATTCTGTGTCCATCAAATCCTGAATTTCCGGGAGTAGTTCGTGAAGCACCTAACTTCTTTTGTTCACTTTCTTCCAGTCATGCGGAGAATTCTTTGTGTCGTGTGTGTTGTGAGACTTCTGTCTGCATTGCTCGTTTTTGCCAGCATAGGAGGCAGCATCTCCGGAGCGGTGAAGGACCCGTCGGGTAATCTGGTTCCCAATGCAGATGTGGTCTTGCGGGAGGTCAACACCGGATTCACAACCAGTGCGCACACGGATGGCAAGGGGCTTTACACGCTGCCGGTATTGCCGGTTGGCCGCTATGAGCTCAACATCGAGGTATCCGGGTTTCGCCCCTATCGGCGGACCGACATCGTGCTCGATACCAATGCGTCCCTCACGTTCGACGTCTGTCTCGCCGTCGGTGGTGATACGCAGACTGTAACCGTGAGCGACAACCCGCTGCATGTCGAAACAGTCAGCACGCAACTAGGCGAGGTGATCAGCGGCCGGCAGATGAACGCCGTTCCCTTAAATGGACGCAGTTTCACTGATCTTCTATCGCTGCAACCCGGCGTAGCCCCGGCGACCTCCATTACCTCCAGCACCGTGCAGGACGTGGGCGCGACGGTGCTCTCCCCGTCGGGCACCCTCAATCCCGGCACAATTTCCGTCAACGGCCAGCGCGAATTCGCCAACTATTTCAGCGTGAACGGAAGCGACGCGGAAGAAGACGTAAACGCTGGCACTGCCATCATTCCCAACCTGGATGCAATTTCCGAATTTCGCATCGTCACCAGCAACTTCGACGCCGAATATGGCGAGTTCAGCGGCGGCCAAATCAGCGTGGTCACAAAATCCGGCGGCAACAAGTTCCATGGCAGCGCATTCGACTTTCTGCGCAATACCGATGGCGACGCGCGCAGCTACTTCTCGCCCACGCGCGGTGCCTTTCGCCAGAACCAGTTCGGCGGCACCAGCGGCGGTCCCATTCATCACGACGAAGTCTTCTTCTTCGCGGACTATCAAGGTACCCGGCAGACGCAGGGAGTCGACACGCCGGTTATCGGGGTGCCTTCGGATGCCGATCGCACCGGCAATCTCTCTGACCTCGCTCCCAACAATTTCTACGATCCCACCACCAACCAGCCCCTCACCTTCGTCAGCGGACCCTATCTCGCCAGTCTTCTCTCGCAGAAACTGGGCTATACGGTCACCAATGGCGAGGCATACGACTACCCCGGTTGCTCCGCCACCGGAGCCCAAGCATGCGTGCTGCCCAATGCCACCATTCCGGCAAGTGCGTGGTCTGTTCCGGCGCAGCGCATGCTCCAATACATTCCCGCACCCAACAATGCAAGTGGCTTTGCCACCTCCGCCTACAATCAAACCCTCCGCGACGACAAGGCCGGCGTGCGCATCGACGCCAATACCCATTTAGGTCTATTGTCGGCCTACTATTTCATCGACGATTTCAACCTCGATAACCCTTACCCCGTTGCGCAGAGCGGCGCCAGCGTTCCCGGTTTCAATGCGCTCACCACCGGCCGCGCGCAGTTGCTCTCGTTGTCGGATACCAAGACGATCAATCCCACCACGATCAATGAAGTGCACGTGAGCTACCTGCGCGACATAACCAACCTGGGCCAACCCGTCGGCGGCCTCGGTGTCAGCCTGGTTTCGCAAGGCTTTCAGAATCCGAACGGTGATCCCAGCATTGTGGCTCTCTATCCAAAAGGGCAGGGCGTCGAGAACCTCAACTTCAACGGCTACTCCACCGGCACCGCAGCCAACCAGCTCATTCAAGCGAACAACACATATCAGGCAGCCGATAATTTCTCCAAAGTGTTAGGCAGCCACGCCATTAAGTTCGGTGTTGAATTTCACGCCGACCAGGTCAACGCGACGCCCATCGCCCAGTTCAACGGCAGCTTCGTATTTTCCGGAACGGAAACCGGCGTCGACTTCGCGGACTTCCTCATCGGCGTGCCCAGCCAGTACAACCAGAGCCAGCTCAATCCGTTTTATGCCCGCAACAAATACGCCGGCCTTTTCGCGCAGGATAGCTGGCACGTCCTTCCCAACCTTACGCTTAATTACGGCCTGCGCTGGGACCGCATCGCGCCCTGGTCTGAAAAGTACAATCAGATCTCAACCTTTGTAGCCGGCGCTCAGTCCAAAGTCTTCCCCGGCGCGCCTCCGGGCATCCTCTACCCCGGCGATCCCGGCGTGCCCAATACCCTCGCTCCCATCGGCGAACTGGGCTTTTCTCCGCGCCTCGGCTTGGCATGGTCACCCCTGGCTCAATCCGGAAGCATGTTAGAGAAGGTCCTCGGTGCGCCGGGCACAACCAGCATCCGCGCCAGCTTTGGTAATTTCTACACCGCCATCGACGCGCTCTCCATCGGCGTGCTGGCCGCCAACGCGCCCTACGGCACAACCTATACCAGCCCTCAGGAACCGCTCTTCGCCACACCTTTCATCGCCGCGCCCGACGGCACAAACTACGGCCAGCCCTTCCCCTACAAATTTGCCCCGCTCAATTCTTCGCTCAGCCATCCCGACGCAAACATCGATTGGAGCACTTACGAGCCGATAAGTGGAATCCCAGGCTACGACATCCACAACCGCACGCCGTACACCGAGGAGTGGATGTTATCCATCGAGCGTCAGGCCGGGCCGAATACAGTCTTCAGCGCGAGTTATGTCGGCACTGCCAGCCATCGCCAGCGTGTACTCATTGAGCCGAATCCGGGCAATCCTGCGCTCTGTCTGAGCCTAAGCCAGCCGAGCACGGTCCAGGCCGGAACCGTAACCTGCGGCCCGGAAGGCGAAGACACGGTCTACTATCCCATCGGCGGCGGCCAGGTAAATGGAACACGCGGCCCGCTAGGATCTAACTTCGGCAGTAATGCGCTGCAATCTACAATTGGCCGTGCCAATTACAACGCTCTCGAACTCAGCGCGCGCCATACCAGCGGCCGTCTTGAGTTTTCTGCCGGCTACACTTACGGCAGATCAATGGATCAGTCGTCGAACATCGGCGAGGAAGTCAATCCCTTCAACCCCACGCTGAGTTACGCGCTGTCGTCATTCGACGTCAAGCATAATGTCATTCTCAGCTACGAGTATCAACTCCCGTTCGATCGTTTCTTCCGTCCCAATCGGCTCACGCAAGGCTGGGCGCTCTCCGGCATCACGCGCTTCGCCAGCGGCTTTCCCGTCGCCATGATCAACAACGGCGACAACTCGCTCATTGGCACCAATCCCAACGGCATCAACAACACCAGTATCGATGAGCCCGATTACAACGGCGGGCCGCTTCATTTCAATCGCAACCCGCGCACGAACGGAAACAACTACTTCAACACCACCTCTTTCACGATGAATGCACTCGGCACGCCCGGAACCGCAAAGCGCCGTTTCTTCCACGGCCCCGGCGAAGATAACTACGACATGGCGGTCGGTAAAAAGCTGGCGGTTGCCGACTCCAAATCGCTGCTCTTCCGCGTCGAGGCCTTCAACGTCTTCAACCACACGCAATTCAGCGGCCCCGGTTCAGTCGACGGGAACATCGGCAACTCCACCTTCGGCAACGTCATTAGCGCAGCCCCGCCACGCGTTCTCCAGGGAGCGCTCCGATTCAGCTTCTAGCCAAGCAAGCAACGCCCAGAACCGCTCTTCTAGGGGGCGCGGCGTTGTGTGATCTAAATCACGCCTGTTGGTCGGATCGATTGAAATCGGACTAAACGAGTCGTACGTTTAAAGAGGACCTATTCAGTCGGATATTGGTCCCGGCAATTCCAAACGCAGATCTTGCTCATTCCGGGAGTACTTTTTGAAACAGCGTTCCATTTTCGCTCTTATTCTTCTCCTTGCAGGCTTGGTTCATCCACTCCAAGCCGCTTCGGCCTTTACCATCGCTGGCGTAGTCCATGACTCCACGGGTGGTCGCATCCCCGACGCCCACATCACCGTTCTTGCCGCCCCGAACCAACCCGCGATCGAAACCACCAGCGGCCCTCAAGGTGAATTCAGCCTTGTTGTCCCAGCCACCGGTAACTATCAAATCCAGATTGCCGCAGCCAGCTTTGCACCTCTCGCAACAACCGCTGAACTAACTGATTCCCAGCCCACCGTCAACCTCGATCTTTCTCTTCAAATCGTGGATGCTCAAACCGTTGAAGTCACCGCCGACGCCCTTGCCGCCGAGACCACCAGTACGCAGTTGGGCGAGACTCTTGATTCGAAAAAAATGGAAAGCGTGCCTCTTAACGGCCGCAGCTTCACTGATCTCATGGCCGTGCAACCGGGCATCGTCCCCACCAGCACCGCGCAGCCAGGTGCCGTCATCATGACCGGCGTTGCCTCCACGCCGCCTTCCGGAAACGCCAACCCCGGCAACCTCTCCATCAGCGGTCAGCGCGAGGCCTCCAACGGTTTCCGCGTCAACGGCAGCGATGTCGAAGAAGACGTCAACATGGGCACCTCGATCGTGCCTAACCTGGACGCCATCGATAGCTTTCGCGTCCTCACGTCGAACTTCGACGCCGAATACGGCAACTCCAGCGGTGGTCAGGTCCTGGTTATCACCAAGTCTGGAACCAAGGCCTGGCATGGCTCCGCCTTCGAGTTCCTGCGCAACACCGCTCTCGATGCGCGCAATTACTTTTCGGAAAACCGAGCCGCCTATCGCCAAAACCAATACGGCGCCACCATTGGCGGAACTCCCTTCCACAAGTCCGTCGCCCTCTTCGCCGACTACCAGGGCACGCGTCTCACCGAGGGCATTGACACCGGCGACATCGCCGTACCCTCTGCCGTCGAGCGCAGCGGCGATTTCAGTCAGAACCCGTTAACTGGCAGCGTGAATGGCGCTGCCTGGGCCGCGCAGCTCTCGTCTTTGTTGGACCAGACCGTCACCCCTGGCGAGCCGTATGCACAGGTTTTTCCCACCGGTCACATTCCCCAATCCGTCTGGTCGGTGCCGGCCAAATACCTGCTCGCATCCATTCCCGCACCCAACGCCGGCTCCAACGTTTTCGAGACATCCGCCGAAGCCGAAACCCTCACCGACGATAAAGGCGCACTCCGCTTTGACTGGACCCACGGCAAATCCGCTCTCACCGGTTACTATTTCCTCGATCAGTATTCGCTCCTCAATCCCTATCCCACCGGAACCGGCGGCGCCAGCGTTCCCGGCTTCAGCGCCACATCCAACGGGCTCGCCCAGCTCTTCAGCCTCGGCCACTCCATCACCTTCGGCGATACGGCGCTGGACGAATTTCATCTCAGCTATATGCGCAACGCCAACGCAGTCGGCCAGCCAAAGGGCGGCGTCGGTCCATCGCTCGCGTCGCAAGGATTCACCGGCATCGTCCCCCTCAAGCCATCCACAGAGGGCATAGCCAACGTAGCCTTCAACGACTTCACCATGGGCGTCGATACTACGGCTCTCGTGCAAGCCGAGAACATCTATGAGATCAGCGACGCTTTCTCTCGCATCTATGGCAAGCATGGACTCAAGTTCGGCGGAGAGATCCACTCCAACCAAATCAACACGCACCCCGACGTCATCTTCAACGGCAGCTTCGCCTTCAACGGCTCTGAAACTGGCATCGACTTCGCCGACTTCCTGCTCGGCGTCACCTCCAGCTATACCCAAGGCCAAGCCAGCAGCTTCTATAACCGCAACCTCTATATATCCGCCTTTGCGCAGGACAGTTGGAAAGTCTCGAGCGAACTCACCGTCAACTACGGCCTTCGGCTCGACCGCATCCGCCCGTGGCTCGAGAAGTTCAACCAGCTCCAAACCGTCGTCCAAGGCGAGCAGTCGCAAGTCTTTCCTGGCGCACCGCTCGGTTTGGTCTTTCCCGACGACCCCGGCGTGCCTCGTTCGCTCGCGCCCGCCCGCAACGACCTCGCCCCACGTGCTGGCATTGCGTGGACGCCGTCCTTTGCTGCGCCGTGGCTGCACAAACTCACCGGGACCCCCGGCCAAACCAGCATCCGTCTCGGATATGGCATTTTCTACACCGCGTATGAAGGACTTTCCGCCGGCATCATGAGCGCCAATCCGCCTTACGGCTACACCTACACCTCCGCCGCGCCGCCGTTCTTCGCTTCGCCCTTCACCGCGGCCGCCACTGGTGCTGACTCAGGTCAACGCTTTCCGCTGCAAAAAGTCGCGTACGGCGCCAGCCGTTCCAATCCCAACTCCACCGTCAACTGGTCCCAGTTCGAGCCGCTCGTCGGCATTCCCGCCGTCGATCCGCAAGACGTTACGCCGTACGCTCAACACTGGATGGCCAGCGTCGAGCGCCAATTCAGCGGTTCCACGCTGGCGACAATCAGCTATGTGGGCACCTCTTCCCACCACCTGCTTGTCCTTGAAGAAGCCAACCCCGCCAACGCGGCACTTTGCCTATCCCTTGGATCGACATGCGGTCCCTTCAATGAACAGGCAGCACGCACCCAGTTCGGTCCCGCCTTCGGCAGCGTCGAGGAGCAGCGCACCATCGCCAACGCCAATTACAATGCGATCGAAGCTACGCTTAACCATCGCGCGCATGGTCTCGATCTGCTGGCCAGCTACACCTTCTCCAAATCAATCGACCAATCGTCCGGATTGCCAGAGCCGGTCAACCCCATCAACCCGTCGTTCAGCCGCGCACTCTCCGCATTCGACCTCCGACACAACTTCGTCTGCAGTTTTCAATACCAGTTGCCCGAACCAAAGTCCGAAGGGCTGATCCACGCAATTGGAGCAAGATGGGCAATCTCCGGCATCGCCCGGTTGACCTCGGGACTGCCAGTCACGCTGCTCAACAACAACGACACGTCTCTGCTTGGAACTATCCCCAACGGCATTAACAATAACGGTGTCGACACGCCCAACTGGTCTGGAAATTCGCTCTCTCTTCATACCAACCCGCGTGGCGGCCAGCCAGTCTTCGACGCTTCCCAACTCACTCTCCCCACACTGGGAACCATGGGCAATGCCCGCCGTCGCTTCTTTTCCGGCCCAGGCAGCGAGAATCTCGACGCCACTCTTTCACGCACTCTTTTCGTTCAGGACGGTCGTGCCCTCGAACTCCGTGCCGAGGGGTTCAATCTAGTCAATCACGCGCAGTTCTTCGGCCCCGCGTCGATCGAGGGCAACGTCTCCAGCACAACCTTCGGCCAAGCCGTAAGCGCCATGCCCCCACGCCTGATGCAGTTAGCCCTCCGTTACCGCTTCTAGAGCATTTTCTGAAACAATGCAGACTGAATTTGGCGAGACTCTGTGGCGAGTGAATCAATGGCGAAGCCATATGGGGATGATTTGCGCCGTAAGTTTCTGTTGGCCTACGACGGAGGCGAAGAGACGCTGGAAGAACTGGCGGATCGTTTTTGGTGAGCGTGGGCTGGGCGAAGAAGATTTCCGCACAGCGGAATCGTACTGGGCATGCCGAGCGAGTTCGGCACCAACCAGGTCGCAAGCCACGGACCAATACAGAGACACAGCGTCAGATGATGGATTGGGTAGCGTCGAAGCCTGATCTGGCGCTGGCCCAACTGCAGGCCAAGTTGTCCCGCGAGGCTGGCATTTCACTCAGCGTGGGGCGGATTTGGCATCTGTTGAAGAAGCTGGGTCTGCGGCTGAAAAAAGTCACTCCACGCTATCGAGCGGGACACTGAAGCCAACCGTGCACGACGCGAACAGTTCGCGGCGCGCATCCGGTCGACCTCGCCGGAGCGGTTGATTTTCCTTGACGAGAGTGGTGTCACTACTTCGATGACGCGGCTCTATGCGCGCAGTGCCGGAGGCAGGCGCATCCATGAGGCCACGCCTGGCGGTCACTGGAAGATCATGACGATCCTTAGCGCCATGAGCCTAAGCGGCATGGTTGCAACGATGACGATCGAGGAGCCCACCGACACAGACATTTTCCTGGCCTACGTCGAACATCTGCTCTATACGGTGCTGAAGGCCGGCGACGTGGTGGTGACGGACAATCTGAGCGCGCATAGGGCACCGGCATTTCAGCAATGGATCGAAAAGGCTGGTGCCGAGGTGCTCTATCTGCCGCCCTACTCCCCCGATCTGAGCCCTATCGAGAAGGCTTGGGCAAAGATCAAACAACGGCTCCGCGAGGCGAAGGCGCGAACCAAAGAAGCACTCGATCAGGCCATCACTGACGCTCTGCCTCACATCACCCCAGCCAACGCACAGGCTTGGTTCAGAATGGCACTCAATGGTCTACTGTAATATGGAAAATGCTCTAGCTTTGCCCAACCTCACACAACACAGCCATTGTGGAAAATCAATAGATAGAGGGAACTGCAAACCGCCTCGATTCACGAGGCAGTTTGCAGTGCGACGCCTCCGTTGGTCTGCCGCGGGTTCAATCGAAGACTACCGTCTTATTTCCATAGCAAAGGATCCGCCGGTCGAGGTGCCAGCGTACAGCGCGAGCCAGCACAATCCGCTCCAGATCGCGACCTCGCGCCACCAGGTCTTCCACCTGGTCGCGATGTGAAATGCGCGCCACATCCTGCTCGATGATCGGCCCGTCGTCCAGCAGTTCCGTGACGTAATGGCTTGAGGCTCCGATCAGCTTCACGCCCCGCGCATGTGCCCCGTGGTAGGGTTTGGCTCCCGTAAACGCGGGCAGAAACGAGTGATGAACATTGATGATTCCCGCCGGGTAGTGAGCCACAAATGCCGGAGTGAGAATCTGCATGTACCGCGCCAGCACCACGAGTTCAATCCCATAGGACGAAAGTAGTTCCACTTGCCGTGTCTCGGCCGATTTGCGTGTAGCGGCTGTTACCGGCACATACTCGAATGGAATTCCATAGAATTCTGCTAGCTTCTCCACGTCGCGATGATTGGAGACGATTACGGGGATCTCGCAGGTCAGCTCTCCGGTTCGCCAGCGGTGCAGCAAATCGGCCATGCAGTGGAGATATTGCGAGCAGAACAACGCTACCTTCGGTCGGCGTTCGCTGGAACTCAGCTTCCAACGCATCCCCAACTCTGCCGCGAGCGGTGCGAAAGCCGATCGAAACCCTTCCAGATCGAAGCTGTGCGGGCTTGACGCGGGACCAGCTGTCGATTGAGCTTGCCAGTCCAGATCTTCCGCCGGCCCATTGAGGTCCCATTCGACGCGCATGAAAAAAAGCCCCAGCTCGTGGTCCTGATGCTGGTCGGCGTGCAGAATGTTGGCTCCTTGCTCGTACAGCAACGAGGAAACGCGCGCCACCAGGCCTTTGCGGTCTGGGCAATCGATCAGCAAAACTGCCGAGTCTCTCATCTTCTCTTCAGCTTATGCCATTGCGCCTCTGCCAGTTCACCGATGCCTTCGTTCCTCTGGTTTCATCCTACGGCCAATTCAGAAAACCGCAGGCGTAGACAGAAGTCCACTCAGGCGGCTGAACCCCGATGAAGCTGCCCCGGCGCGCTCAACTGCTGCCGCAGATTTCCGGCCAGCTCTGCCATCAAGCGCAGCTTCTCGGCCAAAGGCGAGGGGATGTCGCTGGCGGAGAGAGCCAACTGCGATTGCAACAGCAAGCCAGCGACTGTCGCTTTCAGCTCGGTTTCGATTGCCGCAGTCGCCGTTCGGCGCGCAAGCATCTGCTCCCGTTCACGACGGTGCAGCGCGGCGCGAATCTCCCTGGTCAGTCGGGCGGCTCCCGAAAGGGCAAAGTTGATCTGCAATGGAATTGCCAGCCCCGCATGCTCCCATATCGCGTCAGCAGCCGACGGATCGCATTCCGCCATGGTCTCGTCTACCACGACGGCGGTAAACTCCCGGCGGCGAAGCGCGGACAAGGCAGATTTGCGTCCCTCAGCGACCTCAACCTCCATGCCAAGTTGTCCGCTCACAACGGATGCGCAATTTCGGGCTCCTTCAATTCCGGTAACAATCAGAATGCTCATTCCCAACTCCTCGTCTCTGTTTTGGCCCTTTGGCCCAAGTTCTTGCTGCTTGCAACTGACGTCGGGCTTCAGCGGATCACCCGGCAATCCAGAGCGAGCGCCTGAAAACTGGAAGCTGCCTCTCTGGCATGTTCTTCGTCAAGTGGGGGCCTATTCTTCGCGAAGCGGATCGGTGATGCCGTATTCCTTCAGTTTGCGATAGAGAGTGGTCTTGCCGATTCCCAGCAACTTGGCCGCCTGGAGTTTATCGCCATTGAGTCTGCGAATAGTTCCCAGAATTGCCTGGCGCTCTAGATCGGCGAGTGTGGTTAAGGCGGGGACACTGCCCTCGGTTTCCGTTTCACCGGCGGGGGAAACAGACTTGCGCGCTTCGAGGCCTTGCTGCTGGAGTTGTGTGGGCAGATCGCCTAAATGCAGCACCGGGCCTGAAGAGAGAGCGCAGGCCCGTTCCACGGAGTTCTCGAGCTCGCGTACGTTTCCCGGCCAGTCATGCCGCATCATAGTGCGCAATGCCTCGTCGCTGAGCGTGAACTTGGTGCCGTGTTCGCGGCTAATGCGATCAAGAAAGTGCGCCGCTAACAGCGGGATGTCTTCCCGGCGATCGCGCAGCGAGGGCAGTCGGAGGTTGACTACGTTGAGCCTATAGAAAAGATCTTTGCGGAAGGTGCCCTTTTCGACCATTGCCGCGAGATCCCGGTTGGTTGCAGCCACGATCCGAGCCCTGATGGGTACGCGGTGAGTTGCGCCCACAGGCCGGACCTCCTTCTCTTGGAGCGCGCGCAGCAGCTTGGCCTGCAGATCGAGAGTGAGCTCACCAATCTCATCCAGAAAAACCGTGCCTCCCTCGGCCGAAACCAGCAGCCCATCCTTGGAGTGGTTGGCCCCGGTGAAAGCGCCCTTTACGTAGCCGAACAGTTCGCTCTCAATCAGCGTGGGCACCAGCGAGCCGCAATCCACAGGCAGAAAAGGCTTCTGCGAGTTCGGCCCGTAGACGTGAATGGTGCGCGCCACCAGTTCCTTGCCGGTGCCGCTCTCGCCGAGAATCAGGACCGGATGCGAAGTCTGGGCAACTTTAGAGAGAATTCGATAGAGCTTTTCCATTTCTCCGGAACGGCCGATCATCGCGCCCAAGCCCTCTGAGAGCCGCAGACGCTCCCGCAAGTGGCGGCTGGCCGTATCGGTGGTGAAACCGGCAGCAGCGCGATCCAGCACCGTCGAAAGCTCGTCCATGGCAAACGGTTTCGTCAGGTAGTCGGACGCTCCGCAGCGCATTGCTTCAACGGCCGCGTTCACTGACCCCGAAGCAGTCATGGCGATCACCGCTGTTTGCGGATAGAGCAGCTTCACTTCGGAAACCAACTCCAGGCCCTGATTGGTTCTCGCTGGAAGGTTGACCAGCAGGATATCGGCTGCCCGGCCGCGCAGCAGGCTTCGCGCCTGCCCAAGGTCACCGGTGCTCTCCACAGCGTAGCCGAGACTTGCGGCGATCTCCGCGCAGGCCGATCGAACCGCTGCGTCATCATCCACCACCAGCAGGTGTAGCCGTACCTGAGGCTCCGCTAGTTGGGGGATAAAATCCATCATTATCGAGTGTGGAACTGTTGCGAGCATTGTATTCGCCTCACGCGTGGTTGGTTAAATTCGGTGTGTATTGACCAACGACCTGGCCTTCGCCATCAAGAACCGCTGTCGCTGAAACCTGGGGTCGCATGCCTCAGAATCAACGGTTTCGGACTGGAAGCTCGATCACGAAGCGCGCTCCACCTTGTTCGCGGTTTGTCGCGTGAATGCTGCCTCCAGCCGCCTCTAAAATCGAATGGGAAATGGACAATCCCAGCCCGTGATGGGTTCCCAGCCAACTTCCGATTTCGTAAGCGCTCTTCGGGCGCGTGGTAAAGCCGGCGTCGAACACATTGTTCAGTATCGATGGCGAGATTCCAGGTCCGTTATCTTCGATCGTCAATACCAGCCACGAAGCTGCATCAGTTCCTGCATGAAACTCATGCAGAGCAAATGTGATGACTCCTCCCTCGGGCATGGCTTCTGCTGCGTTCTTCACCAGGTTCACCAGCACCCTTGTCAGTTCTTCCCCAGTCAGACTTACTGGCAGGGCACTGTTTTCGATATTGAGGCTGATGGAGATCGAGGGTCCGGCCATAGCCGCCACGAGATCTCGGTTAGCGGCCAGTTCGGCTGCAAGATCGCTGATCGGGAGCGGCGGCAGCAGCTGCCAGCCTCGAGAATACTCACCCTCGCTGCGAGTTTCGCGCACCGCCGGTGCTCCCAGAAGGCTAGGGGGGCGATTGGAGAGATCTCTTTCCGGGGGCTTCGAGGTATCCAGAGTTGTCAGCTTTTCCACCAGCCGACGGCTGGCGGCGGCCACTAGCCGCAACTCTCTTCCATAGTGCAGAAACGGAGGCTCCAGGACACCCGGCTCCTCAAGCAAATCGCAATAGAGCCCCAGCGCTGTAACCATATTGCGGGCGTCGTGTGCCACTTCTGCCAGGTTCTCTTCCTTGTTGTGCGCGGTGGCCAGCGTCTGCACGACCGCTTCTACCCGCTTTCGCTCTGCCCCGTTCAGCTCCGCGATCCGTTCAATTTGCTGCATAGCTTGCTCCCACTCCGCTTCGACTCTGCTTCTCTGGAAATATCGAGGTCAGGGACGTGATTCACAACCCGTGCCCAACGACCAGTTTTCGCGCTTCCCATTTCTGCATTTCTGTCTGCGCTATGCCGTCTTCTATTACACGTTGTGTGCCAAACCAGGACACGTTCGCTAAGTGACTGATAGGGTGATGGCTTACGCCAAATCGTCTGCATGGTGCCCCTAAACCTGACCTGGATAAAGTGTCCTGAAACGGAACTCAGCCGCTACATGAATTACTCTTAATCAATTTGTTTTCATTCGATTACAGCAAGATTCCCATTCCGGGTCGTGCGAACCCCCTTTTCCCGTCTTGATACTTGCCTCGCCGTCAGTCAAAACTCCCCCCTTCTGCGAGCCCAGTCTCATACAATCGCCCTATGCACGAGCCTGCAGTTTTCTTCCGCCCCGGAGGCAGAA
>Ga0187847_10000791_pt1 | contig 31946 bp, 20 predicted proteins | sample June2016WEW_4_10_FD_132458 | JGI IMG/M metagenome (GOLD analysis project Ga0187847, IMG submission 132458) | Peatland microbial communities from SPRUCE experiment site at the Marcell Experimental Forest, Minnesota, USA - June2016WEW_4_10 | ecosystem: Environmental > Terrestrial > Soil >...
CGCTGATTTAGGGGATGAAATGGAAACGGTTCTTGGCTACACTCTGTGGTCATAAGGCTGTCCTCCTTCGTTGGCCTAACTTCTACTTGACATAGCTGTTATGCCACGAAACGACGGCCTTTTTTTTTTAGTGAGAAATTACGGTTAGAACCTGGTAATGCCAAGGGCCAAGTTTCTCTCCTCACGACGCCCGCGTGTCGAACACCAGCGACCGTCCCAAACGGCCAGCCCCAATACGACTAATACATTGAGATTAAGAGAAATTGGGCGCTAGCCTGTTCACACTAGACATCTCGCAGAAGATGAGAATACATCTCCTGCAGGCTGAGATAACGAATTGCTTGACAATTGCACACGGGACCGGCTATAACTGGCCCCCAGTTCCGAAAGAGTAAAGTTTTGTCAGCGCTGTCGGGCAATTGCGGCTCAGGAGAGGTCCAATTCTGTTAAGGGCCAATTCGAAGATGTGGGGTTAGGGAAGCGCTGCGAAACGAACCAGACAATATAAGCGGGACATCGAGGAGAAACTATGCTCAGATCCAAGCTGATCTGTGGGGTTGCCCTGTTGCTGGCCGTCTCTGGTGTGATGGTGAACCGAGCATCGGCGCAGGCCGTTTTCGGAAGCATTCTCGGAACAGTGACCGATCCCCAGGGCGCGGCAGTCGCGGGGGCTGCAGTGACCGTCATTGATCAGCGCAAAGGCACGTCCGACGCGGCCACGACCAACGATAGCGGGAACTATTCGGTCACCCACCTCATTCCGGATATCTATACGGTGCGGGTTGAATCGAAAGGCTTCAAGATCAGCGAACAAAAAGACGTGATCGTCGAAGCCGATGCGGCTGCGCGCGTCGACTTGCAGTTCCAGGTCGGGGGCACGAGCGAAACGGTTGAGGTCACCTCCGAGGCTCCCGAACTGAAGACGGATCGCGCCGATGTGTCAAGCGAGTTCAACGAAAAGTACGTTGAGGATCTTCCTATCCTCAATCGCAACTTCACCACCCTGCAGTTGTTGGCCCCCGGTTCCCAGAAGCTGTTGGGATGGAGTCACGCTGCCACCGAGAATCCCCAGGGCAGCCAGCAGATCTTCACCCAGGGCCAGCACTTCAGCGGCACAGCATTCGCACTCGACGGCACCGATAACCAGGATCCCATCCTCGGCATTATCGTCATCAATCCGAACCTGGACGCGATCACCGAAGCCAAGGTCGCGTTGCAGAACTACGACGCGGAATTTGGCAAGGCCGTTTCGAGCGTGGTGACCGCACAGACCAAGTCGGGCAGCAACCAAATTCACGGCAGCGGTTTCTTTTTCCGCCGTTCCGACGCGCAAGAGGCGCGCGATCCGTTCACGCAAAGCCCGGATCAGGCTAGCATTGTCACCGGGCGCGATCTCCCGGCATCCCGCTGGGTGCAGTTTGGCGGCACCGTCGGAGGGGCCATTATCAAGGACAAATTGTTCTATTTCGGCGACTACCAAGGTACTCGGCAGACCAACGGTGTCAGCGGTCAGTTCACCATGCCCACGGCTCTGGTTCGCAGCACATGCAACCCTGCTACCAATACAACCGGTTACTGCGATCTCAGCGATTACCTGAGCGTTGTCGCCGGCGGGGGGCAGATCTATGATCCTAATACCGGCAACGCCGATGGAAGCGGCCGAACTCCCTTTGGACCCCAACCCGGTTGCACCGGAAACTGTATTCCGATCGGCAGACTTTCCCCGGCCGCGGTAAACATTCTGAATGCGCTGCCCGGTCCGCAGAATTCGAACGTCCTCAACAACTTCGCCGGTTCCGGTTCGGGTCCCTACACTCAGGACAGCTTTGACGTCCGCATTGACTACAATGCCAAGCCTACGTTGAACGTCTTCGGCCGCTTTAGCCGCTCACACTACACGCTTTCAGGCAAAGGCGTGTTTGGGGCGCTGGGGGGCCCCGGCGATGGCTTGCTGGGACTGGCTGGAAGCTCCAATATCCACAATTACAGCCTGGCAAGCGGTTTTACCAAGACGTTCAGTTCCTCGTTGTTGACCGATTTCCGTTTCGGCTATTTCAAGTACAATCCACAGACCCAGAAGCCCGATGCCGGCGATCCCATGACGACGTTGGGAATCCCCGGTGCCAATACCACCGACCCGAAGACCGCAGGGCTCGGCTACTTTGCCCTCGGCCCGGATCAGATCAGCGGGAATGGTGGAGCTGATACGAACGGCGGTCAAGGGCAGGCGATATCAAGCTTCGGCGATGGTCTTGGCGTCGCCCGATGCAATTGCCCGCTTACGGAAAGCGAGCAGCAGTTCCAGTTTGTCAACAACTGGACCAAGATTCGGGGCAACCACATCTTCAAGTTTGGCGCCGACATCCGGTACGCCATGAACCTGCGTCTACCGAGCGACAATAACCGTACCGGTGAATACAACTTCAGTCCCGAGGGTACCTCGCTAGCAGGCAACGGCGGCCTGGATCTGGCGACGTTCCTTCTGGGCGACGTCACCTCGTTTGCGCGCTATGTGGACGACCCGGCTGCAGGGCCAGCCCCCGCGGAACGCCAAAAACGGTGGTTCTTCTATGGGCAGGACACCTGGAGAGCAACCACTAAGTTGACCCTTAACTACGGGTTGCGCTGGGAAATCTATTTCCCTGAAACCGTCAACGGCAAGGGCGCTGGCGGCTTTGCCAACATCGTCGATCTGGGCGGGACCGGTGCGATCCGAGTCGCCGGCTATGGCGGGATCGGCACGAACGGCAATATCGACAATGACTTTAAAGCCTTTGCGCCCCGCTTTGGCATCGCCTACCAAATCGAGCCCAAGACGGTAATCCGCGCCGGCTACGGTCGCAGCTATGACATCGGTGTGTTTGGTTCGAACTTCGGACACACGGTAACCCAGAACCTGCCGGTGCTGTTGAAGCAGAATATCAATGCCACCGCCGTAAACTCATCGCTATCTGGAGACATTGATCCGATCCCGGGCTTCACTCTCGATGATGGCCCTACCGGACCGGCGCCGATTTCCCCGGATTTCGCAACTGGACAAATCAACGCGCAGGGCTTGATCCCGTTTTCCGTCCTGGGCGGCGCGGTTTCCGGCATACATATCCGTCCCATCCGTCAGACCTTGCCGGCGGTGGACGCATGGAACGCCACCGTGCAACGTCAACTCACGAACACGATCAGCCTGGAAGTCGCCTATGTCGGCAGCAAAGGTACGCACGGGTTTGCGAGTGGCAACGGGCCGAATTACGACATCAACCCGGTCGGCCTGGCGAATTTCGGAGCCATCAACCCCATCACAGGCTTGGTCTTTACCCAAAGCGAACGCAGGCCGCTTTGTGGACCGGAAATTACTACGCCCGGTCCGACTCTAGGCGATTGCAGTCGGCTGCCCTACGACCTCGGCAACTACTACGGCAACGACGCATCGAGCACCTACAATGCGTTTGAGATCAAGGTGGAGAAACGGTTCGCACGGGGGCTGCAGTTCATTTCTCACTACACCTTTTCGCACGCCGATGGCTATACCAGCGGCGACAGCAACTATTACGCGATCGACCATCGGTATGCCTGGGGGCCGGTCGACTTCAATCGCGATCAAGTGTTCTTGATCAACACCGTCTATGATCTTCCTTTCGGCAAGGGGAAGCCCTATCTGGGTGGTGCCAGCCGGGCTATGGATTACGTTGTGGGTGGATGGGAGTTGAGTAACACCACCAACTGGAGCAGTGGTTTGCCCTGGACACCCAGCTTTGGCGAGTGCGGCAGTGAAGAAGACGTGGGTGTATGCCGTCCGAACAAAGGCACCGGGTCGTTCCAAACGGGCGTGTCGGGACATATCGACACGACCGCCCACACCCTCACCTACTTCACTCCCGTTCCGAACATCACGACCACACCGGGACCTTTCGCCGACCCCGGGTATGGGAATCTGGGTAACGTCGGAATAAATTCCCAAACCGGGCCGAGGGGGTTCTACTCGGATCTTTCTTTGGTGAAGAAATTCCAGGTGCACGAGAGGTTCAGCGCGCAGTTCCGCATGGACGCCTTCAACGTCTTCAATCATGCCGTCTACGCCTTCAGTGCAAACAACGGTGCAACGACCAGCATCGACAGCTCAGGCGGCACCAACGGGAAGATCACGAACATTGAGGATGGCACCAATATGCGACAGCTTCAGTTCGCACTGCGGTTCGATTTCTAGGAATCGATAGCGGCGATGTTGTCCAAAAGGGGAGTCTGCCCAGACTCCCTCTTTTTTATGGTCTAATTCGTTGCGGGACTCTCATGAAGAAACTAGTGGTGGGTCTGGGGGAAGTTCTCTGGGACATTCTGCCGGGTCGGAAGTACCTGGGCGGCGCTCCGGCGAATTTTGCCTACATGACGAATCTTATGGGGGACCATGGCATCGTGGCCAGCCGCGTGGGAACCGATGCGCGCGGACTCGAAGCCATGCGTCGGATCGAAGTGCTGGGGCTCACGGTCGAAGCGGTGCAGCGTGACGGGAGTTATCCGACCGGGGCCGTCAACGTGCACGTGGATGATAGAGGCATGGCGCGGTTTGAGATCGAAGAACCGTCTGCCTGGGATTTCCTGGAGTGGACTCCGGAATGGCACACGCTGGCGCAGAAGGCGGACGCGGTCTGCTTCGGGTCGCTGGCGCAACGGGCGGCCGAGAGCCGGAATTCCATCCGGCGATTTGTTCGAGCGACGCGTCCGGCAGCGGTTCGCGTCTTTGATGTAAATTTGCGGCCGCCGTTCTACTCCCAAAGCGTTCTCGAAGAATCGATGAAGCTGGCGGACATTGTGAAACTGAACGATGACGAGGTCCCCAAGGTGATGGAATTGGGAAACCTTGCCCATATCGACGAGAAGTCGTCGGCCAAACGACTGATCGACCTGTATGACCTGAAGCTGGTCTGCATCACCCGTGGCAGCCGCGGGAGTCTGCTGGTTAGCCCGAGCGATGCCAGCGAACAGGCGGGGTTTGCCGTTCGAGTTGCGGATACGATCGGGGCAGGGGATGCGTTCACGGCGGCGCTGGTGCATGAATATCTCCGCGAGGCCACCCTTGACCGGATGAACCATGTGGCCAATCTGGTGGGAGCGTGGGTGGCCAGTGAATCGGGACCGACTCCGACGCCGAAGGATGGCGCTCTGGAGCGCTCGCTTGCCGAGATCGTCTGAGTGCGACTGGGTGAATACGATGACCGTGCGGCCAGCTCCGCGCGCGCCATGCGTCCTTACACACATTTACAATGATCCGGCAGGACCTTCTTCATGAAACGGGCGCTAGGGATCGTATTTCTGCTGCTTGCCGCCTGCCTGGCCAGCCTTTGCCAGGCAGGGGTGCCGTCCCTGCCCGCCGCCGGGGCCGCGCCGCCCGACGGGCAGCAACCCGCGGGCACCGCCTTCGGCGAATCCGAGCGCCTGTTGCAGCAGGGCAATTATGCCGCGGCCATCGCGAGTCTGGAGCAGTTGGGCATCGGCAATCCGGGGATGAAAGGTTTGTCGCACGAACTGGGCGTTGCCTATTACCGCAGCGGCGATTATGTGAAGGCGATTCACTCCTTCAAGCAGGCGCTCGGCGAGGACCCCGAGGACAAGGAAGCGACACAGTTGCTCGGGCTGGCGAGCTATCTCGCCGGGCGTCCGGCGGAGGCGATCCCGCTGCTCGAAAAAGTTCAGGGATGGTATCCGCGAGCCAACGTTGACGCCGCATATATCCTGGGCGTGGCGAATATCCAGACGAAGAATTACCCCGAGGCGCGCAAGGCGTTTGCGCGCATGTTTGAAGTGGGACCCGATTCCGCGGCGGCCTATCTTTTTACGGCGCGTGTTTTGCTGCGCCAGGAGTTTGACCCGATCGCCGAAGAGTATGCAAAGAAGGCGATCGCGCTTGATCCGAAGCTGCCTCTGGCACACTTTTTCCTCGGGGAACTTTACCTTTACAAGTCGAGAATTCCTGAGGCCATGGCCAATTTGCAGGCGGAACTGGCCATCAATCCCGGGTACGCCGCCACGTATTACAAGCTGGCGGACGCTTACAGCCGCGTACAGAAGTTCGATGACGCCGAGCACGTTCTGCAACGCTCCATCTGGCTCGATTCCACTGCCACGGGACCCTATATTCTTATGGGGAAGGTTCTGGAGAAAAAGGGAGAGGCAGAGCTTGCGGTGCGCGCCCTCCAGCATGCGCTGGCGATGGATCCTAACAATTCGGTGGCGCACCACCTGCTTGGCCAGGCCTACCAGGACATGGGAAAGACCGAAGACGCCGAGCGCGAGCGGAAGATCGCACAGAGGCTTCAGGATGAGGTCAATGCGAAACCTTGAAGCACTGCGCGCTCTCGGCAAACCGGGTTTCGCCGGCCGGGCCGCGGGGGCGCTGGCGGGGTTGGTCATGGTCCTCGCGGCGATGGCCGCCGGTCAGCGGATCGAGAATCAGCGGATCGAGAATCGGCGGATTGAGGATCAGCGAATCGAGGGAGTCGATCTGCAAGGTAAGAAAGTCGATCCGCTGAAGGCTGCGGCCGGAAAACCGGTCGTGCTGGTCTTTGTGCGCACGGATTGCCCCATCTCCAATCGCTACGCGCCCACAATCGAACGGCTACAGGCGGAATACGCGGGTCGGGCTGCATTTTGGCTGGTCTATCCCGACAATGACGAGTCGACAGAAGCGATTCAAAAGCATTTGCAGGAATATGGTTACGTGTTGCCGGCGTTGCGTGACCCGGGGCACGAACTCGTGCGCATGGGGCAGGCCGAGATGACGCCCGAGGTTGCGGTGATTGCCGGTCACGGTCAACTTGCCTACCACGGGCGCATCGATAATTTGTATGAAAGCATCGGCCGGTCCCGCAGCGCGGCCACGACGCACGAGTTGCAGGATGCTCTCGACGATGTGCTCGCGGGCAAGATGCCGCGGATTTCCACGGCCAAGGCCGTCGGCTGCTACATCGTGGATATGCGATGATCAGGAGCCCGGAGATCGGCCGTTTCCGCATCGCCCTGTGGCTGGGCGTAAGCGCGGCTCTGATCGCGGTATTGTCCTCGCTTCCGGCAGGGGGCGCGGCCAAGCCACGAGCCGGGGTGGCTGCCAGTCGTCCATCCGTTGACGCCGGTCATTCGCCAGTGACCTTCAATCGCGACATCGCTGCCATCATTTTTCAGAATTGCTCGTCCTGTCATCGTCCGGGGGAGGCCGGCCCGTTTTCTCTTTTGAGCTATTCCGACGTGAAGAAGCATGGGCACCAGATTGTCGCCGTTACCCAATTACGAATCATGCCGCCGTGGCTTCCCGAGCCACAGGACCTGAAATTTGCCGATGAGCGTCGGTTGTCGAGCGAGCAGATCGATCAAATCCGGGATTGGGTGGACGAAGGCGAAGCAGAAGGCAGCGCCGCGGATCTGCCGCCGCTGCCAAAATTCGTCGAAGGCTGGCAACTCGGTCCGCCGGATTTGATTGTCAAGGCCAGCAAACCGTATTCGCTCGTCCCTGCCGGCCGCGACCTTTATTGGAACTTCATTTTGCCCATTCCGATCGACCAAACGCGTTGGGTGAAAGCGGTGGAAATACGGCCCGGCGACAAGCGTCTGGTGCATCATGCCAATATTCTCGTGGATCGGTTTGAGCTTTCCCGGCGGTCAGAGAAGGAACCCGGAGCGGGCTTTGCCGGCATGGATCTGCGCATCGAGTCCGAGGTCTTTGACCCCGAGAGTCATTTTCTTTTTTGGAAACCTGGCAGCATCCCTTACGTTGAGCCCGACGGCCTTGCGCTCCGCCTCGATAAAGGAACGGATCTGGTGCTCAACACGCATCTTCAACCCTCGGGCAAACCCGAAATCGTGCAACCGAGCGTGGGCCTTTATTTCACCGACAAACCAGAAACGAAATTCCCCATGCTGCTGCAGTTGCAGCGAGATTCGCAGTTGGATATTCCGCCCGGCGAGAAGAACTTCGTCATCACCGATCGCTTCCAGTTGCCCATCGCCGTTGCCCTGTTGGGCATCTACCCGCACGCCCACTACCTCGGCAAAGATTTGCTCGCCGAGGCGATCTTGCCCGATGGACAAACCAAAACGCTGATTCACATCGAGCACTGGGACTTGAACTGGCAGGCGGTCTACCGCTATGAGAAGCCGGTGCTGCTGCCCCGGGGCACCGTGATTGCGATGCGTTATGTCTATGACAATTCGGCGGAAAACATTCGCAATCCCAACGATCCTCCGAAGCGGGTGCGGGCAGGGAACAGCTCTGTCGACGAAATGTCGCATCTCTGGCTGCAGGTTTTGCCGGAGGAGGCCGATCCCGCGCAGCGAGATCCGCGCAAGATCCTGCAGGAAGCGATGGCCCGGCATTATGTGGCACTGGATCCGGCGGATTACGTTGCCCGCTACAACCTGGGAGCGATGCTCGAGGATCGGGGCGATGTGCGGGGTGGCATCGAGCAGTATGAACTGGCGCTGCGCATTCGGCCGGATGATGCCGTGATCCACAACACGCTCGGAAGCACTCTGCTGGCGGCAGGGAATGCGCCCGACGCGATCGCGCATTTCCGCGCGGCCTTGCGGGCGCGGCCGGAATATTTTGACGCCCGCTACAATCTTGGAATCGTGCTGGCGTCCCAGGGTGACTTCGTAGAAGCGCTTAGCCAGCTTGAGGAGGCGGTTCGTTTGCGGCCGGACGACGCCGGAGCCCAGGCGAACCTGGGTGGCGTGCTGGCGCAAATCGGAAAGCTCGCGGAGGCGAAATCCTGCCTGCAGCGCGCGCTCCAGATCGATCCCGGCCACCGACTGGCGCGTGAAAATCTCGCAGCCGTGGATGAGATGCTGGCCGGGCAAGCGCATTGAATCGCGCAAGATAGCCGACGAAGAGTGGTCCCGCCGGTTGCAGCATTGACCCGTAGCTCACTACGGTCAGACAGCCTCTCCTCCGGACCGGCGAGATCGCGGCCCGGACGCTGCGGGAACGAATCGATGGACGCATGAAGTACGTTCCCGAAATTACGATCGAACCCGAAGGTGCGCAGAGCCACGGCCGGTCCGGGCCGTTCAGCCACCTAACCCCCGGGGAGGAGGCGGAACGAATGATCGCCTCTACCGCCGGCTTTCGGCACAGTTGTCAGGTGCTCCGGATCCAGCTGGCCGATCGTCCCCATCGGCATTCGAACACGAAGTCCGAGAGCGATTTTCGTTGGCGCGGGCTCAAATCTCGTTGGCGTAACTTGTCAGGAAGGTTGTCCGAGCTGCCGGGGTACCCGACGGCGGCGACGGCCACCGGTTCGTAGGCGTGCGGAATGGAAAACTCGCTTCGAGCTTTTTCCACCTCGAAGCCAGCGACTTGGTGCACGACTAATCCGGAGGCCATTGCCTGGAAAGTGAGACTGGCGATCGCTTGACCGACATCATGGAAGGCGTGCCGGTTGGGTTTTCCCGTCGAGGCGAAATTTAGCCTGGCCACGGACAACAAGAGTACCGGGGCGTGCTGCGCCCATTGGACATTGAATTCCACCAGGCAGCCGAGGATACGGCCGAAATCGGCTGGGTTTGCCTTGGTCGCCACGATAAAGCTCCACGGCTGTTCGTTCATCGAGGAGGGAGCCCATCGTGCCGCTTCGAGCAAGCCGGCCAAAGTTTCCGGTTCGACCGTTTTCGAGGAGAAGGCCAAAGGGCTCCGTCGCTCCCCGATCAGAGGATGAATAGAACATGGATGGCTTCGATTCTCATCCGAAACCACGGCTGCGAACGCGTCCCTGGTCATGCTTTCTCCTTGTGCGGTCTCGGACTCGTTACCACGGATCCACCACCGTCGACCGGCGTTGAAGCACTCGTCCGAGTATGTGTTCTTCGAGTGTGGCAAACCGGGCGCTGCCACGCGTGCGGGGTCGACTCAGCGGGACGACTTCATCCAAGGCGACGCGACCGCCTTCAATCAGGATGACCCGGTCGGCAAGGCTTACCGCTTCGGCAACGTCATGGGTCACGAGCATTGCGGTGAATCCCCGGCTTTGCCAGACGTCCTCGATGAGTTGCTGCATCTCGATGCGGGTCAGTGCGTCCAGCGAACCCAGCGGTTCGTCGAGCAGTAGCAAATTGGGATCATGGACTAAGGCACGGGCCAGGGCCACCCGCTGACGCTGTCCGCCTGACAGCGTGGCGGGCCAGTCATCGGCTCGTTCCGCCAGTCCCACTTGCGCGAGGACCCTTCGCCCCCGGGCGGTGAGCGAACAATCCAGGCCGAGCATGACGTTAGGAAGGACTCGCCTCCAGGGAAGAAGGCGGGAGTCCTGGAACATGACCCGCACATCCGGTCTGCTTTGGGAACCGGCAACGCTGCCCAAAGTGATGGTTCCGGTTTGTGGGGTCTCCAGACCCACTACCGACCGTAGCAGAGTGCTTTTGCCGCAGCCGCTGCGGCCGACGATGGCGACAAATTCGCCGGCAGCAATCTCCATGGCAAAATGCTCGAGCACCGTGCGCCCACCAAACGCTATGCTGACGTTTTTGATTCCGACTGAGACACCGCGCGAGAAACGCGATTCTTCAGTCAGGATCTGTTTCGAGTTGCAGGTAATGGGCAAGCGGATCCCCTAGGGCGTCGTCTGATATGCCGGATTCCAGCGCAGCCAGTATCGCTCGAGCCCCTTCGCGAGCAGATCGGCGACTTTACCCAAGACCGCATAGAGCAGGATGCCCACCACCATGACATCGGTTTGCATGAACTCGCGCGCGTTCATAGTCATGTAGCCGATGCCGGAGCGCGCGGAAATCGTTTCGGCAACAATCAGAATGACCCACATCAGTCCGAGCGAAAAGCGCACGCCGACGAGGATCGAGGGCAAGGCTCCGGGGAGAATGATTTCGCGGTACAAGGGCCAGCCCGACAGGCCATAGGTCTTGCCCATCTCGAGGAGTCCCTTGTCGACCGATCGAATGCCGTGAAAGGTGTTGATGTAGACGGGAAAGAACACTCCGAGAGCGACCAGGAACAGCTTGGCGGATTCGTCGATGCCGAACCACAGGATCACCAGCGGAATGAGCGCCAGGGGAGGGATGTTGCGGACCATTTGAATGGTGGTGTCGAGCAAGGTTTCGGCCCAGCTCAGCGAGCCGGTAAGCAATCCGAGCGCGAGGCCGAGTCCGCCACCGACGACGAAGCCGGACAAGGCTCGCAAAGCGCTGACACGGACATGAGACCACAATTCGCCGGAAACACCGAGTTCCACAAACGAACGCAATACCGCTCTTGGCGACGGCAGGAAGCGGCTCGGCAGGACCCCCGAGGAGGATGCCCACTGCCAGAGGATCAACCAACAAATGGGCACAACCCAGGGCAATGCCCGCTTCGCCAGGGCAGAAGGGCGAAGCCCGGAGCCAAACGCGGAATTGGGCCGAAGAAGGTCCATATCTTTCCGATCAGCGGCTGGGCCGCGATTGCGCGCTGGCCTGTAAGGTGGCATCACGGACATTGATGCGCTTGGGTATGAGCTTGAGATCGAAGAAAGTGTCGGCGATCTGCTGCTGTTCGGCGAGCACCGCATTACTGACGGGCTTGACCCCGTAGCCGCCGCGCGACAGCGCCAACTCCAGCGTTTCTTGGTCCAAGCCAACCTGGGGCGCGAGTGCGGCCGCAGCCTCCTTCGGGTTTGTCTGGGCCCATCGATCGACGGCCGCCACTTCCTCGAGCACAATCGCCACCACGTCGGATCGCTTGGCGGCATAGGACCGCGAGGCGAGGAAGAACTGATGATTGCTTACGACGCCGTTCCCATCGGCGAGAACGCGAGCGCCAGTTTGCTGTTGGGCTGCTGCCAGGAAGGGTTCCCAAATCGTCCAGGCGTCGACGGCGCCATGTTCGAAAGCGGCTCGCGCATCCGCCGGCGTGAGGAAGACCGTATCGACATCGTGGTAGTTCACTCCTGCTTTCTCCAGCAGTTTCACGAGCAGGAAGTGAACGTTCGATCCCCGGTTGAGCGCCACCTTCTTGCCCTTCAGTTCGGCTACGTTCCTGATGGGTGAGCCTTTGGGAACAAGGATCGCTTCCGCCGCCGAAGCCGCCGGTTCATTTCCCACATAGACGAGATCGGCTCCGGCGGCTTGGGCGAAGATCGGTGGTGCCTCACCCACGGTCCCGAAGTCGATGCTGCCCACGTTCAGGCCTTCCAGTAACTGGGGCCCGGCCGGGAATTCCGTCCACCTCACTTCGACCTGCAGCCGAGCCAGCCTCTTCTCCAAACTGCCGCGAGCCTTCAGCAGCACCAGCGTGCCGTACTTCTGGTACCCAATGCGCAACAGGCTCTCCGCATTCTGGGCCATGGACAATGACGCTGTGCCGGTTAGCAGCAGCATGAGCATTAACGCGTTTTGGAGCCTGGCAGCGAGAGAGTTGCTCATTGGTTTGGGTCCGAACGAAAAAACGGGGTCACGAATAGAACGTCGGCTTCGGCAGCTGGTGGTTCAAGGCCCAGTCTCCGAGTTCGCGAATCTTGTAGTCGACCGGATCATGCAAGGTGTGCGTGCGCAGGTTGCGCCAGAAGCGATCGATGCGCGCCGGGCCGGCGGCGGCGCGCGCTCCCATCACTTCGAACATGCGGCTGGTGATCTCGAGACCGACCTTGGCGGTGGTCACCTTGGAGCCCGCGACATCGAGCGAGCATTTGCCGCGTTGGTTCTCGGTGATCGCGTCTCCGCTCTCCCATGCCCGCTCGAGGGACTCGCCCGCAATCTCGGTGAGAGCCTGCGCCGCCTGAAGGCCGACGAAGAAGTTGCCGTAATTTGCCAAAAGGTAGGGATCTTCGGTAGCGCTCTTTGCGGTGGAGGTGATCCAGGGACGCGTCTGCGCGAGAGTGTAGTTGCGAGCCTCCGCCAGCGCCCCTTCCGCGATTCCCAAGAAGATATTGCTCAGAATCAGTTGCGCGATGCACGACCGCAGCGAGGCTCGAATGCTGCCGAGCGGGCCGGGCGTCCTCAGGAACTCCTCCTCTCCGGCGGCGACGTCATGGAACTCGACGGTGCCGCTGTCGGTTTGCCGCTGTCCCATGCCGTCCCAATCGTCAAGAATGCGAATCCCCGCCCGGTCGGAAGGGATTGCGGCGACCATGAATTTTTCGTCGACCGCATGAATAGCGGATACGATCAGCATGTCCGAATCGAGTGCGCCGGAACAAAAACTCTTGCGCCCGTTGATGAGGTATCCAACTCCACGGTTGGAGGTCAGGCTCGTGCCCTTGTCGAGCGGATTGAGTGCATTGCCCCAGAACCATTGGTTGCGCACGGTCTCAGAAAGCAGCTGCTCGGTTTGCGCCCACGATCCGTAGAGGGACACGGAAGCGAGCATCAGGTGCTGAAAACCGAACAGATGCGCGATGGAACTATCGACCCGGGCAAACAGACGCACCAGTTTCATGGTGTCCGGCCATTCCATCCCCCAACCACCGAGACTGGCCGGAATGGTCACATTGAGCAACCCACTGGCGCGCAACAGGTCCCGTTCCATTTTTGCCGTCCCGCCCCGCTTGTCGCGGTCGACCGCGGTTTGCGCAAACTCCTCGGCCAGCCGATCGGCAATCTCGAAAGCATGTTGGCGCGGCGGCGCACTGGTATTGACCGCGATTGGATTCACGGTAGAAAGCACGGCAGCCCTCCCGTATGAGGCAAAGATTTTGATCGTGCCCTTTGCTGCTCGAGCAGCACTTTTGCTGAACCAGTGTTGCTGGGGCAGCACACCCCTGCTGGGCCAACCATAGGACAGTGGTTGTAGTTGAGTGAAAACTCCAAGTTCATCGACCTCGATGCACTTTCCTGTTGGCAAGGCAATTGCCAAAGCGCCTAGGGAATTCATTCCTTCCGGGGAGACCAACCTATGGAAGTATTCTGGTTCTTACCAACTCACGGCGACGGTCGATATCTTGGCACCTCCGAGCAGGCGCGAACGGTCGACTATGGATATCTGAAACAGATCGCTCAAGCGGCTGACCAGCTTGGGTTTCAAGGTGTTCTGTTGCCCACCGGAAGATCGTGTGAGGACGCGTGGGTGGTGGCTTCCACGCTCGTGCCGGCGACCACCAAGCTGAAGTTCCTGGTGGCGATTCGTCCCGGAATCACTTCGCCCACAGCCGCAGCGCGAATGGCGGCGACATTCGACCGCCTTTCCGGTGGGCGGCTGCTGATCAATGTTGTCACCGGCGGGGATCCGGACGAGGCATTGGGGGATGGCGTATTTCTCTCGCACGACGAACGCTACGACGTCACCGAGGAATTTCTCCAGATATGGCGCGAGGCGGTGGCGGGTAAGGCTATTTCTTTGCACGGCAAACATCTGCGGGTAGAAAACGCCAGGGTGCTATATCCCGCGGTACAAAAGCCGCATCCGCCGCTGTATTTCGGCGGATCGTCGAAGGTTGCGTACGGCTTAGCGGCGCGGCAGGTCGATGTCTATCTCACCTGGGGAGAACCACCGCTGCAGGTGGAGGAAAAAGTCGAGACGGTCCGGCGCCTGGCCGCCGCCGAAGGTCGCCGGGTCAGGTTCGGAATTCGCTTACACGTCATCGTTCGAGAGACGGAGCAGGAAGCATGGGCCGCGGCCAATAACCTGATTCGCTACGTTGACGACGAGACCATCGCGCGGGCACAAAAGACCTTCGCGCGGTTTGACTCCGAAGGCCAACGGCGCATGGCCGAGTTACATCGGGGAGGACGCGAAAAACTGGAGGTAAGTCCCAATCTCTGGGCGGGGGTGGGCCTGGTACGCGGCGGCGCCGGTACCGCACTGGTTGGTGATCCGGCGACCGTTGCCAAGAGGATGCAGGAATATGCCGAGCTGGGGATTGAGACCTTTATTCTGTCGGGGTATCCCCATCTCGAAGAGGCCTATCGCGTGGCCGATTTGCTGTTTCCCCGGCTGTCGCTTTCATCGCCGGCCGAGAGGTCAGCCGGAAACATCACGGGTCCGTTCGGAGAGCTGGTGGCAAACGAATACCAGCCGAGCGCCGAGGCTCCGACCGGCGTACCGGCACAGCAAAGCTAGGCTCGTGTCCGGTGCCATTGCAGTGTCAACCGAGAACCTGAGCTTTCGATTCGAGGGGATCTTGAACAAGTACAAAACAAAAACTCTGGTCCCGGCAGCGATTCTTGTAATGGCGGCGCTCACGACCGCATGCAGTCGGACCCCGGCGATTCGGCCTCGAGTGATCCGGCTCGACTACGCCTATTACAATCCGGTGAGCTTGGTGCTGAAGGACAAGAAATTCCTGGAGCAGGATTTCGCCCGCGACGGGATTTCTGTCGAGTGGACGCAAAGCCTGGGCAGCAACAAAGCCCTGGAACTGCTGAACAGCAAGAGCATCGACTTCGGATCAACGGCGGGAGCCGCGGCCTTAATCGGAAGAGCAAACGGGAACCCGATCAAAGCCATCTACGTCTACTCCCGTCCGGAGTGGACCGCCCTGGTCGTTCGAAAAGACTCGCCCATCACGAGGGTCGAAGATCTCAGGGGCAAGAGAGTCGCCGTGACGCGGGGAACCGATCCCCATATCTTTCTTTTGCGCGCCCTGCGCGAGGCCGGGCTTACCGGGAACGATGTCGAGATCGTGGTCCTGCAGCATCCGGAGGGAAGGATTGCACTGGAAAAGGGAGACGTGGAAGCGTGGGCCGGTTTGGATCCGATGATGGCGCAGACCGAGATTCAGCGCGGATCTCGGCTGTTCTATCGAAATGTAAATTTCAACAGCTACGGCGTGCTCGACGTGCGCGAGGAGTTTGCCAGGCAATATCCGGTGTATGTCGGCCGTGTGCTCGCGGCGTATGAGAAGGCTCGTCTGTGGTCCCTAGAGAACCCGGCGGAATTTCGTCGAGTCTTGGCGAGCGCCGCCCGGCTCGACGATCCCGTCGTGACCAAGGTCTTGGAGCGCACAGATCTGAGCAACTCGGTGATCGGAGAGGACCAGAAAAAAGTGATGGCCGCCAGCGGCGACGTGCTCAAGCAAAATAACGTGATCGGCAGCAGGGTTGACGTGGCCGCGACCGTCGACCAGTTGGTCGATTCTCAATATGTGCGAGAGGTGATCGGCAAGAGTCTGGCCCAGAAATGAGAACTGCGGAACATAACCGAGGACTCGTCTGGCGAGCTGCCGCGGCGGAAGCTCGGGTGAAATCGCCCGGCAATCGCATACGGATTCCGGATCGGCTCATCGGCGGGATCATTCCCCTGGGGGTATTGCTCCTGTGGGAACTTCTGGCCCGGGCAGGGCTGCTTCCACCCAACTGGCTGCCGGCGCCGACAGTCATCGGACAAACCCTCTACCAGTTGGCGGTTGCGGGCGATTTATGGCGACACGTTGGAATTACGCTCGGTCGCGTGGCATTGGGATTCTGGTTCGGAGCCGTTGCCGGCACGCTCGTCGGCGGACTGACGGGCTACTTCCCGCTTGCCCGCAAATTGCTGGATCCCACGGTGCAGGCGTTGCGCAGTGTTCCTTCGATCGCCTGGGTTCCTCTGTTCTTGCTGTGGCTGGGCATCCAGGAAACTTCGAAGATCACCCTGATTGCGCTCGGCGCATTTTTCCCGGTCTACCTGAATCTCTCGGTGGCCATGCGGCATGTCGATCCCAAGCTGCTTGAAGTTGGAAAGTTATATCGACTCGGCAGTTTTCAGATGGTACGTCGAGTGGTGCTTCCCGCGGCCTTGCCCGAGTACATTGTCGGTCTGCGCAGCGGGCTGGGTTTGGCGTGGATGTTTGTGGTCGCTGCCGAACTCCTCGGAGCCAGCTGCGGGATCGGATATCTGATGGTCGATGGCCAGATGACGGGACGCGCCGGCATCATCTTGGCCAGTGTGCTTCTTTTCGCCCTTCTGGGCCGGGCTACCGACTGGATGATGAGTGCGCTGGGCCGAAGGCTGCTCGGCCCCCGGGCTCGCTGAGACAACGCCATCCATCTCGCAACTTCGCGACGTTCGGAGCAGCGCTTTTATGGACGACAAGGGTTCTCGCCAGAGCGGCATGGTCGACATTCAAGTCGTGCACAAGGCCTTTGCCGGCTTCCAAGGAAGGCTCCTGGCCTTGAAAGACGTCATGTTAACCATCCACCCGGGAGAATTTGTGTGCATCGTCGGTGGCAGCGGTTGCGGCAAGACGACCTTATTGAGAATCGTCGCCGGACTGGAAGCCGACTATGACGGCGCCGTTTTTCTTGACGGAAAGCGAATCACGGGAACTGGCTTGGATCGCGGCGTGGTGTTTCAGGAGCACCGGCTGCTTTCCTGGCTTACGGTGCGCGAGAACGTCGCGTTTGGGCTTGCGGGTCTCGCAACCGGAAAATCCGGCGCCGAAGTTCGACACTACCTCAACCTGGTGGGGCTCGACCAATTCGAGCATGAATATCCTCATCAGCTGTCGGGAGGCATGTCCCAACGCGTGGCGATCGCACGAGCCCTGGTCGGCCGTCCTCGGTTGCTGTTGTTGGACGAGCCTTTCGCCTCTCTGGACGCGCTAACCCGGATGCGCATGCAACAGGAAATCCTGCGTATCTGGGAGGCGGAGCGAACCACGGTGGTGCTGGTCACGCATGACATCGAAGAAGCGGTATATCTCGCGGATCGGGTTGTCGTGATGTCCCCGCAACCGGGAACGATACGGACGGTTTTACCCGTCCGCCTGGAACGACCTCGCGACCGAACGGATGGGGAGTTCATTCGAATCCGAAAATCGCTGCACAATGAGTTCTTTACCCCGTGCAGCCCGGCTGGTCTCCGGAAGACCCGTTGATGGTTAGCCAAAACGACCAGTGATGGCGGACGCGCAGAAAGCAACTACCGGCCGTTGGGCAACTCGCCGCATTGCATCAGCCGGGCGCGAACGATGTTCCGGCTTACCCCCAGCAGCCGGGCGGTCTGCAGTTGGTTGCGGTGACAGAATTCATAGGCCGATTTCATGACCGCGGCTTCGATCCCGGCGTACAGGTCGGGACGTCCGTCTTCAAACAGCGCCAGCAACGCGGCTTGCAATGCTTTGTCCGGATTCGTGGAATCAGTGGTCACCATCCGGGGCCGCAGTGGGGAGAGGCGCAAGTCTTCCGGCCGCACAATATTCTCCCGGCATACCAGCAGGGCATGGTGGATGACATTTTCCAGTTCGCGAGTATTTCCGGGCCAGGGGTGCCGGTTGACGATCACGTCGATTGCCGCGGGGCTCAAGGCGGGATTTGTGAGCCCTAAACGATCCCCGTAGAGTCCCAGAAAATAACGCGCCAGGGGCAGGATATCGCCCAGCCGTTCGCGCAATGGAGCAATGTGCAAGGTGGCCACCTGAAGCCTGTAGTAAAGGTCCTCGCGGAAACGCCCGGCGGCGACGGCATCTTCCAGATTGACGTTGGTGGCGGCAAGCACGCGCACGTCAATGGCGACGGGACTGCGCGAACCCAGCCGAACCACTTGGCGTTCTTGCAATACGCGCAGCAATTTCACCTGCATCGGAAAAGGCAGGTCGCCAATCTCATCGAGGAACAGCGTTCCACCCTGAGCCGCCTCAAACCAGCCTGCCCGAGCTACCGTGGCCCCGGTGAAGGAGCCACGCTCATGACCGAAGAGTTCGCTTTCTACCAGGCTTTCGGAAAAAGCCCCGCAATTGACCGCCACAAAGGGGCCGTCCGCGCGCGGGCTGAGCTTGTGTACGTGTCGGGCAATGAGTTCTTTGCCGGTACCGGTTTCCCCCGTGACCAGCACGTTCGCCGTGCTGGGCGCGATCGACTGAATTCTCTCGAGCAATGCCTTGGACTTCAGGTCTTCAAATACGAGAGCGGTCGCGCGCAAGTTCATAGGCACGGGGTACGGGCGGGGGAAACTCAGAAGCGGTTTTGAAACAGGAGACAACGACATAGTCAACAAACTACACTATATTGATCGAGATTATAGAATAGCGAAAAATAGACGTCAAGAAGCGTTTGCCTTGGTCACCACCGGAGTTGTGCCCACGAGTGCATGTCAGGCCAAGACGCGACCGGTTCAGTTTCAGTGCGGCGAGAGTCGTCCGGCGCGCTCGCAAGTAAGAGTCTTCCGCTGAAGAGTCGTTCGAGCGCCAGATTCCAGGGGCGTGCCCTTCTCCTGGATGACTGTGAGAGCAAGGGCACCGGTATCAAGGGTTTGCCGTCGTTCACCCGCAGGACGAAACGCTTGGCGCGGGTCATTTCCCAGGAGGCGAGGTTCGGTGATCGGAGAAGGGGCCCGATCGAGGTATGGAGTCGGTAGCTCTCTCTCCGCTATACTCAACCCGGTCGCCTGGGGAAAAATAACTCTAAGCAAACAGGACAAAGGACTGAGCGGCAGATGGCGCTGATGCCAAAAAGGACGGGCCCCGGGGCCCGCTGATTTTCTTATCCGGGAGAAGGAATCGATCTCGCCGGTTGGCTCTGGAAATCACCCGAACCACACTGGTCGGTGGTTGAGTTGCTGGCGTTGAGTCGGCGAAGAGTGGCGAATGCACACCCTTGAGAGCACGGAAAGGGATGACGATACCACCGACCCGAGTGCGTTTTCGGTGTCATTTGCGCCGTATGCAGCACGTTATCGAACGCAATGTTCTCCGCCGGTGTCGAAGCCGACCTGGGTCCAACAACCGAAGTGGGGTTTCTCCATTCGGTCTCGTGGCATGGTTATCGCAGTCGCGGTAATGGTCGCCTCGTTCCCGCTGCTTGCCCTAGCTCAGGCGCGTCGCGAGGTTGCTTTCCCATGGCCGGCGTCGTTTGGCCAAGGCCTGCGAGTTCCGCCGATTTGCGGCTGCGATACCTCCGCGAGCGCGGGAGAAGAATCTGCCTTGCCTCCACCCCTGATCGACAATTCGCGACCGCCAGCCGAAAACCCCAGCGGGGGAGATGGAGCGACGCCGAAGGCGATCATCATCGGGTTTGTTGGCGGTTTCGTAAAGCACGATGATGCGAAACATCCTGAAGTCCAGTTTGCCGCCTACCTTCGTGATCGTTACCGCTCGAGTGTCTTTGTGGAAGTATTTTCAAACCACAACGGGGAAAAGGCCTTACGTCAGATCTTGTGCCTGCTGGACACTGATCATGACGGCAATCTGACAGCCACAGAGAAGGAACAAGCGAGAATTGTCATCTACGGACATAGTTGGGGTGCTGCGGAGACGGTCTCATTAGCTCGAAAGTTGGGGCGGAACGGTATCCCCGTGCTGCTCACCATCCAAGTGGATACGGTTGCTAAGCCTGGCCAGAGAGGCTCCCCCATCCCGCCTAACGTTGCCAGTGCGGTCAACTTCTACCAGTCAAGGGGTCCGATTCATGGACGTTCCGAAATTGTCGCAGCGGATCCCGCACGGACGAAAATCATTGGCAACTTTCGGATGTCATATCAGCACCATCCCATCAACTGCGATAACTATTCGTGGTACGCTCGGGTCTTCAACAAACCCCACCACGAAATTGAGAACGATCCGGTCGTGTGGAATCAGGCCGCATCGCTCATCGATTCGAAGGTGTCGAGCCTGGGATCGAAAGATCAGACGTCGTCGAGTTCCAAATCGGCAAGTTTTAATGTTCGATTCGCCCCCCACCGCTGAAAGGCCAGTTGGCTGAACCCGTCCGTATCGTTGAGGGCATCGCCGGAGCGAGCGTTGCCGGCCCGTAGGGCCGACCCGGAAGCTGGAACCTTAAGCGGGCCAAGCCGGTGGCTTGATTGGCGCCGACTGCGGATAGGCGCAGGCTCGACGGCGAACAGCCAAGGATCATTCCGCTGCCCGGGCTCTCGGGTGCAGGCATGCGCTTTGGCCCTGAGGCGATGATCCCCAACCGATCGAAGGCCAGCTCCAAACCAATAACCGGCCGCAGCGGTAGGCCCTCGGCGCATAAGTATCGATAAGAAAATTCTAACCTGCGCTACCGGCATTCGGTCGAATCCACCTTCGTAACCAAGCCGGAGTCACCATGTTCTTAACCTAGGTTAAGAAGCGGTCGATGTATTAAGCGCGGACCCATCCATGGCCCTAAATGAGTTGCCGAAGAGCGGTGAATCGAACGACCAGCTCCAGCTCGTCCTGAATGCCATGGTCGATGGCGTTTGCGGTTTGGACGCGGCCGGGAAGGTAATGTTCGGCAACAAGACCCTCCAGAAGATGACCGGGTACTCAACTGAGGAGATGATCGGAAGCAGTCTTCACGAATTGCTCCATTGCAGCCAGCCCGATCGAACAAACGATGGTGCGCAGGAATGCATCTTTTGCCAAGCGCTTCATGCCGATCCGACGATCCATATCGTGGGCGAAGTTCTCTGGCGAAAAGATGGCAATTGCTTCCCCGCGGAATATTGGACACGTCCTTTGCCGTCTCCATCCGGCCCGACCTCTGCTGTGCTGGTCACCATTCGTGATATCAGCGATGCCCGGGCGGCCCAGGTAGGGTTTGGCCGGCGCGAGGAGCGTTTCCGAACAATCCTGGCGAATGTTCCGGATGTGGCTTGGACCTCGGACCAGCACGGTCGGACCCTCTACATCAGTCCAAAGGTGGAAACGATTTTCGGATATACCCCGCAGGAAGTCTGTGCCAAGGGCGCCAACCTTTGGCTAGACCGCATTCACCCCGAGGATTTCGGCCGAGTGAAGCAAGCTTTTCGCGCGCTGTTTGAGCAGCAGCGCGCCTTCGATGAGGAGTACCGCCTCCGCCGAAAAGATGATACCTGGATCTGGGTCCACGATCGTGCCATGGCCACCCGCGAGGAAGACGGGGTTCTTTACGCCGACGGAATTTTCAGCGATATCACGCGCCGCAAGCAGGCGGAAATCGAGCTCCGGTCCAAGACCGCATTTCTCGAAGCGCAGGCGAACTCCACCATTGACGGCATCCTGGTGGTGGGTCGCGGCAATCAACGAATTCTGCTCAACCAGAGATTGATCGACCTGCTGAAGATTCCCCCTGCGATCAGCGCCGACCCAAACGATCTGCTCCTGCTCAACTATGTGGTGACGCTGGTCAAAGATCCCGAGTTGTTCCTGTCCAGGGTCAAGCACCTCAACTCTCACCCGCATGAGACTTCCCGGGACGAAATTGAGCTCCAGGATGGAATGATCCTGGATCGCTATTCCGCTCCCGTCATCGACCCAAAGGGTTCTTACTACGGCCGAATTTGGACGTTCCGCGATATCACCGAGCGCAAACGTAACGAGGATGTGCTGCGACAATTGTCCCTGACGGTCGAGCAGAGTCCGGTCTCCGTCGTCATCACCGATCCACAGGGCAATATCACCTATGTCAACCGCAAATTCACCGAGTCGACCGGCTATGCCAGCGAGGAGGTGGTCGGAAAGAATCCGCGCATCCTGAAATCCGGCCGCAGCTCACCCGAGGTTTACCGGACGCTCTGGTCCACGATTTCGCAAGGCCAGGTGTGGCGCGGCGAGTTTTGTAACAAAAAGAAGAACGGCGAGGTTTTCTGGGAAGCGGCCACGATTACTCCGATTACCAACGCAAAAGGTGCAATCACTCATTTTCTCGCCGTGAAGGAAGACATCACCGATCGCAAGCAGGCCGAAGAAAGACTGCGGCTCACGCAATTTTCGGTCGAACATGCTTCGGACGCCATTTTCTGGATGGACGCCCAAGCGCGCATCGTCTATGTCAACCGGGCAACCTGCCGCTCTTTGGGATTTTCCCGCGAGGAGCTGGTTTCCCGGTCGATCCCGGATATCGATCCGCTTCTTCCCCGGGAAACCTGGGGAGGATTCTGGCAAGACCTCAAAGCGCGCGGTTCCTTGACGTTTGAAAGCCAGCTGCAAACTAAGGGGGGCCGGATTTTCCCGGTGGAAGTGACGGCCAATCATTTCGCATTCGATGGGCAGGAATACGGTTTTGCCTTCGTGCGTGACATAACCGAGCGCAGACGCGCGGAAAACGAACTCCGCCTCACACAATTTTCGGTGGAACACGCATCGGAGGCGATCCGCTGGTTCGATGCGCAGGGCCGCCTTGTCTACGCCAACCAGACGGCCTGCCGCTCGCTGGGGCGCTCCCGCGAAGAGATGGCTTCCCTGTCAATCGAGGACATCGATGCCTTGGTTCCGCAAGAAACCTGGGGTGCGTTCTGGGAGAAGCTCAAGACGCTCGGTTCGATGACCTTCGAAGGTCGTGAGAAAACCAAACAGGGCCTGTTTGTTCCGGTGGAGGTAACGGCAAACTACCTGGAATTCGACGGCCAGGAATACAGCTTCGCCTTCGCACGCGATATCACCGAGCGCAAAAGAGCGGAAGAGAAGGTTCGAGAAAGCAGCGAACAGGTCAGGCTGCTGCTGGACTCGATCCCGGAGGCAGTCTATGGTATCGACCTGCACGGTAAATGCACCTTCTGCAATCCGGCGTGCCTCGACCTCTTGGGGTATCAAAACGCTTCCGAATTACTGGGCCGGGATATGCACGTCGTGCTACACCACACACGGGCGGACGGAACGCCCTACCCCGTCGAGGAATGCCACATCTTTGAAGCTTTTCGGCGCGGGTATGGCACCCACATCGACAACGAGGTCCTCTGGCGGCGTGACGGCACCAGTTTTCCCGCCGAATACTGGTCTCATCCCATACGCCGCGACGGAAACCTGGTCGGCACGGTCGTGACCTTCGTCGATATCACGGAGCGCAAACGCACGCAAGAGGCACTCCGGGAGAGTGAGGAGCGTTATCGACTCCTGTTTGAGCGCAACATGGCGGGGGTCTTTCGCACCACCCTGGAAGGTCGCATCCTGGAGTGCAATCAGGCAGCGGCTTCCATGCTCGGCTATGACTCACCCGAGGAACTACTGGCCACTCCGCTTGCGAGGATTCATCACTCGAGTTCCGATCGGGAGGCGTTCCTGAGAAAGCTCAAATCCGAGAAAAGCCTGACCAACCACGAGACGATGCTTCGGCGGAAGAACGGCGAGAGCTCATGGGCGATGTTGAACGTCAGCCTCGTCGCCGGCAATTCGGGTGCTGCCGACATTGTCGAGGGAACGTTCGTCGATATCACGGAGCGCAAACTGGCGGAAAAGGAGCTGCGGTTGATGCAGTTCTCGCTGGAGCATGCCTGCGACGCCGTTCATTGGATGAATGCAGAGGGCCGTATCGTTTATGCGAACCGGGCGTCGTGCCGTTCCTTGGGACGCTCCCGTGAGGAGCTCCTTTGCTTGACCATTCCGGACATCGATCCCCGGTTCCCGAAAGAGCGCTGGCAGACGTTCTGGGAAGAACTCAAGGTGCGAGGCTCGATGACCTTTGAAACCCAGCACCAAACCAAACAGAAACACGTTTTCCCGGTCGAGATCACAGCCACCTACCTCAACTTCGATGGGCAGGAATACTGCTTCGCTTTCGCGCGCGATATTACCGAGCGGAGGGTTGCCGAGGAACGGGTTCAATCGCTCGCCTACTATGATGCCCTGACGGGATTACCCAATCGAATTCTCCTGCGGGATCGATTGACCCAGGCATTAGCCACGGCTCGCCGGCAGAAGCACCAGGTTGCGCTTCTGTTTCTCGATCTCGATCGCTTCAAAATCATTAATGACTCACTCGGTCATACGGTGGGTGACCTGCTTCTGCAAGAGGTCGCCGAACGACTTCAAAGCTTTGCACGCGAACAGGATACCGTGGCCAGACTCGGCGGAGACGAATTCCTTATCGTGCTCACGAATGTAAAGGACATCCCCGCCGCGGCCGTTGCAGCGGAGCGCTTTATGGATGCAATGACGGTCGGATTCGTGATCCAAGGCCACTCTCTCAGCGTCAGTTGTAGCCTCGGTATCAGTATTTTCCCGGAACACGGCGCCGACAGCGAAACCCTGATCAAGAATGCCGATGCCGCAATGTACAGCGCCAAGGACGCGGGGCGGAATAACTTTCAGTTTTTTACCGCAGATATGACCGCCAAGGCGGTGGAGCGGTTGACCCTGGAAAACAACCTGCGAACGGCACTCGACAGGCAGGAGCTCTTTCTTGTCTACCAGCCCCAGATGGAAATTGCGACGGGAAAGATCATTGGTCTCGAGGCACTGATCCGATGGCGACACCCGGAGTTGGGCCTCGTGCCACCCGATGAATTCATATCCATCGCGGAAAACAGCGGGCTGATCATGCCGATCGGCGAATGGGTGCTCAGAACGGCCTGTGCTCAGGCCCGCAAATGGCTGGAGGAAGGGTTCGCAGCAGTGTCGGTAGCAGTCAACGTGTCGGCGATCCAGTTTCGCCAGGAGGGCTTCCCCGATACCGTTGGCCGAGTGCTCCAGGAGACCGGCCTGCCCCCCCAATGTCTCGAACTGGAGTTGACCGAGAGCCTGTTGCTGTCGAATGCCGACGTGATGTTCTCGGTTCTTCGACAACTCACCGCCATGGGGTTGAGGCTGGCGATTGACGACTTTGGCACCGGCTATTCCAGCCTCAGCTATCTGAAGCACTTTCCGGTCAGCAAGCTGAAGATCGACCGTTCGTTCGTTCGCGACGTCGCGGTAAATCCCGATGATGCGGCCATCGCAACCGCCATCATCAGCATGGCCAAGAGTCTGAATCTCAAGGTGATTGCCGAAGGCGTGGAAGATGAAGCCCAAATGTCATTCCTGCGGACGCATCAATGCGACGAGATTCAAGGCTATTACTTCAGCAAGCCCCTGGCGGTGGACGAAGTTGCGGGCAAAATGCGAGCCACTGATGCTGAGCTGCAGGCGCGAGCGCAAGCCAACGGGAAATAGGCAAACCCGGCCTTCAGCATCCTAGTCAAGAGCTAGGATCCCGTCCCGGCGGTTTCGAACACTCTGCCTTCGCACCGACTCGCCGCGAAACTGACCCCGACCGTGAATTCCTTTCCTTCTGAAGTCGCACGATCGGCGACAGGACAATCCCCCGCCACCGGCAGTTCCCGGAAAATGAACCCCCCGTCGCCTGTCGAGAATCAATGATGCTCTGCGCTCACTCGGTCCTCGTCACCATCATTGTCCGGAGGAGTCGGGGCGCCCGCTTGGGCATTGGGTCCAAGAAAGTAGCTGGCAGGCTCCAACGCGGGGACCGGCGCGTAAGGGCGAAATAAGCCCGTGAAGAAGTCACCCAGATCGGTGGTCGAGCGGGCGTCGGCAAAGCCCAACGTGCCTTCGGTCACGCGAAAGATGCCTTCGATGGTGCGGAGAATACTGCCGAAGTCGTAATTGTTGTTGCTGATGTAGCCCCGCGGTGTGTAGGCGGAAACGACAATCAGCGGCACGCGGAAACCAAGCTGATAATCAGCCTGACAATTGCTTGCCGCGCAAGGCAATCCCGGTGGCACGAGCGCCGGCTGATGATCCGACCAGCCTCCCCAGTCATCCCAAGTAAGGATGATGGCCGTGTTGTTCCAAAACGCCTGGCCGGCGTCCGCCGTACCGCGCGCGCACACTGGATTCTGGCCGATGGCGTTGATCACGGCCGCTACCCACGACGAACCGTAGATATTGTTTTCGCCGCCCGCATGGTCGGACCAGTTTCCGTCGGGAATCACCCAGCTCACGCCCGAGAGATTGCAGTTGCTGATGTCTCCCAGGATGTCCGTCCCCTTATTGGCGACGTCGACGTTGGCTTTCCATTGTTGGCCGGTGCACGCCAAGGCCGTAGGCCCGGAAAATTGCGGCACACAGATGTTGGCAATGGAATTGGGAGCCGTCCATATGGAACCGGACGTCGGCGCATAGTACTTCCAGCTCACCGCTTGCGCGTCCAGCAAACTCCCCATGGTCGGTTTGTTGCTGCAAAAACTGCCCACCGGATTGCTCGGATAGCGCAAGGCAGTGTTGGTCAAAGGACAATCCTGAACGGACTGATTGTCGTAGGGGATGCAGCGGTCGCCTAGACCGCCAAGAATCGGAGAAAGCAGCCGGTTCGTGGTCTTTTCCGACGCCAAGCAGCCGGCGTCTGCATCGTTCGGAGAGAAGTTCTCCGATATGAAAGTCGAGTTGGCATCTTCGTCGGCGGAGAGCGCCGAGGTTCCGCTGAAGATGAATTGATGGGCGGGGTAGCTCGGACCCTGATTGGTTTGGTACATGAAGTTTGCCCAACCATATTGCTCGGCATAGGTGAGGTAGGGATCGAGCAAGTGTCCCGACGAACCGTCGTAGTTGGTGACCGATTGGTTCAGGACGTAGGAATAAGAATCCTGACCTCTCACGTTCTGCTTGAGCTGCCATGCACCATCATTGCGGCAGGCGTAGTTATTCGTCGGGTCGGGGTCGCACATTTGAGAAAATCCATGGTGCGAGTGGTCGGGATCCGTGCTGCCAGCCATCGCCTGGCCGGTCAACGTAATGGGCAGCACGCTGCCGGATTCATTCGAGAGGCCGCACGGCGAGATGTTATAGCAACTCGAAGTCACCGGATCGGGTGTGCAGGCATCCAGTCCGCGAGCTCCCTGCGGAATGGAACACAAAGGACTCAAAAAGTGGAAAAGATTGTCGGGAGTACGGTTCTCCTGGACGATTACGACCACGTGCGTGATTTGCGAAGGGAAGGCAGTTGGTCGCGTCGGCGTCAGTGGGGACTGGGCGACCAACGCTCCGGTCAGAGCCAATGGCAGTAGAAACTTGGCGGTGAACTTCATATCGCTCCTCAGTGTTGTCTCTGTGTTGTGCTTCATGGGGACAGCTGCCGCATGGCCGATGCGCACCGGCTCCGGTTCGTCCCCTCCCCGGTCGATTCCTGTCTCGGCTGATCTCTGGAACATGCTTCCGTCGAGTTTCGCGCCGCCGGTTCGCTCGAAGAGTCGCGATTTTACGGGAAATTCGCACTCCACGCGGATGAGAAGTCTTCAATCCATCGGACGAAAATGAACTCGTTTCGGGTTCGAGCACCTCCCCAGCAAACAGATGGTGAGTAACTTCGGCTATCTCGAGGTGCACCTCGAGCCGGTCGCCTGGAGAATCCAGCCCGAGACAGAGGTAACGCAGCGCCTTGGTGCGAGATCTCCAAAAAAGGTGACTGCATTCCCATGCGGGCAGCAACGGTGTCGAACAAAAGTCCGATCTCCATCCTTGGGGCAAGGAGAATGGTTTGTGTCGGATCTTTCCCAGGAGTGTCAACCTCCCGAGTGTCCGAATTCTATACTAGGGAGAATCAAGCGGAGCGAGCAAAGATTGAAAAATGCACCATCGAGTAAGGAAGTGGTTTGCAGCCGGTCTGAAAGGTGGGCGCAGTCAAGCCCGAGGGTCTTTTGTCTTTGTCTTGCAGTTCTTGCGCACTTTTTTTCCATCGCACCTGCTCGTATCCCGAATCCTGTGGCCAATGCCCGGCGGAAGTCTCTGGTCGGCAGGCTCTCAAGGCGCGGACCGGATCCTCAAGGTCGCTCACCAGGCCATACGCGCTTGACAATCTGTGGTGGATGTCCTTGGCTGCGGCGGCGGAAATGATTTCGGCAGGCGGGGGCGCTGTGTCGCTCTCTACCGGGTTCTGCTGGCGCCCGCGCGACGAATTTGCCTGGCGTGATTTGATTCGAGCAGTTATTTTGTGCGAAACCCTATATTGTCTGTACTCTGTCCAGGTCACATTACTGAAGCGTAAGCGCTCTTGGCCTCGAAATTTGGCAACAATCTGTTCCCGCGCAGGAAACGGCACCGGAGAGTTCACTCCTTCCAGCTCAATCCAGTCAAAATAAATGGCAGTCTGGAAAAATTGAGTCAAGCACGCTTCAGGCGGACGCCAGTCCGTGAAGACCGACAAAACATTGAAGGCCTTGTCGGTCAGAATCTGTTCGAAGCACGCCACCGAACCCTGCCAGGGTAAATGCCCATTACGGAAAAGCGGGATCGCTCCTCCCGGACGCTCTTCGTAAGAGCAGCGATCGTCTTCCGCGGATGACATGAAACTGAACAGGTATTGGTCCTTGAACAGTCCCTGAAAGACCCAGGGGTTCTCGGCTATTTCAGTCAGCGTGTAAAACCATTCCGCCCCGGTCCAGACGCTGTGATTTGCATTTGGAATCGTCGTTACCGGCTCGCCGAGTTTGTGATTTCGTCTTATCCTTCGATAGATCTGCTGCCCTTCAACGACCCCCACCTCGTGACAGACCGGTTTTTCGACACCTTCGGTAACGCACTGTTTCGCGAGAAAGTTCACCAATAGACCGGCAGAAACAGCCGCCTTGGCGCGCAATTTGGCGACTGGATCCTGGACATCACTGGCGGCCGCGGCCAACTCGGGAAATACGGCAGATGGCTCCTCGGGCGAGGCACTGTCGTCCTCGACTGCGAAGGACATTTGCGCCGTCGACGGCTGCTCCGCTTCAGGAATGGTTCCAAAAATCGAGTCGGCGAGAGATGGATCAAGCTTAAGCAAAGCCTTGGCAATCGTTCGAACCGGAAGCGCGACGCTCGCCCTAGTGTTGCCGCTGTTCGATGGGATCGCGCCTGTAAGGATTATCATGCCGAGCAGGCGGCCTTGCTCGTCAAGCACCGCGCTCCCGCTATATCCTTGCTTTACACCGACATCCAATATCAGATTCTCTCGCAACTGCGCGGTGCCCATTTGCAGAAGGGCGTCTGCGCCGATCAGGTGCGCTTCCTGGGTGACTAATTTTCCGTGGTAGAAGCCGGCGATCTGCACTCTTTGCCCCACATGATAGAGGTGGGAATAAGAGATGCCCGACTTGTGGGGAATCGGTTTCTTTGTATAAACGAATGACACGTCATTCGCCAGGTTATAAGAAAACATTCTCCTTCCGGCGCGCACATCGGTCTTATTGCTATCGCTGTCATTTGCGAGCGAAAGAACTTTTCTGGTGTGGCCTCCGGTGACCGCCAAGTTCCCCTTGCCCGCTGCCAATTGAATGTGGTATGCCGTGGCAATAACGGAACACTTCTGGTTGATGCAAATTCCGCTCCCGTAGATGGTTTCGAATCTCAGCGGAACGGAGAAGCGAACGGTTTGGTGCTCGACACTAACCAGTGTGTCCTGCACTTGAGACGCAAAGCATAGAGCACTTAGTAGGTTTATAAGAATGGTCATCGAAAATGATCGCCATGTGTTGCTCCGGATCATTTACGCTCCCTCGCGCGCCTCGACTTGAAGGGGACGGCGGTTTGCCATTTGCCGTCGTCGTGCCAAACGTCACTGCTGATTAAGTTGTGGCAACCGGTTAGCCTGCTGTGACTGTCGAGTGCGTAGACCAGCGTGATATTGGTGTGAACCGCGGATGCGAGAGTGTTGTGCTCGTCTCCGCAAAGACGCACTTCCAGTAGATCGGGTTGATTTAGGGCTTGGTCGGTGCTGAACTCTAAAATGTGAATCAGGATTATGGGCTTGCCGTTCTGGTAGGTCCGAGAAATATCCGCCACCGAGCCCACGACCGTGCGCCTCGCTATGATCGGGCTCGTTAAGCCAATTGGCGATCGCTCGATGCCCGCTAACTCCGCAAATGAGAGAACGGACCCCGCGAAAACTGTAACCGCAAGCAAAAGAACGCGCATTGTGTAACTCGCTGATATCCGACCACCGTGGCGCAGTTACTGTGAGATATCGGCATGTCTGGTCGGGGGCTTTATTGTGGTTCCCGGTCAGGCGTATTCAGACGGACACCGTGCTGACGGCTCCGCGGGCTATGGGGAACGTCGCGGTGGTGGAAATGTGAGGCGATCGCTATTTCGGGCGCTGCTTTTCAGGGCGAGGTGGCGGTATCGGTTCCGGGACATTCGCAATCGGCATATGCGAATGCTTCCTCCGATCCGGAACCTTAGAAGTTGAAACAGTAGGCGGCGCTGCAGTACCTGATCGATATCCGATGCCCGGCCCCGCGGTGCATCGTCGACGTCCAGAAGCCACGCTAGTCCGGCGCCGGAGTCTGCCTACGGCAGGTTTGCCGAACGGCATAGGTTCCGACAGCAAGGATCGCACTGCGCAGGCCTCCGGGCGGTGGGACAAGCGGTAGGTGGTTGGTTCGGACTGTCTGCGGCAGCCTTCAATCGCAAGCCAGGTCATCGCGTCCCGAGGCGCTTTGCCATCCGTTCGTGTGGGCGGGTGCGCGGTCGCAGTCTGCCTGTTCATGGTGACAGCCCGCATCTCGTTGCGCGCCGTGACAGCTGCGGATGTTCCATCAAGCGGAGGCGAACATTTGCGCCCTGCGGACTTTTGCGGGCCTCGGGGGCGGAACGCTTTGTTGCGAGATTTCGCGGAGAGATGCCAAGAATCTCCCCGGCGTTCGCGTCTTGCCCGGGCCCGGACTGAGGGACGGCAGCAGGCGCAGGGATCCCGTCTCTGCCAGTCCGTTTCTCGAGGACAGCCCTTTGCCGGCTGCTCACAAATGGATACTGTTGAAAAAAGGTCCGCAGCTGGCTGCGGACCTTGGTTTGACGGGGTACTTAAGAGTGCACAAATCTAAGAATTACTTAACGTTATTCAGCATTTGGTTGATCTTGACGATGTCGGCGCCCAAATCCTTGCCGTCGGTGCCGGCGTTTTTGTAGGGGCTGGTCGGCTGCAGTTCGTAGTTTCCTCCGTTGCCGTTGTTGTATTCGACGAAACCAACATTATCCGGACTGGGCACAAACAGGTTGCCGATCGGCCACGACGATGGCGGATAGTGGGCCGGGGGCGCGACCAGGGCGTTCGCTTCGAAGGTGTACGTGCTGAAGCACTGGTTCATGGTCGTAACGGGGACGTCGGCAAACGCGCAGCTGGCGCTGCCGCCGCCCATGTTCCATACCGGGCTCCGGCCGCTCGTCACGATACTGTTGGTAAAAACGAACCCGGACATGTTTGGGTTCGGGCTCTGGTTCCCGGTCAGCAGAAAACCGCTTCCGGCGTCGGGGAACCCGGTGACGTGATTGATGGTGATCGTATTCACCGGGTTTGTGGGCCAGCTGTTAGCCACGAAAAACAACCACCCCAAACCCGTATAGCTGCGGCTGATGTCGTCGAGAACAACGTCGTGCACGCTGAAGCGCGTGCCCGCTTGGGCGGGGGCTCCGCCTTCC
>Ga0187847_10000797_pt1 | contig 31749 bp, 34 predicted proteins | sample June2016WEW_4_10_FD_132458 | JGI IMG/M metagenome (GOLD analysis project Ga0187847, IMG submission 132458) | Peatland microbial communities from SPRUCE experiment site at the Marcell Experimental Forest, Minnesota, USA - June2016WEW_4_10 | ecosystem: Environmental > Terrestrial > Soil >...
CAAGGGGGTCCGCCGTTCGTGACTTCACGGCCGTAAATGCCGTCGCTCGTTCCCCACTGCGAGGTCAGATCGACTTCGCCGGCGTGGCTCACGATGCATTTGTAGCGTGTGGTCGTCGCTTCGATCCAGTTCGCGAGGTGTCCGCCGTAGCTTGCGCCCGCGGCGCAGAGCTTCGTTCCGTCGATGAACGCATAGCGCTTGATCGCCTGGTCCACGGCTTGATTGATTTCATCGCCGGGAGTCTTCAGGGGATCGAGCTTGATCGCCTGCGCAAACTTCTCGCCAAATCCCGTCGAGCCCGTGTAGTCGGTCATCAAAATGACATAGCCAGGCGCGGCGAGCAGGTGGTAATTCCAGCGCAGGCCGATCTGATCCGGGTTGTTGCTGGCGGCGCCGCCATGGATCAGCACGACCATTGGATATTTCTTCGAGGGATCGAACGCCGGCGGCAGCACGATCATGTTGTGCAGGCTGCGGCCCTTGTTACTCGTAAAATAAAAATGCTCGGGCGGCTGCCAGTCGATCGCCGCGGCCGCCGCTGTATCGACCTGCGTGAGATTCACGTGGCTCCGATGTGCGATATCGATTCGCACGATCTCTTCCGGACTCACCGAGCTGCCGTAGGCTGCAATCAGTTCGGGTCGTGCGGCCTTTTGTCCGATCTCCAGAGACGTATAGCCGCCGGTCGGCGGCGCGACCAGCAGCGTCGGCGTGCCGCCTTCGGTCGGCACCCGGTAGAGGTTTTCCTTGGCGGCCTCGGGCACGAGCAAGTACACGAATTTGCCGTCCGGAGTCAGCGCAAAGCGCGCGGTTTCGCGATCGAAGTCCCGCGTCACGAGCCGCGCCTCACCGCCGGCGGGCCATGCGACCCTGCGCAGATGCGCGAGGTGATAGACCTCGGCGTCGAGCGGCGCATACCTGAAGAACAGCGCCCTGCCGTCGGCGCTGAATGTCGCGTCGTCGTAGTCTCCGGCATCCGGGCTCACGATTTTCGGCTCCGAGCCGCCTTCCGCGCTCATTCGGTAGAGGTGATGGCCGACGTGCGCAAAGGCGGCGTTCCACCGCTCCGTCGTCGCCGTGAAAACGACTTCAGCGCCGTCCGGGCTCCAGATCGGCGAGAGCGTCACGCTGGTCGGCGTTTCCGTGCCCGAAAAACCCGCGGCTCGCGCGAACGCGGTCGGCGAGAGGATATCTTTCGCTTTGGATCCCGGCTCGATCGCCTGCACCATGACGGTCGGCTGGCGCTCATCTAGCCATTGGTTCCAATAGCGCACCGGAAAGTGCTCATAAACGCGTACGTTGTATTTGCGGTCCTTGTGTTCCGCAGCGATCTTCTTATTGGCCTCGTCGTCAAACGCGCCGGGATAGACGCGCGATTCGAACACTATCGCCTTACCGTCCGGCCGCCATTTCGGATTCTTCGCGCCGGTCGAGATCGTCGTGAGACGGCGCGCATCGCCGCCTTCGCGCAGATCCAGAATATAGATCTGCTCGACTTCGTCGCCTTCGCGCTTGGTCGAAAATGCGATGCTGCTGCTATCCGGTGACCAGGCGACATCGTCCTCGGGCGCCTTGGTGTTGGTGATGCGCCGAGGCGGTTTGAGTCCATCCGCGGGTACGACCCATAGATCGCTGACCACCTTGTCGGCATCGTAGGATGGCTCCAACACCGAGAAAACCACCGATTTGCCGTCGGGGCTCACGACCGGCGAGCCGACGCGCTTCATCATCCACAGCGCTTCATGTGTGATCGGCGCCTTCGCCGCGGGTGCCGCCGGCACGGGCGCCGTTGCCGCAGCCATCGCCACCAACGGCACCCCGAGATAGGCGGCAATCACGATTGCCGAACGCTGGATCCGATGATTCATCGCGCCTTACTCCCCGGATTGTTGTTTGCCGAAGTCTAGCCTGTAACGAGCGCGTCGGTGAACTGCGGCGCGGCCTTCGATGGCCGCGTCCGCCGATTGGCCCTATGATCAGCTCGTGGCTACCATCGCAGGCCGCGCCGCATGAATATCGAACCCTCATTTCGACGAGAACAGCGCGGCGATCGTGCCCATACTCGGCGGATTCTTTTGCATCGGCAGACTGTGGTTCTGGATCGGCTACCAGCGCGGGCCGGCCGCACGCGCATTCGGGTTCGCGATCAGCTTTTATCCCAGCGTCGCGGCGCTGCTCGTGTGCGGCTGGGCGCTGTTGTCCCGTTAGGCACCATCGCCGGGCTCGCGATATCGAAAGACATCATCGAGCGGCCGGGCGAATGCGCCGGCAATGCGAAACGCGACTTCGAGCGACGGCGAGTACTTGCCGAGTTCAATGGCATTAACGGTCTGGCGGGTCACGCCAATGCGCTCGGCGAGTGCTTGCTGGGTCATTTCGCCATGCTCGAAGCGCAGCCGGCGGATGTTATTGCTGATCGCGCCCGCGCTCATGCTTTGGCGCCCTGCCGGTAGTCGTACAGCAGCGATGCGTATCGGGTCAGCTCTGCAATCCAGACCGCGAACAGCGCGGCGTGTGCAAGCAGCCAGGCGTTGGCACCCAAATGCATCGTGCCGATCGCAGCAAAGGCTCCGACCAACAGCACGTAATAAGCGCGAACGGTCGCACGCTGGGCGAGCGCGCGTTCTCGCTCGTCGCGCGGAGTCCTCGCGTCCTGCGGCGAGCGCATCGCGATCGCGATATGCATGACGACCTCGAGCACGACGAGCGCGGCGACCAACCCTAAGAACAGCGGGAAGTAGCTGACACGCGGCGCGGCACCGTCGAGCAGGTGCTGCGCTATTTCGCCGAAATAGATTCCAAACGCGAGCAACGCGATGAAGGTGATCCAGGCGCTTTTTTCACGAAAGGACATGGTTGTCGGCCTCTAATGTATGAGATATCGTACATAGAGTATACTTTCATGTACTCCGTGTCAATTTTGCTTTACACGTGTACGGATCTTCGACCGCTCTCGTACGCCTCGATGTGTTAGAGCAGCCTGCATGCCAACAGGTGCAGCAGCCGGTCCCAATGTTGCTCGCAAGCCCGTTGATCGTAGGCCGGCAGATCCGACATCGTGAAACCGTGGCGAGCGCCTGCATAGATTTCCGACTGGAAGCGAGTTCCCGCGGATTCCAAAGCTGCCTCGAGTCGCTCGATGTCTGCGAGTGGCATGCTCTGATCCTGGTCCGCATGGCCGAAGTACAGCGAGGCCGTGATACGTCCGACCAGACGATGCGGGCTCGACGGATCGCCGGTCGCAAGCCGGCCGCCGTGAAAACTTGCTGCCGCCCATGCAATAGCCGACGAGCGCGACTCGGCTGTCGGCATCGACCTCGGCATGTGCCGCGAGGTACTCGAGGAAGGCGCCGGCTTCACGCTCGACAATCTCGGGCGTCAAGGACTGTACGATCTTCATGAGCGAAGGGCGATTCTCGGGCTTGATGATTTTGGCAACGTCGAACAGCGGTGCGCGGCCATGGCGGAAATATAGATTCGGCTGAAGCACGACCCGACCGATCTCGGCGATCCGCTCAGCCATGCGGTGGAGCACCGGTCGAATACCGATGCCGTCCATGAAGAACAGCACCGCAGGAAACGGCCCGCCGCCGTCGGGCTGGGCGATGTAGCTGTCGCACGGGCCATCGGCGGTGGGAACATCGATCGTGCGGCCGGGCATAGGTCGCCTCAATCAGCGAGCTGGCGGTAAAAATAGGTTGTGTCGCACAAGCCGCCGCGCGGCCACTGCGCGTAGCCGGGGATCACGCCGCAGCGCTGCCAGCCTAGCCGTACATAGAGCCGCTCGGCGGCGCCTCCGGTCACCGTGTCGAGAACCAGCAGCGATTTGCCGCAGTCGCGAGCAACGGCTTCGGCGGCGCGCATCAATGCCGCGCCAAGGCCTCGGCCGCGCGCCCGGCGGTGAACGAGCATCTTCGCAACATCCGCGCGGTGGGATTGGTTCTCGGGTTGCTCGAGCAGCAACTGCACCGTGCCGACGAGGCCTTCGGCGTCCTCTGCGACGAGCAGCGCGCGCTCGCCGCGCGTCACGGCGGCCGTAACGCGCCGCCAAAATTCCAAGGCCTTTGGAGCCGGCAACGGGTACATGAAGCTCACCGATGCGCCACCTTCGACACAGTCGATCAGCAGGTCGGCGAGTCCGCGCAGCTCCTCGTCGCTCACGGCGTGCAGGCGCCGGATCATCGGGGTCTCGGCCGCAGCCGGGTCTTCAGGTCGCAGGCGGCGCGGCGTCGCTCGCGGGCGGCGCGCTGCCACGCGTGTAGACGATTTTCTTGCCGCCGGCCTCGCAGCTGCCGACAATTTTCTGGTCCTTCACGGCATCGGTCGCGACGACGTCGAGCGTGTAGCCCTTGACGCCCTTCGCCTGTAGTTTCGTGTCGATCTCGCTCTTCAACTCGTCACAAGGCTTTTGCGCCCACGCGGCAGTCGACAACATCGCGAACGCCGCCACACCACCCGCCATCAGTATTCTCCGTCGCATGATCGCTCCCTGAGGTTTTTATCGGTATACCCGCTCGCGATTATGGACTGCGCATTACAAGGTCGCCAGATCGTCCGACTCGCGCCGCAGCTCGCTGAGAAATCGTCGCAGTTCGGCGCTGCGCGGCGCAACCAGGGCGCGGCCCGCCGGGGAAAAAACCCGGCTTGGAACCTTCGCAAGATTGTCTTCGAGCGTTTTGACGGCGTCCGGACCGGTCGGGTCGCCGCCATTCGGGTCGACGAGCGCCATGATGCGCGCAATGCCGATCGCGCCCAGCCAGTCGAGCGCGTCGGCGTCATGGAGGTACAGAGCCTCGGGACTTGCCGCCGGATCGCGGTAGTACATATGCGTGCGGATCGCCCCGCGCACGGCGTCTATTTTTTGCATGGGAAAGCCCGTACCTTGGAGCACGCCGTCGACGATGCGCGCAGCTTCGTCCGAATGGTCGACTTGTTGTTTTTCCCAGGGCGCGAATGCGGCCATGTCGTGCAGAAATGCCGCGGCGTACAGGATGTCGTCGTCGAGCGCGACGTGATCGGCGGCCGCGAGCGCGCGCGCGAGCGCATAATCGCGCTCGCAATGCGAATATCCCCAGGCGGGGTTCTTGAAATTCTTCACCGCGAGCTCGCGCACGACGGCATGCCAATCCGGCGGCGGCGCCGGGCCTGCAGGCGTCTCGGCCGCGAGCTGTGCGGCCGCGCCGAGCAGCGCGAGCACGGCGAAAGTCGCGTTGCAAACGATGATCCGCGTGGAGGTATTGCGACTCCCCCGGTTTTTCATGTCGTGGTCTCCGCCGCAATGCGCGCAAGGCCCGCCTCGATCGCGGCACGCGCCGCATCGTTGAGCTGCCGCGCGTCCTTGCCCTCGGGCGAGACGGGCTTGCCGATGATCAAACGTATCGTGCCGGCTTTCTTCAAGAAGCCGCGCCGTGCCCAGAACTCGCCCGCATTGTGCGACATCGGCACGACGAGCTTACCGGTCTCCGTGGCCAGCAGCGCGCCGCCGACGCCGTACTTCTTCGGTTGACCCGCGCGCACGCGCGTGCCCTCCGGAAAGATGATGACCCACAGGCCCTGAGCGAGCCGGTCCTTGCCCTGTTCGACGACCTGAGTCACCGCACGGTGCCCGGCGCCGCGATTGATCGCAATCGGCTTGAGCAGTTTGAGCCCCCAACCGACGAACGGGATCCACAGCAGTTCGCGCTTGAGCACCCAGACCTGCGCGGGGATCAGCAGGAAATGCACCATCGTTTCCCACGCGGACGTGTGATTGCACATCACGATGTGGTTGCCGGCGGGAATGTTTTCCCGCCCTTCGACGACAAATTTGAGATTGCAGAGCACGCCGAGCATCCAAAGCGTCATGCGCGACCAGGTGCGCGCGATCGCGAATTGGTACCGGTACGGCAACCAAAAGCACACTCCCATCACGAAGCCGAACAGGCAGGCCGTGATCATCATGAAGCCCGTGAACAACAGGGACCGAAAATACTGCATGGGCGCGCTTCAGCCCGGCAATCGCGACAGATCGGCAACGCCGCCGAACAGCGTTTGCACTTCGCGTAACAGCGCGAGCCGGTTGTCGCGGCGTTGCTTGTCCTCATCCATGACCATGACCGCATCGAAGAATGCGTCGATCCGCGATCGCAAGGCCGTTAGCAAACGCAGGCTCTGCGCATAGTCGCCGATGCGCATGGCCTCGGCGACCGGCCCGCGCAGTTCTTCGAGCGCTAGATGCAGGCTGCGTTCGGCATCTTCGGTGAATCGCTCGGCGTCGACCGCGAGCTTGGCATCGTGCGGCGTTTTCTTGAGAATGTTCGCAATGCGCTTGTTCGCGGCGGCCAATACACCGGCTTCGGGTAATTGCAGGAACAGCTTGAGCGCCTGCAGCCGCGCTTCCACCTCGAGCGGTGAGCCCGGCGTTTTCGCGAGCACCGCATCGATCATCTCGGTGGTCGTGCCGTCGGCGCGCTCGAGCAGCAGTCCGCGCAGTCTCTCGGAGATGAACGATTGAACTTCGGCCGCGACTCCGGCGCGTTGCACCGGCTGAGCCGCCGCGGACAGTTCGAGCAGCTCGAGCAGGTTCAGATCGAGACGGCCCTCGAGCAGGATACGCAGCACACCGAGCGCGGCGCGCCGCAAGCCGAACGGGTCCTTGGTGCCCGTCGGCTTCTGATCGATCGCGAAAATGCCGACGAGCGTATCGAGCTTGTCGGCGAGCGCGAGCGCCTGGCCCGTCTTGGTTACCGGCAAGCTGTCGCCGGCATAGCGCGGCAGGTATTGTTCTTCGAGCGCACGGCACAGCTCCTCGGGCTCGCCTTGCGCGGCGGCATAATACCGACCCATCGTTCCCTGCAGCTCGGGAAATTCGCCGACGACCGCAGTCATGAGATCGGCCTTCGCCAATTGCGCCGCGCGCGCGACCAGCGGGCCCGCACCGATCGCCTGGGCGATCGCAACACTCAGCGCCTGGACGCGACGGGTTTTGTCCGCGTAACTGCCGAGCTTCGTTTGGAACGTGACGCCGGCGAGTTTGGCGGCATGCTCTTCGAGCCGCAGCCGACGGTCCCGTTCCCAGAAAAATGCGGCGTCGCTCAAGCGCGGCCGCACGACGCGCTCGTTGCCCTCGCGGATCTTCGTGGGATCGCGGCTCTCGATATTGCTGACCGTGATGAACCAGCGGCTCAAGCTGCCATCCGTCGCCTCGACCGGAAAGTAACGTTGGTGGTCCTGCACCGTGGCGATCACGACTTCGCGCGGCAGCGACAAGAAGCGCGGTTCGAATTGCCCGGCGATCGGCACAGGCCATTCGACCAGAGCGGTGACTTCGTCGAGCAGTTCGGCCTCGATCAACGCGCGGCCGCCCACGGCCTCCGCGAGTGCGGTCACACCGGCGCGGATCGACTCTCGGCGCTCGCCGAAGTCGGCGATCACCTTCGCACGGCGCAGCGCCGCTTCATAGCCGTTGCCCGACCTCAGGTTCTTCGGCCCGGGCGCATGGAAACGGTGGCCGAACGTGATGCGTCCCGCCGCGAGCCCGAGCACCTCGCAGTCCACGACATCCTCGCCGAGCAGCAGCACGATCCAATGAACCGGCCGCACGAATTCGGCGCTTCGTTCGCCCCAGCGCATGCGCTTGGCGATCGGCAGTCCCGCGACGGCCTGATTCACGATGCCGCCGAGACTCGCTTTGGTCGTCGCTCCGGCTTCCGTGCCGCGAAATGCGAGCCACGTCCCCTTCTCGGTGGTCAAGCGCGAGAGCGCCCCGACCTCGACGCCGCAACTCTTCGCGAACGCGCGCGCCGCTTGTGTGGGTTCGCCATTGGCGTCGTAAGAGTTCGCGAGCGGCGGCCCGCGTCGTTCGACCTCGCGGTCGGGCGCCTGCAGCGCGCAGCGCTCGACGACGACACTCAAGCGGCGCGGCGTCGCGAATCTGCGCACCTTCCCATGCGGGATGCCGGCTACGCTCAGTCCCTTGACGAGGTTCTCCGTCAACGCCGTCGACAGAGCGAGCAGGCCGGCCGGCGGCAGTTCCTCGGTGCCGATCTCGAACAATAGGGTCCGTGTGCTCATCCGCTCACGGGTACCTGTGCCGCAGCGCGCAGCAGCGGAAAGCCGAGCGCTTCGCGGCTCTCGCGATAGCCGTCGGCAACGGCGCGGGCAAGCGTGCGAACGCGCAGAATGAAGCGCTGGCGTTCGGTGACCGACACGGCGTGGCGTGCGTCGAGCAAGTTGAACGCATGCGAGGCCTTGACCAATTGTTCATAGGCCGGAAGCGCCAGTTTGTCGCGCACCAGGCCCTGGGCTGCCGCTTCGGCCGCATCGAACTGGCGCAGCAGATCGGCGGTATCGGCCTTCTCGAAATTGTAGGTCGATTGTTCGACCTCGTTCTGATGAAAGATATCGCCGTAGGTCACGGGGCCCGTGGGGCCGTCGCCCCAAACGATATCGAAGATGCTTTCCTTGCCTTGGATGTACATCGCGAGGCGCTCCAGTCCGTATGCGATCTCGCCCATGATCGGACGGCAATCCAAACCCCCGACCTGCTGAAAATAGGTGAACTGGGTGATCTCCATGCCGTTGAGCCAAACCTCCCAGCCGAGTCCCCAGGCGCCCAAAGTCGGAGATTCCCAGTTGTCTTCGACGAAGCGGATGTCGTGGGTCAGCAAATCGAAGCCGAGCGAGCGCAGCGAACCCAAATACAATTCCTGGAAATCGTCGGGCGAGGGCTTGATACAGACCTGAAATTGGTAGTAGTGCTGCAAGCGGAAGGGATTGTCCCCATAGCGCCCGTCGGTGGGCCGACGCGAGGCCTGGACATAGGCTGCGCTCCAGGGCTCCGGGCCGACTGCACGCAGAAATGTCGCCGCATGGAAGGTCCCGGCACCCATCTCCATATCGTATGGCTGCAAAATCACACATCCCTGGTCCGACCAATACTTCTGCAATGCGAAGATCAGACCTTGGAATGTGCGAGGCGGCGAAACGGCTTTAGCCATCGAGGGCTCGCTGGTTGAACAAAGCCCGCGAGTATAGCGACGTGCGGCGCGCCCTGTCCCAAAGCTCGCTGGTTGGCGATCGATCATGGGTGCCGCTCGAGCAGGCGCAGAACCCCTGTCGGCTCGCCGCCGATGCGCCTGCAGGCATGCACTCAATTTGATCAAGCCGGCTGCAGGTGACCAGGTCCGCCGGCGCCCAAGCGGCAATCAGCCTAGTTTCGCCCCGTTCTGGTGCGGATTTTGTTCAGATTGCACCAAATCAGTGCGATAATCGGTTCCCGAGTCCCGCAAAAGCCGCGCAAGTGCTTGATCCACCGTGCCCCGAAATGTGGCACGGTTGCTGCATTGTTCAAGCACCCCGGCGCTATCCGGCCCAACAAGCACTTACAACGACCCCTCGGAGGACAACCGTGACTCCCGCTGACGTTCTAAAATTAATCAAAGAAAAAGATGCAAAGTTCGCCGATCTTCGCTTTACGGACACGATCGGCAAAGAACAGCACGTCACTATCCCAGCCCGCCTCGTCGACGAGAGCCTATTTACGGACGGCAAGATGTTCGACGGCTCTTCAATCGCAGGATGGAAGGGTATCAACGAATCCGACATGATTTTGATGCCGGATGCGCCGACCGCGGTCATCGACCCGTTCTACGAAGAGACGACCGTGAACCTGCGCTGCGACGTCATCGAGCCGGCGACCATGCAGGGCTACGGGCGCGATCCGCGCTCGCTCGCAAAGCGCGCCGAAGCGCATCTGAAATCGACCGGCATCGCCGACTCGGCCTTGTTCGGACCGGAAAACGAGTTCTTTATTTTCGACAGCGTGACCTCGGGCTCCGAGATGCGCGGCTGCTTCTACGAAATCGATTCCGTGCAAGGCGCGTGGAACAGCGGCAAGGAATACGAGGACGGCAACAAGGGCCATCGGCCCGGCATCAAAGGCGGCTACTTTCCGGTGCCGCCCGTCGACGCGTTCCAGGACATCCGCAGTTCGATGTGCCTCGCGCTCGAAGAGATGGGCTTGAAGACGGAAGTGCATCACCACGAAGTTGCGACCGGCGGCCAATGTGAGATCGGCGCGAATGCGAATACGCTCACGAAAAAGGCCGACGAGGTCCAGATTCTCAAGTACGCAATTCAGAATGTCGGCCACGGCTATGGAAAGACCGTGACCTTCATGCCTAAGCCCTTGGTCGGCGACAACGGCAGCGGCATGCACGTGCACCAGTCGCTGCAAAAGGACGGCAAAGCGCTATTCGCCGGCGACAAGTACGGCGGCCTCTCCGACACCGCGCTCTACTACATCGGCGGCATCATCAAGCATGCGCGCGCGATCAATGCATTCACGAATGCGAGCACCAACAGCTATAAGCGTCTCGTGCCGGGATTCGAAGCGCCGGTCATGCTCGCCTACTCGGCGCGCAATCGTTCGGCCTCGATCCGTATTCCCTGGGTATCGAACCCGAAGGCGCGTCGCATCGAAGTGCGCTTCCCGGATTCGACCGCCAATCCGTATTTCGCGTTCGCGGCGATGATGATGGCGGGGCTCGACGGCATCCAGAACAAGATCCACCCGGGCGAACCGGCCGACAAGGATCTCTATGACCTGGAGCCCGAGGAGGCCAAGCACATCCCGACCGTTTGCCACTCGCTCGATATGGCTCTCGAATATCTCGACAAGGACCGCGCGTTCTTGAAGGCCGGCGGCGTCTTCACCGACGACGTCATCGATGCCTACATCGCGCTGAAGATGAAGGACGTGACGCGCCTGCGCATGACGACGCATCCGATCGAATTGGAGATGTATTACAGCTTGTGACGTTAGCGACGTCGCGGAGCCAAAGGTGACGGCGGTCACGCTGCCGTCACCTCGTTTTGTGGCCTGGAGACGATAGGTCTATGCTGGTAGCTTATGCAGACCTTGCGACGCATGCTTGCCCTCGGACTCTTTGCAGTCGCGGCGCAGGCTGCGGTCGTTTACAAGTGGACCGACGCGAACGGCGTCGTGCATTTCTCCGATCAGCCCGAGCCGGGCGCGGAAAAAATATTTACGAGCGCGGAAGCGCTGAATCGCTCGGCGGCGCCCGCGCATTCCGGTCCGAACGCGGGCAAACCGGCTCAAAAGATCATCAAGCCGGGCATCACCTACACGACCTTCGCGGTCACCTCCCCGAGCGCCGAACAGTCGTTTTTCGACGAAGCCGTGCCGGTGAGTCTGGATCTCAGCCCGACCCTCCAAACGGGGCATTCGCTGACCTGGCACTTGAACGGCACGGCGCTCGGCGACCAGCACAACAGCCTGGATTTTTCGCTGCCGGGCCTGCCTCGCGGTACCTATACGCTCACGGCGACGATCACCGACCCGGAAACGCAGGAGTCGGCGAGCGCTGCGTCGGTCACGTTTTACGTCAAGCAGCCGACCATCAACGGCCCGCAGCACCATTAACCGCGCGGCCCGCCGACCGGCGGGAAGTTTGCCGTGTCCGCTGAACTTCACCTCGGGCCGCTGCACGTCCATGGCACCGATCTGCTCGATGCGCTGGTCACCAGCGTGTTCGTGCTCGACCAGGATTTACGCGTCGATTACCTGAACGCCGCGGCGCAAACCTTGGTTGGACTGAGTCCGAACCAGGCATTGGGCAGACCCGTCGGTGAATTGACGCGCGGCGCCGACAGCTTGCTGCCGTTGTTCGATCGTGCGCTCGCCGGTGCTGAGGGCGTCGTGCAACGCGAACTCGCATGGCCGGGACCCGGCGGCGTCGATCGCATCCTCGATTGCGCGGTTACCCAAATCGGGATCGGAACCGGCCCGTCGCACATCCTGCTTGAAATCGAGGACATCACCCAACACCGCCGGCTCACGCGTGAAAATGCGCTGATCGCCCAGCTCGGCGGAAGCCGCTTGATGGTTCGGCAGCTCGCTCACGAAATCAAGAATCCGCTTGGCGGCTTGCGCGGCGCGGCGCAACTGCTCGAACGAGAGCTGCTCGATCCGGCGCTGCGCGAATACACCCGCGTGATCATCAGCGAAGCGGATCGGCTCACGAACTTGCTGGATTCGATGCTGGGCCCGGGCCGCCCGCCCGCAAAAAGACTCATCAACGTGCACGAACTGCTCGAGCGCGTCTACCATCTGCTGCGCAGCGAGGCGGCACCCGGGGTCGTCGTCGATCGCGACTACGATCCGAGTCTGCCGCCGCTCACGATCGACCCGAACCACATCATTCAGGCGATGCTCAATCTCGGCCGAAACGCGCTGCAGGCTCTCTCGGCAGGCGGCGTCCAGGCGCCGCGGCTCGTGCTCAAAACGCGTGCCGCGATCAACGTGACCGTGGGATCGAAGCGCCACCGCCTCGTTGCCTCGATTCAGTTCGAGGACAACGGTCCCGGCGTGCTGCCGGAGATTCGCGACACGATTTTTTACCCGCTCGTCTCCGGGCGCGCCGACGGCAGCGGCCTCGGTTTAGGTATCGCACAGGACCTCGTTAGCCGGCATGGCGGATTGATCGAATTCGACAGCGCACCCGGAAGAACCGTATTCACGATTTCTCTGCCCATGGATGCCGTATGAACGCAAAGCCGCTGCAAGTCTGGTTGGTCGATGACGATGCTTCGATTCGCTGGGTGCTGGAAAAAGCCCTCAAGGGCAGTGGGATGGTCGCGAAGACCTTCGACCAGGCGGATAACGCGCTGTCCGCCTTGCGCACCGACACCCCCGATGTGCTGATGACCGATATCCGCATGCCAGGACGCAGCGGCTTGGATCTGCTCAAGGAAATTCAAGGTTCCTGGCCAGGCTTGCCGGTCATCGTCATGACCGCGCACTCGGATCTCGATGCGGCTGTCGCGGCTTATCAGGGCGGCGCCTTCGAGTATCTGCCGAAACCCTTCGACATCGACAAGGCAGTGGACCTCGTGCGCCGCGCTGCGCAGCAGGCAACTCCCTCGACCGATGTCGAGGCCACCCGCCGCAGCATCCCTGAGCTGCTGGGACAGGCTGCAGCGATGCAGCAGGTGTTTCGCGCGGTCGGCAGATTGTCGCGCTCGAGCATGACCGTGCTGATCACCGGCGAATCCGGGACCGGCAAGGAACTCGTGGCGCGCGCGCTGCATCGGCACAGCCCGCGCTCCAACCGCGCATTCGTCGCGCTCAACACCGCCGCGTTCACCGCGGACTTGCTCGAGTCGGAGCTGTTCGGGCACGAGAAAGGCGCGTTTACGGGTGCCGACGCGCTGCGCCGCGGACGATTCGAGCAGGCCGACGGCGGCACTTTGTTTCTCGACGAAATCGGCGACATGTCGCCCGCCTTGCAGACGCGGCTGTTGCGGGTACTCGCCGAAGGCGAGTTCTACCGGGTCGGCGGCCAGACGCCCGTCAAGGTCGACGTGCGCGTGATCGCTGCGACCCATCAAGACCTCGAGGCGCGCGTCACCTCGGGCCACTTCCGCGAAGATCTATTGCATCGGCTCAACGTGATCCGGATCGAGATTCCGCCGCTGCGCGAGCGCCGCGAGGATATACCGGAACTGCTGCGCCATTACCTCAGCGTCGCGGGCCAGGAACTCGGCGTCGAGGCGAAATTGCTGACCCTGCCGGCCGAGACTGCGCTGGTCACCTACGATTGGCCCGGCAATGTACGCCAGCTCGTCAACGCCTGCCGGCGTCTGACCGTGACCGCGCCGGGCGGCGAGATCCGCAGCGAGGACATCCCACTCGATCTCGGCGGCGCCGCGGCCGGAGCCGCGAGCAGCCACGATTGGATGGCCAAGCTCTCGCACTGGGCCGAGCAGGAACTGGACTCCGGGACGCAGCGACTGCTCGATCAGGCCGTGCCCGAGGTCGAGCGCATTTTGATCCGGGTCGCGCTGCGCAAGGCCGAGGGCCTCAAGCAGGAGGCCGCGAAGCTGCTCGGGTGGGGCCGCAATACGCTGACGCGCAAGATGAAGGAACTGGGCATGGAGGATGCCGCCTAAACCTGCGGACGCGATGCGCTGACCGGTGCGCCGCGCCGCGGTTTATGATGTGCGCCGGGATCCCATGGGTAACTTCATCAAAAATACGTTCGAGACGCCCGAACGCCTGTTGTATGGCAATTCGATCGCCGAATGGATCGGCGCCGCATTCGTCGGACTCGCGATCTGGTTCGGGCTGTGGTTCGTGCGCGGCATCGTTGCCTCGCGCTACAAGCACACGGCGAACATCGCACACCCGACGGTGCTGCGGTTCGTGGCCTACTTGATCGGCAACACCAAGCAAGCCCTGTTCCTGGGTGCGGCGCTCTACGCGGTCAAGGAAAGCCTGGTCTTCCCGCCACGCGTGGAGCGCCTGCTGTCCAATGCGGTGCTGCTGCTGCTGTTGCTGCAGATCGGCCTCTGGGCCGGGCGGGCGCTCGCGTTCTACCTGGAATTGAAGGAGCGCGATCACGGTCCGGACCGCTCTTTCGAGGGCTCGCTCAACATCATCCGTTTCCTCGGCCGCATCTTGATCTGCTCGCTGATCGTACTGGTTGGCCTCGAAAATCTCGGCGTCAACATCACCGCGCTGCTCGCCGGTCTCGGCGTCGGCGGCGTCGCGGTCGCACTCGCGTTGCAAAACGTACTCGGCGATTTGTTTGCGTCGCTGTCGATCGCGCTCGACAAGCCCTTCGTCGTCGGCGATTTTCTGACCATTGATACATTCTCCGGCAACGTCGAGCGCATCGGCATCAAGACCACGCGCCTCCGCAGCGAGGCCGGCGAACAGATCGTGATGTCGAATGCGGATATTCTGAAGAGCCGCGTGCGCAACTACGGCCGTGCGCAAGAGCTGCGAGCGGTCACGACGCTGCGCGTGGCCTACAACACGCCGACCGACAAGCTGCTCGCGATTCCGAAGCTGCTCGAGAAAATCGTCGGTGAGCAATCGAATGCCCGCTTCGATCGCTGCCATCTGAAGAACTTCGGCGAATGGGCGCTGCAATACGAATTGTCGTATTTTCGAATAAGTCCCGATACGCACCCGCTGCTCGACCTGCAGCAGGCGGTGAATTTCCGTATCGTCGAAGAATTTCGCAAGATCGGGGTCGAGTTCGCCTATCCGACTCAGCGCGTCGTCGCCGCGGCCGATGTTCCACATAATTCTGTTTGAACCCGAGATCCCGCCGAATACCGGAAACGCGATTCGCCTCTGCGCCAACACCGGCGCGACGCTGCATCTGATCAAACCCCTGGGATTCCGGCTCGACGACAAGAGCTTGCAGCGCTCGGGTCTCGACTACCACGACCTTGCGGACGTGAAGATTCATGTCGACGTCGACAGCTGCTTCGCGGCACTCGCGGGCGCACGCGTGTTTGCGGTCGAGACCGGCGGATGCCGGCGCTACACTGCAGTCCAGTACCGAGCCGGTGATGCGCTGCTGTTCGGCCCGGAGACGCGCGGCTTGCCGTCAGCCTTGCTCGAGCGCGTCGGCCCTGGTCACTCGCTCTGCATTCCGATGCAGCCCGAGAGCCGCAGCCTCAACCTGTCGAATGCCGTCGCATTGGTCGCCTACGAGGCCTGGCGCCAACTGGAATTTGGCGGGGCCGCCTAGGCGGGGCCGCCTAGGCCGGGCCGCATAGCCGGCCGCGCCTAGTCGACTTCGGAGCGTACGTCGCGGCCCATCAGGGCCTGGACCGCGGCGCGTATCGATTTGCCTTCGTGCACGATTCGATAGACCTCGAGGCAAATCGGCATTTCGATCTCCAATCGCGCCGCGACCTTCTGGACCGCACGCGCCGCCGGCACGCCTTCGATGACTTGCGCGATGCCGCTTTCGGCGGCGCTCGGGCTCATGCCGCGGCCGAGCGCGATACCGAAACGCCGGTTGCGGGATTGGTCGTCGGTGCAGGTCAACACGAGATCGCCGAGGCCCGCAAGCCCCATGAAGGTCTCGCGTTGGCCGCCGAGTCCGACTCCCAGGCGCATCATTTCAGCTAGGCCGCGCGTGATCAGCGCAACGCGTGTATTGGCGCCGAAGCCCAATCCGTCGGCAATCCCAGAGCCGATTGCAATCACGTTCTTGACCGCGCCGCCGACTTCGACGCCGACGATGTCGGTTTGGGTGTAAGCGCGGAAATTCGGTCCGGAAATCGCGCGCGCGAGTTCCTCGCCGAACGTCGCATCGCGCGAGGCGATCGTCATCGCGGTCGGCAGTCCGGCGCCAACCTCTTTCGCGAATGTCGGGCCCGACAATACCGCGGTGGGTCTTGGGCCGAGGACCTCGAACGCGACCTGATGCGGCAGCAGCCCGCTCGCCAACTCGAATCCCTTGGTCGCCCAGGCAACACGCGTCGCGCGCCGCAGCTTCGGCGCGATCAGCGCCAAAGTGTCTCGGAATGCATGCGAGGGGACCGCGACGAGCACGTCGCGCGAGTCTTGCAACGCCGTGGAGAGGTCCGATTCGACGGTCAGCGCGGCGGGAAAGTCCGCGCCAGGCAAGTAGCGCGAGTTGCACCGTGAGCGCCGCAAGGTCTCGAGATGAGCCGGATCGCGACCCCATAAATAGGTCGGATGTCCCTCGCGCGCCATTTGAATCGCGAGCGCGGTACCCCAGGAGCCCGCGCCAACGACCGCCATCGGTTCCCGGCGCGGTTCCACGCTGCCGTGCCTAATTGACCATGCCGGCTTGCTGCGCGGCTTGCTGCTCGGTCGCTTGTTGGAACAGGGCGTCGAAATTCACGAGCGGCAGCAGGAAATTCGGAAAGCCACCCTTGGTGATCAGATCCGAAATCACTTCACGCGCATAGGGAAACAGCACGGCCGGGCAAAAGCTGCCGATCAATCGCTTCAGATCGTCAACCGAGGCGCCGACGGTTGAAAACACGCCGCCTTGCTTGACCTCGACCAGATACAGAGTCGAATCTCCGTGCTTGGCTTCGAGCGTGATCGTCAACAGCACTTCGCGCACGTCCGGCCCCAATTCCTCGGCCGTTGTGTTCATATTGAGCTGAAATTTCGGCTCCCAGGCTTGACTGGTCGGCAGCCGCGGCCCATTCGGCGATTCGTACGAGCAGTCCTTCAAATAGACGCTCTGCAAGGTCACCTGGACTCCACCGACATTGGTCGGCGGCTCCGTCGTTCTAACTTCGTTCATCAAGCCCCCTGAATTAACCGATCGAGCTCGCCGCTGCGATCGAGTGCGAATAGATCATCGCAGCCGCCGATATGCTTTTCGCCGAAGAAGATCTGCGGGACCGAGCGCCTCCCGCTTCTTTCCACCATCTCATCGCGAAATTTCGGATCGTCTTCGACGTTGATTTCGGTAAATGCCAAATTCTTCTGCTCCAAGAGATTCTTCGCCCGCTCGCAGTACGGACACCACCCCGTCGAATAAATTGTAATGCCCGGCGGACTCATTTAGCGGATTGTTTGTTGCCGCCCGTCGGCTTGGCAATCGGCATGTTGTCCTTGAGCCAGCCGTTGAGCCCACCGTCGAGATTGACCACCTTGGTGAAGCCGAGTCTGGTGAGCACGCGCGCGGCATTCGCTCCGTCGCTGCCGTCGCTGCCGTAGGTGATTACGGTCTTATCGCGCCATTTCTTGAGCGCGTCGGCCTCCTTTTCCAGGTCGGCCTGCGGTATGTTGCGCGCGTCGCCGATGTGGCCGGAGTCGAACTGCTCCCTGCCGCGCAGGTCGATGACCAGGGCACCCTGATTCATGAGGCGCACCGCCTGCATTGCGCTCACCGCCGCGAAGGACTGCAGCTTCGCGCGCAGTTCGTAAACCAGCACGGCAATGATCGCCAGCGCGGCGCCGGCGGCAAGGTAAGGATGATGGCCGATGAATTCGCTCAATCGCTGCATGCGGTTCCAAAAGTTCCGGAATTTTAGGGGGCGCAAGTATAGCAGGGGCGCAAGACTTGTATGCTTGGGCTTAAGAACATGAATCCACCCTTCAAGCACGTATGGAAACTCGCGGCGCTCTGCCTGCTGCTGCACCCGGCGCCGGCCCCGAGCCGCGCCCACGCGCAGAGCCAAGCCACGGATACGGTCCAGGCGCAGGCAAAATTGGCGGCGCTGCGCTCGCGCATCGAAAGCCTGACCCAGCGACGCGCCGCCGACCTCGCGCAGCGTGATGCCTTGGGCGCGCGATTGCGTGATGCCGAGCTCGCGATCACGGCCAAGCGCCGCGCGTTGGCGGAAATCCAGGGCGCCGTGCTTGCCGTGGAGAAGCGTCGTGCGGCGTCGCGCGCCGAACAAATGCGCACCCAGGCGACGCTCGAGGCGGAGCGATCCGCATTGTCCGGACAAATTCTTGCCGCCTACATGATCGGCCGCCAAGAGCAGCTCAAGATCCTGCTGAGCCAGTCGGACCCTGCGAGTTTGGGCCGGATGCTGACCTATTACGGGTATTTCGGACGTTCGCGCGCTGCACAAATCGACGCGATCCGCGGGCGCCAACAGCAGTTGCAGACGGTCGGGCAGCAAATCGACGAGGAGTCGTCGCGCCTCAGGGCGCTGCAAGACGACGACCAGCGCGCGCTTGCCGATTTATCGCACGCACGCACCGAGCGCGCGCAGGCGCTCGCCGCGGTTTCCCGCGAGGTCAAGAGCCACGATCAGGAATTGGCCGACCTCAAACGCCAGGAACAGGCGGTTCAAGCACTGCTCGCAGACCTCGCGCGCCTGCTCGAGGATTTCCCGACCGATAAGAACCAGGATTTCAATCAGCTGCGCGGCAGGCTGCCCTGGCCTGTCGCGGGCCGACTCGTCGCGCGCGGTCACGACAGCCAAAATGGGGTGCTCATCGACGCCGCGAAGGGCGCACTGGTGCGCGCGCCGTATTTTGGGCGCGTCGTCTATGCGGACTGGCTTCAGGGCCTCGGCACGCTGTTGATCATCGGCCACAGCGGCGGCTATATGAGCCTCTATGGACACGTCGAAGTCTTGTACAAATCGGTTGGCGACACGGTTGCGCCCGGGGACGTGATCGCATCTCTCGACGACGCCGAAGGCAAGCCAGCGCAGCTCTATTTTGAAATCCGCCAGGGACGAAAGCCGTTGGATCCGCGCGCGTGGCTCAAGACCGCGCAGCCGCCGCCATAGCGCACCGCCCGGGCATGCGCGGCGCCGCATCTTATGTCGCATCGCGGTCGAGCTTGATTGGCGCGAATTATATTCTGCAGCCGGTGTGAACTGCCGATCGCGTCCTGGTTTCGGCGCGGGCTTTGTCGGATCGTAGCGCCCTCCTTCATTCAATGTGCAGCGGAGCGTGCATGACAGCCGCAGTCGAAACCTGGCAGTCGTACGGGGCGTTACTCGAGAGATTATTCCCCAAGATCCAGCATGCACTGCTCGCCGGCGGCGATGGTGCAATACTCTGGGCGAGCGACGGCGAGGCGGCGGCGCAACTGCAGCAGACGATCGCAATCCTCGCGAGTTCGGGCACCAACCGGCAGAGCGAAATCGACGGGCTGTTGGATCTGCACAGCGCGCCGACGGCCCACTACGGGTTTCGGGTTCGCGGTGCACTCGGCGAAGTGCTTGGACTCGTGCTGATCTCGACGCGCCCCGACGCGCCGGGGCCGACCGAACTCGCAATCGTACACGCCGCGATCAAACCGGCGCTCGATTGTCTGCAAAGCGAATTGAGTGCGCGCGCCGCAATCGGCGAGTTGCACGCGGATCTCGCCGACAACACACGCAACCTCGATTTGTTCCAGCGCTTGTCCGAGGCGGGATTGTCGGGCGGCAGCGTCGCGCTCGGCGAGGTCCCTGAGCTCGCGCTCGAATATCTGCCCGGAATGCTCGCGGCCATCCTCGTGCCGGATCGCAATCTGACCATTTGCCGCGCCTCGTCGGCGCAGTCGCGCGAGATCGAGGCGGGCGTATTGACCCAGCTGCACCGCCATCTGATGACCCGCGCCCAGCTGCACGGCTGCACGCTGGTTGCGAACCGCCTGTCGCTCGACGGCTCGAAGGCGCCGCTGCCCTACAAGGCGATCTCGACGCCGGTTCGCGACGACTTACGCCGCGTGATCGGCGTGCTCGCGGTATTTCGGCTCGACACCGATCAAGATTTCCAACTGCGTGACGCGGAGGTGCTCGAGCTGCTCGCGCGCAAGGCCGCGCAGATCGTGCGCACGAGTTTCGACGCCGGTACGGGACTGCTGACGCAAGCGGCGTTCGTCGCGCAAACCCGCGCGAAGCTCGCGGCCCAACCCGGCCGCACGGCCGCGTTCGGGCTGCTCTACATCGATATCGATCAATTGAACGTCGTCAACGAAAACCACGGAATGCCGGTCGGCGATGAGGTCATTCGCAGCGTCGCGGGACTTCTCTGCCGCCGCAGCTTCGAGGGCAGCCTTGTCGCGCGCATCGCCGGGGATCGCTTCGCGATGTTCGTACCCGCTTGCGGTGTCGAGCCGGCCGCACGCATTGCCGAAGACCTGCGCGCCGCGGCGGTGCGCTTGAGCGGCTCACGCGGCGACAAGCCGCTTCTCGTGAGCCTGAGTATCGGCGTCGCCCGCATCGCAGAGAGCGATCAACAACTCGAGCATGCGATGGCGGCCGCCGAGTTCGCGTGCCGCACCGCGAAAGAGCGTGGCCGCAACCGTGTCGAAGTGTTTTACGGCTGCGCGCTTACGGCGCCGAACGGTTTGCCCGACGGCGCGGCGGAAACGCCGTCCGACAGTTCGCCGAAACGTCGCGCCGCGGCAAACTTTCATTCCCAGGTCGCAGCGGCACTCGCCTGCGATTCGCTCGAGCTGCTCGCCCAGCCGATCCTGCCGCTCGGCGCAATCCCGGCCGATCCGCGCTTCGAAATCCTGCTGCGCATGCGGGCGAGCGACGGCACACGATTGAGCTTCGAGAAGCTCACGCACGCCGCGGCCTCGCCCACGCTCGCGCGCAGCATCGATAACTGGGTCATCGAACAATCCTTCGCGCGGCTCGCGGCCTGCCGCGACTTGCTGCGCGAACACCCCGCGCGATTTTCAGTGAACCTTTCGGCCGCATCGCTCGTCGACGACGAGTTTTGGCGCATGGCGGAGCATCTGATTCGCAACTCGAGGATCGACCCCGGTGTGCTGAGCTTCGAATTCCCGGAGGAAGCGGCGCTCGGCCAAATCGCACGCGTCGCGCCGTACATGCTGCGCCTCGGCGAGCAGGGTGTCGGCTTCACGGTAGATCATTTTGGGCGCGGCATCGGCTCGCTGTCGAATTTGAATTCGCTGCCGGTCTCCTGCATCAAGATCGACGGCGCATTCTGCCTCGATCTCGTCGAGAATCCGCGCTCACAGTCGATGGTCGTCGCGATCACCAAGCTCGCGCAGGCCTTCGGCATGGAAACGATCGCTTCACAGATCGAGACCGACGCAATCCGGGCGAAGGCCGCGCAACTCGGCGTCGACTTCGGGCAGGGATTCTTCATCGGCAAGCCGCTGAGTCTCGATGACGCGATCAGCGATTTGCCGCTCTATTCCTGCTTCGCAACCTCGACCGGCCTGTTCGATGCCGCGCCGCCCAAGGCGCTTGCGCTGAATAACTAGCCGACGCGCCGGGTCGCGGCGTATGCTCTGGCGCATCATGCTTTCGCGAACCCGCAACGCTTTATTTCTGACCGCCGGCATCGCCATCGGGCTCTCGTTCGGCCTGGCGCGCGGCGTATGGGCCGATAAGTCGCCGGCGCAGGGCAAGGATCTGCCCTGGGTCGACGCGCGGTTGCTCGCGGTCGTGCTCGAGAAGGTGAAGCATGACTACGTGAATCCGGTCGACGATCACACGCTGCTGCAGGCGGCGATTCGCGGCATGGTGTCCTCGCTCGACCCGTATTCCGAGTTCCTGGACGGCGACGATTACGACGACATCAAGATCAGCAGTTCGGGCGAGTACACCGGCGTCGGCATCGAAGTGTCGATGCAGGACGACCAGGTCATCGTCATCTCACCGATCGAAGACTCGCCGGCCGCGCTCGCAGGAATCCGTTCCGGCGACGTCATCGTGACGATCGACGGGATTGCGGTCAACACGGCGAGCCTCGCCGACACGATCGGCCGCATGCGCGGCAAGGAAGGAACCACGGTCAAGATCGGCGTCGAGCGCGACGGCAGCCCCGAGCCGCTCGTGTTCGCGGTCAAGCGCCAGCGCGTCGAATTGCACAGCGTGCGCTCGGATTTGCCGGAGCCTGGGTTCGGCTACGTCCGCATCACCCAGTTCAGCGAGACCACCGGCGACGAGCTGACCGCCGCGGTGCAGAGCTTACGCAAACAAAACAGCGCGCCGCTCAAAGGCCTGGTACTCGATCTGCGCGACAACCCCGGCGGCGTCCTCGAGGCCGGAGTCGCGGTGGCCGACGCTTTTCTCGACTCGGGCGTGATCGTGACTGCAAAGGGGCGCACGCCGGATTCGAACTTCGAGATGGACGCGACGCCAGGCGACGTTCTCGCCGGCGCGCCGATCGTGGTGCTTGTGAACGGCGGGTCTGCCTCGGCGGCGGAAATTGTCGCCGGAGCACTCAAGGACAACCAGCGCGCGACACTCATGGGACGCACGACCTTCGGCAAAGGCTCGGTGCAGACGGTGATTCCGCTGTCTACCGACACCGCGCTCAAGCTCACGACCTCGCTCTACTACACCCCGTCGGGCGTATCGATCAACCACAAGGGAATCGTGCCCGACATCGAGTTGCCGCGGGACTCGAGCCAGAAGCCGCCCGCCACGGCCGGCCAGCCGAGCTCGCGCCAGGATCTTGAGGTGCAGCGCGCGTTGCAGGAATTGAAGACCTCCACTGCCGCGGGACGCAAAGCCTTGTCCGCGGCCGTTCACTAGCGACGACAAGCCGATGCGCAGCACGAGATCGATCGAGATCCTCTGCCTGGTGCTCGTTGCACTCGTGCTGGTCTGGAGCCGTGTGCTGCTCACCCAGCCCTGGCCGGGGCTCGCGCTGCTCTGCATCTTCGCCGTCGCGATCGCGGTGTTCCGCTCACGCCGGCTGTTCCGCGGCCGCGCGCGGCTGCGCCTCGCGATCGAATCCTGGTCGATGGTGGTGTTCGTCAGCGGCGCGATATGGTTGACCGGCAAGAGCGCGAGCCCGCTGTTGAATCTTTACTTGCTGCCGATCATTTTGAGCGCGCTGACGCTCGGACGGCTGATTACCTTGCTGCAAGTCGCCGCAATCTGCGTCTGCCATCTGCTGTTCGCCGCCGCCACGCCGGGTTTCGATCCCATGACGCTCGCTTATGCGAGCCGGGCGGTCGGCGAGCTGGCGCCGCTGCTGTTGATCGGCTATTTGTCCTCGACGCTGTCGGCCGACATCACCGAAGCACGCGAGCGCATCGAAAATCTGGCACAGACCGATCCGCTCACGGGTTTGTACAATCAGCGCATGTTCAACGAGGTTTGGACGCGGGTGCACGCGGCCAGCGAGACTCAGGGAACGCCCTATTCGCTGCTAATGGTGGACATCAATCAATTGAAAACCGTCAACGACAGCTTCGGTCATGAGGCCGGCAACGAAGCGCTGACCCTGGTCGCCCAGTGCCTGCAACGAAGTATCCGGAGCACCGACTACGCGGCGCGCTTCGGCGGCGATGAATTCGCCGTATTGCTGCCGTCCGCGCCCGCCGAAATCGCCGATGTCGTCGTCAAGCGTATCCGCAACAACGTCTACAAGACGACGCTCGACTTGGGCTCGCGGATGATCCGCTGCACCGTGAGCATCGGCGTTGCCGTTCATCCGCGCGATGCGCGCGATATGCGCGAGCTGCTCAGCATTGCCGACCGCAACATGTACCGCGATAAGGAGTTGCGCCGCGCCCCGGGCGCTTCGGCGAGCGCCTGATTTGCGCAAAAACTGCTTGCGCAAGACCGTGCAATCTGTAAAGTTAACAGTGGATCACGGTATTGTCCGCTCGACATGTGCTTTGCTGGTCCATCATTAAGTTGAATGTAGAAGAGAGAGATGGATTTCAACAAACGCATTCCCGGCGCATCGGTTTGGGCCTCCGCCCTGGTGGCACTTTGCCTCGTATCACTGCAGGCCCGGGCGACGGTGCACCAAGCCGGTCCGAAGGCTTTGCGTGACCCAAGTCTAAAATCCGCATCGGTGCTGGTCGTCGATCCGACGGACTCATCGGTACTGCTTTCCAAGAATGCCGACGTGGCGGCCCCGATCGCCTCGATCACCAAGCTCATGACGGCTTTGGTCGTGCTCGATGCTGGACAGTCGCTCGAGGAGCCCATCGAGGTCACCGCGGCCGATCAGGACTTCGGCAAGGGCTGGTCGTCGCGCCTCAAGGTGGGCACCATGCTGACCCGAGGCGACATGATGCACCTTGCGCTCATGTCCTCCGAAAACCGGGCCGCGCACGCGCTGGGCAGCGCTTACCCCGGCGGAATTCCCGCACTCGTCGTGGCGATGAACGCGAAAGCGGTCTCGCTCGGCATGAGCGGTGCGCATTTTGTCGAGCCGACCGGTCTATCGAGCGAAAACGTCGCGAGCCCCGAAGATCTCGCCAAGCTCGTGGTCGCGGCCTCGCGGAATCCGACGATCCGCAGCTTCTCGACCGATCCGTCGTACGCCGTGCGTGTACAGCGGCACCTCGTCGAGTTTCGCAATACCGACAAGTTGGTCTCGAACAAGACCTGGAACATCATCGTCCAGAAGACCGGCTACATCTCCGAGGCCGGACGTTGTCTGGTCATGGAGGCCGTCATCGAGGGCCGATCCGTGGTGATCGTGCTGCTCGATTCCTTCGGCAAGTACACGCGTCTTGCCGATGCGACGCGCGTCAAGAACTGGCTGCAGACGATCGGCGTCGGCGCGCGGCTCACGCAAGTCTCGATGCGCTGAAGCTTGGGGACCTAGCCGAACAGCTGCCGAATAGCCCCGATCAAGGCGCCGAACAGTAGTATCAGCACCGGCGTGGCGCTCAATCCGAAGCCCGCGCTGCGCTTGGCGGGATCCTTCACGTACCCCATCGCGTAAACCTCGCGCCCGATCAGATAGACGAGGCCGAGGCCGGCCGCCCAGAGCGGGTTCCAATAATGGGCAAATAGATAAATGCCCGGCAAAAATGCAACGATAAGTTCCAGGGTGTTTTGCTGAACACGGAAATAGCGCTCAAAAATTTCGTTGCCGGTGATTGCCGGGGCCTTTACACCGTAGCGCGTGCGGGCATTGCCAACCTTGACCCCGAACACAATGAATTGCAGAACTGCGAGTATTGTCACGATATTGACATATGCCATGGATGTTCCCCCTCTAATGGAGGATTCTAGCACTCCCTAACTGTCGCCCTAATCTATGAGCAAATCCAAGCGTTCCGGAACCCGAGGCTACGCGCATCTGGTCGAACTCGAAGCGCCGGTTGCGCGCGTTTGGCGCGCTTTGACCGATCCGGCCTTGATGCGCATCTGGTACGGCGGCGATGCCGAAATCGATGCACGCAAGGGCGGGCTCTACCGGCTCGGTCCTGCCGGCGCCGGCGGCCGTGAAGCGCACATCGATATTTTCGACGTGAACCGGCGGCTGCGGCTCATTTACATGACCGGCTCGAATTTTCCGCCGAGCGACAGCGCGATCGTCGATGACTTCCTGCTCGACATGAAGGCGGGCGAATCGATGACCTCGCTGCGGCTGTTGGGATCGGGAATTCCCGAAACCGAAGCCTGGGATCAGGCCTATGGGCGCATACGCATTGCCTGGGAACGGTTCCTCGCGCGCATCAAGGTCACGCTCGAGAATCCGCCGCGGCCCAAGAAAGCGAAAGCCCCGGCCCCGCCCGTCGATCCGCCGCTGCGCGGCCTGGACTATTGATTTGGCATAGAATTGGCTCGGCTGACCGACAGCAGCCGAGGAGTATCCATGCTGGGTTTTCTGATTCGCGCGGCGATTGCCGCTCTTGGCCTCTGGCTGGCGACGGCTTGGGTCAATGGGGTTTGGATCGATGGTCCCTCGACCTTGATCCTCGCCGGGCTACTGCTGGGGCTCGTCAATGCGATCGTGCGTCCGATCGCGATCCTGTTGACGCTGCCGATGACGATTTTCACCTTGGGCCTGTTCTTGCTCGTGATCAATGCCGGCATGGTCGGTCTCGTTGCCTGGATGCTGCCGGGCATGCGGGTCGCGGGGTTTTGGCCCGCGTTTTGGGCCGGACTCATCGTGAGTCTAGTGAGTGTCGTGGGATCGTGGTTCGTCGGCCCCAAGGGCAAAGTCGAGATCATCGTCAAGCGCCGCTGATGCCCGCGGCGCCTCTCGCGCATGCTCACTGCGCTTTGGGTTCCTCGAGATTCTTTGTGTCGAGCAGCGTGCTGCCCGGCAGCGTCAACAGGACGACGCCGAATATGATGATCACCATTCCGATGAGCTGCAGGCGCGAGAGGCTCTCGTCGAGGAATTGCCAGCCCAGGAATGCGGCGATCAGCGGGTTCACGTAACTGTAGGTGCCGATCAGGGTCGGGCGCGCATTGAGAGTGAGCCAGCCATAGGCGGTAAATGCGAGACAGGAACTGAATACCGTCAGGTAGGCGAGCGCAATGATGCCGGGTGGGTTCGGCGTCCAGACCGTAAAGTCACCGTGCGCGACCGCGACCGTGAGGAACATGCACCCGCCGCTGAGCAGCTGCAACGCCGAGAACATCAGCGGGTGCAGGTCGGTATCGATGCTGCGGTAGTAGACCGTGCCCAGCGACCAGGCGAGGCAGGCGCCCAAGGCTCCAGACTGTGCGGCCACGCCGGCGCCGGTGATTTCACCCTTCGGCACGAGCATCAGCGCAGTGCCGAGGAATCCAACGACGAGGCCGACGATTGCCCGATGGGTCAGGGGATGCCCGCGCCGTCCGAATACGCCGAACCCGGCGATCCAAAACGCGGCCGTTCCGTTGAGCAGCGCGGACTCGTTGGTCGGGATGTAACGGATCGCCCAGGCATTCAAGCCGTTGCTCGCGAAGACCATCATGAATCCCATGACGAGCACGTGACGCCACTCGACGAGCTTGCGCGGCCATGCGAGGCCGACCCAAAATCTTGCGAATAAGCTCAGTATCGTTCCGGCGATCAGAAATCGGATCGCGCAGAACAACGCCGGCGGCAGATGAGTCACCGCGATTTTCGAAAACAGAAAACTCGATCCCCAGACCAGATAAACGGTTGCCAGACACAGCACGAGCTTGAACGAATGCCTGGGATCGACGCGCATGTTTGCGAGCAGCCGGGTTCAGGATTTGCCGGGGTGGCGAGAAGCGTCAGCGTACGCGCTTCAGCGCACGCCACCCATGAGCTTTTTCACGGGCCGGCTCAGTATCAGCAGGACGGCGCCCAGGCCGACCGCGAAATATACGATGTGCATGTACTGCGACGGCATCGCGGCGACATGCTCGGCGTCGAATTCGCCCGCGATGATGCCGGCGGCGAGGTTGCCCAGCGAGAGCGACAGGAAAAACATGCCCATCATCTGGCCGACGAACCGCTTGGGCGAGAGTTTGGTATAGAAGCTCAATCCGACCGGGCTCAGGCAAAGCTCGCCGAACGTGTGCAGCAGGTAGGTGACGATCAGCCAAAACGGCAGCACCTTGGAGCCACCGGCGACGATCGCGGCAGCCGCCGCCATGACCAGAAATCCCGAGCCCATCAGGATCACGCCGATCGCGAATTTCGCGGGCACCGAAGGGTCGAGATTGCGCCGTGCGAGCGCGACCCAGGCCCAGGCGAACATCGGCGCGAACATCACGATGAAAACCGGATTCAGCGACTGGAACCACTCGGTCGGAATCACGAAGTGAATCGATTCGATCACGCGGTCCGTGTAGCGCTCCGCGAACAGATTCAGCGAGGAGCCCGCCTGTTCGTAGCCGGACCAGAACAACGCGCTGCCGAGGAACAGTACGAGCAGCACGACGCCGCGCCGGCGCTCTTCGCGGTCGAGACCCGCCGCCAACAGGAAATAGGCAAAATATACGACCGCGATGCTGACGATCATGCCGAACGTGTAGTGCGCGAGCGTCACCGGATCGACCGCGATCAAGCCAAAAACGCAGGCGAGCAAGACCGCGGCCAAGATCGCGACGACGAGGGCTAAGCGCAGCCACAGGCGCTGCCGCTCGCGCGGCTCCAAAGTCCGCGCTACGTGCTTGCCCGCCTCGCCCAGGTAGCGGCGCGTCAGGTGGAACTGCAGAACCCCGCAGCCCATGAATAGCGCCGCCGCCGCAAATCCCGCGCGCGGGCCGAACAGCTGCTGCGCCTCGCCGGTGACGAGCGGGCCCAAGGCCGACCCGATATTGATGCCGATGTAGAACAACGTGAACCCGGCGTCGAGCCGCGCGCCGCCGTCCGGGTACAGCTCGGCAACCATCGCACTCACGTTCGGCTTGAGCAAGCCGACGCCGATCACGATCACGATCAAGCCGATATAGAACACGGCGGGACTCGTGGAGAGCGCGAGGATCGCGTTGCCGGTCATGATGATCAGTCCGCCGGCCAACACCGCGCGCCGAGCGCCGATCAGCCGGTCCGCGATCCAACCACCCGGCAGCGCAACCAAAAAGACCGCAGAGGTATACAGCCCGTAGATTGCCGCCGCGGTCTTGTCGTCGATGCCGAAGCCGCCCGAGGAAACCGCGCCGACCAAAAACAGCACGAGCAGTGCGCGCATCCCGTAGTAGGTGAAGCGCTCCCACATTTCCGTGAAGAACAGCGTGGCAAGGCCGCGCGGGTGGCCGAAAAAAGTCGGGCTCACTAAGTCTGCGCCTCGCGCTCTGCGTCTTCCTTAGCCCGGGCGGCTAGCTTGTCTTTGAGCAGGAATTTGGCCATGAGGATTCCGATTTCGTAAAGAATATACATCGGAACCGCCATGCAGCTTTGGGAAACGGCGTCGGGCGGCGTCAAGAACGCGGCGAGGATGAAGATGCCGAGCAGTACGAAGCCGCGATTTTTCGTGAGTGTCGAGATCTTCACGAAGCCGGTCCAGACCAACAGCACCGTGGCGATCGGCACTTCAAAGGCCAAGCCGAACGCGAGCAGGAAAATCATCACAAAATCGAGATAACTGCCCATGTCGGTCATCATCTGCACACCGATGGGCGTCGTGCCGACGAAGAAACTCAGCATGAAGGGGAATACCAAGAAATAAGCGAAAGCCGCTCCCGTGTAGAACAGCAGCACGCTCGAGATCAGCAGAGGGATCGCGAGCTTCTTCTCGTGCCGGTAGAGCCCGGGGGCGACGAACGCCCAGACTTGATAGAGCACGACGGGTATCGCGAGCGCGAAGGCGACCACGAACGCGAGTTTGAACGGCACCATGAACGGGGCGACGACGCTCGTTGCGATCATCGTCGAGCCCATCGGCAGCTTGCGGATCAGCGGCTGCGCGATGAACGTGAACAGCTGATTCATATAGAGCGCGCACGGGATGAAGCAGACGAACACCGCGATCATCGCCTTCATGATGCGATCGCGAAGCTCGAGCAAATGAGAGATCAGCGTGCCCTCGGCGAGCTCGCCAGGCTCCTCGGCCGGATCACTCATTGGGCGGCTTGACGTTGTTCGCGGTAGGAGCCAGGGGAGTGGGGAAGACGACGCCGGGGGCCGCCGTATCTCTGAGCGCATCGCTGAATGCGTTCGCGGCGTCGGCGGCGTTCGGCGTGCCCGTCGCCTCGCCGGGGACCGGCGCGGCGGGAGTCGTCGCCTCCGCGGGCCCGGGCGCTGCCGGCGGCGCGGTCGCCGATGCGGGAGCGGTCGCGGCCGGCACGGCGGCCGGTGTGGGCGGCGTAATCGGTACGGAGCGTGCGGCCGCCTTCGTCTGCTGCTTCAAGAATTCTTCGGCACTGACCTCACGATCCAATTGATCGGTCAGCTGCCTCGCCATCACACGTGCGCGCCCCATCCAATTGCCGACCTGACGGGCAACTTTCGGCAACTTCTCCGGGCCCAACACGACGAGCGCAATCGCCGAGGTGAGCAGGATCTCAGAAAATCCAAAATCCAGCATCGCCTTTACGCATTCGTCTTTGGCGGCGTCTTGACTTCGGCATCACGCTTCGCCGCGTTGGCGTCGAAATCCGCGTCCTTGTCGTGCTTCAACTGCTTGGCCTGCTCTTCGGTCTCGCCTTCGTTCATGGCCTGCTTGAAGCCTTTGACTGCGGAGCCGAGATCCGAGCCGATCGTGCGTAGGCGCTTGGTTCCGAACACCACGAGCGCAATGGCCAAAATGACCAATAACATTTTCGAATCGAACATTTCGCTTCTCCGCTACCGGGATTGATCCATCGAGGCCGATCATGATACGCCAACCGTATTATGACGGTTGGACACCCTGTCCCAATGCGCGTTCGGTCGCATTTGGCCTCAATATCACCCGAATCAGCTCTCGAGCCAAATCGTCACAGGTCCGTCGTTGATCAGTGACACCTGCATGTCGGCGCCGAATACACCGCATGCAACCTCCCGGTGGCGCGATCGCGCTTCCTCGACCGCAAGATCGAACAAACGACGCGCCAAATCCGGCGGCGCGGCCGTCGAAAAGCCCGGGCGCGTGCCCTTGTGCGTATCGGCCGCCAGCGTGAATTGCGGTACGAGCAGAAGCCCGCCCTGCACAACGGTCAAACTGCGATTCATGCGACCCTCACCGTCATCAAACACGCGGTACTGCAGCACACGCTCGATGAGGCGCCGGGAATGCGCCTCGGTGTCCGCAGGGCGGACACCTATCAGTGCCAGCAAGCCGCCATGAATGGAGGCGGTCTGCTCGCCGTCAATGTGAACGCTTGCCTCCAGTACCCTCTGAATCAATGCAATCAACGACTTAGCACCGGTTTACGGGTCTTCGAGGCGCTCGGCATGCCTGATGGCACCGGCAGGCTCGATATCTTTGGTATCAGCGGCGCGGCCAGTGAGAAAGCCAGCGTCGCGGGCGCACTGGCGGCTGCATCGAGTGCGCGGAAGCCCGCGGCCACGTAGCGCGCGAGGCGCTGGTGCACACTGTCCAGGTCGGATGATCGGCACAGGCCGGCCGACAGCTTGTCGATGCGCCCGGTCTCAGCAAACGTCAGCGTGAGCGCGCCGGTCAGAAACTGGTATCCCCAGTAGATATCCTGCGGCGGACAGGCAGGCAGCGCCTCGCGCAGCACTGCGATGAACTTTGCGACGATCGGATCGAAGTGCTCGGTCATGAGCACAGGGCCCCATCGCGGAGAGTTGTTGACCTGCGCCACGAGTGCAAAATAACTCTTCCACCCGGATCCGCCGTGCGCCGACCGCTCGAGCAGCGGGTAGGTGAATGCATTGACGATCTCCTCGACCGATGGAACGTCCGGCAGGGCCGCGCGCTGCAGGTTTTCGAGCAGTGCAAGCCGCTCCACGTTCAAGATCTCGGCGCGTCGTTGGAACACCGCGGTGAACAGCTCGCGCTTGCCGCCGAAGTGATAGCTGATCAGCGCGACGTCGACGCCGGCCGCCTTGGTGATCTCTCGGACCGAGACGCCGTCGAAGCCATGGCGCGCAAACAGCTGCTCCCCGGCGTCGAGCATGCGCTCCTTTGCCGAGCGCTTGCCGGATTCCTTGCTGCTGATTTTTCGCCGCACCACTGCCATTCTCGAGATTCTCCCGTCTCGTAGCTCTCGCCGCAAACTTTGTTCGCGCACCGGCCTTGACGCTCGGGCGGCGATCGCCGAGTATCTACTCAACAACCGTTGAATGAAATTCGACGCGCGTTGAGGAATACAAAGACGGTGCCGGCCGGAGGCCCGCGATGCTCATCGGGAGAACGCTCATGCTGCCGCTTTCGGCCCCGTGCCGAGGATGACCACGCCCAATCGCGG
>Ga0187847_10000799_pt1 | contig 31675 bp, 14 predicted proteins | sample June2016WEW_4_10_FD_132458 | JGI IMG/M metagenome (GOLD analysis project Ga0187847, IMG submission 132458) | Peatland microbial communities from SPRUCE experiment site at the Marcell Experimental Forest, Minnesota, USA - June2016WEW_4_10 | ecosystem: Environmental > Terrestrial > Soil >...
ACCGTCCCCACGCTGCCTGCAAACGGCGTAGAAGTTTACGCAACGCTCTATTCAAAGATCAACGGAGTCTGGCAGTCCAATAACTACGTCTACACTGAAGGCGGCACGCCCATTCCAGCCGCCATTACCTCACCCACGCCGGGATTGAGCACCGTTCTCGGAACCAGCAATGTGGCCTTCCAGTGGACAGCCGGGATCGGGGTCGCCGACTACCAGCTCAACCTCAGCGCCATCGCAGCCGGTGACAGCGACCTGTATTTGTATAAAGGCACTGCCCTGACAACGACCATTCCCACACTGCCTGCAAACGGTGTAAAAGTCTACGCAAGGCTTTACTCAAAGATCAACGGAGTCTGGCAATACAACGACTACGTCTATACCGAGCAGTAGCGCCCCGAAGGTGGGGAAGCAACGAAGCCCTGCGATCCCACTCATCACGGCTGCATCGTGCTGAGTGGGACCGCAGGCGACAAACATCGAAGCGTACGGAGTCTTCCCTGAGCCCAGGGGGCTCCTTCCGTTTCTCCCGGCAATGAGAATCCGAATCGAAAGCCTGAACATGAGCCTTCGGAAGACCATCAAGACGCGAGACGCGTCTCCTCCAGAGGATGCGGCCCTAAAAATGATGTACTTGGTGCTCAAAAACCTGGCCGCCAAATGAGGGTACCGTCCGGGGCTGGAAAGCCCAAACTCCCGAAACTGAAACTCATCTTCTGGTGCAAACTGTACAGAAAACAAAACCAAAATAAATCACACGATATCAATTACTTACGCCGATATCTTGTGCAAATTCAGCGCATTTTTCAAAAAGTGGCTAATTCTCTGCAACCCTTTTGCTCGTTTTGTTCAACTCTCAGCAATCAAAACATCTGAAAAGGCTGCCCTGTAGGTTCATGTCTCGAAGAATCGCAACCCTCCGAGCAGCCATTTCGACTCATTTGCAACCCTCTGAGCCACCTTTTCGGCTATGTAGAACAACCCTCCGAGCATACATTTCGGGCCACGCTTTTGGGGCCCGCGCCGAGGCTGTCTCAAAGACCGCGGAGGCTCAATTGTTGTAGTCTGAGTGCCGGGAGTGAAGTGAAAATGGGCATGCAGCGCAGACCGTGTACGCCGGCTATTCTGCTGACTGCCTGTTTGGCTTTCGCAGACATAGCGCATGCCGCATGCACAGGCCCGCAGGCGTTGACGGCTAAACTCCGCGCCCAGCCCACCTCCGAAAATGCCATCCAACTGGGCAGTTGGTTCGCCGGCCATAAGCAGTTTGACTGTGCTGCCGAGACCTTTCGCAGCGCACAGAAAGCCGATCCCAATTCCGCTCAGCTTCACTATCTTGAAGGCCTAGCCCTGGTGGGATCCGGCCAGGAGTCGACCGCAATTCCAGCCTTGCAGAAAGCGATTCAACTGCAGCCCGGCGTCATCAAGCCGCATCTCCTCCTCGCCAATCTCTATGAGCATGCGGGCAACACTACCGCAGCCGATGATCAATGGAAGAAGGCTCTCGCCATCGACCCGAAATCGGCCATCGCTCTGGACGATTTCAGCAGCGCCCTGCTGGCCCGCAAAGATTACGTCGGCATCGTTGACCTGTTGGAACGCGCCCCCAGAACAGAAGCCCTCACCATTCGTCTCGCCGAGGCACTCACAGAACTCGATCACCTCAACGATGCAAACGCAGTGCTTCTGGAAGCAATGAAGTTGTCTCCGGATTCCCTCCCGCTCGCCAATGCGGAGTCGGTGGTCCTCATCAAGCAGCGGTCATATCTTGAAGCCACAAAGCTATGGAAGTATATGGCGGAGCGTCATCCAGGCGACCGCGCCGCAGAGCTTCCCTATCTGCGCGTCCTGGTGCTGACCGAGCACAACGACCTTGCCCGGCCGCTCGGCCTCAAGCTGTTGGCCCAGACCCCGCACAATTGGGAAGTCCTGTATCTGAATGGAGTCGTCGACTACGCAGTGGGTGATTATGCCAATTCAAAAGCTCATCTTGAAGAGGCCGTGTCTCTTGTCCCGGACTTCTTCTATTCGCGCTACCATCTTGGCGTGGTCCTCGTCGCCCTCCATGAATGGAAGGAGGCAAAGGAAAACCTCGAGAAGGCCATTGCGTTGGGAGAGCTCGACAAAAAGGTGCATTACGAACTGGCAATGGCTCTGCACGGGCTCGGAGAGACCGACCGTGCTGCTCAGGAACTTCAGCAGTATCAGGATTACAGGCAGACCGAAGAGAAGAATACAGAAGCCGCCTCGCTTACGGCGCAGGCCGAGGCAGAGCTCACTGCCGGCAACGTCAAGGATGCTGTAGAGCATTACCGCCAGGCTTGCGATGTCTCGCCGAACAACGCCGGATACAAGTTCAAGTTGTCTGTAGCGCTCCATAAGGCCGGCGACCTGGAAGGCGAGCGCGCTCAACTCGAGCAAGCCGTGAAGCTCGACCCACAGTTGGCTCCCGCGCAAAAACAGCTTGGCTATTTAATGGCAAGAAGCGGTGATGCCGCCGGAGCCGTGGAGCATTTTCAGTTGGCCGTTCACGCTGCGCCCAGGTGGGTTGAGGCCTGGATCAACCTGGCCGCGGAGCTCGCAGTGGAAGAGCATTTTCCTGAAGCACGCGACGCGGCGGAAACCGCGCTCCGCCTGGATCCCACCAATGAACAGGCACGCAAGCTTAACGATCAGCTTGCGCATGACCCTGCCGCCCAGCAAGCCCAGCCGTAATGCATATGTGGCGGAGGCCGGCTCATTGATTAACCTGGTTTCTTATATACGTGTACGCGATTGCTTGACCTGCCGCAGTGGTGGCAGAATTGTGAAACCTGAAAGATGATGATCTCTCTGCCCACTTGCCCCTGGACTCGCAGAAGTCTGCTGCGAACCATTCCGGCGGTCTGTGCCTCCGCATTCATTCCGGATGTCCTATCCGCCGCACCGCCCAGTGCACCAAAGCCCTTTTCGAAATTCACTGATGTGGCTCAAAGTGCCGGTCTTACGAAAACGATCTTCTACGGCAATTCGGATAAAGTTACCTACATCGTTGAAGAGATGGGTGGAGGTTGCGCCTTCTTTGACTATGACAACGACGGCTGGATGGATATCTTCATCGTCGGCGGCCGGACGCTCGAGGGCACTCCACCCGGCGCATCCAATCGGCTCTACAAGAACAACCGCGACAGCACATTCACCGATGTTACGGAAAGTGCTGGGCTGCTGGATGCGGGTTGGGGCGTGGGCGTTTGCATTGGTGACTACAACAACGATGGATTCGAAGATCTGTTCGTCACCTACTACGGCAAGAACAAGCTCTATCGCAACAACGGCGACGGCACCTTCACAGATGTCACCGCCAAAGCCGGCCTATTACAGGATGGAACGCATTTCGGCTCAGGATGCACCTTCATCGATTACAACCGTGACGGCTTCCTCGACCTGTTTGTTTCCAATTACGTCGATATCGATCTGGCACACGCGGCAAAACCATCTCTCGATATACCCAATTGCAACTTCGAGGACGTGGCCGTTGCGTGCGGCCCCAAAGGCCTCAAGTACCCCCAGCATTACCTCTTCAGGAATAACGGCGATGGCACCTTTTCTGATGTGTCCAAAGAATCGGGCATTGCATCGATTCGTGATTCCTATGGGCTCACGGCGGTCACCCTCGATGCCGATGGGGATGGCTGGCCTGACCTCTACGTAGCCTGCGATACAACCCCGAGCCTGCTGCTGCTGAACAACCACGACGGCACATTCCGAGAAGAAGGTCTGATGCGCGGAGTGGCTATCAGCCCTGAGGGCCAGGATCGATCTGGCATGGGGATTGGTGTCGGCGACTATGACCTCGATGGCCATCTCGACCTGATCAAGACCCATTTCCAGTTCCAGCCTACCGGTCTCTTCCACAACAACGGCAAAGGTGAATTCGAGGATCAGGCCGTGGCTGCAGGCATTGCGGGCGCCCGCCAGTACGTCAGTTGGGGCGCCGGCATTGTCGATCTCGATAACGATGGCTATCCCGACCTCTTCTGGGTCGCCGGGAACATCTACGCGGAGATTGAACGCGTCAATCCGATGTTCCCCTACAAGAACCCGCGCATTCTATTTCGCAATCGCGGGGATGGTACCTTCGCCCGAATCGGAGACGAGGCCGGTTCTGCGATAAGCGCGCGCCATGTCAGCCGTGGATGTGCCTTCGGAGACTTTGACAATGACGGCGACATCGACATTGTCATCATGAACCAGAACGAGCCGCCTTCCCTGTTGCGCAACGACGCCCCGAAAATGAACAACTGGCTCAAAGTGCGGCTGGAGGGGACAAAGAGCAATCGCAGCGCCATAGGAGCGTTGGTGCTGGCGCGCTATGGGGGCAAGGTGCAGGCCCAGGGGGTGCTGAGCCAGGCAAGCTACGTTTCAGTGAACGACCCGCGCCTGCATTTCGGCCTCGGATCGGAGACCTCCGCAGACATCGAAGTGCATTGGCCGTCGGGAATCGTGGAGAAGTACCCCGGGCTGGCTGCAAACCGGCTGGTCACCCTCCTGGAGGGACATGGAATTGTGTCTGGCAGGCCCTTTTTCCCGGTTCAAAGCGGGCGGAAACCATAAGCGAATGGATGTTTCCGGCTTGATCGTCCCCAGGGGTTAGGGCGAGCAGCTACCGGGTTTGATAAAACGTTCAAGCAGCTGGAATTAGGCCTCGTCGCTGCCGGAAGCCCGTTTAGGTAGGTTCACCGTAACTTATTGTAAATAAATGAGATGTGAAGTCGATGTACTGCTACAAAACTGCAAAAAAAAAAATAGCTTGCGAGTCGCATATTCAGTGTGATAACGATATCCCGCATCATAAAATCGATTTTCCGGCGACAGCTACCTCGGCACACCGGGGTGGAGCATGTTGCCGGGATCGCAACAGGAACGCATTCAGGAGGCAACACAAACTATGAATACCGCTCAAAAGGTGGCACCGAGTACAAACTCGATGCGCAGCTGGATTCGGCGGATACCTTGGCTGCTTTTACCAGTCTTGGTTCTGTCCTTTTCCATCGCCAACGCACAACAACTGACCGCCACACTCAGTGGTACCGCTACAGATCAAACGGACGCCAGAATTCCGGGCGCCACCGTGACCATTGTGAACGACGCCACCGGCGACAAGCGTGACACCAAAGCCGACAGCTCCGGATTCTTTTCCGTACCTGCCTTGGTACAAGGCACCTATACGGTCAAGATCTCGGCCAAGGGCTTCGCCTCCTGGGAGGAAACCGGGGTTCTGTTGAACCAGGGCGACTCCCGTACGCTACCTAACATCCACTTGAAGATCAGTTCCGACGTCACGGCTGTCACCGTCGTCTCCGGAGCGGACGCGGAAGTTCCGGTGGATAACGCCGAAATCAGCTCGACGCTGAACAATGAGCTTGTAGATTCCGCCGTTCTGACGGGACGCGACGCAGCCGAACTTATCAAGATGATGCCCGGTATCACCTTCAACAACGGTGGCAGCGCAGGTTCCTCGTTCAATAGCCAAACCACCGGCACCAACAATGGCCCGGCAGGAAACTTCTCGGCCAACGGCACGCAGCCTTACGGCTCAACGGCTCTCATTCTGGACGGCGCAAACCTGGTTGATCCAGGCAACGCCGGAACACAAATTGCCAACATGAACCAGGACATGGTCGACAGCGTCAAGTTCCTGTCAGCCTCCTACGGCGCGGAATATGCCAAGGGCCCTGCCATCCTGCAGGCCTTCAGCAAGAGCGGCGGCCAGAAGTTTCACGGTGAAGGTTACGTCTACGCCCGCAACACGGCGGTAGGCTATGCCAACGACTGGTTCAACAAATCCACCCAGGAAGCGGCGGCATCAGGGCAACCCGGCGCCACCCCCGCATCCATCGCGGCAGCCAACGTGCTTACCCCGCAGAGCTTCTATTACGTCGGCGGCAACGTTGGGGGTCCCATCTTTTTCAAGGGCTTCAACAGGAACAAGGACAAACTGTTCTTCTGGGTAGGCTACGAGAAGATGATTCAGCATCCGTATGCCGCGCCGGTGGAAATGAACGTTCCCACGGCTGCTCAGCTGAGCGGAGATTTCACCAACCCGGGTATCCCGATCCAAGTCTATAACCCGGCCAACGGCGGCGGCACCTATCCCGACGCCTACATCATGCCATGCAATACCAACGATGGATGGCAGGGTTGCGGTTCCGCCAATTCTCCCTGGGGCGGATACGGTACCGGAACTCCTCCGAACCTGAAAGCCTACTTCGATCCCAACGGCCTGGCCATCAGCAAGCTCAACCCGCCGGCGAACCAAACGCCTAACGCCGCCAATGGCTGGAACAACTTCGGCTACGCTGCCGCACTGCCAGTCGATCGCTGGGAAGCCACCGGCAAGGTAACATACGCCTTCAACGACAACAACAAGCTCTGGGGCTCTTACACCACCCAAATTGAAACAGATGACCATCCTCTGTCGATCTGGTGGGCGCCGGAATGGGCTATTCCCTATCCCGGTAAGCCGATTGGCAAAGAAACAGCTCACGTTTATCTGGCGAACTACACCCACGTGTTCAACGCCTCCACGACCAACGAGTTTGTCTTCTCGTATGCCGAGTTCATTAACGACACAAGCCTCCAGGATCCGTCGGCTGTCAACCCGAGCACCGTCGGCTTCCCGGCTCAGAGCCTCTTCTCCGGGAAGACGCAGGATGAGATTCCCGGATTCACGGGCGGATGGTCTTCGGGCATCACGGAGATCGGCGAGCAGACATTCGATGGCGGCATTTACGGCAAGAACACCTTTGGCAAGACCGCAAAGGCTCCTGCCTTCACCGACAACTTTACCAAAATCATCAAGGCTCACTCGGTAAAGGCCGGCTTCTACTGGGATACCCAGGAGAACCTGCAGTCCAACTCGAATGGTCCGCCGAATCCATATTCGGGCTTGTTTGACGTTGAAAACTGGGGCTCCTCATCCACATACAACATGACGCTCGACCGTTTGATGGGACGCAACCAGGCATACACCGAACAGAACGCGGTTCCTACGCCGGATGTGCTCTGGCATCAGTGGTCCATCTGGGGTCAGGACTCATGGAAGGCTACGCCGAAGTTAACCATCAACCTGGGCCTCCGCGCCGACCATGAAGGTCAGTGGTACGACAAGTTAGGCGGCGCACAGGTCTGGGATCAGGCTGTCTACGTCAACACTGCCAACCCGCCTGTCGACACTGGACTCGTCTGGAACGGCAAGGGTAACCCTTCGACCAGCGTATCTGTCCCGCGTTCGGGCTGGGGAAGCACGCTGTTCACCTACAATCCACGCCTTGGCGCTGCATACGACGTCTTCGGTACAGGCAAGACGGTTGTGCGCGGCGGATACGGAACCTACCGCTATCAGGTCTCCGAGAACGACTCGGGCAACGCCATGAACGGTCCGTTGGGCGTGTTCTCGACTAACACAGGCGCCGCAATGAACGGGTTCTACGGCTATAACATCGCGAACGCCACCTTCAGCCAGGGTTCCGGAGCTGCTCCCGTGCAAATCACGGTTCCAACCGGCACCAACCAGACCGGTTCGGGAAACACCATCTCGGCCGACAAACTTGGCGACAACAAAGTGCCTTATGCTAATACCTGGAGCTTCGGCGTGGCGCAGGCGATGCCTGGCCACACAGTTGTACAGGCATCGTATGTGGGCAGCCAATCTCACAACCAGCTCGAGAATGGCGCCAATGGCCATATCTTCGACGCAAATGCGATTCCCTACGGTGCATTCTTCACGCCTGATCCAAAAACAGGGGCGCTGAACAACATATCTCCTCCATACACCTGCACCGGATGCACTGGCGCAAATGGAAATGACTGGAGACCCCTCATCAACTACCAGGACGTCTATCTCCTGGGGCATGGTGGCTATGCCAACTACAACTCCCTGCAGGTAGCCGCGCAAAAGCAGTCCGGCAATCTGTTCATGTTCACCAACTTCACCTTTGGCAAGGTTCTCGGTACCCGCGACGGTAGCACCTCCAACGGCAACGGTAACGGTTCCGCGGTCAATCCATTCAACTTCGCCGCAAACTACGGCCAGTTGGCGTATGACCACACCAAGGCCTTCAACCTGTCGTTCAGCTACAAACTGCCCAAGCCGATCCACAACAACTTCCTTCTGGGAGAGCTTGTGAACGGCTGGCAACTCTCCAACTACACCACCTACGAGGATGGCGCGCCGCTCCAGCCCTCGACGGGTGGCACCTTGAACGCCACCTACAACGAATTGAAGAATTCTGCCGGTGTTCCTCAGCAGACCTTCACCATGCCCGACGGCCTGACGACCAATGCCATCGGCAATAACACCTGGTTCGGTTCCAGCCAGTATGCGGCCGCTTTGCTGCCGGGTCTGAGCTGCGATCCTCGACATTTCGTTAAGGTCTACCAGGCTCAGCGTTTCAACCCCAACTGCTTCTATGCTCCTGCTCCTCCGACCGCTTCGACGTTCGGTCAGGCTGGGCCGAATATCTGGCCCTATATCCGCAACCCCGGATACTTCGGTAGCGATCTGGCGATCTTCAAGGCCTTCAAGGTCACGGAATCCCAGCGCGTCGAGGTTCGCATCTCGGCAACTAACTGGCTCAACCACCCCAACTCTGAATTCGGTCAGAACGGCAACGGCGATGAAACTTTGTCCTTTGTCGGAGCCAGCTTCAGTGGACCAATAACTGGGTACTCCACCAACCAGAACGGTTCAACTACTGGCGCACCCTCTTCCAAGACGGGATACCGGTGGATGCAGTTCGCTGGAAAGTACTACTTCTAAGTTCGCTTTGAAGAGTACAATTCGAGAGGGGGTGGCTTACCGCCACCCCCTCTTTTTTGTTATGCGCAATCATCTTATCTCCCCCATGTTCTTACGAAAGCTGAGCCTTGTTTTGTGGGCAATAAGTCTCCCTTTGGCCAGCCAGCAGAAGTCGATCTCTCCGATCCAATTTGAGCTCAAGAAGCTCCCATTTCGCTTGGAAAACAGTGAGTCGCCGGCAAGAAATGCCCCCGAATCCATGCCGGGCGGGGTTGCGGTTTTCGATTACAACGGCGATGGCCGGCCCGACATCTTCTTTACCAACGGCGCGGACATCGCAACCCTCAAGAAATCCTCAGCGAAATACTCCAACCGGCTCTTTCGCAACGACGGCAACGGCGTATTCACAGATGTGACCGCACAGGCCGGACTGGCCGGAACAGGCTACGATATTGGCGTGGCTGTCGGCGATTACGACAATGATGGTTTTCCCGATCTCTTCGTGGCGGGCGTTCACGGAAACACTCTTTATCACAACAACGGCGACGGAACCTTTACCGACGTGACAAAGAAAGCGGGCCTGGATAAGTCGATCGATCCGGAGTATGGCCCATTGTGGTCAGAGGCGGCTGTCTGGGTGGACGTGAACGATGACGGCCTTCTGGATCTCTTTGTGGTCAACTACCTTCAATGGACATATTCTGACAAGCCGCTCTGCGGCGGAGATGGTGGAATCGCGGACTATTGCCATCCCCGCTTTTATAAAGGACAACCCAACCAGCTCTTTATCAACCAGGGCGACGGCACATTCAAGGATGTGTCCAAAGAGTGGGGTATTCGCGACCAGGTTGGCAAGGGGATGGGAGTGGGCATGGCCGACTACGATCTGGATGGAAAGCCCGATCTGTTCGTGACCAATGACTCGGAATACAACTTCCTCTTCCATAACCTGGGTAAGAAATTTGAAGAAGTGGCCTTTCCGGCCAACGTAGCACTCGCCGAAGATGGCGCCTTCATCTCCGGAATGGGCCTGGATTTCCGTGACTTCAATAACGACGGGTATCCGGACATCGCCTATGTCGCGCTCACCAGCCAGACCTTTCCAGTCTATCTGAACACGCGAAAAGGAGATTTCGTTGACGTAACGGCATCCAGCGGAATGCGGGCTCTGAGCTTGAAGATGTCGGGCTTCGGAGCGGCACTCTTTGACTTCGACAACGATGGCTGGAAAGACCTGTTTACGACGCGGGGGCATGTAGTGTGGCACGTGCCCACGGGTTTTTCAGTGAACGAGCCGAACACGGTTTTCCGCAATCTTGGCGCCAACGGCAAATGGGAGGCTCTCACCGCCGAAGCAGGTTTCTCGGATGCGACCGCAGGACGGAATCGCGGTTGTGCCTTTGGCGATTTCGACGGGGACGGCCGCATTGACGCAGTCACAACGGCTCTGGGAATGGATGCTGAGTTGTGGTTGAATCGCAGTCCGCACGCAGGACATTGGCTTGAAGTTGCGCTACGCGGCGTAAAGAGCAATCGCGACGGCATTGGGGCTCGCATCAAAGTGGTCACCAAGGCCGGCGTGCAATTCAACCACCAGACATCGAGTGTATGTTATGCGTCATCTAGTTTGGGGCCCGTGAATTTCGGTCTAGGTGCCGAAACCAGGGCTGATGCGGTGGAGATCATTTGGCCCAGCGGAATCGTGCAAACGTTGCAGAATGTTGATGCGGACCGGATTCTCAAAGCCACCGAGCCGGTTTCCCCGTCCTCAGGTTCAAAGTGACGCGGAAAGCGAACAATCAGAGAGGATGCGGACCCGCCTTCTGCTGCTTTTCTTCAATTTGTTGCACAATCTCGCGTTCCCGCTGTCCGTCCTCAGGGCGGTGAAGCTTGTAGTAGATTGCTGCCAGCTCAATATGAGGATCAAGCCAGTTGGGGTCGCTCTTCTCCAGATCTTCCAATGTGGCGGCAGCCTCCGCATATTTTCCGGTCATGCCGTCGAGTTTAGCCAGTTCAAGGCGCGTCAGCGGATGTCCCGGCCGGAGTTCCAGGGCAAGTTCCAGCAGCGGTCGCGCACTTTCGAAGTCCCTTTGCTTGAGTCGAATAACGCCGAGGTATAGGTTGGCCGTGGCGTCTTTTGGGTCGGCGCGCAGCGCAGCCTGGAAGGCGGGCACAGAAGCATCCGAATCGCCCATCGCATCACGAGCCTGCCCTGCCAATGTGTAGAGGCCCGGAAAAGTCGGGCTCAGATCCAGCGCGGCGTCAAAGTCAGCGCGGGCCTCACGGAATTCGTTGCGATGCATGTGCGCCGTACCGGCGATAACGTACGCGTCGGGCGAATGGGTCGCGCTGGCCGCTTTTTCCATGCGCGGAATTCCTGCTGTGTCCTTTCCGGACTGGATCATGGCATCACCCAGTACATATTCAAAATCCATGTCCGCTTCGTGACCTTGCTCCAGCGGGGCCAGAAGCGCAACTGCCTGCGCCGGCTTCTCCAGTTTTGTATAGGTGTAACCCAACAGCACTGCGGCCTTTACGTCGCGCGGCCTGGCGGCTATCACCGCTTCGAATTCCGTTTGGGCATGCTCCATATCCCCCTTTTTGTAGTAAGCCAGCGCCAGGTTTCTGCGCACAGCGATCTTGTCAGGCGCCACGGCCATTGCGCGAATATCTTCTTCGATTGCGGCGTCGAACTGTCCTGCAGCCGCGAGCGCCGCGCCAAGATTGGCCTGCGCCTCCGCCAATCCGGGTTGAATGGCCAGCGCCTTGCGGTAGTCCTCGATCGCAGTCCGGTAATCACCGTGCTGCTGTGCGGATATGCCACCGCGCAGCAACTCATCCACATTGGAGGGGGGAACTTGATTCGCGGGTTGCGCCGCTGCTGAAAGCACGAAGAACGAGAGAGGCAGAATGCAAACGAACCGCATAGCTATCAGGATAAAACATTGGCAGCCACGCAGCGAATGCCCGTCCTCCGACCCAAAGCGAACCCATAGGCGCACAAGACGCACGGTCGATGGGTCCGCTCGCAGCATGTTATGGAGTTGCCATGGGCCTGAAATTGAGGATCTTCACGTTGGATCCGAAGCGTCTGTAATCGCGAAACTCAATCGTATTCAAAAGGGCTTCGTGACGGCCTTCCAGCAAACTGACTTCCGCGCTGATAGGCATCAGGTAGTCATGCGCATTAATGGAAACGTAGTCATAGTCAACTATGATCGTAGTCGCGCGGGTTGGAAAATCCTTGGGCAAATCATCTGCGATGAGAGTGACACGTCGAACGCTGTGGGTTGCACTGTCGATATAAACCTTGCCATGGAAGTTTACATTCGGTTGCAGGCCATTCGGCCCTCCAACGCTAAAAGCGGAATTCGCCTTGGCCACGTTGTAGTCAAAGACCTGCACGGTTCCATTGCCCAGGGTGTCCGTCTCCTTCCACTTGAAGTCAGCCTTGGCTGAAGGCTCGAAGACCGCACCGAGAACTGCGCCGAATTCCCCTGTTGATTTGGGCCCTTTGATCGCTTCCGGATCAGCACTTGCTGCTGGCTTTCCGTCCACTTCCAGCACCGTCCGGGTTTCGTTCTGTTCGCGATACCGCAACAGTTCCGTGATCGTATCCCGATGCCTCCACCTGCCCGTTCCGGTTGGATCGAGCGATCGGTTGATCACTTCGATGCACAGGAAGTTTGGCAAACCGGTTTTGTAGCCCACCGCGCGTTCCCGGGCGTCTGCAATCAACGCATCCGCTTCTTCCCGGGTTGGCGCCGGAACCGAGTTGGTGGAAGCGGTAATGGCCAGTTTGCCGCCCAGGTCAGGCGTGATATCGAGGTTCGGCGTGCTCTCATCCGGGGCGGCGGTAGCCCCAGCCTTTCCCGATGCGTCCGCAACCGCATTTTCGCCGGGTTGGTTTCCTTCCACCGTGAACGCGATCTCCTGAAACGCTGAATCGCCACCCTGGTTCATAATTGCTTTCACCTTGTAGTCGCCCGGCGCCAGCGATTTGGTCTGGAACGTTGCAAGGTAGGGAATCATCGTGTCCTTGGCCCCGGCGGTCCGAAGAGGCAGCGGAGTCAGGCGGCCTGCCTTGCCGTTCCGAATCACTTGCATTTCGAGTGTCGGAGCATCCGTGGCATGTGGGTCAGGATGCAGGATAAGGAACAGGGAAAGGGATTTGGATTCATGCGGCACCGTTCCCGAGAGATTGGGTATCACCTTGCCGCCCTCATAGTGCAATGGCTCCAGCGGGTCGGCATCCTCGTTGAACGTATCCATCTTTCGCACCAGTACTAGGTCGCTCATCGCCGGGCCGCTGGGCTGAGCCGGTATCTCGAAGGGGATCCGTTGTGCACTTATTTTTTCGTTGTTCTCATCCTTCACGGCAACTTCCAGCACATACTTGCCGGGAATCTCCATGAAATGCCTTTGCAGCGTCACCGCCAGGTTCTTGTCTCGGTCCATCGACTCCAGGGCGCCGCGCCGCGCAATGTCTTCACCGAAGTGTTCGATGATTGTGCCGGCGCTGTCCTTGATTTGGGCAACAATCGCCACCCGCGTGGAGTAAAGGTTGGTGTGGGTGTCCTCCTTGATGTCCAGCCCGGAGAACGGGACCTCCACTGCCAGCGCATTCATGTTGCCGTCCGGCAAATTGCCAAAACGAAGGATGGATGCGTTGAACTTGAAGTCAGCGGGCAGTTGCGTCTCGGCCAAGCTCTTGAGTAAGGATGCCTCAAAGGGTCGAATCCCACTCGCGGATCCAGGTGGCAAGGAAAAGTAACCCGTTTTCGCCTGAATCTTAAGTCCCACACGCAGTGGTTTTACGTCGATGCTCCGGAACTTCCCGTCATACTCCTGTGCAGGCGGAATATACGAGGCTTCGTAGTAGGTCGACAGGTCTTCCACCATCTGCTGCAGCGGGCCTTTCACGCTGACCTGTGCATCGATATAGACGCCGCCCGTGTCCTTCGACAAATCCGCGATGGGGTTCTTGATTTCCTGAGCCCTGTTCGGATCCTCGTTATTTCCGCGCGAGAAAGAGGTTGCCTGGGCGATGTCCTGAGCTGGGCCCCATTGTGGCCCTGTAGCTGAAGGCGTGCCCGCAATCGGTGCGCCCCCCTCTTGCTGCGACTGTACCGCGGTCTGGCCATACGCGTTGACTACAATCGGAGTTGGGTTGTATTGGGCTTGTCCATTCGCCAAGGCGTTCTCCATGGAACGCTGCCCCGCAATGTTCATTGAGTCCAGATCGACCGTATAGATGGTAACGCCAGCTTTGGTGGCCGCCCCGGAGATTGTCTTCAGCATCTCTTTTGAGCCGGAATCCAGGGTCTCGTTCAGAGTGAAATAGATGATGGCTTTCCGCTCCGCGAGTTGTTGCTGCGACCGGACCAGGGCAAGGATAGCGGCCAGCGATCGATTTGCATGCTGGTCCTGCACTATCAACTGCGCATCTTCAAGAGCCTTTAGAGTCGTCTGTGCCTTGGCTCGTTGCTTTACGTCCACGTGTCGGCCAGATGTGTCCACACCGGTACGTGCTATGGCGACGAGGTTCTTTTCCGCCGCTTCGGCAGCTGTCACTCTTTCCGGTTCTGCCTTGTCCTGGGCGATATTCACGCCCTGGCTGAGAGTTGACACCATCCTCGTGACATTGCTGTCGGTTGCAAATGTAATGGCCTGCTCAATTGACGCACGATCTTCGGTGTAGCCCTGCAGCAGGCGCAGGCGTCCCCCAATATCCAAAACAGAAAAAGAGTAGCCCGTAGTGGGCAGAGCCTTGAGGATCTTCTCCGCCATAATTCTCGCGCTCTTCGCCAGCGGCCCTTCAAATCGGTCAAAGACCAGTGTGATCACGTGTCCAGATCCCGTTTCGCCCCGCACCAGACGGAATGCGCTGAGTTTAACTGGCGTTCCATCGTCCGTGATGGCGATGTCCTCCGGCTTTAAATCAAGGACCGGCTTATGCTTTTTGTCGTGAACCACCAGATCAAGGGAGACTTCGTCAACGTTGGTGGTGAAGTGCGGGGTCCCCTCAGCGGGTTCCTGAGCGGGTGGATTGGCCTGTTGATTTGCGGGAGCCGTTTGGCCATAGACCAGGGAAGAGAAGAGAACGAAGGACAGAGCGGTACACCAACGCCGTGCGTATTCCGGCCAAGGTAAGCGCATTTCAATGGGTTTCATCTGAAAGCCCGATTTCTCTTGAGACGTAGTTGAAACAAATCTTCGCATCTTGTTTTCGCCGTAAGCGTTTTCAATTCCCGCAGCATAGAACGGTATCACTTAACCTTTTCTTGTTGTGTGGAATTGTATCTGGATTGAGTGGTTCCGTTCATCAAGATTCTTCATCGATGCGGTTTTCCTGTCAACGCGGTTTTGTGCCGCTAACAATCCTGCATTCGCGGACCAAAAAGACGCTTCGAGCGTATGGAATTGCCCCGGCCTGCCGGCATTCCCCGGCATTTTGGAAGAACAAGACTCAAAGAAACTCAACACGGGATAATCGGTGGCTTTGTGACCAACTGGCAGGAAGCGGTGGGAACATTTAGGCGGCGATTTTTCTCCTATTTTGGTACTATGGAAACAGTTGATTTTTGGGTTCCGGACGTCTCTTGACCTTCTCCTCAAGGTAAGTTCCGGAAATGGCTTCAGTGCGTGAAGCCAAAGCGACCACTGGGGAGAATCAATGACACCGAAAATCGCTGCCGCCACGGCTATTCTGTTTGCAACGGGCGCCTGCCTCACAGGCACGGTAATGGCCGGAGGTTCCGGCAACAATGCTGCGTCTGTAACTCCGGCGAGCGCCGAAGAGGTTCCAGCCTATCTCAAGCCCATTTCAATGGACTTACCGGCATCCGGAGATCCTTCTGCCCAACCCTCTCTCACAATCGATATCCCCGTAAATGGAACCATCTATCCGCCTGACATCATTCCTCCCCAGTTTGCCTGGCGCGACGACAATCCCGCCGCCAGCGTCTGGCAAATCGAGATTGCTTTTGGCGAACGCCGGCGTCCCGTCAAAGTCTGGTCAAATGGCGAGAAGATGCAGCTTGCTCCGCTTGATGCAAGCCTGGTGGGTTATGTGCCGCCGACTTTGACGCCGGAACAGGCTGCGGCGCATACCTGGAGGCCGGACGCAAAGACCTGGGAGGAGATCAAGCAGCATTCCGTGGAAATGCCCGCCACCGTAACCGTCACTGGTTATGCGAGCCAGAAAGATCACGCGCCGCTCTCTCATGCGGAAGCAACGTTTCAGACCTCAAAGGACCCCGTCGGAGCGCCGATCTTCTATCGGGACGTGCCTTTGATCCCGCCCGACCTCTCCACCACGCAGCGCGGCGTCATTAAGCCCCTTCCCGACTCGGTCCTTCCCAAAATCAAGTGGGAACTGCGCTACATCAACGAGCTCCAAAGCAAGGTCGTAATGACGGGCCTGCCCACCTGCGGCAATTGCCACTCCTTCTCGCGCGATGGAAAGACGCTGGGTATCGACGTTGACGGCCCGGCCAACGACAAAGGGCTCTACGCGCTGATTCCGGTAAAGAAGATCAGCACCATCAGCAACGATTACCTGATTCACTGGAGCGCGTTTTCTGAGGAGCACGCACAAAAACGATTCGGGTTCATGAGTCAGCTATCGCCCGACGGAAAGTTCGTGGTCAATTCCATCGACGTGCCATACGCGCATGGGGTCAGGGTACTTGACCGGCTGTACAACGGCTTCTATCCGGACTACGGATTTGGGCAGGTCTTTTATCCCACACGTGGTGTACTCGCTTGGTACAGCAAGGAGACCGGGAAACTGAACCCACTGCCGGGCGCTGACGATCCCAACTTCGTCCAGACCTCCGCCTTTTGGAGTCCGGACGGGAGGTGGCTTGTCTTCTCCCGCGCGGCCGCGAGGGATCCCTATCCGGCGGGCTATAAGCGATCGCTGTACGCCAACGATCCCAATGAAACCCAGATTCAGTACGACCTTTACCGTATTCCGTTCAACGACGGCAAGGGCGGAACGCCGGAGAGAATCGTCGGCGCCTCGGAAAACGGAATGAGTAACAACTTCCCCAAAGTGTCGCCAGACGGCAAGTGGATCGTCTTTGTCCAATGCAAGAACGGGCTGCTTATGCGCCCAGACAGCAAGTTATTCATTGTTCCTTTCAAGGGCGGTGTTGCGAGGCCATTGCAATCGAACTTGGCTGTGATGAACTCCTGGCACACTTTCTCACCGAACGGTCATTGGCTGGCGTTCTCGTCGAAAACTCCATCCCTTTACACCCACCTCTATCTCACCCACATCGACGACCAGGGAAACGCTAGTCCGCCGGTCGTCGTGGAAAATACAACGGCTTCCAATCGCGCCGTCAACATTCCGGAATTCGTCGCTCTTGGTCCCGAGGGTCTGGATCACATCGATACTCCGGCAATCGACTTCTACCGCGAATTCGACGCAGCGCAGCAACTGCAGGACATGCACAAGTATTCTGAGGCCGTTCCGGCTTGGAAGGTGGCCGCCGCCAAGGATCCCACGGACGCCCGTCCCTATAACAACCTTGGTGTTGCGCTGGCCGCGACCGGCAAGACCAGCGATGCGATCGAGGAATACAAGAGGTCGCTCGCCTTGAATAACGATAGCTCGCAAACCCACAATAATCTCGGCAGTGCGCTTGCAGAAGCTGGGCAACTCGACGAAGCAATGGTGCAGATTCAAAAAGCTATCGAGCTGAACCCGGATAACGGCTCGGCACACGTCAATATGGGTCATATTCTTGAGGTCATGGGCGGTCATCGGCAGGACGCAATCGATGAATTGACCAAGGGAATCGAGCTCGCTCCCAAGTCCTCTGACGGGCATAACATCTATGGCGTCATCCTCGCTCGCATGGGCAAACTGGATGAGGCCGTTGCTGAATTGCAGAAGGCTGTGGATCTGGCTCCGCAGGCGGCGGAATGCCATTTCAACCTGGGCCGAGCTCTGGCGGCAAGCAACAAATTCGCCGCGGCATTACCGGAGTTTGAATCCGCCGCTACTCTTACCGCAGGGCAGGAGCCTGCGATTCTGCAAATGCTTGCGGCCATGTACTCCGAGACAGGCCAGTATCAGAAGGCGGTTGAAACGGCGCAGCATGCTCTTGACCAGGCTGTCCGGCAACAGAACAACGATCTGGCAGCGGCCCTGCGGGGAAATATTGCGCGCTACCAATCCCAGGCTCAGCACCAGCCATAGAGGTCCTGTGCCCGGTTTTCGCAACTTACCGGGATCCCTGCGAACAGGTCTTGATCTGTGGGGGTGGGCGCGAGGGCGGGAAGCAGCGAGCCTCCCGCGAGCATCCGCCCCACCGCAGGTGGCTTAGTTCACTACGTGCGATTGCGCTGTCAGCATCTCGCTCTTCAGCGGAAGCTGAACTTCGTATGTCCCCGTTCGATTATTCAGTTTGTCCCGAACAGCCAGCCTGATCGATTTCGCTTCAGGCGGCACCTGGAGTTCCTGCTCCGCGTGGAATAGTGCCCCGTTTTTTCCGTCTGCATCCACTTCGTTGGAGGCCAGCCCTTCATTCAAAATGCTGTTAAGCAGACGGCCGTCAGCATCGTACGCAGCTGCTGCAAATTCCAGCTTGGCCGGTTTACCTCCCTCACCTGCCAGAGCCTTCAACTGTGGATCAAAGACCCCAAAATCGATCAGGTGCTTTTGTAGCCTTACCGGCGCCAGCGGCTTCAATGGGCGGTCTTTGCGGCGCGTGCGAAAAAAGGCCGGCGAGTCCTCTAATTGCGACATCTGTTCCGGCGTTGCCAGTACCGGAGGTCCGGCCAAAGACAAGTGGGCGCTGAACAGCAGGTCGTGCAGCATCGGCGCGCCGTGTTCGATATTCGCATGGAGTGTGTCTTCGGCTTTGGCGGCCACGAAGCGAGCTTGGGCTGTTGCGCCCTTTTCTGGTGCCTGTTCCGCGTCGTCGGCCATGGCGTAGTAGAGGTTTCGATAGCTGAGTTTGTAATCGCCTTTCTTAGCGAGAGTGATTTCAATGTACCGATCAGAGCCGTCGAAGTTCGAGTTTGTCGGCGAATAGCTGAGCGTGTAATAGCTCAAGCCTGATTCCACTGCATTTTGCAAAGTTTCACTTATGTTGTTCTTGCTGTAGTAGGCCTGTCCACCAGTTGCCCTCGCAATGTACTCCTCTCGAAACTGATCGACGGAAGTAACCGAATGCCCCGACAGGCAAGTGTCTGGCCTGCAACAGCCGCCATACCACCCGTCGCTATGTTTTGTCCGGCGCCTGCTGTGCCGACTCCTCCGAACCACCTACTCCGCCTCCACCCGTTGCCCCCAGCTTCGGACTGGCATATGCGCCCCACGGCGACGGGTTTTGATCGGCATCCCCTGCGGGCGACTGACTGTTTTCTGCGTACACAACCGCGCCTTTCAAATCGACGGGATAAACCGCAGCCTGGCTGCGCATCATGGCAGCAAAGGCGTCTCGCACCACGAACGCCTCCTTGTTCATGATTTCGTTGTCAGAGATTGCCAAGAAAACAGGACCCTGTGCCACCGGGAACTTATCCGCCAGCCAGACCAGATTCTCGCGCCCTGCGATTCCACCCGGTACTCCGCAAGGAATTGAAGATTTGAGATCGCGGCGCCCATGTCCTGTCTGCCAAAGTTGTCTCCCTGCAGAAACAACTGGGGCATGTGCGGACCGGGCCCCTTTGCGACGATGGCCGCGCGAAGCAGGGCATGGTCGCTGGTAAATCCCCGCACCATATGCAGCCCGTCTGCATTCACAAAAATTGAAATGCGGGTCCCGGGCCGCGCCTTGTCTACAAAGTCAAGCAGCTCTCTGTGGAAGTTCCCTTGATCTTCCGGATAGGTGTTCACCATGTCGTAATACAGCACATAGAGTAGTCCCTGTTCCGGCTCGCCAGGCAGGTTCACGAAAGTGTTCGGAGGCAGCTCCGGAAGCTTCTTTGGGACATAGCTCGGCGCAGAGCCGTCGAAGTAATCGAACGAAAGAAGGTTCTGTACAGTCTTGTCTTCCTTCAGCACAAAGTCGTCTTTGGTCAGGCCACGCACGGGGTTTCCGTGACTGTCCGTGACAACAACGTTCACGGGAACCCGGCGCACTTGCACCTGGAGCACAGAACCCTGCTGCCTGTGATCGTGAAATCGTCTCCGTCCTGTTGTGTTTGGGGTGGGGGCGCTTCCGCCGGCGGATTCTGAGCCTGCAGACTATGAGCTATCGATGCAAACGGCAAAGCCAACAGCATTGCCGCAAGAGCCACATGTGACCTCTCCATGTTGCCTCCTTGCCATGCCCTTCAAACACATTCACCTCGGGACCCCTGAGCCAATCCGCTCGCGCGGCTTTTGTCCGTCCCAGGGAATGTCTTCCCGCCGGGTGTCATATATCAGAGCGGAAGTTCTATGAGTCAACGAATGCAATCAATTAAGGAATCCCGTTTCGAGGTCAGGCTGCGGCCCAACGTCTGCCGCAGATGAATCAGCAATCCTGCTCCTTCGATTGCATTCGAATGTCCATGGGCAAAGCCTCTTCAGGCTCTGATTGGCTCGAATTGTAGCAGTCCGATTCAGTGTTCGGCGAATTGATTCACTCCTGATTGCGGATGTTTTTCAGCACACAAACAGGCCGTTCACTGTTTTCGATACTTGGAAACTTGAGCCGGTTGCCCGCATGCGGTTTCAGTTTTGCTGACGCGATTCAGGGCGTCCGGGCCAACAGTACAAAAGAGCCGGGGACATCCTCGCCCTTTGTCCCTGTCCGGTCGAATCGTGCACTAGGGACAACCGATTGTGACGAGGGCACGCAAGGCTCTAAGATGACTTACATCCTTGCTTTTTCCGGAGTTCTCCACACCATGAGATCCCACCGTTTGATTTGCCGCTCCAATGCTTCTCTTGCATTCTCAATCGCGCTGCTGGCGTCGTTCTCTATTTCGCCCGCACCGCTGCTCGCCCAGGAGTCCCAGACTAAGCCGCTGCCAGACATGCATTGGCGCATGATTGGGCCGTTTCGCGGAGGCCGCACCCGCGCCGCGACAGGTGTACCGGGGCAGCCGAATGTGTTCTACGTCGGCCAGGGGGATGGGGGCGTGTGGAAGAGCAACGACTATGGACGGACCTGGAACCCGATCTTCGACGGCCAGCCCTCGCAGTCAATAGGGGCCATCGCCGTTGCGCCGTCCGACGCAAATGTTCTGTATGTGGCCAGTGGAGAAGGCCTCCATCGTCCGGACCTTTCGGTGGGCAATGGAATTCATAAATCCATCGATGCCGGCAAGACCTGGCAGCACCTCGGCCTGCATGATGGTGAGCAGTTCCCGTCGCTTGCCGTCGATCCGCGCGACCCGAACAAGGTATTCGCGGCCGTATTGGGTCATCCCTATGGTCCCAGCGAGGAGCGGGGAATCTATCGCTCTACCGACGGCGGGGCAACATGGACCAAGGTGCTTTTCAAAGACGCAAACACAGGCGGATCGCAGGTCGTGATCGATCCCACGAATCCTGACGTCGTGTATGCGTCGCTTTGGGAGGCGACACTGGGACCTTGGGAGGATGGCAACAGCTACGAGGGCACCAAGGGCGGTCTATATAAATCCACCGATGGCGGTACAACTTGGAAGCAACTCACCAAGGGATTGCCGGACAATGTGGTGCATATCCAGGTGGCGCTTTCCGCCAGCGACGAGAACCGCCTTTACGTCACGCTGGCCACGACCCGCGAGAGCGGGTATGCCTCGGGAGCGGGCGTGGGTGTGTATCGCTCCGATGACGCGGGTGCGAGCTGGTACAAGGCCACCGACGATCCGCGGCCGGCGATGAAGATCGGCGGCGGCGATCTTCCCGTCCCGGTGGTCGACCCGAAAAATCCCGATGTGGTCTACAGCGCCAGCATTGTCACGGAGCGGTCCGAGGACGGTGGCAAAACGTGGATGAGCCTGCGTGGCGCGCCCGGCGGCGATGACTATCAGAACCTGTGGATCAACCCCGACAACCCAAACATCATTCTGCTGGTCAGCGACCAGGGCGCAATTGTCAGCGTGAACCGCGGCGAGACGTGGAGTTCGTGGTACAACCAGCCCACGGCGCAACTTTACCATGTGGCAGCAACCAATTCGTTTCCTTATCAGGTTTGTGCCGGCCAGCAGGAAAGCGGATCGGTATGCATCTCCACACGCGGCAACGATGGCGAAATCACATTCCGCGAATGGCATCCTGTGGGTGTAATTGAATACGGATACGTTGCGCCCGATCCTTTACATCCCGAGATTGTCTTCGGCGCGGGCCGCTCTGAAGTGTCGAGGTACGACATGGCGACAGGCCAAGTGCAAAATGTGACGCCGATCCCCGTGCGCGATCCCGCCTATCGTTCAGACCGGACAGAGCCCATCCTTTTCTCCCCGCTAGACGCGCACGATCTTTACTATGCTGCAAACGTGCTGTTCGAGACGAAGGATTACGGTAGGACTTGGACGAAGATCAGCCCGGATCTGAGCCGCGAACACTCAGGCCAGCCCGCCTCGCTCAAGCCGCTTCCTGATAAGGATCAGGCACGCCGTCGTGGTGTGATCTACGCGTTTGCGGCATCGTTCAAATCTCCCGACACACTGTGGGCAGGCACCGACGATGGCCTCGTGTGGACAACGCGTGATCATGGCAAGAACTGGAAGAACATCACGCCGCCTTCACTCACGCCATGGAGCAAGATAACGCAGATCAGCGCGTCGCACTTCGACGACAATACGGCGTATGTGTCCGTAAGCCGCATGCGCATCGACGACATGACTCCCTACATCTTCCGTACCCGCAACGCCGGGGCAACATGGGAGTTAATCTCGGCGGGCTTGCCCACCGATTCACCTGTCGACACTGTGCGCGAAGATCCGATCCGTAAAGGCCTGCTGTTCGCCGGAACAGAGACGGCAGTGTGGGTGTCGTTCGATGACGGTGACCACTGGCGGCCGCTTCAGTTCAACCTTCCGCATACTTCGATGCGCGACGTGCTGATCAAAGACAATGACCTGATTGTAGCCACGCATGGCCGCTCGTTCTGGGTTCTCGATGACATATCCCCGCTGCGGCAGCTTGCCGAGTTGAAGGCGGACTCTACGCCGTTTCTATTCAAGCCCGGGAATGCTTATCGTGTCCGCCGCAGCACCAATCCCGATACGCCACTTCCAATCGATGAACCCGCGGGCGAGAATCCTCCCGACGGCGCAGTGATCGACTACGCCCTGCCGCAGGGATTTGCAGGGCCAGTCACGCTGGAAATACTTGATGGCGCTGGCAAGGTCGCGCGCAAGTACGCAAGTACCGATACACCTGAAGCCACCATGGAAAAGCTTTCGAAGCAGTTGATCCCGCTCTATTGGCTGCGCATGCCCACTACGCTTCCCGCCACACCGGGCATGCATCGCTGGGTCTGGGATCTGCACTACACCACGCCGACGGCGACCAGTTATGAGTACCCAATCTCAGCCGTGCCTCATGAGACGCCACGCACTCCCCAAGGGCCGCTGGCGCAGCCGGGCACGTTTACAGTAAGGCTCACTGCGGGCGGCAAAGTGTTGTCGTCTCCATTAACCATCAAGATCGATCCTCGTGTCCATGCCACCGCGGCCGACCTGGAAAGCATGTTTGCGCAGCAATCCAGGCTGGCCGCGATGGTCTCAAAAAGCGCCGCCGCATCGATGCAGATTCATTCAGCGCAGGAGCAACTGAGCGCTCTTTCTAAGAAGGTCGACTCGCCCCTCAAGGATGCGGTAGAGAAGCTAGACAAGGAACTTGATGATCTGTTGAACGGTGAAAAGAAGCCCGGAGGCGGCGAGCAGGCACCTGGCATCGATGATATTGCTGGCGAATCGGCCGATCTTTATGAGCAGGTTGGAATGGCGGATGCCGCGCCAACCGCCGCGCAGGTGAAGGCGGCAGACCATGCAAGCGAGGAACTGACCGATGTCCTCAAGCTTTGGCAGCATGCAAAAGACTCTTCGATTCCGGATTTGAATCTTCAGCTTGAGGCCGCTCACCTTCCCCCGCTGAACCTTGAACAAAAGCCGCAGACCATGCCCGAAGGCGGCGACGAAGACTAACAGCCATTTCGGCTTGTAACTGATTTTTTTAACTTGAACTAACTCGCAATAGCGCATTCGTTTTGTGGAGAATGAATGGATAAGAATCGTGTCACTCGAATTCAAACAGTCTGCGCAGCGCTCCTCTTTGCCCTTCCCGTGGTCGCGCAGAATGTTCCTTCCCAACTCTTCAGCGACTTGCAATGGAGATTGATCGGGCCGTTTCGCGCCGGCCGCGTAGTCGCCGTCAGTGGTGTTCCAGCCGATGGCGCGACATTCTACTTTGGAGCTGTCGATGGAGGCGTATGGAAGACCACCGATGCGGGAACCGTATGGAGACCCATCTTTGACGATCAACCGGTCGCCTCCATCGGTGCGCTTGCAGTGGCGCTTTCAAACCCCAACGTGATCTTCGCTGGAACGGGTGAAACCGACATACGTTCGGATCTCGCGTCGGGCGCGGGCGTCTACAAGTCAATCGATGGCGGCACCACGTGGACATACGTCGGATTGAAAGACACGCGGCAGATTGCGAAGATCGCCATCGATCCTGCGAATCCAGATGTTGTGTATGTTGCTGCGCTCGGGCATGCGTATGGGCCCAACGCGGATCGCGGCATATACAAGTCCACAGACGGCGGAGCCACGTGGAAACACACACTCGACAAAGGGGTCGATGTCGGCGCGGCTGATCTCGCCATCGCCATCAATAAGCCAAACGTTCTTTTCGCATCCATGTGGAATGCGCATCGTCCTCCATGGAGCACCTATGCGCCACTTGCAGGTCCCGGGAGCGGCATCTACCGTTCGACAGACAGCGGGGAAACATGGCAACTATGCATCGCGAATGGGTTGCCGGAAGGGCCATGGGGCCGCTCCGGCGTTGCTGTAAGCGCCGATGGGCAACGCGTCTACGCATTGATTGAAGCAAAGCAATCGGGTCTCTATGTGTCCAATGACGGCGGCCAAAACTGGGTGCTTACCAACCCCGATCCGCGTCTTACCAGCCGGGCCTGGTACTTCAATCGCGTCACAGTCGATCCCAGCGATGCCAATGTAATCTATATACCAAACGTTGCACTGATGTTTTCAGTCGACGGGGGCAAGACCGTTTCCGTCTTGCGCGGCGCGCCCGGAGGTGATGACTACCATGAACTGTGGGTCGATCCGAAAAACGGAGCGCATCTCGTACTTGGCACCGATCAGGGAACCACAGTCAGCCTCAACCACGGCAAAACTTGGTCAACGTGGTACAACCAGCCAACCGCGCAGATGTACCACGTAACCACCGACGACGAGTTTCCATACACCGTCTATGGCGCTCAGCAGGACAGCGGTGCCGCAGCCGGGTTGAGCCAGACGAACCACGGGCAAATCACGCCGCGCGATTGGTTCCCCGCAAGCGCCAGCGAAAGCGGCTACATGGCCGTCGATCCCAAGGACTCCAATCTCATCTATGCAAGCGGCAGCTACGGCACCGTTTCGCGATGGGACAAGGCCCGCTCGCTCTCGCAGGATGTTTCGCCGTGGCCGGTCCCGATCTTCGGTACAGAGATTCAAAAACGAAAGTATCGCGATCCATGGACGCCGCCACTCGTCTTCTCTCTCGCAGATAAGACCTCGCTCTATCTCGGAACGCAATATGTGTTGAAGACATCGGACGGCGGTTTGCACTGGACACAAATCAGCCCCGATCTCACCGGATCAAAGGTTTCTCCTGCAACCGCGGCGACTGTTGCACCCAGCGGCAATCCATCCACGCGCGCCACCATTGGCGACACCTCAGTTCACGATGGACCAACCACTGACAATGCAATCGAACGCGGCTACGGCACACTGGCTACGGTTGCGCCTTCCTACATCGACAAGAATGTGCTCTGGACAGGCAGCGATACCGGAGTCATCTCGATGACAAGGGACGGAGGAAAGACGTGGACCAATGTAACTCCTCCTGACATGAAACTCTGGGGCAGAGTATCGCAGATCGATCCTTCCCATTTCGATGCAGCCGTCGCCTACGTGTCTGTCGAGCGCCATCGGGTGGACGATCGCAGCCCTTACATATATCGCACCACGGATTATGGAGAAACATGGAAGCTCATTACCAATGGCCTCGTAGATCCGGTTTTCGTCAATGCGGTGCGCGAAGATCCGAAGCGAAGAGGATTACTGTACGCGGGCACAGAGTTCGGCATGGATTTCTCAGCCGACAATGGAGATCATTGGCAGCCGTTGCAATTAAACCTCCCCGCGACTTCGGTACGTGATCTCGTGGTGCATGGAGACGACCTCGTGATTGCGACTCACGGGCGCTCATTTTGGATCCTCGATAACATAACTCCACTACGGCAATTGGCCGAGCGGGCCGCAAGCGCAACGCCGTTTCTCTACACGCCACAATCAGCGGTGCGCATCGATAGCGACAAATGGTCGGGAACACCGCTGCCTCCCGAAGAGCCGACCGCGGAGAACCCGCCGAGTGGCGCGATTCTTGACTACTATCTCCCCGGCCCTGCGCAGAAAGTGGATATCCGAATCTACAACGCGCATAATGAACTGGTGCGGAAATTCGTGTCCGCTTCCGCGTCCGAGCACCAGGGAAGCCACGCATCGCTGCCCATCGCCGAGCGCTGGTTTCCCAAGCCGCAGCAGCTCACAACCTCGCCAGGCATGCATCGACTGGTATGGAACCTTGCCTGGGGAAGCACGGGCGTGGCTGAAAGCGACGAGCCGGACGATGGTGAGGGCGACATTCCGCGCGGTCCGCGCGTTACACCCGGAACCTACACGGTCGAACTTGAGGCAGATGGGAAAAAGACTCCCGCCGAGACACTCGTAATCGTGAAAGACCCGCGTTCTCCTGCAGGTCAAAATGACTTCGATGAACAGTTCAAAACCAGCTACTCCATATTCCTCGATTCGCTCAACACCCGACGCGCTCTCGCGGAAATCGGATCGGTAAAGGAGCAATTGGCCAAGCTCATTGCGAGCCAAGGCAATAGTGAATCCGCCGATGAATGCAGGCGATTCACCACCACGATCGACGCGCTGGTGCAGGGAACCGACGGCGGATCGCTGGGACTAGATGCAGCCAACCAGGAACTGACGGCAGCGCTCGGTGTCGCCGAAAGTGCCGATCGCGCAACGCCCTCGCAAGCTCTGCAGGTTTACGCGGAGGCAAAGACAGCGTCTGGCCAGCGAATCGGCCAGTGGGCTGCGTTAAAGAAAGGACCGCTGGACGACTTGAATAGAAAGCTACGAGCTGAGGGTCTTCCGCCTGTTGCGATTGCCGAGATTGAGCGAGAGGTGTATTTCCTCATGACCCGGTGATTTTTGCTGTCGTGCTTCCTCTTTCAAGATGCTAAACTACGCCATATTTGAGAATCGTAGTTAGGTATTCTCAAAAAAACATGCCAGCCAAATCTGTTCCATCGGCGTTCCGCGCTGTACAGGAATCAACCAACACGATGCGATTGTGAGGAGGCAGATTTGTTTTCTTCTAAGCATCATGGACAAAGGCGTCGAAAGGCGTTAGCGCGGTCGACGGCGATCTCTCTTACGGCATTTTTTCTGGCGTTTGTTTCCATACAACTGCACGCCCAGAATTCCAACGGCACGCTTCGCGGTGAGGTCCAGGACGTGAGTGCGGCGCGCGTGGCGGGAGCGCGAATTGTAGTGCAGGCCGCCGGTTCTTCCGTCAGCCGCACAGCGACCGCAAACGGTCAGGGGGAATTCCGTGTGGAAGGGCTGCTCCCCGGCCCTTATCGTGTTCTAGTCACGGCCACAGGTTTTGCCCAGGCCACGGCCAATGTCGATATCGTCGTCAGCGTCGTGCGCGAAATCGACGTCACGCTTAAACCGGAAGCCGGACACGAGACAGTGAACGTGAAGGGGATACCTTCCTCCATCACCAGCGAGGCCATTGACACTTCAAGCGCCGTGCACGGCGGCGTAGTTGGCAGCCAGGACCTCGAGTCTCTTCCGCTCCCCGCACGCAGCTTCGCCAACATAGCTTATCTTGTGCCAGGTACTGAGCCTGTGGAGCCTTCCGATCCCACCAAGGCGCGTATTACCGCTGTCTCCACCGGCGGGAGCTCGGGATTGAACAACGAGTTGTCAGTGGACGGCGCTGACAATTCGGATGACTGGATCGGCGGCTTCCTGCAGAATTTCTCCCCCGACGGCATTCAGGAATTTGCCGTGCGCACATCGAATGAGGATGCAGACACGGGCTGGACCACTGCCGGATCTGTCGTGATTACTACTAAACACGGGACCAACGACTGGCACGGAGACGGTGCCTTCTACGAGCGTGCAGCCGCGCTCAACGCTCGTTTCCCCATTGAGAATCCAGCGGAAACTTGCACGGACGGCACCTGCGTTTCCAACCCCAAGCAGCCGTTTTCACGCCAGAATTATGTCGGTACACTAGGCGGGCCCATCGCAAGAGATAGGGTGTGGTTCTTTACATCATTCGAGAATGTCCACGAAGATGCCAGCATCGCCTACAGCCCCGCCAGCATGCGGCAATTCGATGCGCTCAGCGCAATCGCATCTCAGGACTTAATCCCGGGAGTAACTTCCATCGCCACCCCCGCCACGGTGCCCATTCCATTTCGCGACTATCTCGGCACGGTGCGCTTCGATTGGGCACAGTCTCAAAAGTCGCAGTGGTTTCTGCGTACTTCGGAAGACAGTTATCTCACGCACAACGCGCTAGTCGAGCAAGGCACGCTGCCTTCCACCGGACTCATCACGCACAACAATTACTCGAACACAGTCGTAAGCAATGCATACACTTTCAGTCCCACATGGCTTGGCAATCTGGTTCTCGCGTCGAGCCTGTTGCACCTGACCCAAATGCGTAACTCAGATCTCGGCTTCGCGTTGGCTTTTCCTTTCAGCTCGACAGCGCTCACAATCTCCGGATTTGAGACCTTCGGTGATAACCAGTTCGCTACACCCATCACGCTGTTCCCCGATCTGCGCAACCAGGAAAAATACCAGCTTCGCTATGACCTGACCCACATCATGGGCAGCCACGCTCTCAAATTCGGTGTCGACTTCATCCACGAGCCGGTGCTCGGCGGCGCATTCGCATCCACGGCAGAGCAATTCATCCAGTACCCATCGAACCCGGATTGCTACATCGGCACGCCCGGAGCAGACTGTGGTGGTATCACGAGCCCATTGCCGTTCTACGATGTTCCGCCCGCATCGCAGTGCAATCCCGAGCCCAGCGTCGACTCCGGCATTACCTGCACCTTTACGCCTGCGGGCGACGGCAGCTTTTCTCAGAATGTACAGCGGCTCGCCTTCTACGCTGAGGACGCGTGGCGCGTTTCACACCACCTCACAGTCAACTACGGCCTGCGCTATCAAACAACCTACGGCTTGTTTGAAGGTTCGGGCCGAAGTCAGCTTGAGAACAGCGCCTACATTACCTTGCAGGCCTTGCAGATTCCCATCGCTGCCAGCCTGCCGGATGACTACCGCAAGCAAATTGCGCCACGCCTTGGGCTTGCCTACTCGCCCGGTGGCAGCGAGAAGACCGTGTTTCGCGCCGGCTTCGGTACGTTCTATGAAGATCTCGCTCAGAACGGATGGGCAACGGCATTCGAGGGGATAAATAATACGAATGCAACCACCGGCACGTGCGAGCTGGCCGGTGGTCCCGGTAACTACACACTAACCGGCGCGGGATGCCTGCAGGGCGGCAATGGCAGCATTCCATGCCGCATATGCGTAGGAGCGCCAAGCACCGGCAACCTTGTGGGTTCCAACTACAAGACGCCTTACGCCATTCACATCACGGGCGGCGTGCAGCATGCCTTCAACGACCATTGGCTGGCCTCTGCCGACTACACGCATGAGCAGGGGAATCATGGCTACCGCGCTTTCCCGTACAGTGGCGGCACCAACCTGCTCACTCCGCTGATCTCATCGTCGGATCCAAACTATGCCACCGATCAGGCAAGTGTAGTACCGAACGTCAATGTATTCGAGTCTGACAACCGATCCGGTTACAACGCCCTCATGCTTCACCTGCAGGGAAACATGCGCCGATTCAATCTCGTCGCCAATTACCAATTCTCGAAAGCGCAGACTTGGGGATGTCTGCTCGGCGAACTCTTCGACTATGTGGATGGCGTCTGCACTCTGCAGAGCGGACCGCAGGCGGGCCAGCTTGATGCCTTCGGCCCCGGCGATTACGGCCCCTCTGGCGAAGACGTGCGCCATCGCTTTGTGCTTGCCGGTACGGTGCACATCCCTGGCGGATTCGAACTGAGTGGCGTCTCACAGCTTGAGAGCGCCCGCCCCATCACCATCACCAACGCGGACAATACAGGGCGAATCTGGGTCAACGGGGCATACACGAGCCTCGATGAATTCCGCGGCACTCCTTACATGCAGATCGACCTGCGCGTCAGCCGCCTATTCAAGATTGGCGAAGACTGGCAGGTCAACCCATTCGCCGAGTTCTTCAACATATTTGACCGCAACAACCCAGGCGCAAACTACGCCGTCAACGTGACCCAGCTTCCGGTTCCTGCGGCGCAGATGCAGCCAAACCCCAACGGCATCACGAATGTCACTTCGATCTGCACAATTGCCGATTGCTCTCAAACCGCACCCGTCACAAGCCTGAAGCAGCTCGAGATTCCAGAGGGGGCTCTGGGAGATTTCTTCGGTCCTGGCACTACGGTGGGTATTCCATTTGCGGCGCAACTGGGTGTTCGCGTAACCTTCTGAATCAGATAGCCGCAATCTTATCCCGGGGCAAACCAGAACGATTCGCAGGCAAAATGCACCGTGTGCGGCCCAGGGGAATCATGACTAAATTCCGCACTGTTTTATTCGCGTCTTGTTGGCTTGCCGCAACAGCATGCTTCGCGCAGGACCTCGACACCGCCAGTCTCGACGCCTTACATTGGCGCATGATCGGCTCATTTCGTGCCGGCCGCGTCACGTCCGTCGCCGGCGTACCAGACAATCCGAATGTCTACTATTTCGGCACACCGGGCGGCGGCATCTGGAAGACCACCGATGCAGGCCACGTGTGGTCACCCATCTTCGATAAGCAGCACATTGCTTCCATTGGCGCGCTCGCCGTCGCGCCTTCGAACACCAGGATCATCTATGCCGGCACAGGCGAGCAAACGCCCGGCAATGGTATCTACAAGTCGGTGGATGAGGGCAACACGTGGACTCACGTGGGGCTCGATGACACGCGCTTCATCCAGGCAGTCTATGTTGATCCGCGTAACCCGGACGTACTTGTTGCAGGCGCCAACTCCATCGGAGTGTATGTATTTTCGCGCCCCTCGCCGACGCACACATTTACCACACCCCGAGGAGTCTTCAAATCGGAAGACGCCGGAAAGACCTGGCGGCAGACGCTCAAGAATGATGACACTGCTGGTGTGTTCGATCTCACCGTCGACCCCGATAACTGGCGTGTCCAGTATGCGTCGCTTTACATTCCTGCTTCCGGGCCACCACCCGCTTCTGGCAAGCCGGGCGGCAAAGAGGCAAATTCACTCATCTATAAGTCCGTTGACGCCGGTTCCACGTGGCAGCTTCTTCAATCCAGGGGACTGCCGGAGAAAGCTCGCGGCCGTTTAGGAATCGTTGTCGCTGGCGGTACCAGGGGACGCCGGATTTACGCCGTCATGGAGCAAGGCTTCTTTCGCTCCGATGACGCAGGCGCAACCTGGACCCAGTCGACCGAGGACCCGCGCATCCTCGGCAGCGCTTACTTCAGCCGAATATTCGTCGACACCAAGAATCCTGACATACTCTACGTCGCCCAGACCTCGCTCTATCGCT
>Ga0187847_10000802_pt1 | contig 31615 bp, 30 predicted proteins | sample June2016WEW_4_10_FD_132458 | JGI IMG/M metagenome (GOLD analysis project Ga0187847, IMG submission 132458) | Peatland microbial communities from SPRUCE experiment site at the Marcell Experimental Forest, Minnesota, USA - June2016WEW_4_10 | ecosystem: Environmental > Terrestrial > Soil >...
CAACTTCATGAGTGGTATTCCGAAGGACTTGCTGGAGGCAGCTCGCATGGAGGGCGCGGGTGAGTGGAAGGTCTTCTATCGCATCGTGCTGCCGCTCGCCCTACCGGCCCTGGCGTCGCTCGCAATTTTTCAGTTCATCTGGGTGTGGAACGACCTGCTCGTGGCCCTCGTCTTCTTGGGGGGGAACGCCCACACCCCACTCACCGTCTTCCTCTACGACCAAAATCGTGAACTTCAGGCGAACTACTGGATCATTTCGACGGGCGCCATCGTTTCGGTGATCGTGCCACTCATCGTGTTCTTCTCCTTTCAGCGTTACTTCGTCCGAGGCGTCCTGGCGGGCGCCGTTAAATAGAAGGAAGTCATGGCAAGCGTCGTTTTGAGAGATCTCACCAAGCAGTATCCCGGCAACAACGCACCTTCTCTGGACATGCTCAATTTGGATATTGCCGACGGCGAGTTTGTGTGCCTGGTTGGTCCTTCGGGGTGCGGCAAGACGACGGCGCTGCGCATGGTCGCCGGCCTCGAAGACGTCACGAGCGGCGAAATCGAGATTGGTGGTCGCGTGGTGAATGAGCTTCCATCGAGGGATCGCGACATCGCGTTGGTCTTTCAGAGCTACGCGCTGTACCCGCACTTGACGGTGGCCGACAACATGAGTTTTGGCCTGAAGTTGCGAAAGGTGCCCAAGGCCGAGATTGAAGAGGCCGTGGAGCGGGCTGCCAAGATTCTGGATCTAACGGCTCTGTTGAAGCGCAAACCCGCCCAACTTTCGGGTGGCCAGCGCCAACGCGTCGCGCTCGGGCGCGCGTTGGTACGCAATCCGGCCGTGTTCCTCATGGACGAACCCTTGTCGAATCTTGACGCGAAACTTCGTGTGCAGACGCGAGCGGAAATCGCTCAGTTGCACCATCGACTCCAGGCGACCATGTTGTACGTGACGCACGACCAGGTCGAGGCGATGACTATGGCCGACCGCATTGCGGTCATGAATCTCGGCGTACTAGAGCAGTACGGGACACCGCGCGAACTGTATAACTTCCCCAAGAATCAGTTTGTCGCAGGATTCATTGGCTCTCCGTCAATGAATTTCGTGTCGATGCGAATCAATCGAGACGCGGAGCTCGTGTATCTCACTGGCACGAGCGCCGACTCGAACATCAAGGTCACGTTGACCGACGAGCAGTCGGACATTCTCCGCAAGAGTGACGTCAACGACATCGTGGTCGGCGTGCGACCGGAACACTTGACCGAGGGAGCAATCGACCACCCTGGTTTCAGCGCACTGGCCAAGGTGGAAGTCATCGAGTTCCTCGGGAACGACGAACATATTCACGCTACGAGCGATGCCATTGACCTCGTCGCAATCTTGAACGCTCATTCCAGCGTCGAACGCGGAGATTTGATCACCTTGAGCGCTGCGCATGACACCGTCCACTTCTTTGAACCGACATCGGGTCTGCGGTTGAACTAGTCAGCTCATCGGGCGCTCCTACGTGTCTCGGTACTCACTCAGAGTTGCTTGAGGTCCGCTTCCAGCGCCGCCATATCGATTCCAGCCGGCGTTTGGCCCTCAGCGACGAAGTCCTGACTGATCACGGCGAACGCTTCATCGGCGTAGGCCTCGTAAAACTGCCAACTCATGGATTTGACCTCGCCCCACGTCACAATGTAGAGATTGTTCGCGTCGTAGCCGACGGCCGGGATGCAGTGCCCGTTGTTGGGGTTCGGCGCGGCATCGCCGACCGGACCCGTTGGTGGAACGACCCACGGGACCGTCATCATGTTGCCTTGCACGGCGAAATTCGGCAGCTCGACGCCGACGTAGAGGCCTCCGAAGATGTACACGGCGCTCTCGGCTTCACCCTGGTTCTTCAGATCAATGCTGACGAACGCCTGCACCTTGTGAGCATCGAGACCGGCCGTTCGCCAGTACTTGAGTACCGACAGCATGTCGCACCCCTCGTCGGCCGGGGGTGGGGTGCCGACGAAGTGCTCGTAGAAGCTGAGCACCGTCGGCGGCGGCGGCGTGACCTCCGTGCCGGCGTTGGCCGTCCAGTTCTGGATCATGTGGCCGGCGGCGGCACAGGTGCAGTCGCCGTACTGGTCGTTGTAGTACATCGGCCACGTGCTGACCTTGGCGCCGTAGTTGGTTGACGCCGGAGGTGCGGGGAGCGCCGCCGTGGCGTAGGTGCCGAAGCGCAAGGTTCGAGCGTCGAGGACGGGAGGGTGCTTCCCAAGTTTTAGTGGCATCGATGGTCTCCTTCGTGTCTAGAATTTTCCGCCAATCGCAAATCATACGGAGACTTTTCACGCGCTGCTCAGTTCACCGTCGCCCTGACGACACTGGTGGCGAGCGAGAGGACGAACGAATCAAGCGACGCCGAGAATGGCGACACGATGCCGATCAAGCAGTCAACTGCACCAACGGGAGTCCAAAGAAACCGAACCTACGGCTCCGTCTGCCTGCTTGGTTTGAAGGTCACCAAGGAATCGAGCTGCGGTCCCGACGCGACCGACACCCTTACCCGACGGACGTCAATTGTGGTGTGCTCTCGTCGATGAAATGGTCGTTCCCGGTACTGCCGCGCAGGAGGGTGGCGACGCTCACCGCGGCGATGATCGCCGCGCCCGCCGCGTAGAGCAGCCCAATGTGAATGCCGTTGACGAATGCGTCGCGAGCGTGCACACCCGTGGATCCACCGGCGTGGATGGCGATGGCGAACGAGGCCCGGGCCTGGACGACCAGTTCAGCGGGCGCCCCAGGGAGTTGCAGAGTGGACCGGTAGACGCCGGTGACGATACTGCCGATGACCGCGGTGCCGAGTGCTCCGCCGACCTCACGGGATAGATCGTTCAATGCCGAACCCACACCCTGCTGCGCTCGAGGCAGCGCCTCAGTGATCGCCGCCGTGGCGGGCGTCATGGCGGCTCCCATGCCGATTCCCAGTGGAACGATGCCGGCCAGGAATAACCAGTACGAGGTGTTCGTTCCAATCCTCGAGACAACGACGAGCCCGACGGCGACGAGGATGAGCCCGGTGACGCAGATAGCGCGCGCACCAAAACGCGCGACCAATTTCGGGGCGAGCTTGGCCGTGGGCATCATCGCTGCTGAGAGGGGAAGTATGGAGAGGGCCGCGACGAGCGCGCTGTAGCCACGAACACCCTCGAGATATTGAAGGGACACGAAGGTGAAGCCGAAGAAGGCGAAGAACTGGATCGAGATCGAGAGGCTGCTAGCGGAGAGCCTTCGATTGGAGAACAGTCTCGGGTCGAGCAGGGGGTAACGCTGGCGGCGCTCGAAGGCGACGAATCCGGTCAACGCGACTAGACCGATCGCCACGCCGCCGAGGGTGCGGGTGCTCAGCCAGCCCGCGTCGGGCGCTTCGATGATGCTGAAGACCAGTGCAACGAGCCCGATCGTGGCGAGCAGTGCGCCACCCTTGTCCAGCGCCGGCGCGTCCGGCTGGGAGGATTCGGGGACGAAACGGATCGTGCCGGCCAGGGCGACGGTGGCGAGGACGACGTTGACAGCGAAGGCGGCTTGCCACGAGAACCACTGGAGGAGGATCCCGCTGCAGAGAAGGCCCAAGATGGCACTTCCTCCGGCCACTGCCGCCCAGACGCCGACCGCCTTCGTGCGCTCGGCGTCTGGGAACGTTCCGGTGATGGTGGACAGGGTGGCGGGCATCACGAGTGCGGCACCGAGGCCGATGAGGCCGCGCAGAAAGATGAGCTCGTTCGCCGAGGTGGCGGCCATTGCCATTGCCGACGCGGTCCCAAAGATGATCAGGCCGGCGACGAGTGCCCTCCGACGGCCGTATCGGTCGCCGAGCGCGCCGGCCGGGAGTAAGAGGACCGAAAAGACCAGTAGATATGCGTCGATGATCCACTCGAGTTGGGTCGAGCTTGCGTGCGTGCTTCGAACCAGGTCGGGGATGGCCACGTTCAACGACGCCATTGCGGCGGACACCGCGCCAAGGGCGATGCAGACGACGGCCGTGACGATCGACAGGTTTACTTGGGGTTCGCCGGTTCGTGCACGGCTTCTCATGGGGTCCTCCTATAACGATGGAACGTTCCTTTTATATCATGGTGGGCGAACAATATCAAGAGTGAATATTCGTTTTTTCTGATACGGTGGCTGTGTGCCCCGAATATCCGACGAGCGGCGAGAGGTCCGGCGCGAGCAGATACTCGAAGCGGCTCGCGCCTGTCTCCAGGAGCATGGCCTCGAAGCGGTGTCCATGGAGATGATTGTCGTCAGGTCTGGTCTCTCGACCGGAGCGGTGTACGGCTACTTCAAAGGCAAGGACCAAATTATCAACGCCGTTGTGGTGGAGGGGATGGCGGCACTGGCAGAGGATCTTGCGCCGGTCATCACCAATCCGGAGCCACCTCCGCTTCCCGAGTTCGTCGGTCAGGTGCTGAGCACGATCAACAATTTTGGCCAGCGAGGTGACGGCATCGACCGTCTGCTGGTCTCGCTGCACGGATGGAGCCACTCCCAAAGCAACCTCGAGCTTCAGACGGTCACGCGTGCATCGTACGTTGGTCTTCGTCGGCTCTTCTCCGACGTGGTCCGACGATGGCAGGCCGCCGGGACATTTGACGCAGCGACCGACCCGGATTCCATGGCGCAACTGTTGATGTCGATAACGCTGGGTTTCGTGGCCCAGCGGGCTTTGGCGGGATCCGTCGAGGTGACGGCGCACATTACCGCTCTGGACGCACTCACGCCGCGAACAGCCAAGGTCAGTGGCGGCCGAGTGTCAAGGAGGTCCTGAAGGTCTGTCAAGCAGGTACCGAAGTTCCGTAAAGGAGGTCCCGAAGGTCTTTTGTCCAGTAGGAACCGAACTAATACAGGATTTTGTGGGCCGCCCGGGTCTCGATCCCGGCACCTTGGGATTAAAAGTCCCCTGCTCTTCCCGATGAGCTAGCGGCCCTAAGCGATTCAGCGTACTTGTTGATGATGCGGTCGAACGATGGGGGTAAGTTTTAGACGTGTCCGACTTCAACAATGAGAGCGTCACCGCCATTGAATCCACATTGAACGACGTGGACCGGGCCCTTGAACGCTTGCGGGTCGGCACCTACCGACGCTGTCACGTCTGCGACACTCCCATCAGCAAAGCCGATCTGGTGGCCGATCCGCTCCTAGCCAACTGCCCATCGCACCCGGAACTTGCCTGAGGGGAATGCGGATGTTGGCTTGTCCGTAGTTGAGCGCCGGTCGGGCGGGGAACGCTACTTCTTGGTGGCCCAGAAGATCTCGGCGATGGCGTCGATCTCGCTCAAGAGCCGTTCGGCGACCACGACGTCGTTGGTCTTCTTGGCCTCCCCGGCAGACTTCGTGGCCATCCAGAACAGGTCGTGCAGGTTCGGATATTCCTTAAGGTGCTCGACCTTGAAGTAGTCCGTCCACAGGACCCACAGATGGTGCTTGACCACCTCGCAGCGCTCCTCCTTGATGAGCACCGCTCGAACTTTGAAATCCGCATCGCTCGAAGCGGCGTACTTCTCCATACAGCCCTTTACGGACAGGGCCTCGATCCGGGCCTGCGCCGGGTCGTAGACGCCGCACGGCAGGTCGCAGTGCGCGGAGACGACGAGCGGGGAGATGGTGGAGTCGAGCAAGGCGTTGATGCGTGAAAGAAGCGTCATGGCTTCCCCTTTCGAATGACGAGGTCAACGCCACGGCGCTGACCATATTCCTACCTCGCAGGATAGCCAGCGCGCCCCGGTAGCGTTCACGTCGTGCTGGGGCTCCTGACGTTCTTCGTCAATCGCATCGAGGTCGAGAACTCTTCGATGGTCCCGACCTACGTGCCCGGGGAGCGACTGAGCGTCGTGCGACCCTGGCGCCGGGTGCGACCCGGTGACGTCGTCGTCGTGAGGGATCCCCGCGACCCGAGCCGCTGGCTGCTGAAGCGTTGCGTGTCGCGCGACGGCCGCCTGCTCGAGCTTCGCGGCGACAACCCCGGGGGGTCCACCGATTCGCGACATTTCGGTCCGGTCAGCGCGCGTGCGGTGAAATGGATCGTGGTCTCGCCAAAGGTCGTCTAGGCGACGTCGACCCACCTCGATCCGAAAAAGCACCATTAGTCTTGGCAAATGGTGCGCCTGGCCGTTCTCTCCTACCACACCTCGCCCCTCGCCCAGCCCGGCACGGGCGACGGCGGGGGCATGAACGTCTACGTTCGCGAGCTCTCCAGCGCCTTCGCCCGGCTCGGCCACGAGGTCGACGTCTACACCCGCCGTGATAGCCCCCTCGCGCGCGACACGGTCTTGGTGGAGCCGGGTTTTCGCGTGCACCACGTGACGGCCGGCCCGGCGACCACTCTGGACCGCGACGATTTCCCCCTCTACGTCGACGAGTTCACCGACTCGGTGACGGCCTCCTTTCGCTGTGGCGGGGTGCCCGACGCCATCCACGCCAACTACTGGCTGAGCGGACTGAGCGGGCACCGGTTGAAACACGAGTTGGACATCCCCCTGATCATGACGTTCCACACGCTCGAGCGGGTGAAGGCCGACACCTTCGAGGCTGAGTCGGAGGAGCGGGCCAAGCAGGAGGCGGCCATCTTCGCCTGCGCCGACGCGGTCCTCGCCAGCTGTGACGTCGAAGCGGAGCAGATCGTGCGCTTCTACGACGCCACGCCGTCGCGGGTCCACGTCGTGCCGCTCGGCGTCCAGCACGCCTTCTTCGCCCCGGGCTACCGTCCTCAGGCCCGTCGGGCCCTCGGTGTCGACCCCGAGGCGACGATGTTGCTCTTCGTCGGTCGCGTGCAGGCGCTGAAGGGCGTCGACCTCGCTCTCGAGACGCTGATCGAACTGCGCCGACGGGGCCGCGACGCCCTGCTCGCGATCATCGGTGGACCCTCCGGTGCTGACGGCCGCGTGACCCTGGCTCGCCTCCACGAGCGGGTCGCTCAGGCGGGCGTCATCGACCACGTCTGCTTCGTCGCGCCCCAAGCCCATCAGCTGCTCTCCACGTGGATGCGGGCGGCCGACGTCACACTCGTGCCCTCGAGGTCCGAGAGTTTCGGGCTGGTGGCCCTGGAGTCCTCCGGTTGTGGCACGCCGGTCGTCGCCAGCGATGTGGGCGGGTTGAAGACCTTGATCGAGCCCGGCATGAACGGATTCCTACTCCCCGAGCGCGACCCCGTCGTGTGGGCCGACGCCGTCGAGGTGGTGCTCGACCCGGAGCACGCGACGTCGATGTCGACCGGTGCGGTGTTGTTAGCGCGCAACTACACCTGGCGGGCCGCGGCCGAGTCATTGGTCGACCTGACCGACCGACTCGCACTATCGACGCTGTTGCGCTGTTAGAAGTGACGTCGGCCCCCATCGCGGACGGCGACGCGCCCGAGCGATTCAACGAGGTCGTCACATCGTGGGCGAGGCAGTGGCGCGAGGGAGGGATGCTCGGCGAGGTCGAGCACCAGCACGCCCCGGACGACAAAGGCCATTGGCACTGGCTCATCCGGCTGCACGGCGACGAGAAGGACGTCATCACGATCTGGCTCTCGCTGCGCCAGCGCACCGTGCACGTCGAGACCGAGCTGATGCCCGCGCCCGAGGAGAACCACGAGGAGCTGTATCGCTTCATGCTGGTCAAGAACGCCGAGCTTCGTCTCGTGCATCTGGCGATCGGTCCGGAGGCGGGGATCTACCTGATGAGCGAGGTGCCGGTGGGGGACCTCGGCGTCGAGCGGCTCGACGAGCTGGTCGGAGCGACGATGACTTACGTCGACGAGATCTTCCCGACGGCGATGACGATGGGCTACGGATCGCTCTATCGGCGCCGCCCGAAGAGGAACCGATAGCCCGATAACGTTGCGCCGTGGCCTTTGAACTCATCATCGTCGGCGGTGGACGCATGGGTTCGGCCCTGGCCGAGGGCTTGCTGAAGGCCTCGTGGTGCACGTCGGCGCAGCTCGCCGTCGTGGAGGTGTCGTCCGCGCAGCGCGAGGCACTGGCCCAGCGCCTGCCCGGCGTGGCGATCTTGGCCACGATCGAGGGCGACCAGGTAGACACTGCGACGGGGGTTCTGCTGTGCGTGAAACCGGACCACGCCGAAGGGGCCGCCCGACTGTGCGCGCAGTCCGGCGTCACCCGGCTCCTCTCGGTCGTCGCGGGACTCTCGAGTGCCCGGATCGAGGCGGTCTTCGATCGTTCCGTCGCCGTGGTCCGCTCGATGCCCAACACCCCGGTGCTGGTCGGCAAGGGGGTCAGCGCCATCGCCGGCGGCTCCCAGGTCACCAAGGACGACCTCGATTGGGCCGAGTCGATCCTGTCGGCCGTGGGCATCGTGGTGCGCGTGCCCGAGCGCAACATCGACGCAGTGACCGGCCTCTCGGGCTCGATGCCGGCCTACCTCTACCTCGTCGTCGAGGCGCTCATAGACGCCGGCGTGTACCAGGGGCTGACCCGCGAGGTGTCGCGCACGCTCGTCAGCGGCACCTTCGAGGGATCGGCCGTGCTGTTACGCGAGAGTGGCGAACTACCCGAGGAGCTGCGCGCCCAGGTGACCTCGCCCGGCGGGACGACCGCGGCCGGACTGCGGATGCTCGAGGGCCGGGCGGTGCGCGCGGCCTTCCTCGAAGCCGTCGCCGCGGCGAGTGAACGCAGTCGCCAACTGGGCCGCTAGCACCCCTACTATCGTGGGTTAATGGCGACCCCGCGTCTTCGAACGAGGAAACTCTCCGAGCCGACCATCTCGCGCTTGCCCGTCTATCAGCGCATCGCCGAGGGCTACCTGGCGCGGGGCCTCAACCGCATCGATTCCAAGCAGATCGGCGAGCTGGCGGGGGTGACGGCGACGACCGTGCGCCGCGACCTAGCCGGGCTCGGTTCGCTCGGGACCCGGGGGGCTGGTTACGACACGGGCGTGCTGAGCGAGCGCATCGGCGACGCCCTGGGCCACGACCTGCACTACGACGTGGTCGTCGTCGGTCTGGGCAACCTCGGCCGGGCTCTCGTCAACTCCGAGCATTTCCTAATTCGGGGCGCCCAACTGGTGGCGCTCTACGACAGCGATCCGGCCGTCGTCGGCACCGAGATCGGCGGCCACGTGGTGCGCTCGATCGCTGAACCGATGGTCAACGCGACCGTCGGGGTCCTGTGCGTCCCCGCGCCGGCCGCTCAGGCGGTGAGTGACCTGCTGGTCGAGGCCGGCGTGCACGCCCTGCTCAACTTCGCGCCCCAGGTCCTCAACGTGCCCCTGGGCACCGCGGTGCACTACGTGGACTTCTCGATCGAGTTGCAAATACTGATGTACCACCTCAACAACGGCACCGGACCCCTGGGTGGCGGCGTCCTGCACTCGCTCGGCATCGCCCGGGTCAACGCGGCTCGCGGGGCGTAAACTATGTGCGTCGCCGATCACACATGACCCTCATCTCGGTCGGGGTCGACCACGAACACGCCTCGCTCGAGTTCCTCGAGCGCACCACCGTGCTCGAGGACGGGTGGAGCAAGGTGCTGCGCACCCTGGTCAGCCACCGCAACATCCACGAGGCCGTCTTTGTCTCGACGTGCCTGCGCACCGAGGTCGTCGCGGTCGTGGACCGCTTCCACGGCGCGATCGAAGAGATCACGGCCACGCTCGCCGAGGCCACCGGCGTGGCGACCAGTGAGTTCGACGATCGCCTCAGCGTGCATTTCGATCGGGGCGTGACCACCCATCTCTTCAGCGTCGCCGCCGGGCTCAAGTCCGTGGTGCCGGGCGAGTTCGAGATACTCGGTCAGTTGCGCCGGGCCCTGGCGCTGGCCAACGACGAGCGTACGGCCGGCGCCGAACTCAGCGAACTCTTCCAGCGGGCTATCTCGACGGGACGGCGCGTTCGCAGCGAGACGGCTATCGCGCGCGGCACGACGAGTTTCGCCCAGGCCGCCGTGTCGATGGCGGTGCAGGAGTTGGGACCCGAGCTGTCCGGCGCCCGGATCGTCGTCGTCGGGGCCGGGCAACTGGCGAGCGGCGTCGTCAAGAGCCTGCTGGCCGTCTCGCCGGCGATCGACCACGTGGCCCTGGTGAACCGGACCGTCTCGCGGGCCCAGATCCTCGCCGACGAGATCGGTGACGAGCGGCTCGAGGTCATGGGGCTGGAGGAATTGGGCGCCCAGATCGCGGCCGCCCGCCTGGTGGTCGTCGCCGCAGAGGTGCCGACTCCGGTGGTTGTCGCCGCGCACGTGCTCTACCGCTCCCAGCCGGTCCTGATCGTCGACCTCGGGCTGCCTCGGGCGGTGTCGAGCGACGTCGCGGTCGCGGCCCACGTGCGCCGGGTCGACATCGGTGACCTGCGCGCGCGCGTCGAACGGGCGCTCGGCGGTCGCCACGGCGCGGTCGAGGAGGCCCGGGCGCTCGTCAACGAAGAGGTGGAGAAGTTCACGAACGACCAGCGGGTGCGCGGTGCGGCGGCCATCGTGAGCGAGCTGCGCGAGTACTTCGACGAGGTCGTCGAGAGCGAGATGAAACGGCGCGAGCACGAGCTCGACGACCTCAGCGACGCGCAGCGCGAAGCCGTGCGAGCGCTGCTTCGATCGATCGTGGCCAAGATCGCGCACCGTCCGACGGTGGCGCTGAAGGACGCGGCCGGCATGGACCAGGGGATTCGACTGACCGAGGCCACGCGCAACCTCTTTGACCTATGAGTGACCTGCGCCTGGCGACGCGCCGTTCGCCGCTGGCGTTGCGACAGGCCGAGTTCGTCAGGGACCGCCTGAGGGCGCACGGTATCGAGAGCGTCTTCGTCGAACTCGACACGGGCGGCGACGCCCAGCCTGACGCGGCGATCGCGTCGATCGGCGGACAGGGCATCTTCGCGGTCGAGATCCAACGCGCGGTCCTGCGCGGCGAGGCCGACGTCGCCGTGCACAGCGCCAAGGATCTGCCGAGCGAGACGCCCGAGGGACTGGCGATCGTGAGCGTGCCGGAGCGTCGCGACCCGGCCGACGTCCTGGTGGGGCGATCCCTGGCCGGGCTCGGTCCGGGGGCCACGGTCGCCACGGGGTCGCCGCGACGACGGGCGTTGCTCTTGGAGCGCCGACCGGACCTGCGCATCGTCGAACTACGCGGCAACATGGCCCGTCGACTGGCCAGTGCCGGTCAGGGCGGTATCGACGCGGTCGTCGCCGCCTCGGCGGCGCTCGATCGCCTGGGCGAGAACGGGCGGATCGCCGAGCGGCTCGATCCCGCGTGGTTCGTTCCCCAGGTCGGCCAGGGCGCGATCGCGCTGGAGGCGCGCGCGGACGATTCTGACACGGCGGCCGTGCTCGCCAAGATCTGCGACGCCGACGCCATGGAGGCGCTGCGCTGCGAGCGGGCCTTCCTCAGCGAGTTGGGCGCGGGCTGCACCGTGCCGGCCGGCGCCTACGCGACGCTACGCGCCGGCCTGATCAGTGTCATCGGGGTCATGCTCTCGAGTGACGGCAGCTCCAGCGTGCGCGCGACGCTCGAGGGCGCAGATCCCACGTCCCTCGGCCGAGACCTCGCGGTGCGCCTGCGCGACGGCGAGGGCGGGGCCAACCTGGCGGGCTGGGATGACGGCGAGGGATGAGGATCGTCCTAACCCACGAAGCTGGGTTCGACCGCGATTCTAAGACCCTGCCCGACGGGGCGCGGGTCGAGCACCTGGCGCTCACGTCGACGCGGTACCGCGAGGTCGGCGAGGTGCAACGTGAACTTCGTTCGCAGCCGGCCTACGGAGCCTTTCGCGCGCTGGTGATCACGAGTGCGCGTTCGCGCGACTACGTCACTCTGGCCCGCGACGCGCTGGCCCCCGATGGGCGGGTCTTCTCGGTTGGACCGGCGACGACCGAGATGCTGGCCGGCCAGGGGGTCGTCGTCGACGGCCAGGCGGCCACGCGCGCCCTCGACCTGGTCGACCTGATCGCCGCCGGTCCGGTCCTGCTGATCGGCGCCGCCGTGATGCGCGACGAGCTGCCCCGCGCGCTCAAAGAGCGCGATATCGACGTCGTGCACCAGATCGTCTATCGGACGTTGCCCGTCGAGCTCTCGCGCGCGGCGGCCGATTCGTTGCGCTCGGCCGACGTCGTGGTGATCGGGGCACCGTCGGCCTGGTCGGTGGCTCGCGCGCATGTGGCCGATTCGGCCTGGGTCGTCGTGCCAGGCCCGACGACGGCTCAGTCGGTGCGTGTCGACCACCAGCGAGTCATCGTGGGCGGGGACCGGTCGCTGCGCTCGATAGTGGCCCCGTTGGACCTCTAGCGCCGGACGTCGTTTTTCGACACTAGTAATAAGGTGTGGTGGTGTTTCCGACCGAACGTCCCCGCCGGCTTCGCCGCACCGAGGCCCTGCGCGCCCTGGTGGCCGAGACGACGCTGACGCCGGGCGACCTGGTCGCCCCCCTCTTCGTCGCCGAGGGACTGGACGAGCCCCGGGCGATCCACTCCCTGCCCGGCCAGTTCCAGCACACGATCGAGTCGTTGCGTGACGAGGTCAAAGCGCTGCACGCGTGCGGGGTGGGCGGCGTGATCCTCTTCGGCGTGCCCGCCCGCAAGGACGACGTCGGCAGCGGCGCCTACGACCCCGACGGGGTGGCCCAGGTCGCGCTGCGCTCGCTGCGCGACGAGTTCGGTGACGACGTCGTGGTGATGGCCGACCTCTGCCTTGACGAGTACACGACCCACGGACACTGCGGGGTGCTGCGCGCAGACGGCTCCGTCGACAACGACGCGACGCTCGAGCTCTACGCGCGCACCGCGGTCGTCCAGGCCCGGGCCGGGGCGGCGGTGGTCGCGCCGAGCGGGATGATGGACGGCCAGGTCGGCGCCATCCGACGCGCCCTCGACGGCGCCGGCTTCGTCGACACGGTGATCCTCGCGTACGCCGCGAAGTACGCGAGCGGCCTCTACGGGCCCTTCCGCGAGGCCGTGCAGGTCGAGATCGCCGACGGCGGCCACCGTCGCGGCTACCAGCAGGATTCGCGCAATCGGCGCGAGGCGTTGCGCGAGGCCCGCGCCGACGTCGAGCAGGGGGCCGACATCATCATGGTCAAGCCGGCCATGACCTACCTCGACGTCGTCGCCGACTTCCACGCGGCGCTCGACGTGCCGCTGTGCGCGTACCACGTGAGCGGCGAGTACGCCATGGTCAAGGCCGCCTCGGCCAACGGCTGGATCGACGGCCCGGTCGTGGCCCTCGAGCAGCTCACCGCGGTGCGTCGGGCTGGCGCCGACTTTGTCCTGACGTACTTCGCCCGCGAGGTCGCCGAGGTGCTTGGCGCTTGACGTCGACGAATAGGTCGTGGTTCGACCGGGCCCAACGGGTGCTGCCGGGCGGAGTCGACTCGCCGGTGCGCTCCTTTCGCTCGGTGGGCGGCACGCCCTACACCGTCCTGCGTGGCGAGGGCGCCTACGTCGAGGACGTCGAAGGGAATCGTTACCTCGACTACGTGCAGTCCTACGGCGCGTCGCTGCTCGGCCACGCCCACCCCGCGGTGGTGGCCGCCCTGGCCGAGGTGGCGGCCCGCGGCACGACGTTCGGCGCGCCGACCCCCGGGGAGGTGGAGCTCGCCGAGACGATGACCGAGCGGATCGCCGGCCTCGAGCAGGTCCGCTTCGTCTCCTCGGGCACCGAAGCCCTCATGAGCGCGGTCCGTCTCGCGCGCGGCGCCACCGGACGGGACAAGGTCGTCAAGTTCGACGGCTGCTATCACGGCCACTCCGACGCGCTGTTGGTCGCCGGCGGCAGCGGCGTCGCGCAGCTGGGGCTGCCCGGCTCGGCCGGCGTGACGGCCGGCGCCGTCGCCGACACGATCGTGGCGCCCTACAACACCGTGCCCCGCCTGGATGAGACGGTGGCCGCCGTACTGGTCGAACCGGTCGCCGCCAACATGAACCTGGTCGCGCCGGCACCGGGCTTCCTGCAGGGCCTGCGTGACGAGTGCGACCGGGTCGGGGCGCTCCTGGTCTTCGACGAGGTGATCACCGGCTTTCGCCTGGACTACGCCGGGGCCTCGCGCTACTTCTCGGTCACGCCCGACCTGTGGTGCTTCGGCAAGGTGATCGGCGGCGGGCTGCCGGTGGGGGCCTTTGGCGGATCGCGCGACCTCCTGGCGCACCTGGCGCCGCTCGGGGCGGTCTACCAGGCCGGCACGTTGTCGGGCAATCCGATGGCGATGGCGGCCGGCGCGGCGGTGCTCGAGCTCGTGAGCGAGCCCGACTACGAACAACTGAGCGCCCGCGTCAAGGGATTCGCCGACGGCCTCGCCGACGCCGTGCGCGCCAGCGGGCTCTTCGCCCAGACGCCGGTCGAGGGGCCGCTGCTCGGGCTCTTGCTCTCTCGCGAGCCCTTCGACGCGCCGCTCACCTTCGCCCAGGCGAAGGGCCGTTGCGAGAACGGTCTCTACGGACCGTTCTTTCACGCCATGCTTGATCGCGGCATCGCGCTGGCCCCCGGCGCCTTCGAGATCCTCTTCGTGTCGCTCGCGCACAGCGACGACGACCTCGCCCGTACAGTTGAGATGGCCGCGCAGGCCGCGGAGGTTGTCGCCACGTCATGAGCCCATCGCTTCGTTCCGAAGGTTGGACGGTCCGTCCGAGCTTCGTGCCCAACGGCCCGACGACGCCGGTGACCCTGCTCTTCGACGACGCCGGTCTGACCCAGTTGGCCGGCGTGCCGGCGGTGGTGTGGCAGACGCCGTGGAGCGAACTGCACAACGTCCAGCTGCTGCGCTTCGCCCGCGGCATGGCCCTCTTCGCGACGACCGGCGACGTGCGCTACTGCTGGCGAAGCCCGCAACGCCACGACTACGAGCGCCTCGGCGAGGTCGTGACGGCCCACGGCGGACAGGTGGTGCGCCAGCGGCGCCGCGGCGCGGTCTACGCGGTCGTCGCGGTCGTGGCGCTCGCCTCGGTCGCGGGCGGCATCGGGGCGTGGTTCTCGAGCGGCTCCTCGGGCGCGAAGGAGCTGGCCGGGGCCCAGGCGATCGACCTGACCCTGCGGGACCTGCCGAGCACGTTCTCCCCGGTTGCGGAGTCGGACCTCGAGGTCCTCTTTCCGCCGAGCAGCGACGTCGTGGACACGACCACCACGACGGCGCCGAAACTGACGTCGAAGTGGGGCGAGATAAACCACCAGTTCGACACCTGCATGGGCGTCTCGTACGCCAAGGACCGCATCTACGGCGGGGCCGGCCAGTACCCCATCTATCAGGTCAACTCCAAGTACTTCGCGTCGACCCTGGACGGCGGCATCCAAGTCGTCTCGACGGCGCAGTACTACCAGTCAACGACCATGGTGAAAAAGGACACCGCCGAGATGTCCGAGAAGCCCTTCGCCACGTGCTTCGTCAACTCTCAGGCGCTGATCCTCAAGACCTACGCGAACGCGTCGAGCGCGAGCGACACGATGACCTTCACGCCCAAGACCTTCGAACCGGGGTGGACCCGCGCGGGGGAGGCCACGCTGAGCGTGCCGAGCGTCACCGGCAAACTGCACCTCGTGGTCGTCGAGCTCACGAGCGGCCACTACGAGGTGACCCTCGGAGCGCTCGTGGTGTCGTGGCCCAAGACCGAGCCGTTCATCTCGAGCCTGGTCAGCACGTTGCTGTCGCGCATGAAGTCGACGACGTCGGTGGCCGACTGACCACAGTCAGTGCGAGGCGCGATCGGCCAGTAGCAGCGCGTAGGCCTGCTCGGGGATGACGTCGGCCAGGCGCGCCAGCGCCCGGTACCCCAGTTCGGCCGGTCCGCGGTGATCGTTTTGCATGAGGTTGGCCATGACCTTGAGTAGTTCGCGCATCAGGGGCTCGATCCGCAGCCCGACTCCCAGGCAGGCGCTCAGGATCTTGGGCTCAGAGATGACGCGGACGAAGGCCCGCGCGACCTTGAAGTAGTCGCCGTAGGCCTCCTCGAGCAGCTCCTCGTAGGTGGCGAGCAGGGCGGGGTCCTCGTGCACCAGCGCCTGCGCCACGACGCCCGCGGCGAGACGGCCGGTCTCGTAGCCGTAGGCGATGCCCTCGCCGTTGAAGGGGTTGACGGTCCCGGCGGCGTCGCCGATGATCATCGTGTTGGCCCCGACGCGCGGGCCGATCGCCAGACCCATCGGGAGCCGGCCCCCGGTCGGCGGTCCGCAGGAGGTGGCCTCGTCGAGGCCCCACGCGGCTCCCGTCTGGGCGACGAAGTACTCCTGGAGCTTGGTGGTGTTGACGCCCTTCCAGGCGCCGGCCGTCGAGAGCAGGCCGACGCCGACGTTCACGCGGCCGTCGCCCAACGGGAAGATCCAGCCGTAGCCCGGCACGACGTCGCCGTGGGGGTCGCGGATGTCGAGGTGCGAGTCGATCCACGCCTCGTCGTGGCGTTCACTCGTGTAGTAACCGCGCAGCGCCATGCCCATCGGCCAGTCGCGGTTGCGCATGGTGCCGAGGTCGCGCCCGAGGCGAGAGTTCTGGCCGTCGCCGACGATGAGGTAGCGGCCGCGGATCGGCGCGCTCTGCCCGGTGGCCTTCTCCTTCACGAGCACACCGGTCGCGGCCCGCAGCCCGCCGACGGTCGAGTCGGTGGCGTCGAGCAGCTCGAGCGCCTCGACGCCGTTGAGCAGCGTCGCGCCGTGCTCCTCGGCGCGCTGGGCGACGAGGCCGTCGAGGTTGAACCGGGTGATCGTGTAGCCGTAGTTGGGAAAGACCGGGTGCTCGGGCCAATTGAGCTCCAGGGCGGCGCCGAAACCGAAGGCGCGCAGCCCGCTGTAGCGGTGCCCGTGCGCGGCGACGGTGGCCTCGAGGCCCATCTCGGTGAGCTGGTGCACGGCCCGGGGGGTGAGGCCGTCGCCGCAGGTCTTCTCGCGCGGGAACTCCTTCTTCTCCACCAGACAGACCGACCAGCCGGCGCGCGCGAGCCAGTAGGCGCAGGCCGAACCGGACGGTCCCGCGCCGACGATCACGACATCGAAGACACTTTGTTTCGACGACGTTTCGAGAAGAGTTGTCACCCGCGAAGCCTATGCCCTGGGGCGTGGGCGCTGACCGAAGGGGTCCGCGTGGTCTGGTAGAAATGATGGGCGTGGACCAGTACTTACCAATACTGGGGCTCCTGATTCTCGGCGTGCTGTTCGCTTCGGGGTCGCTGGTGATGTCGAAAATGTTGGCACCGCACCAGCGACCGTCGGACGCGAAGTTGGCACCGTACGAGTGCGGGATTGTCCCCGAAAGCGAACCGCCGCAGCGGTTCCCGGTACGGTTCTATCTCGTGGCGATGATCTTCGTGATCTTCGACATCGAGGTCGTCTTCATGTACCCCTTCGCGGTTGTCTTTCGCCAGCTGGGCACCTTCGGTCTCGTCGAGATCCTGACCTTCTCGGTGACCGTCTTCGCGGCCCTACTCTTCCTGGTGAGCGAGGGGGCCCTCACCTGGGGTCCGGTCAAGCACCTGGTGCCGGGCATGCCGACACGAACCAGCTCCTCGACCATCGTGCGCATCGGTGCCGAGCCCGACCAGGCGGCGTAGGCCGTGGCGTTAGAGGATCTCCAGCACAACTTCCTGACGGGCCAGCTCGAGGACCTCGTGCGCTGGGCCCGGCGGGCCTCGGTCTGGCCGGCCTCTTTCGGCCTGGCCTGCTGCGCCATCGAGATGATGGCGGCAGGCGCCGCCGACTACGACCTCGCGCGCTACGGCATGGAGGTCTTTCGCAACTCCCCGCGCCAGGCCGACCTGATGATCGTGGCCGGCCGGGTCAGCCAGAAGATGGCCCCGGTGCTGCGCCAGGTCTACGACCAGATGATGGAGCCCAAATGGGTCATCTCGATGGGGGTCTGCGCCTCGACGGGCGGACTTTTCAACAACTACGCCATCGTCCAGGGCGTCGACCAGATCGTCCCGGTCGACGTCTACGCGCCGGGCTGCCCGCCCAGTCCCGAGACTCTGATGCACGCCATCCTCACCCTGCACGAGCAGATCCGCACCGGCGAACTGATGAAGCGGCGCACCTCGGGCCGACCGACCGCGGTCGACTCCCGACAGAGCCCCTGGACGCCCGACGTCCCGGTGGCGGTGAGGATGGGCACGCCAAAGTGATCCCGCTTCCCCCCTCGGCCCCCCCAGGCGTGCTCACCGGAGAAGGACTCTGCGCGCACGTGAGCTGCTACCCTACGCGCGAGCAGTACGTCGAACTCGTGCGCGCCTTCAAGGACGACGGCTTCGAGATGTGCGTCGACCTGTGCGCCGTCGACTACCTCGAGCACCCCGACCGCGCCCTGCCGCCCGGCGTCGCGCGCACCCGTTTCGAGGTGGTGGTGAACCTGCTCAGCCTGTCCAAGCGCCAGCGGGTCCGTATCCGCGTCCAGGCCGGCGACGAGCCGGAGGTCGACTCGCTCTTCGAGCTCTATCCGGGCACCGAGGCCATGGAGCGCGAGGCCTTCGACCTCCTCGGCGTGCTCTTTCGCGGCCACCCCGACCTGACGCGCATCCTGATGCCCGAGGAGTGGGAGGGCCACCCGTTGCGCAAGGACTACGGCAGCGGCCGGGTCCCCGTGCAGTTCAAGGAAGCGCCCGGTCCGCGATGAGCGACGACACCGTACGCACCGTCGAGCGCGTCGAGCTGCTGACGGCCGAGACCTCCGAGGGGGTCCAGGAGCTCCAGCGTCGCGAGCGCACCACCGCGACCGAACTCGGGCGCGAGGTCGGCGCGGTCCTGCGCGGTGACGGGCACACCTTCGATCCCAACTCGGTCGACTACGACCGGCGCGACGACGAGACGATGATCATCAACATGGGGCCGTCGCATCCCTCGACCCACGGGGTGCTGCGCCTGATGCTCGAGCTCGACGGCGAGTTCGTGCTGCGCACCAAGCCGGTCATCGGCTACCTGCACACCGGCATGGAGAAGACCGGTGAGGAGCTGAGCTACGTCCAGGGCGCCACCAACGTGACGCGCATGGACTACCTGAGCCCGGTGATCAACGAGCTCTGCTACTCGATGGCCGTGGAGCAGCTGCTCGGCATCGAGGTGCCCGAGCGGGCCATCTGGATCCGCATGCTGATGAGCGAGCTCAATCGCATGTCCTCGCACCTCGTGTGGATGGCCACCAACGGCATGGACCTCGGGTCGACCTCGATGATGATCTACGGCCTGCGCGAGCGCGAGCTGATCCTGGCCTTCTTCGAGAAGACGGCGGGGCTGCGCCTTAATCTGAACTACGTGCGCCCGGGCGGGGTGGCGGCCGACCTGCCCGACGGCTGGCAGGATGACGTCCAGGTGATCTGCGACACGATCGCGGAACGGACCTACGAGTACGACCAGCTGCTCACCGGCCAGCCGATATTTCGCCAGCGGCTCATCGGCGTGGCGCCGATCCTGGCCGAGGAGGCCCTGGCCCTCGGCGTGACCGGACCGCTGCTGCGCTCGACGGGCGTGGCGTGGGACCTGCGCCGCGCCATGCCCTACCTGGCCTACGACCAGGTCGAGTTCGACGTCATCGTCGGCACGTTCGGCGACAACTTCGACCGCTACGCCATCCGCCTCAACGAGATCCGCGAGTCGATCCGCATCGTGCGCCAGTGCGTGGACAAGATGCCCGGCGGCGACTACCGCAGCCAGGACCCCAAGGTGACGCCGCCGCCGCGCGCGCGAATCGGCGAGTCGATGGAGGCGCTGATCCACCACTTCAAGCTCTTCACCGAGGGCTTCCACGTGCCGGCCGGCGAGGTCTACCTGCCGGTCGAGTCGCCCCGGGGCGAGCTGGGCTGCTACATCGTGAGCGACGGCGGCGCCAAGCCCTATCGCCTGCACGTGCGCGCGCCGAGCTTCGTGAACCTCCAGGCCGTGCCGCTGTTGATGCGCGGCGGGTCGGTCTCGGACGCCATCACCTGCATCTCGACCGTCGACCCGGTCATGGGCGAGGTCGACCGGTGAGCCACTTTCGTAGCGATATCCGCCAGCGCTGTGTCGAGGTCGTGGCGCTCTACCCCCAGGCCCGCTCGGCGATGCTGCCCCTGTTGCACCTCGCCCAGGAGCAGGACGGCTACCTGAGCGACGAGGGCATCGCCGAGGTCGCCGAACTGACCAACACGACGCCGGCCGACGTGCGCGGCACCGCCTCCTTCTACGACATGTTCCACTTGGAGCCGGTCGGCAAGTACGTCGTGTCGGTCTGCACGAACATCGCCTGTTTGATCGCGGGGGGCGAGGAGATGCTCGCGCACGCCGCCACGGCGCTCGGCTGCGCCCTCGGGGCCACCTCCGACGACGGACTGTTCACGCTCGAAGAGGCCGAGTGCCTGGCCGACTGCGACCTGGCCCCATGCGTGCAGGTCAACCACCGCTACGTGCGCGCGACGACGGCCGACGCCTTCGACAACGTCGTCGCGCAGCTGCGCAGCGGCGCGCTCGATCACGAGGTGCCGGCGCACGGTTCCCTGGTGCGCGTGCGTCGAAGCGTCGGGCTGCAGGCCCGACGGGGCGAAGTGGCCGAGCAGCGCGCCACGGCCCGCGAGGCCCGCGCGACGCGCGACGCGCAGAGGGCGACCTAGTGGCCACGCTCGACGCGCCCCTCATCGTCTCTTCGCGGGCCGGCCTCGCCGACTCGTTCACGCTGGCGCGCTACCTCGAGACGGGCGGCTACAGCGCCCTGCGCAAGGCCCTCACCATGTTCCCCGAGGACGTCGCCAAGGAGGTCGACGCGGCCTCCCTGCTCGGGCGCGGCGGCGCCGGCTTCCCGGCCGGACGCAAGTGGTCGATGCTGCGCAAGTCGCCGGTCTCGTACCTCGTCGTCAACGGCGACGAGTCCGAGCCGGCCACCTTCAAGGATCACTTCCTCGTCGAGCGCGACCCCCACCAGCTCGTCGAGGGCGTCGTCATCGCGGCCTACGCCCTGCAGGTGAGCCAGGTCTTCATCTTCATCCGCGGCGAGTTCGCGCTCGGGCTCGAGCGGGTCCAGCAGGCCGTCAACGACGCCTACGAGATCGGCGCGATCGGCAGCACGATCTTCGACTCGGACTTCTCGATCGACGTCGTCGTGCACCCCGGCGCCGGGGCCTACATCTGCGGCGAGGAGACGGCCCTCATCGAGGCCCTCGAGGGCAAGCGGGGCTTTCCCCGCATCAAGCCGCCCTTCTTCCCGGCCGTCACCGGCCTCTACGGCGAGCCGACCGTCGTGAACAACGTCGAGACGATGTCCAACCTGCCCTGGATCATCAACAACGGGGGCGCCGCCTTCGCCGCCCTGGGCGCCGGACGCTCGACGGGCACCCGGCTCTTCGCGCTGGCGGGACGGGTCAACCGGCCCGGCGTCTACGAGGTCGAGATGGTGAAGAACACGTTCCGCGACCTGATCTTCGACGAGCACTTCGGCGCCGGCGTGATCAACGGCGCCCCGGTCAAGGCCTTCATCCCTGGCGGGGTCTCGGCGCCCTGGTTCGGGCCGGACCTGCTCGACCTGCCCCTGGGCCAGGACGAAGTGGGAGAGAGGGGTTCGATGCTCGGCTCGGGCTCGATCGTCGTGCTCGACGAGACGACCTGCGTGGTGCGCGCGGCGTGGCGGATCACAAAGTTCTTCTCGCGCGAGTCGTGCGGGCAATGCACGCCCTGTCGCGAGGGTTCGGGCTGGCTGGAGCGGGTGCTCTACCGACTCGAGCACGGCGGAGGGCGCGACGAGGACATGGACCTGCTGCTCGACCTGTGCGACAACATCGCGCCCGGCCTGGGCTGGCCGCCCCAGCAGACCACCATCTGCGTGCTCGGCTCGTCGATCCCCTCGTCGATCCACTCGGCGATCTCGATGTTCAAGGACGACTTCTTCGAGCACGTGCGACACGGAGGTTGCCCCCTTGACTGACGTCATCCGCACCTCGGTCGCCGTGACCATCGATGGGCGCGAGTTCGACGCCCGACCGGGCGAGCTGATCATCGAGGCGGCCGAACGGGCCGGCACGTACATCCCGCGCTTCTGCTACCACCCGCGCATGGAGCCGGTGGGCATGTGCCGCATGTGCCTCGTCGAGGTGGACGGACCGCGCGGCGCCACGCTGCAGCCGGCCTGCTACCTGCGCGTGAGCGACGGCATGAACGTCACGACCGACTCCGAGAAGGTGAAGAAGGCCCAGGACGGCGTCCTCGAATTCCTGCTGGCCAACCATCCCCTCGACTGCCCGGTCTGCGACAAGGGTGGCGAATGCCCGCTCCAGGACCAGACCCTGACTCACGGCTCGGGCGAGACCCGCTTCATCGAGGAGAAGCGCCACTTCGTCAAGCCCATCGAGATCGGCGAGTTGGTCCTGCTCGACCGTGAGCGCTGCATCCAGTGCGCGCGCTGCACCCGCTTCTCGAGTGAGGTCTCGGGCGACACCGAGATCGCCTTCGCCGGACGCGGTGACCTCATCGAGGTCGCGCCGTCGCCGAGCGTGCCCTTCGACTCGGTCTTCTCGGGCAACGTCGTGCAGATCTGCCCCGTCGGGGCCCTGACGGCCAAGCCCTACCGCTTCAGCGCCCGGCCCTGGGACTTAGAGCAGGTCGAGAGCACGTGCACGACGTGCGCCGTGGGCTGTCGGGTTGCGGTCCAATCCTCGGGCAATCGCCTGACCCGCCTGCTGGGTGTGGACAGCGAGCCGATAAACCACGGTTGGCTGTGCGACAAGGGCCGCTTCACGATCGACGCCATCGACGCCCACGAGGGTTCGTTCGACGCGCTGAGCCCCAGCACGCGCCTCACCGAACCGATGCTTCGCCGCGACGGCGAACTCGTCGCGGTCGGCTGGGGCGAGGCCCTCGCCGAGGCGGCGACGATCCTGCGCGAGGCGGCCGAGACGCCCGGGGGCGTCGGCGCCATCGGGGGAGCGGCCCTCACCAACGAGGGGGCCTTCGCCTGGCAGCGCTTCGTGCGCGGCGTGCTGGGCAGCGAGCACCTCGACGCCCAGTTCGGCGACGGCCTCGACCCGGCGCTGCTCGCGGCGTTGCCGCGCGCGACCATCGACGAGGCGGCCAACGCGCGCTGCGTGGTCACGATCACCGGTGACCTGCGCGAGGAGTTGCCGATCCTCTTCCTGCGCTTGCGCGAGAGCGCCGTGCACAAGCATCACGACCTGGTGGAACTGCGCTTCGGGGCAAGCGCGCTGCGTTCGGTGGCGCGACTGTCGCTGAGCGTGCGCCCCGGCGAGGCCCACTTGGTCGCCCAGGCCCTGGTGGGCGGCGGTGCCCGGGACCTCGCGATCAGCGAGGGCGAGCTGGCCGACGCCCGCGCGATCATCGGTGACGGTAACGGGGTCGTCTTCGTGGTGGGTCGGCCCAATCTCGCCGAACGGCCCGAGGTCCTCGAACGGGCCGTGCGCACGTTGGCCGAGGGCTTCGCCGCGGCGACCTTCCTGCCGGTGCTTCGTCGCGCCAACGTGAACGGCGCGCTCGACATGGGTCTCGCGCCCGGACTTCGCCCGGGCCGCGGCTTCGACCCCGAGGTCGTCGGGCGCGACACGTCGGCCCAGCTCGACGCGCTCGTCGCGGGCGAGCAGAAGGCCGTGTTGCTGCTCGGCGGCGACCTGCTCGGCAACGTGCTCGACGTCGCGCGGGCGAGCGCCGCGCTCGAGGTGGCGAAGGTCATCGTCGTGGCCGGTCACGGTGGGTCTACGCTGGCCCACGCCGACGTGGTGCTGCCGGCCGCCGTCGCGCACGAGCGCATCGGGACGGCCACCAACGTCGAGGGCCGGGTCACGTCGTTGGCCGCGATGATCGTCGCGCCGGGTTCCGCCTGGAACGACGTCGCGATCGCGGGCGAGCTGGCCGAGGAGTTCGGCCAGAGTCTGGGACTCGGTTCGATCGAGGAGACGGCCCGGGCCATCGAGGAGACGACGGGCTACCCGGCCTTGACGGTCCTGAACGACGGCTCCTGCGATGGCGTGCTCGTCGGGGGCGACGGCGCCGCATCGACGCGCGGCGCACTCGACCCCATGGCCTTCCCGGGGATCCGCTCGGCCTACTCGGTCGGTCTGGCGTCGCGGACCGGTTCGACCGACACCTCGCTGGTCGGCCCCACGACCGCCACGAGCGGCGTGACCCTCGAGGAGTCGAGCGCCGGACGGGCCGTCGAGGTGCCGCTGGCCGACGCCTACTCGTTGCGCCTCACCGTGAGCCGCCGCCTCTACGACCGGGGCACGGCCATGCTCGCCTCGCCGGCGTTGGCCGCGCTGATCACCACGAGCGTGCTCGCGCTCAACCACGTCGACCTCGACCGCCTCGGCGTCGAGAGCGGCACCGTCGTCTCGGCCAGCGGCGCCGCCGGCACGGTTCAGTTGGCGGTCGTGCTCGACGACGCCGTGCCCCGCGGTTCGGCCGAGATCGCCTTCAACACGCTCACGCCGTCGGGCGAGGACGCCCTCTCGGCCCTCGTCGACCACGACAGCGTGATCAGCCAGATCCGGCTGGAGACGTTATGAGTTTCTGGGCCTCCGTCGACCCGATCTACACGCCGCACTACGGCTGGGTGGTGTGGCTCATCGTGCTGATCAGGGTGCTCGTTGGTTTCGGCGCGTTGATGGGCGCCGTCACGCTGATGATCTGGTTCGAGCGCAAGGCGATCTCGGACATGCAGAGCCGCATCGGGCCCCAGCGCTGGGGCCCTTTCGGGATCCTGCAGACGATGGCCGACGGACTGAAACTCATCTTGAAGGAAGACCTGATACCCGAGCAGGCCGACCGCTTCGTCTTCAAACTCGCGCCCTACCTGGTCGTGGTGCCGGCCCTGGTGACCTTCTCGATCGTGCCGATCGGTGGCACCATGAGGATCGCGGGACACGTGGTGCTGCTCCAGATCGCCAATCCCCCGGTCGGCATCCTCCTCTTGCTCGCCATGTCGGGCATCTCGGTCTACGGGGTCATGCTGGCTGGCTGGTCGTCGGGGTCGAAGTATCCGCTGCTCTCCTCGGTGCGCGCTAGCGCCCAGATGATCAGCTACGAGGCGGCGCTGGGCATGACGATTGTGACGGTGGTGCTGGCGACCGGCTCGCTGTCGACGCACAACATCGTCGACGCCCAGGCCGGCGGGATCTGGCACTGGAACCTCATCCGCCTCGGCGTCATCCCCTTCGTCGTCTTCGTGATCGCGATCACGGCCGAGTTGAACCGCCCGCCCTTCGACGTCGTCGAGGGCGAGAGCGAGTTGGTCGGCGGTTTCCACACCGAGTACTCGTCGATCCGCTTCGGCCTGTTCTACCTGGCCGAGTTCATGAACACGATCACCATGTCGGCGATCATCGTGACGCTCTTCCTCGGGGGCCCGGCCGGGTGGGTCCCCAACGTCGCGCACCTACGCTGGGTCTTTCCGATCGTGTGGTTCCTCGCTAAGACGGTGGCCTTCGCCTTCGGCTACGTCTGGTTCCGGGCGGCGCTGCCGCGCTTTCGCTACGACCAGCTGATGGACATGGGCTGGAAGCAGCTCATCCCGCTCAGCCTCGGCTGGGTGCTGATCGTGGCCGGCTTCCTCATCCGCCCGGCGTGGGGCTTCTTGATGGTCGCGGTGGTGCTGCTCGCGTGGACGGTGCTCTCGCGGGCCTTCGAACTGGGACGCTCGCGCGACCGCGGCGACCAGTCGGTACTGCGCGCCATCGGCCATCGAGCGATCCCCGACGACGTACTGCGCGAGCACACGGACGAGGAGTTCTAGTGGCCAACCTCTTCACGTTCTTCGGCGGATTCAAGCTGACGCTCCAGCACCTCACGCGCCCGACGGTCACCACCAGCTACCCCCAGGCCAAGCGGCCCAAGCAGCCGCGCCAGCACGGACGCCACGTCCTGAACCGCTACGAGGACGGCATGGAGAAGTGCATTGGCTGCGAGCTGTGCGCCGGGGCCTGCCCCGTCGACTGCATCTACGTGCGCGGCCTCGACAACCCGCCCGACCACCCGGTCAGTCCCGGCGAGCGCTACGGCTATATCTACGAGATCAACTACCTGCGCTGCATCCACTGCGACCTGTGCGTGGAGGCCTGCCCGACCCAGGCCATCACCGAATCGAAGATGTTCGAGTTCTCCTTCACCAACCGGGCCGACGCCATCTACACCCGGGCCGAGCTGCTCGTCGACGACCAGGGCATGCCCCGGCGCCTGCCGTGGGAGGACTGGCGCGACGGCGAGGCGGAGATGACCGGCGGTTGGATGCGTGCGGCCTCGCCCAACGGTGAGGCGGCCTTCGAGGGCGTCACCCAGTGGACCGGTGACCTGGGCTTTGGCGTGCGCGTAGCCGAAGCGGGCCAGAGCGTCCACCGCGACGACGCGGCGACGGGGTCGAAGCAGTTGCGCAACGTCTTTCCCAAGCACCTGCTGCCCGAGGACGTGCCGCTCGACCAGCGCGGCCTCACCGGACTCGCCAAGACCGCGCGGGCCAAGATGCCCCGACGACACCGCCGCCGCGAACCGTGATGCTCGCCATCTCCTCCGAGGTACCAAGCATCCTCATCTTCGTGACGGCGGCCGTGCTGATCCTCGTCGGCGCCATCGGGGTCATCACCTTGTCCAACCCGGTGCACGCGGCCCTCAGTCTCATCATGACCCTCTTTGGCGTGGCGGTCGCGTTCGTGGCCCAGTCGGCCGACTTCCTCGCGGCGGTGCAGATCATCGTCTACGCCGGGGCGATCGTCGTGCTCTTCCTCTTCGTCATCATGTTCCTCGGTGTCGACCGGCGCGACTCGGTGCGCGTCGAGCCCCTGGTCGGACAGCGGGCCTTCGCCGCGACGGGCGTCGCGATTACCGTCGCCGGGCTGATCACCCTGATGGCCCGCTCGCACTGGGTGACCGGCGCCCTGTCGGTCTCGACCAAGGGCCACGTGCTGGCGACGGGTAGCCAGAACGTCAAGCAGTTGGGGACCGCCATCTTCACCACCTACCTCTTCGCCTTCGAGGCCACGGCGGCGCTGCTGGTGATCGCGGTCGTCGGCGCGGTGCTGCTCGCGCGCCGCGAGCGGGTCCACGACCCTGAGGAGGTCGACGTATGAACGTGCCCGCCGCCTGGTACCTGGTGCTCGCCGCCCTGCTCTTCGGGGTAGGGGCCTTCGGCCTGCTCACCAAGCGCAGCGCCCTGATCATGTTCATGTGCGTCGAGCTGATGCTCAACGCCGTCAACCTCACCTTCGTCACTTTCGCGCGCACCCTCAGTGACGTCGGGGGACAGGCGACGGTCTTCTTCGTGATGGTCGTCGCCGCGGCCGAGGTGACGGTCGGTCTGGGCATCGTGGTGGCGGTCTTTCGCCGGCGTTCCTCCACGTCCGTCGACGAGCTGTCGGAGATGAAGGGCTGATGGCCCACGTCGCGACCCTGATCCTGCTCATGCCCCTGGTGGGCTTCGGGCTGGTGATGCTGCTGGGCGCGTTCATGCGTGAGAGGCAGATCGGCTACCTGGCGACCGGGGTCGTGGCCGTCAGCTTCGTGCTCAGCGTGATCACCTTCATCTTGTTGCTGCACCACGCGACGCGCGAGGTGACGGTCAACCTCTTCTCGTGGATCGGCGTCGGGACCCTGCACGTCCCGGCGGCCCTGCTGGTGGACCCGCTGTCGATCACCATGTGCCTCTTCGTCACGGGGATCTCGGCCCTCATCCACCTCTACTCCATTGGCTACATGCACGAGGAGAAGGACTTCAAGAAGTTCTTCATCTACCTCAACCTCTTCGTCTTCTCGATGCTGCTACTGGTGCTGGCCAACAACCTGGTGCTCACCTTCGTCGGCTGGGAGGGGGTCGGGCTGTGCTCCTACTGGCTGGTGAGCTTCTACTACGAGCGCGACAGCGCCGCCTCGGCCGGCAAGAAGGCCTTCATCTACAATCGCGTCGGCGACGTCGGCATGCTGATCGCGATGTTCCTGCTCTTCTCGCGCCTGCACACCCTCACCTACCTCGCCATCTTCGCCAAGGCCGGAACGCTGACCCCGACCGTGGCGACGCTGGTGGTGCTGGCCCTGCTGCTCGGCGCGACCGGCAAGAGCGCGCAGATACCGCTCTTCAACTGGCTGCCCGACGCCATGGAGGGCCCCACGCCCGTCTCGGCCCTGATCCACGCCGCCACCATGGTGACGGCCGGCGTCTACCTGCTCTGTCGCATGTCACCGGTGCTGGCCCTGTCGGTCCCCGGGCGCACGACCATCGCCATCGTCGGCGGCGCGACCGCCTTCGTGGCGGCGACGATCGCCTGCTCGCAGAAGGACATCAAGAAGGTGCTGGCCTTCTCGACCATCTCCCAGATCGGCTACATGGTGCTGGCCGTGGGGGTCGGCGCCTACTCGGCGGCGATCTTCCTGATGATCAGCCACGCCTTCTTCAAGGCCCTGCTCTTCCTCGGATCGGGTTCGGTCATCCACTCGCTCAACGGCGAGCAGGACCTGAGAAAGATGGGCGGGCTGGCCAAGTTCCTGCCGCTCACCTTCCCCACGTTCCTCATCGGGTGGCTCACCATCTCGGGCGTGCCGCCCTTCGCCGCCTTCTGGTCCAAGGGCGACGTGCTGGCCAACGTCTTCGAGTACTCCAAGCTGCTCTGGATCCTCGGCGTGCTGACGGCCCTGCTGACCGCGTATTACATGAGCCGGCTCTTCGTCCTGACCTTCCGCGGCACCGAGCGATTCCGCGAGGTAACCCAGGGCCACGACCCCCACGAGTCGCCCTGGGTCATGACGGCGCCGCTGGTGGTGCTGGCCGCCCTCTCGGTCGTCGGCGGGGTCCTCGACCTGCCCTGGGTGCACCGCGACTCCCTGGCCGGCTTCCTCGACCCCACCTTCGGCTTCATCCCGGCGATCGGCCACGCCAGCGGCCTGGCCCAGACCGGCCTCGCGGTCGTCGACGTCGCCGTGGCGGCGCTGGGCATCCTGGCCGCCTTCTCGATCTGGCGAGCCGGGGCCGAGCAACCGCGTTACGAGTCGTCGTTCCTAGAGAACGTCTGGCACTGGGACGACTTCTACGACGCGACCATCGGGCGACCCCTCACGGTCGCGTCGCAGTTCGGTGACGACGTGGTCGAGCCCAACATCATCGACGGCGCCGTCGAGGGCCTCGCGCGCTCGGTGGTGCGCAGCGCCGACGGACTGCGCAAGGTCCAGTCGGGCTTCGTGCGCCAGTACGCGCTGGCGACGGCGCTCGGGCTGGCGGTCATCGTCGTGTACCTCGTGGCGAGAGCGGGCTAGCCGTGCACTCGTCGTGGTACCTGACCCTGCTCATCCTCGTGCCCCTCGCGGGGGCCGTCGCCGCGATGGCGTTGCGCCGCCTCGAGGGCCGGGCCTACCTCGTCGCCGTCGTCACGGCGTCGATCGAGATGGCCCTGTCGATCGTCGTCGCCTTGCTCTATAACAATCATGTCAAGGGGGCCCAGACCTTCGACTTCGCGACCCGCCACGTGTTGGCCGCCCCCTTCGGCCTGGCCTACGACGTGGCCCTCGACGGGATCTCGCTGCTCATGGTGGTGCTCTGCGCGCTGACCCTGCTGCTCGCGGTGCTCGGCGCGCGCGATCGGCGCCGGGAGGGGGAGTTCGTCTTCTGGCTGTTGACGCTGACCTCGTTCACCATGGGCAGCTTCCTGGCGCACGACTTCCTGGAGTTCTTCATCTTCTTCGAACTGACACTGGTGCCGTGCTACTTCCTGATCACCCAGTGGGGCGGTCCCCAGCGTGCCAAGGCCGCGATGAAGTTCTTCATCTACACCTTCACCGGTTCGGTCTCGCTGTTCGTGGGCGTGCTGTACCTGGGCTTCGCCCACCAGCACCAGAGCGGCGGCGCCCTGACCTTCGCCTACGGCGCCCTCTCGGCCACGGCGATGAGCCACGGCACGGCCGTGTGGCTCTTCTGCGCCTTCGCCGTGGCCTTCGCCGTCAAGTCGCCGATCTGGCCGCTGCACACCTGGTCGCCCCTGACCTACGCCGAGGCGCCCACGGCCGGGGCGATCGAGATGTCGGCGCTGCTCGCCAAGCTCGGCTCCTACGGCCTGGTGCGCTTCACGATCGGCCTGTTGCCCCTGGCCTTCGTGACCATGCGCCCGATCATCCTGACCCTGGCCGTCATCGGCATCCTCTACGGCTCGGCCCTGGCCTGCGTGACGCCGGACCTTCGCCGCCTGGTCGCCTACTCCTCGCTCGCCCAGATGAGCTTCATCACGCTCGGGCTCATGACCGGCTCCAAGATCGCCATGGTCGGCGCGGTGCTCTTGATGTTCAACCACGGCGTCATCACCATCGGCTTCTTCTTGATCATTGGATTCGTGGACCGGCGCCGGCGCACCGCCACGATCCGCGACCTCGCCGGCCTGCAGGGGCCGATGCCGGTGATGGCCGCGCTCTTCACCGTCGTCATGCTCGCGTCGATCGGCCTGCCCGGGCTGTCGGGCTTCGTGAGCGAGTACCTCATCCTCATCGGCACCTTCGCCACGCACCCCTGGTGGGGCGTGGTGGGGGCCTTCGGCGTCGTCGCGGCCGCCGTCTACCTGCTCTGGGCCTACCAGCGGGTCTTCCACGGGCGCGCCAGCGGCGAGAACGAGGCGGTGAGCGACGCCACCACCGCCGAGCGCTGGGTGCTGGTGCCGGTCGTGGTGCTCATCGTGGTGCTCGGCGTCTTCCCGCGCCCGGTGCTCGAGCGCATCTCGCCCTCGGTCCAGCAGCTGATCGAGCACGTCGCCCCTAAGGGCGTGAACAAGTGACCATCCCCTCGATCCACTATCTGGCGATCCTGCCCGTCCTGATCCTCTTCGGCGGGTCGCTGGCCCTGCTGCTCGCGACGGCGCTGGTGCGCACCAAGGTGACGACCCGCGTGGCGACCTCGGCGACGCTGCTCGTCTCGCTGGCCGCGCTGGCGACGACGTTCTGGCAGTGGCACTGCATCGACCGCGCGGGCCCCTCGACGACGATCGCGCACGCCATCGTGCTCGACGGCTTCTCGGTCGTGGCGACCGCGACGATCGTGATCGGCCTGGCCATGTCGGCGCTGGTGGCGCACGACTGGGCGACCCGCGAGCACGTCTCGGGCGCCGAGTTCCACATCCTGGCCCTGGCCTCGAGCGCCGGGGCCGTGCTGATGACCCAGGCCAACGACCTGATCGTCATCTTCCTCGGCCTTGAGATCCTCTCGATCGGCCTCTACGTGCTGGCCGCCTTCGACCGGCACCGGGCCAAGTCCTCCGAGGCGGCCCTTAAGTACTTCCTGCTCGGGGGCTTCGCCTCGGCGATCTTCATCTACGGCGCCGCCCTGGTCTACGGCGCGACCGGCTCGACCAACCTGACCTCGATCTCGTACTTCCTGGGCGCCAACGTGCTGCTGCGCCCGGGGCTGCTCTACGCCGGCGGCGCGCTGTTGCTGATCGGCTTCGCCTTCAAGGTGGCGGCCGTGCCCTTCCACCTCTGGTCGCCCGACGTCTACGAGGGGGCGCCCACGCCGGTCACCGGCTTCATGGCCGGCATCGTCAAGGTCGGCGCCTTCGCGGCCTTCATCCGGGTGCTCATCTCGGCGCTGGGCACCCAGCTCGACACCTGGCGACCGATCCTGTGGGTGCTGATCATCGCCACGACCCTGGTCGGCGCGACACTGGCGCTGATCCAGCGCGACACCAAGCGCATGCTGGCCTACTCCTCGATCAACCACGCCGGCTTCATGCTGATGGGCCTCTGGGCCGGCACCATCCGCGGCACCGCGGGGACGCTCTTCTA
>Ga0187847_10000803_pt1 | contig 31612 bp, 33 predicted proteins | sample June2016WEW_4_10_FD_132458 | JGI IMG/M metagenome (GOLD analysis project Ga0187847, IMG submission 132458) | Peatland microbial communities from SPRUCE experiment site at the Marcell Experimental Forest, Minnesota, USA - June2016WEW_4_10 | ecosystem: Environmental > Terrestrial > Soil >...
AAGCTCAGCAAACAAAAGAAACGGATTCGTGAACTTTTGAAGGAACTGGCTGACGATAAAGTGAGACTTTACACGTCCATAATCACCGTTCAAGAAATGGCCGTAGCGGCCCATAGGTCTGGCGCAGTCGCCAAGGACACCTACGGAGATATAAGCAAAATTGCTAGGGTTTACACTGTCACGAAAGAGGTTGCATTAACTGCGGCAAAGCGCGAAGCTGAACTCAAGGATTTAGCCGAGAAAGAGACATCAAAAGGCGGAAAAGGTAAGCCGGAAACAGAAGACCAGCGGTTAGAGAGGATCTGCGAGAATCGCCGTCGAAAATGGGACTGCTTTCACATCGCTACAGCTCAATTGGTCGGATGCAGCGAGTTCTATACGACAGATTCAACATTGCAGAAAAGGCCTAAACAGTTGGGCATCAAAAACCTTCAGGCGATGACCCCCGCCACACCAATCAAGACCATACGAGGATCGTTAGTTCAAGACGCTGGGACTTTCCAGGTATAAGGGTGAAAAATGACTCCCAAAAAAGCCACAAACGAGAAGCCAATCCCGCACATCCCACTTCCATTCGAAGAAGTGATGAGGGACGTGCTCAAGGTGAAGCCGCCGGAGAAGGCCCCTAAAGCGCCGAAGCCCACCAAGAAGGCAGGCTAGAAGTTCAAACTTGTTTGGCGAGGGTTATATTCCAAATCCTGCACGGCCCAAAAGGTCCCGATCTCCTGCGTGGTCACCCCCAGCCGAGACATCCAGTTTTCGATTACCGGAAGGGGAATGATATCGTCCTCGCCATGCTTTCCGACAAAGATTCTCAGGCTGGGCGCAAAAGGGAACGGCTGGGGATTGTCCGGACGACTTACGGCAAAGAAGCCCGTGCCGTCAGTGTACGAAACATAGTTAACCTCGATGAGACGGAAGCGCCCTTTGACGCTCCTAAACGAAAGCGGTTGACTTACATTGCGATCCATTCCAGAACTCCTCTAGAGTGAACTTTTGTAGCCATATCCCTATCTCATTCTCGGGAAGAGGAGCCGGAAGGTCGATCTCTATAGTTTCGACTGTCAGGCCACCGGGATTGCGACGAACTGCCTCGAAAAATGAGTCCCAACATTCTTTCTTGGCTTGCCGGTTGAGATTTCCGGCTTTCGTTTGATTATGGTGTTCAATCTGCTTCTTGATGACGCTCTTCAGGTTTTCCCATGCATCGTCGGCTGTGGTGCCGCACTCCATGATGTCGTGATCTAGGCAGTGACCGATATACGTGCTGGTCACGTGATCCCTTGAGATTAAGCAAGAGAGAGAATAGTTGCGCGGCTGTGTCTGGTGTTCCATGGTCTCCTCCCAGTATATGGGCCTTCAAAAGAAGGTGCAACGATCACGTTGCCACTATACTCCAAGGTCCAAGCATTCGTATAACCAAACGTATTTATCGGCAATTTTCCGCATCTAGTTTAGAAAAACCAAAGGCCGCCAATGAAGGCGGCCTAGGTGGAGCAGCGCGTTAATGTTGTTGGTGGATCGGACGGGATTCGAACCCGCAACCAAGGGATTACAAACTTTTGCGCTGCCCTGCTTAATTCCCCTGCTCTCCCATTGAGCTACCAACCCACTATGTAAATAGTACACGAATTGGGCGGGTTTGTCAAAGGCATAATGTCGAGTTGGCTTTCCATTTTTTGCCGAAGGGGCCGCGGAAGCGGGATTAGACGGGTTCGTCCAATTGGCGTTTGATCCCCTGCAAATCCTGCTAGAATCGACCTTTCCGGCCGTCCGTGCCGTGCACGAGATCCTGCAATAGAAAGCCCTCAAAAAGTGCCAGAAGAACCCAAGAAGACAAAATCCGTTACCTACGCCGATGCAGGCGTGGACATCAGTAGTGGCGACCGCTCCAAGGAGCGAATCAAGTATTTGGCGCAAAGGACCTTCAACCGCAACGTGCTAGGCGGCATTGGCGGCTTCGGGGGGCTGTTCCGGCTGGATTTGCAGCGGTGGAAGAATCCGATCCTAGTGAGTTCGGCCGACGGGGTGGGGACCAAGCTGAAGGTGGCTTTCGAACTGGGGATGCACCACACGGTGGGCGTGGACCTGGTGAACCACTGCGTGAACGACATTGCGGTGCAGGGTGCGACGCCGCTGTTCTTTTTGGACTACCTGGCGAGTGGCAGGCTGGATCCGGAAGTGACGGAGAGCGTGGTAACCGGACTGGCGGAGGCCTGCAAGGCGAATGGGTGCGTGCTGATCGGAGGCGAGACGGCGCAGATGCCGGGCTTCTATACCGATGGCGAGTACGATCTGGCCGGATTTATTGTGGGCGCGGTGGACCGGGACAAGATGGTGACCGGCGCGGGGATCAAGGTGGGAGACGTGCTGATCGGGGTGCCGTCGACGGGGCTGCATACCAACGGCTACTCGTTGGCGCGGAAGCTGTTGTTCGAGGTGGCGGGCTACAAGCCGACGCAGTATGTGACGGCGCTTAAGGAAAAGGCGGGCGCAGCGCTGATGAAGACGCACCGCAGTTACCTGCACGTGATTCAAAAGCTGGTGACGGCTGGGCTGACGACAGGGATGGCGCACATTACGGGCGGAGGGATTACGGAAAACCTGCCACGCATTTTGCCCAAAAACACAGGGGCGCAGGTGGAGCTGGGTTCTTGGCCGGTGCTGCCGATATTTGAACATTTGCGGACGCTGGGGCAGGTTTCAGAAGAAGAGATGATGCGCACTTTCAACATGGGTGTGGGGCTGATTGCGGCGATTCCCGCGGAGAAGTTTACGCGCGCCAAGAATTTGCTGGATCGCGCGGAAGAGAAGTTCTTTGTGATTGGGCGGGTGGTGAAGGGCGAGCGTCGGGTGCACTACACATGAGTTCGAGCGATGCGGAGCACTCTGGGCGTCCTCCGCTCCGGATCGGAGTTTTGCTTTCGGGACGCGGGTCGAACTTTCTCGCGATTGCGGAGTCGATTCGAACCGGAAGGCTGAAGAGCGTGGAGATTGCAGTGGTGATCTCCAACGTGGCTGAGGCCGGGGGTATCGCCAAGGCGCGGGAGCTGGGATTGCCGTGCCAGGTATTGGTATCCAAGGGACGGAAGCGCGAAGAACACGACGCTGAGATGATTGGCTGTCTTTGGGCGCACGGCGTGGAGTTGGTTTGCCTTGCGGGCTATATGCGGTTGCTCTCGAAGGTGTTTGTGGCGGCGTTTCCCAATCGCATTTTGAATATCCACCCTTCGCTGCTGCCGGCGTTTCCGGGGCTCGATGCGCAGACGCAGGCGCTTGAGTATGGGGCGAAGGTGGCGGGGTGCACGGTTCATTTTGTGGACGAGCATCTGGACCACGGGGTGATTGTGGTGCAGCGGGCGATTCCAGTGCTAGAGACGGATGATGCGCACTCGCTTGCCGGGCGGATTCTGGCGGAAGAACATGTCGCTTACAGTGAAGCGATTGGGCTGGTGGCGAGCGATAAGTATGAGATTCGCGGGCGGCGATTTGTGAAGCGGAAGGTGCGAAAGGCAAATTGAAGATTGCGTGCTGCCGGCACAAAGGCGATATTGCGATATTCATTTTGCCTGTCAAGAAGAGGAACTGTAAAGTAGATGCGCAAGTCTCTGATTTTGTGAACCTTCTATCTGGACATCGATTTGCAGAAGATATAGCGCGGATTACATACGCTTAAAGATAACCAGACAACGAACAGAGATGCGGCGCCCGGCGAATGAGTTCGCGGCCCTGAGAACGGGCTGCGCCGGGGCGCGGGACTGTTCATGTCTTTCTGGTCTTGACTCCCTGCGGTGTGTCTCAGCTGCAACCACGGCTAAGGCGCACTGCGACGGAGGGCGTCGAAAGAATTCAGAAGAAAACCGTGGCGGCTCCTGCCGCCTTTCGCTCTTGGAAGGAGCTTTCCGCATGAACTTCATCTCGAATATCTGGAATCAACCAAAGACATCGGCCACAGGGCTGCTGATTGCGATTGTGACGATCGCGGGCGCGCTCTCTCAGCAGGGTGTGACCCTGGGTACGGCTGGGACTGGCACCGTGATTACACTGGTGAGCGCGATTGCAACGGCGCTGCTGGGACTGCTGGCGAGAGATCCGGACGGCGCAGGTTCGACTGTGCCGGTATCGTCACGCGGAGTTACGGCCAAGCTTGGCGCGTGGGCGTTGATCGCCTTATTGCTGCAGCTGCCGTTTGTGAGCGGCTGCTCAGGCACAACGGTGGCACAGGACATTGTGAACTGGACGCCAACTCTGCAGAGCGCAGTGACGACGGTGGATTCGACAGCCGCGCTGCTTGCTCCGGCGGATGCACCGATTTTTGCTGCCGCGACGGTGGGATTCGACGCAGCTTCAAACCTGCTGGTTGGACAGGCGAAGGCATACCTTGCCAATCCTTCAGCGAGCATTCTGGCACAGTTGCAGAGCCAGGTGGTCGCATTTCAACAGCAGGTCAACGCGGCGCTGTTGCAGGCGGGAAAGATTTCGAACCCGGCCAGCCAGAATCATGCGCTGGCTGCCATCCAGGCGGTTTCGACCATTGTGAGTGCGATGCTCTCGTTGGTGCAACAGGTGAGTAGCAAAGGCGCGGTGGTTAGGATGGCTGCCGATTCCACGGTGAAGACGGCGGAAGTCCGGCAATTCTTGGATGAGAAGAGGGCAGCTCGCATTGTGGCTGAACACTATGAAGAGCCGGTTGAGTTGGCGCGGATGCAGGTGGAGCAGGCGGAGCAGAATGCGACGCAGGCTGGATTCTAGAGAAGCAGAAACGGAGCAGGCCGCTCCGTGATCTGGAGCGGCCTACTTGGTCAACAAAATAGTAGATTAGCTAGATTCGATTGGGTTGATTTCCCGCCTACGTGCTTGCCTCTTGCGCTTCTCCCAAAATCAATTTGACGGTCATCTCTTTGCGGCCGCGATAGATGGTGACGCTGATGCTGTCGCCCGCCTGGTGCTTTTCCATGATGGCGTTGATGTCCTGGGGATCGGTGACTTCCTGACCGTCAATCGCAACGATGAGGTCGCCACCGAGCATGACGAGCGTATTGCCGACGTAAGCCTCCTCGCGGCCACCGCGCAGGCCGGCGCGGTCAGCAGCGCTGCCGGGCCGGACTTTCTGGATCAGAACGCCCTGCTCGGCTGCGAGTCCCATCTGGCCTGCCAGATCGGGGCCGATTGCGTAGGAGACAATGCCGAGTGACGGGCGCTTGACGCGTCCGTAACGGGTGAGGTCGGCGAGCACAGCTTTTGCGGTGTTGATGGGAATGGCAAAGCCGATGCCGGAACTCTGGTCTGCACCATTGGAGGCGATCATGGTGTTGATGCCGATGACTTCGCCGTGCGAGTTGAGCAATGGGCCACCGGAGTTACCGGGGTTGATGGCGGCATCTGTTTGAATAGCGTCTTCGATGGGCGCACCACTGGCGCTGCGGATGGGTCGAATGGCGCTGATGATGCCGCGAGTCATGGTACCGGCGAGGCCGAAAGGATTGCCGATGGCGTAGACCTTCTGTCCTACGTTAAGCCCGCTGGAATCGGCCAGTATGACGGGCTCCAGATTGGGAGCGTCGATCTGCAAAAGAGCCAGATCATGTACGCGGTCGGTGCCTATTACCTTGGCAGCGTACTTGCGCTTGTTGCTGAGCGTGACTTCGATGCCGCGGTTTGCGCCTTCGACGACGTGGAAGTTGGTGAGTATGTGACCGGATTTGTCGAGGATGAATCCCGAACCCTGACCTTGCTGTGGAACAGTTCCGTAAAAGAAGTTGAAGACCAGAGTGGTGGAAGTGATGTTGACCACTGAGGGAAGCACGCGCTTATATACCGCGATATTGTTCTGCTCTTCAGGGTCATAGGCAGGTGCAGCCTGAGCCTCAGTGAGTTCAAGCGGCGATCCGACGCCGCGCACATTCAAAAACGTGATTTTGTTTAGGTGAGCAGGGAGATGCGTGGTGAGGTACCAAAACCCACCCACCAGCAGGACGACCAGGAGAATAGGGCGAAAATGCTTCATGGCTCGTAGACTCGAACAACCTTCCTTGCAACACAGATGTAGGTAATCAGTGGCCGGCTCTGAGAAAAACATTGCCTCGGCAGAAATGACGCTCACTGATCGCTGACAAAAGATACGGCAGGCACGCGGCCTGGTTCAAGCGGGAGAGCGTGGCTGCCTGATCCTATTCTAAAGACAAGTTTTGCGGGGATTTGTTGCTCTCGATCTTGAGACGCTGCCACAGTGCTTCGACCTGCGCGCGGAGTGCGGCCTGATCTCCCGTGTTGTCAAGAACATAGTCAGCACGGTCAGCTTTTTCCGAATCGGGAATCTGGTGGGAAAGGCGGACCCTCGCGTCGGCCTCGGCGACGGAGCGGGCTGCGGGGGATTGACTGACGCGAGCTGCGTAGCGGGCGATCTTCAGCCCGTCAGGGGCAGTGACAACGACGACACGATCAAGGCGACGACGCCAATCAGCGAGGACACTTTCCTTCTCGCCGCGGGCGCGGGCATCACGCTGCACCTCGAAGATCAACGCGGACTCAACTACCGCTACGGCAGAGGGATCGCGCGCAAAAACGGCATCCATCCAATCGCGCTGGAGCGCGATGACAGCTGGATGGACGATGGCGTTCAGCTCGTTAAGTCGCCCGCCCAGAAAAGCCAATTCGGCGAGACGGACGCGGTTGAGATGGCCGTCGGGGGTGACAATTTCGGGGCCGAATGCGTCGACGATTTCGGCATAGACTTGTTGGCCGGGTTCCATAAGCGTGCGGCCCAATTGATCGGCTTCGACGATCTGTGCGCCCAATTCACGGAGATAGCCCGCTACCGTGCTCTTGCCGCTGCCGAGGCCGCCCGTGAGTCCGACACGAAGCATCAGCTAAAGGCCTCCGCGCGTCTCTCTCGTCTCATTCGGGCGGCGCGCACGGTGTTGGACATGAGCATGGCAATGGTGAGCGGGCCAACGCCGCCGGGCACGGGAGTATAGGCGCCGGAGAGCTCGAAGGCTTTGGGGTGTACATCGCCTACAACCGTTGAGCCACGTTTGGTGAAGGCCGCTTCACGCTTGGCGTTGCCGGCGAAGTAAAGGTCGAATTCCTCACGAGTCGTGATGCGATTGATGCCGACGTCAATGATGGTTGCGCCGGGCTTGACCATGTCAGGTGTGACGAAACCGGGTCGGCCGATGGCGGCAACCAGAATGTCGGCTTCTCGAGTTAGGTCTCCGAGGTTGCGTGTCTTGGAGTGGCAGATGGTTACCGTAGCATTTTGATGGAGCAGGAGCATGGCTGCCGGCTTGCCTACGATGTCGCTGCGACCCACAATGACCGCGTGTTGGCCCGCGATGGGGATGTCGCTGCGTTTAAGAATCTCAATGACTCCTGCAGGGGTGCAAGGTGCGAGCGCGGGACGGCCAGCGAGCAAGCGGCCGGCATTGACGGGATGGAAGCCGTCGACATCCTTGGCGGGAACGACGGCATCGAGAAGGGCCTTTGCATCGACTTGGGGGGGAAGCGGCAACTGGATGAGGATGCCGTCGATGTCGTCCCGATCATTGAGACTTACGACCAGGTCAAGCATCTCCTCGGTGGTGACGGTGTCAGGCGGGGTGATGAGGTCGCTGAAGATGCCGAGTTCCGCGCAGGTTTGTACTTTGCTGCGAACGTAGATTTCCGACGCGGGCACATGGCCCACCAACACAGCCGCCAGCCCCGGCCGGATACCTTGGCGGGCGAGAAGCTTTACTTCTTCTGCGACTTCCTGCTTGATGGCCGCGGCGATTGCCGCGCCGTCGAGAATCCTTGGCATCATTCGCTCCAAAGATTCATGGTATCGCTTCGTCCTCGTGGCGGCTTCCCCGGGCAGAGAAAACCGCCACGCTTCGCACTTGGCAGGTGCAGAGGAGATTGGAATGTGCGCTGATCAGCGATAGATTTGGGATTTGAAGTGAGCCTGATCCGAGCGGAGCTTGAGCTTGCTGATGTGAACGTCGTAGCCCGTTCCGGGAAGTAACGACTCCAGCACAAAAGTCTCAGTGCCGAGGGATTTGATTTCTCGATAGCGATAGATGCCTACATCGCCTTCGCTGGTTTCGGCGCCTGCTGACGGGGCGTTGAGGAAATGCTGGGCGTCGCCAACGGTTGGCGCAGTGTGGGTTTCACCCGCTGTGAGGCTTTCGGCGGCGTAGGAACGGACGAGCTTGGTCCAATAGCGGGAGAGAAGCTCAGTGTCGGTAAAGATGTCTGCCCACACCAACTCTCCACGTATGGCGACGACCACGCCGATGGCGTGTTCCTGGCGAAGCTGGGCGAGGACCTGGTCTCGGGACTTCATAACTGGCGCGGCTGCCTCATCCACTTTCTTGCTGACTTCGCTCTCTTGCATGACCTTGGCATAACTGGTTGTCGCCGGGGCGCGGGAAGTGGTCAACGGTCCGTCGGAAATTCCAATGGGCCCAGAGGAAGCCAGAGGTGCAGCGGCCATCATTCCGGCGATGGATCCATGCACGGAGTCCCAAACCTGCTGCTGGTTTTTTGAAACCATGGCCTGCTCGCGGACGGTGGGCTGCACCATGAAGCTGTTAATGGAGGATTTTGCGGCACCGCCGAAAGTTGCGGAACTCTCGGTCCAGCGGCCTGGCTCGATGCAGAAGACAGAGAGGTCGACGGGATCACCACCAGCTGGAACGATGCGGTCTTTGGCGATGACGCGGTCCTGCTTGCCACCGGTGACGATTTCGCCGGCCAACAGCAAGAGAGGCTGTTTTGAGTTATTGACGAGGACGAGCGTATTCACCTGGTCTCCGCGATAGCGCTCGCTCTGAAAGGGAGGCGTGCCTCCTCGGGGCCTGATTAGCCCGTGCACTCGTCCCGCCTCCGTGACCTCTACTTCACCATTCTTGATTCCTTCGTCCAGGGTGATGAACGGGCTATCGCCTGAGGACCTTGCGCCTGCACGGACGACAGGGAAGAGCAGGAGATTGCCGCTCTCGATGGGGGCGAGCACCCGGTAGGAATCACCTGCCGACTCAAGCGGCGCGCCAGCCGCCTGGACTATGAGTTGATGCTCAGCGACTGCGAGCGCAAGCAGGAACGCTGCTGCTAGCGTGAATGTGCCCAGAATTCTCATGACTCTCCTTTGCCGGACTGAAAACCTACCGGCTTGTGACCGATGAACGGCGACGGTATGGCTTCTTGCACAATTTTTTTAGCGAGTCATTTGGCGTATCTTGAGGGCGTGGGGATTACGCCGTCCCAATCCGTAGAGAATCTGCTCGCAGCAGGCGTCGCAGCCGTGGCGGGCGCGGTTGATCCGGTTTTGCTTGAAGAGCTTTGGCGGACGTGCGATGGGGCAGCGTACGGGCTGGAGCGAGGGGAGTTTGCGGAGATCCTGCTACGGGTTGGGACTTCGCGTAACTACGGATTGGCTGCGGGAGCAGTTGCTTCGCGGCAACAACAGGCAGACTTTTTCAGCGGCCTGCGGCTCGCCGATCTGGTGCTGGCGCGCGCCTGCGCGAGGGGGCACGAGCGCGCGTGGCAGCACTTCGTGGCCTTGTACAACCATCCGCTGGAACGGGCGGCTATTGCAATTACCGGCAGCGAAACACTCGGCCACGAACTGGCCGATTCTCTCTACGGGGAACTCTATGGATTGAAAACCGTGGAAGGAGAGAGACGCTGTCCGCTGGATTCTTATCAAGGAAGGGGCTCGCTTATTGGGTGGCTACGGACGACGCTTGCGCAGCGCCATGTGGACCATTACCGGCGCAGTCGTCGGGAAGAGCCGCTGGAAGAATTTGACGCGCCGGCAACAGAGCCCGAGTCAGTGAAAGCCTCGGGAGAGTTGGCGCTACTGGGCAAGGCTGTTGAAGAGGCTCTGGGGAGGCAGCCGCCGGAGGAACGCTTTCTGTTGGCTGCCTATTATCTTGACGGACGGACATTGCTGCAGATTGGTAAATTGCTCGGTGTGCATGAGGCGACTATCAGTCGCAAACTGCGAAGGGCGACAGGCGAGCTGAGGAAGCAAGTTCTCAAGAATCTTGAAGGGATGGGAATGAGCAGGCGCGCGGCAGAAGAGGCGCTTGGAGTCGATCCGCGCGACCTGGACCTGAATTTGAGGAAACTGCTGCAAAGTTCGCAATAGTACACGTTCCAAGAGAAGGCCGCATCATGAATTCAACTTCCCAACTCGGTATTCATCCCGGCGCGGAGAGCCTCAACGCCTTTGTTGAGCAGGCACTTCCGGAGCCGGAGCGTGAGCAGGTGTTGGCCCATCTTGCAGAATGTGGCCGATGCCGGCAGGTGGTGTATCTTGCGCAGGTGGCGGTTGGGAAAGTGGAGACGACGGGCGCTTTGTCGAGTGAGGCAACCGCAGTAGAGCCAGTTGGGACTCGAATCCGTTCGTGGTTCAAGGGCTGGCGGATTGCTTGGGTTCCGGCGGTCGCGTTGGCGGCGATTTTTGGTGTTGCGGTTGTGGTTCAATTCCGGCACGGTGAGCCCGATTTGAAATCGGGACCGGGGAGTGAACAAGAAATAGCCAAGGTTGAACCGGAGCCGAAGATTCAAGCACAAGGGGGAAAGGGCGGGGGGGATTCGACAGGAGCTCCGCCGGCTTCCTCTGCCTCCGACAAGCCGCTGGAAAAGAAGACACTGTCTGCAAAGGCTCCTATCGAGTCGAAGGCGATTACTGCACCTGCTCCTTCTGCGACGGCGCCTCAGGCAGAGATTGGTGCGTCCGAAGTTGCGAACGACAGGTTAGATGGGGCTGTGTCGCGGCCACGAGCCGAATTCCACGGGCCGGCATTGCAATCACCGAGCGCGCATGGTGGACCTGCGCCGCAGATGCAACAGAGCTGGAACGGTTCGCAGCAAGCCGGCCCACCTCCGCAGGTGCCGACCGCTTCGACCTCAGGCTCGTTCCTTTCGACGGTTACTACCAACTCAGTGCAAGTGAGTTCAGATTCCGCGCTGGATCAGGCGAAGAGTAGCTCGGCACTGCCGCGGATTGAATTGGAGAAGTCGCCTGGCAAAAAAGAGGCGCCGCGGGCGAGTTTTGCTGCGGCAACGCCTGTGGCCGGGTTTGCTCGCAAGGTGACGTCAATGAATCTCCCCAGTGGGCTGGGCGTTAAGTCTATTGCAACAGGATTGCATCGGACGCTCGCGATTGACGCGGCGGGCGCTGTGTTTCTGCGTGAGGACGCGGAAACTAATTGGGTGACTCTGGCGCCGTCATGGACAGGCCGCGCAATTCTGGTTCGCTTCCGGGAGACAGTGCCGAACGCGAGTGGTTCCATGCAAGCGGGAAAGAATGTCGGCGGCCCAGTGAGTAAATCCAATGGGACGGATGGATTCAGCGCCGGGGTGGTTTCTGGAATCGTGGCGCCTGCGGGTGTCTTTGAGATCGAGACGGATAGCGGCAAGACGTGGATTAGCGCGGATGGGAATGAGTGGAAGGCGAAGTGAACAACTGGGTTGGTGGCAGCCCTGGAGATTGCCGGGAGAATTAATCCGGCATCGGTCTGAGGCTACTTATTTGCGGCGATGAAAGCGATCGACGATCTTTTCGGTAATGACTCGCTGCAGCACCGGCGATGAGAGAACAGTGGCTGTGGAGGTGGTGCCGTAGTGGCCGAGGTCATCGAGAAAAATCTCGAGATGCTCGACCGAGACTACGCGGGCCTTGACGATAAAGGAGTCTGAGCCAGTGACCCGATGACACTCGAGCACTTCCTCCCAGATTTTTGCCTGCTGCTGAAAGGCACGCACTAGCGACTCCGGGCCGGACATGGAGAGACGCACGAAGATCATGATGGGCATTCCGAGGCGTTCCAGATCAATGTCCGCGTGAAACCCGCGGATGACTCCGAGCTTCTCCAGCCGATGCACGCGCTCAGCTACGGCCGGGGTAGTCAGTCCCACGCGTCGCCCCAGCTCCGCCCACGAGATGCGCGCATTCTGCTGCAGTTCCTCAATAATCTTCCATGCGATGCGATCAAGTTCGGCGGGTTCGTACGGCTGACTGTAACGGCTGGTGCCCATGAGCTAATCCTTTCGATTGCAAGGACAATCACATACTTTTCTTAACAAGATAAACCCGGAATGCCAAAACAGCTATTGAATTGGATTGTCAGTGAGGGCGAGCGAGTGCGATACTGCCGGGCATCGACGCCAGAAGGCGCTGCGGAGCTTCCCCGATGCTTCAATATCAAAGTGGTTTCGGCAATGAGTTTGCCACCGAGGCCCACCCCGGCGCATTGCCACAGGGCCAGAATGCCCCGCAACATGCTCCACTCGGCCTCTACACCGAACAAATCAGCGGCACGGCGTTCACAGCACCGCGCGCCGTGAACCGTCGGACATGGAGCTACCGCATCCGGCCATCGGTGATGCACGAACCGTTTCGCGACTTTCCACACTCCACGCATATGCGCAGCGGACCTTTCAACGAGGTGCCTTCGCCCCCAAACCAGATGCGCTGGAATCCGCTCCCCATTCCGGAAGCGGATACGGACCTGGTGGAAGGAATGATTACGCTCGGTGGAAACGGCGATCCTGCGATGCAGGATGGGGTGGGCATCCATCTCTACGTGGCCAACGCGTCGATGCACAGGCGCTTCTTCTACAACGCTGATGGCGAGATGCTGATTCTGCCGCAGCAGGGCCGGCTAATGCTGCGCACTGAGCTAGGCATTTTGGAGGTAGGGCCGGGAGAACTGGCGGTGATTCCGCGCGGCATCAAGTTCCGCGCTGAGCTGCCTGATGGCGCAGGGCGTGGCTATATCTGCGAGAACTATGGGCAGTCTTTCCGCTTACCCGAACTGGGACCGATCGGGGCCAATGGACTGGCCAATTCGCGTGATTTTCAGACGCCAGTGGCGGCCTATGAGGATCGTGAAGGCGGGTTCGAGGTGATCGCGAAGTTTCTGGGTCGGTTGTGGCGGGCGGAGATCGATCACTCGCCGCTCGATGTGGTTGCGTGGCACGGCAACTACGCGCCCTACAAATACAATATGGCGCTCTTCAATTGCATTAACACGGTGAGCTTCGACCACCCCGATCCATCGATCTTTACCGTGCTGACTGCACCATCGGGTTTGCCGGGCACGTCCAACGTGGACTTTGTGATCTTTCCTCCGCGATGGATGGTGGCTCAACACACATTCAGGCCATCGTGGTTTCATCGCAACATGATGAACGAATTCATGGGGCTGATTCTTGGCCAATACGATGCCAAGGCGGAGGGATTTCTGCCGGGCGGCGCGAGCCTGCACAATTGCATGTCGGGACATGGGCCGGATGCAGAGACGTTTGAGCGGGCCAGCCAGGCAGAGTTGAAACCGCGCTACATAGATGGCACGTTGGCATTCATGTTTGAGACGCGGCTGCCAGTGCGGCCCACACGCTTTGCGCTGGAAGAGAAGATTCTGCAGCATGAATACTACGAGTGTTGGCAGAGTCTGAAGAAGAGTTTTACGGGCGCGGCGTAAACGAAACGGGAGACCAATTTGACGGGCCCGAGCAGGAATTGATGGATCGATTTTCGAATGCTGAATGGGGCCGGACGAGTTGGGTCGACTCGGCCAACGATGCGGAATGCGGGTTTCCGCTGCAGAGTCTTCCGTACTGCATCTTTGCCGGGGAGAATGGGCGAGCGCGGGTTGGCGTAGGCATTGGCGCATTTGTGCTGGATCTGCAACACCTGAGCCGGAGTGGAATTCTTGAAGGACTGTCGGCTGAGGTGCAAGCAGCTTGCCTGGCGCGCGTGCTCAATCCGCTGATGGCCTGCGAAACGACGACGCGCAGGGCATTGCGCCGACGCCTGATGGATTTGCTGGATTCGGATACGGACCAGGCTACGCGGGATGCAGTTGACGCTGCGCTTACGCCAATGGCGGACGCGACTCTGCTGAAGCCTGTAGAACCAGCCAACTTCACTGACTTCTATGCGTCGATCCACCACGCCACAAACGTGGGTAAACTCTTCCGACCAGAACAGCCGCTGCTGCCCAACTACAAATATCTGCCCATCGGATATCACGGGCGCGCGTCGTCGATTGTGGTAAGCGGCACGCCGATTCGAAGACCACAAGGACAGACCAAGCCGGTGGCGGATGGAATTCCTGGCTTTGGTCCCACGCGGTTTCTGGACTATGAGGTTGAGGTTGGCATGTACGTGGGCACAGGCAACCCCTTAGGTGAACCGCTTCTTATCGGCTCGGCAGGAGAGAGGATCTTTGGACTGTCGCTGGTGAATGACTGGTCAGCGCGCGACATCCAATCGTGGGAGTATCAGCCGCTAGGACCGTTCCTGGCGAAGAGCTTTGCTACCAGTGTTTCGCCATGGGTGATTCCGATGGACGCGCTCGTGCCATTTCGCGTGTCGGCAGCAGCGCGCTCTGCGGGGGACCCCGCGCCGCTTCCGTATCTCAATGACGAAGAGGATCAAGAGGCAGGCGCAATTGATCTGACAGTGGAGGCATTCCTTCGGACGGCAAAGATGCGCGACGTGGGCTGCGCACCCTACCGGCTGAGCCATGGCAATATGCGCAATCTCTATTGGACGCCTGCGCAGATGATCGCCCACCATACATGCAATGGCTGCAACTTTTTGCCGGGCGACCTGATCGCGACTGGCACCGTGTCCGGTGCGGAGAAAGACGCTGCGGGCTGTCTGCTGGAACTCACACAGGGGGGCGCGGAGCCTATTCTGCTACCGAACGGCGAAAGTCGTGTCGCGCTCGAAGATGGCGACGAAGTGATCCTTCACGGCTCCTGTCGGCGCGAGGGGTTTCCGCTGATCTCACTCGGGGAATGCCGCGGGGTCGTCATGCAGGCGAAGTAGACCAGCTTTCGATTGTTAGGTTCGATTGCATATTTACCGAAGAAAAGACAAACTGAGCGACCATTTTATCTTTCAAGTGCTATTCAAAGGTGTCTATTCAGCGGCCTATGCTCTTGTTCAGATGTGACACGGATCACCCCCTCCATGGATCCCTGTCCTCTGCTAGTCGGAGGTCTCCGATGGCAACAGCCACATCCAGTGCCACGATGGCCGGGCAGGATTTTCTGCCCCTTCGAGGTACAGATCACGTTGAGTTCTATGTAGGCAACGCGCGACAGGCGGCCTACTACTATCGCACCGCGTTTGGCATGAGCCTGGTGGCATATGCCGGCCCCGAAACTGGTCAGCGTGATCGGGCTTCGTACGTGGTGCAGCAGGGCAAGATCCGATTTGTGCTGACGACATCGTTACGTTCCGGTTCCGCGATTACAGAGCACGTGGCCCGGCACGGAGACGGCGTACGGGCGATTGCCCTAGAGGTGGATGACGCGCGTCAATCATGGCTGGAGACGACGGCTCGCGGCGCGCGATCTGTGACTGCACCGATGGAAACGGCCGACGAGTTTGGTCGAGTGACGACTGCCTCGATTGCTGCCTACGGCGACACCATTCATACGTTTGTTGAGCGCGGCCACTACAACGGCGCTTTCATGCCGGGCTTCCGCGCTGTAACAGCGGACCCCGTGGCGCGCCCCACGGGCTTGAAGCACGTTGATCACATGGTGGGCAACGTGGGTTGGCACGCCATGGATGAGTGGGTGAGTTTTTATTCCCATGTAATGGGTTTTCAGCTCTACCAGCACTTCGACGACAAAGACATATCAACGGAATACTCAGCACTGATGTCGAAGGTGATGTCCAACGGTAATGGCTACGTGAAATTCCCCATCAACGAGCCGGCCGAAGGACGCAGAAAGTCGCAGATCGAAGAGTACCTTGAGTTCTATCAGGGCCCAGGAGTGCAGCATATCGCGATGGCAACGGACGACATTCTTGACACCGTTTCGCGCATGCAAGCGCAAGGCGTGGAGTTCCTGAGCGTTCCGCACACCTACTACGCGGAACTGGCGGGGCGGGTTGGGCGGATCGACGAACCGATTGAAGATCTGGAGCGGTTGGGCATTCTTGTCGATCGCGATGATGAGGGCTACATGTTGCAAATCTTCACTAAGCCCGTGGAAGATCGACCCACGTTGTTCTACGAAATCATTGAACGCAAGGGCAGCCGAAGTTTTGGCAAGGGCAACTTCAGGGCACTGTTTGAGGCCATTGAGCGAGAGCAGGCACTGAGAGGAAACCTTTGATGGGTACCACAGCCGCGCTACTCAAGGCCGCGCCATTTCTGATCGAGCAGGATTTTGCGGCATACACGACGGAGCAGCACGGGGTGTGGGCCGAACTTGTACGGCACCGCATGCCTCAAATTGAGCAACACGCAGCGCGCGAATATCTGGATGGATTCGAATCGCTGTGCCTGCCATTCGATCGGCTGCCGAATCTGGCCGCTATCTCAGCAAAGCTGCAACGGCGCACCGGATGGAGCACGACACCGGTGAGCGGGTTTATGCCGGGCCCGGCTTTCTTTGAGATGCTGGCGGCGCGCTGCTTTCCTACGACAACCTGGCTGCGCAGTCGCGATTCTCTTGAATACACCCCGGAGCCGGACATTTTTCACGATGTCTTTGGGCATGTGCCCATGCATGCGCATCCGGTGTTTGCGGATTTTTTGGCGCACTATGGGCAGCTCTGCGCGCGGATCGAAGACGAGGGAATTCTGGAGCGCATTGGTCGCGTCTTCTGGTACACGGTGGAGTTCGGTTTGATTCGGCAGGATGGTCAGGTGAAAATTTACGGCAGCGGGCTGATCAGCTCGAACGGCGAGTCTTCGAACGTTCTGGATCACGGATGCGAGGTGCATCCCTTTACCTTGGATGAAGTGTTGGGCACGCCGGTGAAGGTGGATGAGATGCATCATTTGCTGTTCGCCATTGAGAGTTTCGATGAAGTCTACGAGGCTATGCATACGCTGGAAGCTCGCATCGGCAGAGGATCGCGGCTGGAGGATTGAGCTGCGGCAGTTCGCCGAACATCAGGCCAATGTAACGACCGGTCAGTGCTGTTTCTTCGACTCTGTTGGGAGGGAAAGAAAGAATGTGGTACCTTCCTCGTCGCCGCTGATGACCCAAACGTGACCATGATGGGCCTCGGCAGCCTTGCGCACAGCGGACAGGCCAATGCCCGTTCCTGGAACGGAATCCTTCAATTCGGGAGAACGGTAAAATCGGTCGAAGATGCGCTCCCGATCTTCAAGTGGAATCGTCGATCCGAAATTGTGAACAGAGATGAGCACCTCGGCATGGCCCGCTCGCGCCACGATTTTGACCGGCGTATCCGGTGTAGAGTACTTTCTCGCATTATCAATGAACTGGACCAGGATCATGGCGACTAAAGCGCGGTCCGCACGCACTGACAACGCGGGTTCTTCCACCGCAACAGCGATGCGAGACTTTACTTCTTCCGCGGACCGGCTGGTCATCACTTCAGAGATCAACTCCTGGATGTTAATCTCGTCGGTTTGGAGGCCGACTTTTTGCGTTTCGAGCTTGGCTGTCAGCAGCAATTGCGTGCAGAGATCGTTGAGCCGAACTGCCTCGTCATCGATCAGCGATGCAAGATCGCGTTGCGAATCGGTCAGTCCTCCTAACTCAAGCAGGCCGGAACTGGCGGTCTGAACCGCCGTTAGAGGCGTTTTAAATTCGTGCGCCAGCGCATCCATGACAGCAGCGCGCAGTTGTTCGCTCCTGCTTGCCGTCTCAGCGCGTTCCTCATTTTCAAACGACTGATGTCGATCGATCGCGATGGCCGCGAGAGCCGCGAGAGCATCAAGCACGAGAGGGTCTATTTTGCCGCGCACGACCAGGGCACCTACCGGGCCAGGGCCAGAATGAAGAATACGCTCGGAGATATTTGATTTGTGCTCATCCTGCGGGTTTCGACGCCGATAACAATCTGCGGCTATGTCCTGCTCGTTCGGCCCCCACTCTCCCATCCGATCTTGACGCTCAAGATGCGCATCGAAGAGGGCAACGGCCACGAAATTGAATATCCTCTGGATCAGAACTACGAGCTGTGGGCCGGGAGGCTGGTGCAGATCGAGTAATAGCGAACTCCGACTCAACTCGTATAACTGCTCCATGCCGGTGCGATGAGATGCTGCTTCTCTGGCACTTCGCAGTTCTTTGGCCGATAGCCTGCCAATCGCGAGGGCGGTAATCTGAAAGGCTGCAAGCGCAACCCAGTCGTGGCGATTTGAAACAGCAAAACCGAACAGAGGCTGGGTGAAAAAATAATCGAGACTGGCCGCCGCGAGGAGCGAGATGAGAGAAGCCTGCCAAAACCCAAAGAACAGTGCCGTCGCGACCACAAGCAGCAAATCGAGGAGGCTGATGGTAGTCAGATCGACTTGGAAAATGAACCCGAGATAGGTCAACAGCGCGAGGACCGCACTGGATGTAATGCATTGCGCAAGGACACGCGGTCTTATCAGCGGAAACTTCCTTCTCGGCACAATCGGATTAGTCATTCAACATGGATGTAGTTCGGGGAAATGCAGTGGTTGCTCAATTTGAGCCTAGTCAGTCCTCTGTAAAGAACTCGTAAGGGAAAAATATGGAATGCAATCGGTGAAGAAAGGAATCGGTGCGCTCACGCTATTCTGCGACCTTGCAGGGCGTCGCTCAGCCGACTTGATGATTTACGTTTGCCGTGCTGTTTGGTCGAAGCGCCGGCAATTTCGCCGCCGAGCATCGCACATGTGGAGTGGGACGGCCAAGGTTGGTCAAATTCAATCTGCGTAAGCTATCAATAAAATTATGAGATTATGATAGGCACGACTGGACTCGAACCAGCAACCTCTTCCGTGTCAAGGGATGGACTTTAATATGTTCATGCACTTACAAGCGTAGATAGTGCTTGCGAGTTCCGCTAAGTCCTTGATAATACGCACAGCCATTCGGATCGCGGGTTCAACAACGGGTCGAGCCGAATTGCTTCATTGCGAAGAACGCAAAACACGCGAAATTGCCAAATCAATCGATCCGTAATCGTCTAGTTTGCCAACTATATCCCTGTCCCGGTTGGGTGGATGTAGCTTAGAAGATTGTTGGCCGGACTTCGAGAGTATCTCACCCGTCGAGGGCAGCCGGTCGCTGCCTGCGAATTCAATCGGGCGAGTTCGAGCTTCCAGCCTCGGGACCGAAGCCGCGCCCCTGTGCCATGTCACCCTCCCGTCTCCGCGATTTGGAGTCAAGGGCAGATGCGTCATTTCTGTGCTGTTAAAGCAATATTATTAGAACCAGACCGACTCTGCGCTGACCTTGGTCGAAGTGCTGAGGGTCGAGCATAAAATGTCAAATTTGGCGATTCCCCTATCAGCGGCAATCCTAGGCGCTGTATCACAGCCGATGTATGCCGTCCATCAGGGCCAAATCTGCCTACAAAATCCACTGAAATCCTGCTGTCGCTGTTGAGTGCATCCAGCGCTTCCGTTGGAACATATCGCAAATCATCCTCGTAGGTCCAAGGATCCACTATTTTGGGTCGAAGCATAATATATTTGAAATCCATCCATGGTGCGTTGGTCAATATCGCCTGTGATTCCCGAAAGAAATGAACACCTGTCCACATATATGGTTTGACAATCTCGATCTCGTTATCATTGTCGTTGGCGAGGGCGTCCTTATCGGCAATGAGCATGCCCATCGACCCTGGCTTCACCAGTGGCACATTGAGAGCAACGTTCATATCGCGCGCTGTTCTGGAGAGGTAGATCCAATGCATAGGCAGAATAACTGCCGCAATAGCGAAAGCCGCTATGCCGATCCAGGTCGAAAATCTGCGAGAAGGTTTTACAGAGGCTGCTGCAGTTATCAGGAACACGATCCAAAACACTGAGAACCTGGTAGAAAAGAAATTAGCTCCTGCATTGCGGAATTTATCCGGAGCCGCGGAACTCAAGATAAAGCAAATGGTCGTGAAGATAGTGAGCGAGAGTGGAATTGCTCCATAGCACTTATGCCTTACCAACGCGATGATGAGTGCAATGGCTATACTCAAAATGAGAAACGTCAAGGCAAATCGGAGCATGCCAATGTGAATCGGGATCGTCCTGAAGAACACGAGTTCGATGACTATGCGGTAGAAAAGGCTTAAAGTCTTCCCGGCATCAGTCCCCTTTGGAACGGGCTTGGAGTCATTGGTGAAATGAATTATCCATATGGAAGCTACTACCCCCATGAATGCCAAAGCGGCCAGCGGGCGCCCAAAGGAATGCAATGTCCGCTTGCGTGCGCTGGGATCACTGTTCCACTCTGATATGAAACTTACAGCCAGATACACGCCGGCAAAGGAGAGAAAGGCAGCCGGAGGTAGCGGGTGTGTAAAGACAAGGAGGATGAATCCCCCGCCAAGCGCAGCAATTCTCCGGACAGTGAGTTGCCTCATCCAGCGCAGCCAACAGCCGGAAAGAAGCAAAACCAGCGCGGTTCCAATCGCATAATTGAGGAAACCCATGTAGACGTAGATATTAAGACAGAATAATGCCCCCACCAGTGCCCACGGAGTGGGATACTCGGTGACCGACCTAAGGAGATAGCGAAAGCTCAAGATAAACATCAGAACGTAAGTGCTGATAAGCATCTCCTCGCTCACAAACGGCGAAAAAAACTGCTCCAGTCCCAGCAATGCGTAGTACTCGAGCATGTACGGAGTGAGGTAGGATTTGACCTCAAAATACTGCGCGTATGGCCCAGTGTGGGCAAGAAGATTGCGGAGCACATCGACGTAATAAAGGTGAATCGGCCCATCTTGACTGGGAAAGAGCGGCAGCAAAAGAATCATGATGATCGTGCATATTGCAAACGCCAGCGGAGTAAGACGCCACCCAAGAGTTCCGTATTTCAAGAATCTAGCGCCGCCGAACCAAGATCTAACTATCATGAATTACCAGCTTTCGGATGAGTCGAAGTTATTGATGACTATGCTATCACCGATCGCAAATCTGAAGTCACGACGATGGAGTTAACTACCAAGCCCGTCGTAAGGTGGTCGCCGCACTGGACGACGTTCCAATCTTGGGACGACTGGAGCGATGGCAGCGCTGGCACCACCACAGGGGAAGCAGCAACTTCTTTGGGAAGAAGACGAAAGGTATGGTCTGCGCGGAGAGATTTGAGCTCCTGTGAACTCGCTCCCAGGGCGAGTGCCTCAAGCCAGGCCAGGCTACGCGCAGACAACTTGGTGGCTTCGGCGGTGAGCTGCAACCCGACAGGGACGTGCTTATACACGGGCAACCGAATCACACTGGGTAAGTAGATGCCAGGGTAGATCAACATATTCGTGGCTAACTCCACCGTTGCTTTCCCTTTCGTGACAAGCTTTAGCGCGCGCATGGCCGGAATGATGCGAAGAGCCTCATACGATGCATTCAGTTGTAGTACCGGCCTTCGCATCAAACTCATTGCAATCCCCCTTGCATCTTCCTGTGGAGCTCCATTGACGCCTCGAACGCCAATCTTGTCTCCTAGGCGTTACCAATCCGGTCGATTTCCCGCTTGATGGCCATGTTCTCAAGCATCCCCAAAGGCAACGAAAGGAACAATCCGATCCTGCGATCAAGGACGGTGAAGGCATCGCGGAACGCACGGGCGATTTCGTCAGGAGTTCCCTTGACCGCCGCGGGATCAGCAATACCCCAGTGCGCCGTCATCGGCTGCCCCGGCCAGAACGGACACTGCTCTTTTGCCGCGTTGTCGCAGACAGTAAAAACGAAGTCAGGCTTCGGCGCAACCGGAACGGAGAACTCGTCCCAGGACTTGCTGCGCAGACCAGCCGCCGAGAGGCCAGCGGATTCGATCTGCTGAAGTGCCTCCGGTCGTGGCTGGCCGGTCGGATGACTGCCCGCGCTGTAAGCCGAGAACTTGCCCTTGCCTTTGTGGTTCAGGATTGCTTCTGCCATGATCGAGCGTGCAGAGTTGCCGGTGCAAAGGAACAGAACGTTGTAATGATCGGCCATGATTTCTATTCCTTCCCTTTTGCGACAGCAGGTGTGCAGCAGCCAGGTTGGCAGCAGGTGGTTTTTGGTTTGTTTGCCCGGACGAAGGCGCCGAAGAACTTGTTGTTCACCTGGGGAGCGATTGCGTCGACGTCAACGCCGGCTTCGGTGAGGAACTGTCGGGCATCCTCTACGCTGTAAACGCGCGTTGGCTCGACCGTTACATCCTCGAACCCGGCGCCCTTCAGCTTGGCGATGTACTCGCCCTCTTCGAGCGCCCCGGCGATACAGCCAACCCAGAGCAACATGCTTTTGCGGACTGATTCCGGCACGCTGCCACGCACCACTACATCGGAGACCGCGAACCGTCCGCCTGGCTTCAGCACACGGAAGGCTTCATGGAGAACACGATCTTTGTCGGCTGAGAGATTGATGACGCAATTCGAGATGATGACGTCCACAGAGCTATCGGGCAGCGGAATGTTCTCGATTTCACCTTTCAGGAACTCGACATTCGAGACGCCCGCCTGCTTCTGGTTTTCGCGGGCGAGCGCCAGCATATCGTCGGTCATGTCCAGACCGTATGCTTTGCCGGTTTCGCCAACGCGCTTCGCCGAGAGCAACACATCGATGCCGCCGCCGGAGCCAAGATCAAGAACAGTCTCTCCAGGTTGAAGATCGATCAGCGCGGTCGGGTTCCCGCAACCAAGCGAAGCCAGGACGGCCTTCTCCGGAATGACCCCAGTTTGATCGGCACTGTAGAGGTTTGTGGTGATCGGATCGCAACACCGAAGACCGGGGTCGCAACATGCCTGTAGGCTGCCGGATTCCGCCACGGCGCGGGCGGCGCTGCCGTACTTTTCCTTTACCTGTTCCTGAACGCTTGTCGTCGATTCCATAAGGGCATCTCCTCGCATACGCTAAAGCGAATGTATTCGCAACTGGACGTATATGTCAAGACGTATATAATGCGAGTGTGAGTATTTCCCCAAAGAGCTATGACCTGGCGCTCCTGTTTGCGGCGCTCGCCGATCGGACCCGTCTCAGGCTGTTGAACCTGATGAACGGCAAAGAAGTGTGCGTCTGCTATTTTGTTGAGATTCTCGGACAGAGCCAGCCCAAGATTTCACGACATCTTGCTTATCTGCGGCGTGCCGGAATCGTCACTGCTCGTCGTGAGGGGAAGTGGATGCATTACAAGATCGTAGAGCCGGCAAATGCAGGTGCTGCCAAAATCCTCCGCGAAATGCTGTCCGTGCTCAACGATGATAAGGCGATGCGAGCAGACGCAACTAAATTGAACAAGGCGTGCTGCGCCCCGCAGAGCGTATCCGCACTGCAAGGGGTTCCGCTTCCCATTCCTGTCGAAGCGGCGAGTCCCTATGCCTGTTGAACTGACGAAATCAATCTAGTTGCCGTGTCCAGTTTTTTCCATCAAATTCGAGCACTGAGCGCAATCTAAACGCGCTTCGCAAGGTTTGCAATCACTCTAGGTTTCTCCTCGTGAAGCTCGTGGTGCAGCTCATCGACTTTCACTCTTGCTTTGTCCAGAGCCTTCTTGCCAGCAGACGTGATCTTGTAAACCCGCCGACTGTGCCCGCCAACATTGTTGAGGACAGACTTCAATAATCCACCGCGCTCCAGGCCATGCAGGAGAGGATAGAGAGTACCCGGGCCGATTCGATACCCGTGGTGGGCCAACTCCTCCATCATCGCCTGCCCGAAGATCGGTTCATGAGACGCATGGACGAGAACATGAATCCGTATCAGGCCAAAAAAGAGTTCCCGCTGATGATTGGGCACAGATCAAATATACCTCCGATTTAACCAGAATCGAATACCGATAGTGTAATATCGAACTTCGATAGAGTAGGCCATCTAAATTTCTGCGGAGGCTGGGAGCACCGATGAATGGTTGGAGTCGCTGGCCGAAACCGATGCTGTTAATTCTGCTGATGACGGGCTGCTCACGCCTGTGGGCGCAGGGTCCTCCGTATCAGACCGACGATCCGGTGCCTGTAGACCTGCATCACTACGAGTTCTACATCTTTGGCGGTGTAGATGGCACACCGGCTGAGATCGACTCGACAGGACCAGCCTTCGAATTCAACTGGGGTGCTGTTCCCAGAGTGCAACTACACGCAATCCTGCCTTGGGGAGGCGTCTTCCCGTCGAACAATCCTGTTTACCTGCCCGGAGGAACCGGGCCGAGCGCATTCGGTCTCGCGGACATGGAACTTGGCGTGAAGCTAGCTATCATCAAAGAAACAAAGCATGTTCCGCAAATCGGCACCTTCACTATGTTTGAAATGCCGACTGGTGGCTATGACAAGGGGCTTGGAGTGGGCAAAGCCTGGTACAAGCTTCCGGTCTGGTTGCAGAAGAACTACGGCAAGTGGCTCTTTGATGGAGGCGGCGGCTACCAGGTGGTTCCGCAGACCAACTATCGCGACTTCCCGTACACAGGATGGCTGGTGAAACGGGAACTCAATGAGCGGTTGGAGTTGGGCGCAGAGCTGTTCGCGCACGGGCGCGAAGGCTTTGCCGCCGCTCAAACTGAACGCTCGGCGATGATCGACATTGGCGGCTACTACCACTTCAAGCACAACCCGAATGAACAGTTCCTATTCTGTTACGGCCACTCGGTCGCCGGGCAGACGGAGAACTATGCTTACGCGGGCATGTACTGGACTTGGGGTGGGAAAAACGACAAGAAGGATACGACTCGAAGCAACTGGATGGAGGGGCCGATGCGAGGCAACGGATTTGAGTGACCTGCGGAACGAGGCCAAAGTCCTGGCGGTCCGCAGCGGAGGACACAATAGATGGAAATTTCGTCACGCGCACTCTGGACTGTAATACACGGGTTAGGATTCGGTGCGCTCTACCTCCTGGCTTGTTCTGGTGCGCTCGTGGAGTTATATCGCTTCACTCTCTCTTCCACCCCGGGCGAGCCCACTCCCGGTCAGGAACGTTTCCTGAAGTTTTACCTCCTTGCGATGGTGGTCCTGGCGTGGACCGCCGTATTGACCGGAACGTACGTTATCTATCCGTGGTATCGCGCCGCGGCGCCGAGGGGAAAAACCGATCTCTCCATGTTTCCGCAACGCCTCCTGATGTCGAGTCCCGCAACCAGCGGGTGGCACTCCCTTGGCATGGAGTGGAAGGAGCATGTCGCCTGGTTCACTCCTATTTCGATCACGATGGTCGCCTTCGTCTTGATTCGGTATGGTCGCGACCTCAAGAACCATCGGCACCTTCGCGTCGCAGTGCTCTCGTTTGCCGTGGCATCGTTTATTGCCGCGGGGATTGCGGGCTTCTTCGGTGCGATGCTTAACAAGAACGCGCCGGTCCAGGGAGGAACCACGATTCGACTGAGCCGGGGAGAAGAACGATGACTCGAACAAACAAGGATGCCTCACCGAATGCCTCGGCCCTGACAAACGGCTCTGGCGCCGCTGCCATTCTTGCAGGCGGCATTGGCTCATTCGCTCTGGCGGTGCTGGCCTGCGCCGGAGACAAATTGGCAGCAATCAAGAACAGCCTGATCTTTTACAGACCGACTGGCCCGCTCTCTGGCGCTACCACGAGCGCCATCCTCATCTGGCTCGCCACTTGGGGGATTCTGGAGTGGCGTTGGCGGAACAGAAGCGTTGTCTTAGGGCGTATATCTATCATTGCTCTTGCGCTGCTCGGCTTGAGCCTGGTGCTGACGTTTCCACCCGTCGTTGATCTATTTTGAGAGAACGCTTCTTCTCCGATTTTGCTCGGAGTATTGTGATGCCGACGATTCTTTACGACGCTTGTTTTGGCGGATCCTGCTGGCAGGCATCCGAAAGCGAGATTGCGGGGCACCGTAAAATCACCGCACGCTGACTTATGCGAGGTTCGTGTGTGACTACCCGTTGACCAGTGCCAGAGAGTTAGAAACATCGATCTTCTCTTCCATTTCACGGGGCCAAGTGATCGACAGCGAAGCCCCTCCGTCTGGACGGTTCGACGCCGTTACACTTCCCCCGTGAGCTCGAACTACGGCTTCAACGAATGCGAGACCTAGACCATGCCCCTTGGAGTCTCTTCGTTTCACTCTCTGCTTGAACACTTGGGGGCCGATCTCCGCATCAAATCCCGGGCCGTCATCCTCCACAATCAGAGTCGCAGCATTCTCGCTTGCGCCAAGTGTTATGCAAATCGTGCAGGATGCGGGGACGTGATTGATCTCGTTATCGAGAAGGTTTGCGATCACTCGGTGAAGAAGAGCAGCGTCTGCCAGTACTGTGACAGGACCGGCGCTGCGCAGGCTGACTCGCAGTCCCTTCTCCGACAGGGAAGGTTCGTACAGATCAATCATGATTCGAACCAGTTCGTCGAGATCGACGTCTGTCTTTGAAAGCCTAAGCGCGTCAGCCTTTGCTTCGGCAACGTCGAGCGAAGTATTCAGGAACTCCGACAATCGATCCAGTTCATCGATGACTGAGACGATCTGCTCACTCTGCTCAACCTTTAGATCGCTAGACAGAACGATCTCCAGCTTTCCTCGAATTGCGGTCAATGGGCTACGGATGTCGTGAGCGAGAGACTCAGTGATGGTATGCAATTGGTGTACGGAGGTTTCGATCCGATCTAACATGTGGTTCAGCGTGAGCGCCAGGTGGCCCACTTCGTCGTTCCGTTTGCCGGTCGGGACCCTGCTACTCAAATCAGATTGCCCGATCCTGGAGGCGGCTTCGGTGATCTCGCGAACGTGACCGAGCATACGTCTGGTCACGAAGAACACGATTACGGAACCGAACAGCACAATCAGCAGCCATAAGAATAGAAAACGGAAGCGGAGATTATTCAGTACGCGTATTACATCTTTTTCCGAAAGTCCGAGATAAATGTGACTTCCATCATCGAGCCGCACGGACGCCACTCGAAATGGTTGTTTGAAGCCCTGAACATTCAAGTCGTAGGGAACGTCCGAAATAAACTTGCGCGCACGAATGGCCGCCAAATTTGGCAAGCCGTCACCGGAACCTACCCAAAGTTTCAGAGTCCCATCGTCTCCAGCCTGCAGAAAAAAGACAGAGTCGTTTTCGTTACTGTTGGAGCGGAGTTTGTCTGGCACTTCTCTGCTTGCAAGTTCGGCGACTTCGCTCAGCACCCGACTGTAGAGGCGGTCCTTTGGCGTTCGCCCGGCTACATCACCGAGGACGGCGACCTCTCCAGTGAGCCACGCATCGCTCCTGCGCTGAATATCACTCGCTACGAAGCGATGAAGCATGACAAAAACCAGCAACGTTCCAATGGCAAATGCCAGCGTTGCCCAAAGCGAAATTCGCCATGCGGCGCTATGCATGACGGGGTTAGCGGTCTTTGAGGACATAGCCAATACCTCGTAAGGTCTTGATCAAAGGATCGCGGCCTTCTGTATCCACCTTGCCGCGCAAACGGTAAATATGGACATCAACAACATTCGTGTTAGGTTGAAATCGCATTCCCCACACCTCGGACAGAAGCATCGATCGAGTAACAACACGACCAGCGTGCCGGCAGAGATACGTGAGAAGTACGAATTCTTGCGGGCTTAGATTTAAGACCTCTTCACCGCGAGAAGCTCTTCGGCTGATGAAGTCTAACTCCAGATCGAGTACGCGGAGGCGGGTCGCCTCCTCACTCGTAGCAGGATTACGCCGCAAGAGGTTACGCAATCTTGCGAGTAATTCTGCGAGCGCGAAGGGCTTTGTTAGATAATCGTCGCCACCTTGCTCAAGGCCTTTGACCCTGTCGTCGACTGATCTTCTGGCTGAGAGTATCAATACGGGGCTGCTTACGCCAGAACGACGAAGCTGAAGAATCAGGTCGATGCCATCTTGATCCGGAAGTCCAAGGTCGACGATCAGAACGTCATAATTGTTTTCAGTTGCGAGTTGGATTGCTGTTCGTCCATCCTTGGCGGCATCCACTTCGTAACCTGCGTTGGCAAGAGGCTGCTGCAGGAAACTCTGAATCTCGGGCTCGTCCTCGACCAGCAGAAGTCGCATGATTCATGTTAAGGCATCTTGATTCACCATCCGCACAACCCCCGGAGGCAGCAAAATGACGATTCGGTCATTTGGCGCCACCTAGCGATGGACGAATCGAGAGGGGTTAGAGAAGGACCAGGATAACCGGAATCACAACCCCTGCCGCAATGGTGAGCAGACCGACCGATTTGCGGCGAGCATACTCCCAACCCATTATGAGGCCCGTACACGTTGATAGCCCGAGGGCAAGCGCCGTGGCGGTAAAGAATACTTTCATAGGAAGTGAATTGTGTGGTGGAGGGACTTGGGCTGGCTTTGGAGCGTCCGTCTTCGGACTGTCGGACTTTGGCCCCTCAGACATGGCCAGGCTTGGTGGAGCGGTCTTTCGTGGAGGAAGGTAAAGCGTCCCCTTCTTATGCAATTGTGAAAGATGTACGAGGATGTTGGGAGGAACGTACGAACTGCCGCGAGCCGTCTCATGCAGCCCGAACATCTGCAGACCGCCCGTGATCGCAAAAAAGAGAATCGTCGGCGCGAAGAATAGCCCAAGATAATGATGAATGATGCGGATGGATTTGAGCGAGACTGCAAATGTCATTTCGGAGTATCGACCTCTCAAACGTCAGGACCTGGCAGAGCGCGAATGCCGATTCCGATGCAATCTTGCTTTGCTCTTCCGTAATTTAGCATGGGTACGGATGAAATCCGAGTGCACGTCTGTGATTGCGTCCTCCATGAACGAATCGTCATCCTATTCCCCTGCCGGAAAGTGCTATCAAAAGAACAGCGGTCTCGTCTCAAAGAGTAGCTGTTGAATTGAGAATGCGGAGCCTGTTCTCTCAAATAGTCGACCGTCGCCGCATAGTCGTCTTTTCTTGGTCCGGCTTCCCAAGTCATATACGCGACATTGACTCCCGATAATCCGGGCGAGGACTTACTACGCATGACTACGGCTTATTTGAACCGCGTTGCAACTGCTGTACCTGAGCATGATGTGCATGACGCGTTCGTCGTATTTGCAGAGAAGATGCTTGTTGATCCGCGGCTGCGCGCCATCTTCCGCCGCATGGCGAGCCGCGCAAACATCGCGCATCGTTATTCATTCCTCGACGCCGAGGAAGGTTCCGGCCAATTCTCGTCGCATGATGCGCATGACTTCTATCGACGAGGCAGCTTTCCCAACACTGCGCGGCGCATGGAACTCTTTGAGCAAAGCGCTCCGGTACTGATGAAGAAGGCCGTGGACCGGCTGGCGCTCAATGAGAAGGAATGCGCCGGTATTACGCATGTGCTGGTGACCTGCTGCACCGGACTCTATGCGCCAGGGCTGGACTTTGAGATTGTCGACCACCTCGGGCTTTCGTCCGGAGTGGAGCGCACTATGGTTGGATTTATGGGATGCTATGCCGCGATCAATGCGCTGAAGCTGGCACGGCACATTGTGCGCTCAGATCCGAAGGCGGGTGTTCTGATGGTCAATCTGGAGCTGTGCACGCTTCACCTGCAGGAGACCCAGGAACTGGAGCAGGTTCTGTCCTTCCTGGTCTTTGCCGATGGCGCAGCAGCTAGCCTGATCACCGCTTCCGAGCAGGGCTTTGCACTAGACAGCTTCAAGGCGGTGATGGTGCCCGGGACAAGAGGGCTGATTACCTGGAAGATCCGCGAACTCGGGTTCGACATGCTGCTCTCCGGACAAGTGCCGGGAGAACTGGGCCGCGCTCTCCATGAGGGCGAGCTGATGGCTGATCGTGATGGCATCGACTTGTGGGCAGTGCATCCCGGCGGTCGGTCGATTCTAGATGCGGTAGAGAAGGGACTGGAGCTGCCGGCCAATGCCTTGGAGGCATCGCGCGATGTTCTGTCGCGCTTCGGCAACATGTCGTCGGCGACAGTGATGTTTGTGTTTGAGCGGATGATGCAGCAGGCGCGCTCGGGGCAGCGCGGGTGTGCGATGTCGTTTGGGCCGGGATTGACAGCGGAGACGATGCGCTTCCATGTGGTCTAGTGCACAATTCGACTTCAGTGATCGGGTCTCTCCTAGTGAGTTGCCGGAGCTGATGGATGGTGACTGCAGTTATGAAGACTTTCGTGACTGCTTGCGGAGCCTGGAAAAAATAAATCGCTGGCTGCTAGGCTATCGTCCGACGCTGGCTTGGCTGAAGCGGTTGCCGCTTGGATTGTGTGATCCGATCCACATCGTCGATGTGGGCAGTGGTGGCGGCGATTTACTGAGGCAGATTGCACTCTGGGCACGTAGACGGGAAATTCCTGTGCAGTTGACGGGGATCGACTTGAATCCCTATGCGGCGCGGGCGGCAGCAGAATCAACTCCGACCGGTTTAGGAATCACGTGGGTGACCGGCGACGCTATGGCGTATTGGCCGGACAAGCCCATTGATATTATCGTCAGCTCGCTGATGGCGCATCATCTGGAAGACAAAGAGATCGTAACGCTTCTGATGTGGATGGAAACGACGGCGCGGCTAGGGTGGTTTATCAATGATCTGGAGCGGGCCGAGTGGAGTTGTCGGATGTTTGGGTGGGTGCGTTGGCACCCGATTGTGCGGCATGATGGGCCGGTTTCGTTCCGGAGAGCCTTCCGTAAGGAGGATTGGGCACGCTTTCTGGCTGAAGCTGAGGTCCCGCGAGAAGTCGTAACCGTGGAACGTTGGCGACCGGGACGGCTGTGTGTGGGGCGGCGAAAGTGAGGTCTTTGATTGCGTCTAGATAGACTAAAAGATAAGCCGGCTGTCGCCCTTGTCGCATTCGTGGTGAACCTCGTCACGTCTAACACTGTGAGAGACAAACAATGTCAACTCCAACACTTCAAGCTGCTCGCGCCTCCGGTTCCAGATTCAAGACGATTCTCTGGGTCTGCATTGGTCTCACTACCCTCTTTGTCTTCATCACGTCAGAGGTCCTCCTCGTTACTGATTACCCGATGTATCACGCTTACCGTCTGCAGGTGATCGCCGATCGCCAGCTGCTTATACCGCACACACTGGCCGGAATCTTCGCTCTCTTGATCGGGCCAATCAATTTCTCTTCGCGGATTCGACAGCGCCATTTCACGCTCCATCGCGTACTTGGCCGCATATACGTGGTTTCCGTTTTGGTCGGTTCGTTCACGGGGATCGCTCTCGCGTGGGGCCGTCCCGGCCTCCCCGGAACCTCTATGCAAGCCGCTGCGTGGATGGTCTGCACCACCGCCGCTTTCATCACCGCACGCAATCGCCATATTGCCGCGCATCGCCAGTGGATGGTCCGCTCCTATGCGGTCACGTTTACCTTCGTCTCCAGCCGTGTACTCAATCTTGTGCCCGCCTACTGGAGCCATCTCGGCGACGTCCTTTCCGCAGTCGGTGTCATCGCTTTCACCCTCGCATCCCTGCTAATCGTCGAACTTGGACTCAACTGGCACGAACTCACCACACATCGCGACTGAATGCCGGCGAGAAAGTCAGAAGATTTTTGGCGCATCGCAAAAGAAGAGTTGACGCACGTCTTGCGTTCGAGCGGTCGGTTCACAAAATGCCTTATTTCGCGAAGCTGGTTCCCTCCAGTTCCGAGCTAAGTACTGGACCGGAACCACCCAACTGACCGACGACTCTCATCACCGCTGGCGTTTCACCCTGCAGAACCCAGACCATGACATCTTTCGGCTGTAGATCGAGCAGAGTCGCAATCATGCCCAGGATGCCACCTAACTCCGGATGGATGCGA
>Ga0187847_10000805_pt1 | contig 31563 bp, 26 predicted proteins | sample June2016WEW_4_10_FD_132458 | JGI IMG/M metagenome (GOLD analysis project Ga0187847, IMG submission 132458) | Peatland microbial communities from SPRUCE experiment site at the Marcell Experimental Forest, Minnesota, USA - June2016WEW_4_10 | ecosystem: Environmental > Terrestrial > Soil >...
AGGCCCGCGTCGATGGGGTCAAGCTCGAGGATGCGGGTGTCCAGGCCCTTCTTGTCTTCACAGACCGCAGCGGCGGCCTGAACGAGTATGCGAGTTTGCTGGTGGTGTTGCGAGCTGGATGCCATTCTTTGCGATCAGTCTCCGAGCTTCATCGTATCTCTTTGAATGGGGAGGGGCAAGTCAACTATAGAGGCGATGGACACGAATGTACTCGGAAACGGCAGCGGGGAGCTCGGCGGACAGCGGCGCGCGATCGCGGATGCGGTCTCGGATATCGGAGGCGCTGATGTCGATGTCGAGGCCGGGAAGCAGGTAGAAGGGGGATTGTTGGCCGGAGGGGTTGCGGAGGGTGTAGCGGCGGAGGTCGAATTGCGACGCGGACTTATCCGACTCGCGCAGAGGCTCAAGAATCAAACCTTCAGGGAACAAAACCTTCAGATCGTTCAGTTGGCTCAGAGACTCGGATGAGCGAGAGGCAACGATCAAGGGCGCGACAAAGGGAATCTCGGCGGCGCGATGCCAGCGCCTGAGGAGGGCAAAGGCGTCGGCGCCCATGAGGCAAAAAAGAACGCCATCGGAAGGGAGTTGCTCGCGAAGGGCGAGAAGAGTGTCGAAAGTGTAGTTGGGGGCGCCGGAGGACTTAGGCTCATCGGCAAGCGAGACGGCAAAACTGGGATCGTTTGCAATGGCGAGACGAGTCATGGCGAGGCGGTGGGCGAAGGCGGCGGTGGAACCCTGCGGCTTGAGCGGCTGTTCCCCGACTGGCGCAAAGAGGACGGTGTCGAGGCCGAGCGCAGCCTGGGCGGCACGAGCAACCTCGAGATGGCCGAGGTGAGGCGGATCAAAACTGCCTCCAAAGAAAGCCACGCGCAGACGGCGGTGGGGCTGGCGGCCTTCGGCGTTGGATAGCAAGCTCATGTATTTATGGTAGCTTGCGTGGGAGGCTGAGGCATCAGCAGCGGAGTATGTGGTTTCCCACCCATTTGGCAAAGAACGCGAAATGGATGGGGCACAGAGCAATTTATAAGACTCCATATTTGCCGCAGTAAACGCGGCAGATCTGGGGCATCTGCCCGGCTCGGGTACTCGCGTGCATGACCCCTGATAAAATTGAAGGAACCAATGTTTAAGAAGAAATATGCAGAATGGATGTACGAGTGGGAGACGCGGCTGACGACGCGCGACGAGAATCGCGTGGTGCGGCCGCTGGAGTGGGGCTTCGAGTGGGTTGAACCGTTCCTTCGCGAGCACGGTTTTGAAGAGGCGCTGCCGAGCGTGGAGATGGCGGGCGATCCTGCACGAGCCGAGGCCGCAATGGTGCGCGTGAATCAATTTCTTATTCGGCACAGCGACGAATACTTCAGTTACAAACGGCCCACTGACTTCCGGCTGGAAGAACGGCATCCGGAGTTGTTTCCGACCAACGTGCGCCCGGAGACGCTGGCGCAGGATGCGGCAATCAAGCAGCAGGCAGCCGAGGGAAAGATCCCGACGGCACAATTTTTGCGCTTCACTTCGCCAGAGCGGACGCCGTTTCCTGAAAACGATCTGGTGAATGCGCGCTGGTATCCCGCACCGGCACACAAGGATCCGAAGCGTCCCAAGCAGGCAATCGTGGTGATGCCGCAGTGGAATGCCGACGCCTTCAGCCACAACTCACTTTGCACGATCTTCAACAAGATGGGGATTTCGGCGCTGAGGCTCTCGAAGCCTTATCACGATATTCGGCGACCCGCGGAACTGGAGCGGTCGGACTACGCCGTGAGCGCCAATATAGGCAGGTCGATCTCGGCGTGCCGGCAGGCGGTGGTGGACATACGGTGCTGCCTGGATTGGCTGGAGGAGCAGGGGTATGAACATTTCGGCGTTCTGGGGACCAGCCTGGGCTCGTGCTACGCCTTTCTGGCCAGTGCGCACGATGCGCGGTTGAGGGTGAATGCATTCAATCATGCTTCCACGGCTTTTGGCGATGTGACCTGGGCGGGGCAGAGCACTCGCCACGTAAAGCAAGCGCTGGAGGAGGCCGGCCTTAATCAGGATCGGGTGCGGGCTTTGTGGTCAGCGGTCAGCCCGTGCTTCTATTACGACAAAATCGTGCGGCCAGAAGTGGACGGAGGAGGCAAGAGGGTTTTGATGATTTACGGCAACTACGACTTGACCTTCCCGAAAGAATACTCGCTGGAGGTGGTAAAGGCATTTACGCGCATCGGCCTCAAGTTTGAGAAGCGCGTGTTGCCCTGCGGCCACTATACGACGGGCGAGACGCCCTATAAGTACATTGACGGGTGGTACATGGGATCGTTTGTTTACCGGGCGTTCAAGGCGCTACGCGAGGAAAAGGCCGCGGGCGGGAGCGCGGTTGCCGTTGATTCGACGACGGCGCATTTGGAAGAAGAAGCAGTTACGCGCTAGCGTACTCCGTTCAGGCGCGATTCACTGAAACAGCCACCAGCGCTCGTGAATCAGGTGGGTTGCAGAAGCCGTGTTTCTTCGCACCAGAAGAAACTTGCAACCCGAATTTCGCCCGGCACATCCTATACGCCTATGGCTTCCCACAATTTCACCACAAGATCCTTTGTTCGCATGGCATTGGCCATCAGCCTTTTGACTGGAGTGCTTGCCGATCTCGCGTCAGGCCAGCCATCGCAGGAGTCAAACGTGGCCGCGTCACCTGGAGCGAGCCAGCCTGTTCTTGTGGAGCTGTTTACATCGGAGGGGTGCTCCGACTGTCCCCCAGCCGACGAGCTTCTGGGATGGCTTGACGCTACGCAGCCCGTTCCCGGCGCACAGGCTATCGTGCTGAGCGAGCACGTTACCTATTGGAACCACCTTGGCTGGCGCGACCCGTTTTCTTTGGACGCTATAGACGAAAGGCAACAGCAATACGTGGCGCGTTTCAGGCTTGATTCGAGCTATACACCGCAAATGGTGGTGGATGGCGCCGTGCAGTTTGTGGGCAACAACCCTACCAAGCTCGGCGCCGCCGTTGCCAGCGCCGCCGCGACACCGAAGGCAAAGATTGAGATCGAAGATGCGCACCTGATTGGCGGCGCTCTCAGCTTTTCAGTGCGCGGAGATAACAACTCCGGAGCAACACTTTTCGCAGCTGTGGCGCAGAATGCTACCCGGTCTGAGGTTGACCGCGGGGAAAACGCCGGCCGGACATTGCACCACGTCGCCGTTGTGCGCACGATGAAGGATTTTGGCTCCAAGGCTACCGACGGGAGACTGCTTCGCCTGTCGGGTTTCACTCCTTCCGGCGCGGGCAAGACAGAAGGCCCCCTCAGGCTGGTTGTCTTTCTCGCTGACCGGAAGACTGGACATGTGCTGGCCATCGCGGAGCAGACGTTTAGCCTATAGGTTCTGCAGCCGAGAGCGTCAGCGCGGGTGGACGGCCAGCCATTTCGCTACGCGCTCCTCGACCTCGGCCAACTCATCGACGGTAAGGTGTGTGCCTATCAGTTGGCGGTTGGCGGCGAACTTTTGCTGATTTGGTCCCTTCATCGCAGCTGCCAGGTCAAGCCAATAGTAAGCGTCCACATCGCTTTGCGGAACGCCCTGACCGATGGAGTAAAGCACACCGAGAGTCGCTTGCGCAGTAACGTCTCCCTGCTCGGCTGCCTTGCGATACCACTGCGCTGCCTGCAACATATCGCGGGGGAAGTTTTTGCCGCCGTCGCGAAAAAGCGCTGCCAGATGAACCTCGCCGTCGATGTCGCCCTTGTCCGCTGCTTTTCGATACCACTCCGCAGCCTGCTTCAAATCGCGCGTGACGGCTTGGCCTGACGCATAGCATTCGCCGACCTGCACTTGCGAGGCGGCGTCGCCCGAGTTGGCTTTGGCGAGGAGTGCCGGGTCTATGGCGCTGGTCTGCGCGGCCATCGCGGGAAAAAAGATGGTCGCAAGCAAAGTGAGTTTCCAACTCATTCTCATAGTCAATCCTGTTGAACAGCCAGGCAGAAACATGGCCGCTATTAATGAAAAAAACAGCAGGTTAGCGCCGCTCAAGCGGAGGTAGCAAACGGGCGAGTTTGCGGATTGGATGCACCTCCTAAACCGCCGACTTCCATTTCTTCCATTAGACGCGATTCAGCGGAACGCCGGGAATAGAAATTGCGAAATGGCGGGGATTCAACGCAAAGCTATAAGCCGAAAACGCGACTAGCCTGTCGGGACCGACGGTGAAGGCGTTAAAATTCGAATATGACCGATCGCATTTCTCTATCCCTCGCGCAAGCCGACCCTGAAGTTGCAGCAGCAGTTGACCATGAAACCCTCCGCCAGCACGAAGGGCTGGAGATGATAGCCAGCGAAAACTTTGTCTCCGAGGCCGTTCTGGAAGCGGCCGGCTCCGTCTTCACCAACAAGTACGCCGAAGGCTACCCCGGACGGCGTTACTACGGGGGCTGCGAGTATGCCGATGTGGTGGAGAATCTGGCGCGCGACCGCGCCAAGCAGATTTTCGGCGCCGAACACGCCAATGTGCAGCCGCACTCCGGCTCGCAGGCCAATGCTTCAGCTTACATGGCGGTTTTGCAGCCGGGCGATACCATTCTCGGGCTCGACCTTGCGCACGGTGGCCACCTGACTCATGGGCACAAGTTGAGTTTCAGCGGCAAACTTTACAAGCCCACGTTTTATACGGTGCGACGCGACACAGAGATGATCGACTATGACGAACTGGAGTCGATTGCCGAGCGGGAAAAGCCGAAGGTCATCATGGGCGGCGGCAGCGCATACCCAAGAATGTGGGATTTTGCGCGCATGCGTCAGATCGCCGACAAGGTGGGCGCAACGTATATCTTCGACATGGCGCACGTTGCCGGCCTTGTGGCGGGCGGCGTGCATCCATCGCCGGTGCCGCACGCGCACATTACCACCACTACCACGCACAAGACGCTTCGAGGACCGCGCGCGGGCCTGATTCTCTGCGGACAAGCGCTGGCGGCCGCCGTGGACAGAGCGGTTTTCCCTGGCCAGCAGGGCGGTCCGCTGGTGCATATTGTGGCGGCCAAGGCGGTAGCGTTCGGCGAGGCGCTGCGGCCGGAGTTCAAGACTTATACCGCGCAGATTGTAGCCAACGCACAGGCGCTGGCGGCGGCGCTGAAAGAAGCCGGATACCGCATCGTCTCAGGCGGGACGGATAATCATTTGATGCTGGTGGATGTCTTCGAGAAAGGCATTCTCGGCTCGGAGGCCGAATTGGCGCTAGGCAAAGCGGGCATCACGGTGAACAAGAATGCGATTCCCTATGATGTGAATCCGCCGCTCAAACCGTCGGGCATTCGTGTCGGCACACCGGCGCTGACCACACGCGGCATGAAGGAAGCGGAGATGCGGCAGATCGCCACATGGATCACCAAGGCCCTGGAACAGCGCAACGACGATGCGGCTCTGGAGCGGATTCGGAAGGAAGTGGCCGAGCTGGCCAACCGCTTCCCGCTTTATGCGTGGCGGCGGTTGAAGTAGATCGGGGGAGTTATCGGTCCGGTTCTTGAGGGATGTTTCGTGGTTTCCCACCCATTTCGCAAAGAACGCGAAATGGGTGGGGTACGGGACATCTGTAAGTGGTCGAGCTTTTTGAAAAGCTATAAAGGTCTATAGATAGGTAGAAATATCCCACCTTAGACACAAAAGCAAAAACGTGCTGAACGTGGGCACCGGACGGAGAGGATTTAACTGCGAACTGTGCAACTTGTCTGAATGTAGAGGGTTGTATTGAATGTAGTTGGAGATGGCCCCGCAGGGAGATTGGGCCGGCAGAGCCTGGCTGTTTTCCTTGAGGGCATCAGGAGGAACCGATGAAAACCATTCAGCTAGCCTTGGCGACGTTGCTGGTTCTTTCAGTCCCAGCGTTTGCTCAGAATCACGGCGGCGGTTCGCATCCTGCGAGTGGCGGGCATCAGGCGATTCCGGCACAAGGGCCTAGCGCGTTCCATGGCACGCCTCATGCAGCCCAGCCCGGGCGCAACTACAGCGACAAGGCCGGATACTCCAATGTTCCGCATGTGGATGGCAAGACGTGGGTAGGTCACGACACCGGGCGGGGCGATGTGAATTACCATCTCGACCATCCGTTTGCGCATGGCCGCTTTAGCGGCGGCTTTGGCCCCGGTCACGTTTGGCATCTTGGCGGCGGCGGTCCGGGCCGCTTCTGGTTCAACGGCTGGTTCTGGGATGTGGCGGCGTTTGATGTGGACTTCTGCGACGGCTGGCTATGGGACTCGGACGACATTGTGATCTATACTGACCCGGACCATGACGGCTGGTATCTTGCTTACAACGTGCGTCTCGGCACTTATGTGCATGTGGAGTATCTGGGCTCGTAGGGAAGCAATAGAGATGGAAGTGGATTTCTAAGAATGGGGATCGGCAGCGATGCTTATCCCCATTCTTATTTGTGTGCCAAATATCCGGCGCTGCAAGCAAGGGAGGATTAGATGCCACCGAACTGTCCCAAAGCAAGAAACGAGAGCATTCGGCCGCTCTGTGCAAAGAGGGACTGGTGAGTTATGCTTGACAGATGTCCATTGATTCCATTCTTGCACTAATTGATGCCGAAATTGCGAGCCTCACACAGGTTCGCTCCCTGCTGGGCAGCGCCGGAAAAGTTGACGCCAAGGTAGCTGACTTGAAAACCAAAAAGACGGTGAAGGCCGCAAAGACACTGAGGAAGAAGCGTCGCGCGATGAGCCCCGAGGCGCGCAAGCGGATTGCCGATGCGCAGCGCAAACGCTGGGCCGCAGTGAAGTCCAAGGCCAAGTAACAGTTATAAATAATCAGCCAGCTCCTGATTTCCGCAATCGTGCGTGCTGCCGCAGTTCTTTGCGCGGCGCGGATGCGGAATTCCTATGTCATCGACACCGCGAAAAAGCCGCTTGCATTCAGCGCGACCGGGGCCTATTGTCTAGCCATCCGTAAATCCGTCTTGTGAATGGAGGCAGTTCATGCGACGTTCTTTCGCGCTCCTCGCGCTTCTTTCGTTAGTTGTGGCGGCATACTCGACCGCGCAAGATCCAGCCGCGCCGAAGGCTCCTGAATCGCTTACGGCCGCATACAACCAGGCGATGCAAGCAAGGGAGTGGTCTCAGGCCGTGGCAGCGGCGCAGCAACTGGTCGGGCTGAAAGCAACGTCTCTGAGTCTGAAACTCCTTGCCAATGCACAGCTTTACTCCGGCTCGACAGATGGGGCGCTGGTGACTTATGGCCAGGCCATCGCCGCGGCGGAAAAGGAAAAGCCCGCAGCCGGTCCGGCGCTGGCTGGCTGGAAAGACAGTCTGTCGCAGATCTACATTGGCAAGGGCAATGCGCTGCTCAAGCTCAAACGCAACGATGAGGCGATTGAAGCGTATAACCAATCCGCAGTACTCGCGGCCAATCAGGGGCTGGCTTACTTTAATGTTTGCGCCGTGCTTTATAACATCGGCAATACGAAAGACTCGGCGGCGGCCTGCCGCAAGTGCGTGCAGGCAGATCCCACCAAGGCCAATGCATGGTTCGTTCTTGGGTCAGATCTTTTTGCTGGTTTGCCTCTAGCAGCACAAGGCAAGGTCCAAGCCTCGCCCGAGACGCGAGAAGCGCTGGAGAAGTATCTGGCGCTCGCCCCGGACGGCCCGCACGCCGCCGATGTGAAGGCCATGCTGGAGATGCTCGCCAAATAGTGTGGTGAGTCAGAAGTATGCCGCAAGATTAAAGGCATGATGTTCCGAACAAATCGCCAAAAATGCAGGTTCTTCGACTCGCTGCGCTCGCTCAGAATGACAACGATTCATGTGATAAATCTCTGACTCACCACACTGGCTAGAGCCCTGCGATTACCAGCATGCGCGGTTCGGTCATCTCCTCAATGGCCGAGCGAATGCCTTCGCGTCCCAGGCCCGAATCCTTGACACCGCCAAAAGGCATGGGGTCAAGGCGCCAGCTTGGCGTGTCTCCCACGATCAGTGCACCCACTTCAAGCTCGCGATAAGCGGTGAGAATACGGCCGGCATCGCGGGTGAGCAAACCAGCTTGCAGGCCATACTTAGAGTGGTTAACGTCAGCCAAAGCCTGCTCGAAATCGTCGAATGGCTCGATAGCGACGACCGGTCCGAAGACCTCCTCGTCACGCACCTTCATGCCAGGCTTGGTTCCGGTCAGGATGGCCGGCGTTACCATTGAACCGCGACGCTCGCCGCCGGCCACCAGCTTTGCGCCGCCCTCGACCGCTTCTTTGATCCAGGATTCGACGCGCTCGGCCTCGCTGAGGCGCACCAGCGGTCCAACGTCGGTGGCCTCGTCGGCGGGATTGCCTGACACAAGCTTGGCGCTTGCTTCGACCACTCTCCACAAAAAAGTCTGAAAGACGCCGCGCTCGACAAAGACCCGCTGCACGCTTACGCAGGACTGGCCAGCAAAACCAAAAGCGGCACGAGCGGTGCGAGCGGCGGCTTCATCCAGGTCACGCCAATCGGCGCAGACGATGAGCGCTGCATTTCCGCCCAACTCCAGCAGCACGCGCTTGCGCCCGGAGTGAGCCTGCAGCTCCCAGCCCACTTTGGCCGATCCAGTAAAGCTGACCAGCTTGATGCTCTCTTCCTTTTCGGCGAGCCAGGCGGTGTCTGCGTTGCTGAGCGGGAGTACGGCCAGAGCTTCCGCGGGCCAGCCAGCCTTGAGAATCACCTCGCCCAGCGCCAACGCGGTAAACGGGGTTTGAGAAGCGGGCTTCAGAATGACGGGACAGCCGGCGGCCAGCGCGGGCGCCACCTTGTGCGCCACCAAGTTCAGCGGAAAATTAAACGGGGAGATCGCCAGCAGAGGACCGATGGGGAAGCGCTGCAGGAGCCCCCAGCGGCCCTCGTTGCCCTCGGTCAAGTCCAGCGGAATGCTTTCGCCGCCCAACCGCGCGGCCTCTTCGGCAGCGGTCTTGAAGGTGAGCACGGCGCGATCGACCTCAGCCCGCGCGAGGCGAAGAGGCTTGCCCGCTTCGGCGACAATGAGCTGGGCGAATCGCTCCTTTTGCTCGATGAGGGCAGCGGCCACATCCTCAAGAATCTCGCGGCGCTTCCAACGTGGCAGTGCGCGGGCGCGGCGTAAGCTGGCCACGGCGTGATGCACGGCTTGGCGCGCGTCGGCGCGGGTGGCTACGGTTACTCGGCCCACCAGCCCTTGGTCCCACGGCGAGCGCACCTCGAGCGATTCGCCTTCGGTCCACTCCTTGCCGCACAACAGAAAACCAGTTTGCGTTCCTGGCCGCATCTTCATGGCGTTGCACCCCTCGTCGGTCCCTGCCATGGATTCTACAAGGGGAAGGGGCTCGAGGACAGCATTACCAGGGCAATCGGATCAGCGCATCTTGTTCTCGCGATGGAAGTGCGCAGCTAGTGCACCAGCGGTGATTGGAAACCGCTCCTGTCATAAACCGCGCCAAGTGCGTCTCGAGTCATCAGATCCGCGGAGGCGATACCGCAACGGTTAGGTAAAACTCCTGTACGCCTATTTTTATTTCTTCCCTTTTCTTAAGTAGATTGGGACTCAGACCGTAAACATTGCGACAAAAGATCGCAGTTGGCCGAGGATATTGTTCAGCTCTTTGATTGCGGAGTCGGTTTGCATGGCAGCCGTGCTGGTGTTGCGGGCGGCCTCGGCGAGCCCGCCTATCTCTTTTGCGATCGTGGAGGCGGTTTCGGCAGCGTCGGAGATGTGGCGACTCATTTCATTCGTAGTAGCAGTTTGTTGCTCGACCGCCGCGGCAATGCTTTGCGATATCTCGCTCACTTTGTTGGTAGCGGTGGCTATGTCAGCGATGCCGAGGACGCTCTCCCGTGTATTACTTTGAATGGTTGCAATGCGTAGGCTAATGTCTTCGGTCGCCTTCGCCGTGCCCTTGGACAACTCCTTGACCTCTGTGGCCACTACAGCGAAGCCCTTGCCCGCTTCGCCAGCGCGTGCCGCTTCAATAGTGGCGTTCAACGCAAGCAGATTGGTTTGCTGTGCGATGCCGTTGATGACCTTGATTACCTTGCTGATCTGTGCCGAAGACTCGTCCAGGTTGGAGATTCTCTTCGTGGTGATTTCGGTTACGCTGACAGCGGACTGAACCGCTGTGGATGCTCTGCTGGCGCTTTGAGAGATCTCCCGAATCGAGTTCAACATCTCTACAGACCCGGCCGACACGGCGCTCAGGCCAGCGGAGACTTTCTCGCTGGACTTCGCCGCCGAAGTAGCCAGGCTACTGTTTTCGATTGCGCCCTGAGCCAATTCTTTCGTGATCGTGGTCAGCTCTTGTGAGGCCGATGCCATGGTCATCGTGTGCTGGCTGATTTGCTGGACCTCAGCGGCTAGTTTCGACGAAACCGTGTTCAGCAATGTCGCAATACGGTCGTAATCGCCCTGGTAGTGGCCTTCGACGCGCACTGTCAGATCCATCTTCGCGAGCGCTGTCAGCACGCGCTCAATCTCTCCGACTGGAGCGAGCCAGGCGTCGAACATCGAGTTGAATCCTTCAAAGATGCGCCGGTTTGAACCAGTGAACTCTTCGACATTCGTGCGAATGCGCAGGTCACCGAGCGCAGCGGCTTCCGTCAACAGTCCAATTTGAGTGTTTCGGCGATTGATTACGTCGATAAAGTGATTGCAAACATTCTTGGCGCGAGCGAAGTCGCCCGGAAACCCATCCTTAAATGGTTCGGGGATGCGTCCGATGGACATATTATCGACGGACGTCACTGCCTGTTCATATGTCTGGATGATTGTGTCCAGAATCTCGTTGAGTGCGCTGCAAGCTGCGGCCGCTTCGACAACACGGTTCTCGGTAGTCAGGCGGCGTTTCAGGTCTCCAGCGGCGACGGCATCGCGTAACTGTTCCACCTCAGCCAGAAACGAATTCCAATCCGCGCTATCTCTCTCAGTCTCTATGATCTTCGGCATACTTCACCTACAGGCATCATGGAGCGAGGAATCGCGCGGGTAATGAGAGACGATAATTTCACGATGAACTTATCGGCCATCTGGGTCAAAAATTTCAATAGGAGTCCCGTTCGCGTTCCTGGCCGAATCTTTATGGTTCTGCACCGCTTGAGGACGATTGTCGCTCCGGACCACAATTTCCAAGCTCGGCGCGGAAAGCCTGCGGAGAGATACTGTATTCAACGCGATGCCTGGATGGGAATTTTCGCAAGGCAGTTCCCGGCTGAGAAGACGCCCCGCCGGAAGCGGGGCGTCTTTCTTATCGTTCCCTGTAGTGGCAATGTGTTTAGAACCTGTAATTAACGGCCAGACGGGCAATATTGCTGGTCAGGGTTGCTGTGTGAGTCATGGGGGCATCAGGGTCGTATTGGTTAGCGATGCCGATGTACATTACCGTGCCTGCATAGAATCCAGTCCAGTTGGCTGTGTCCTTCTTGTTCTGGCCAGCTGTCTGTGCCAGGGCCGAGACAGAAATCAGCGCAGCAGCCGCAAATACTACAAGAAACTTCCTCATTCTTCCTCCGGATAGTCTTGTTCAATTACGTGAAGTCATCGTCACTCATTGGTAAATGAAACCAAATGTGGGAGTGCCTCTCATTATGAGTCGGCAATTTGCGGATATATCTCAATATTTGTTGTGTCTCATTTGTATATTTGGTGATGCTGCTCACCTGATTCTTTTTCGAGTTACACTGTCTTCCTATGATTCATGACGGCCGGAGTCTGAAACTTCCGTTTGACGCTGCTGAGGCGTTGGCGCATTTGCGCGCGAGCGACGCGAAGCTGGGTGCGCTGATCGATCGGGCGGGCGCGTTCGCACTCAAGCTTGATCCATCGCCATCGCCTTTCGAGTCGTTGGTGGAGTCGATTCTCTATCAGCAGTTGCATGGCAAGGCCGCGGCCACGATTCATCGTCGCGTGCGCGAGCACTTTGGCGGCGATCCGGCTCCGCGGCTGCTGCTGGAGACGCCCGATGAGATTCTGCGTGCGGCGGGGGTTTCATTCAACAAGATCAAAGCGCTCAAGGATCTGGCCGCGCGAACTCTGGACGGGACGGTGCCCACCCACGCGGCAATCAAGAAGATGACGGACGCGGAGATTGTGGAGAGGCTGACTGAAGTGCGCGGAATTGGGCCCTGGACGGTGGAAATGCTGCTGATTTTTCGCCTGGGCCGGCCCGATGTGCTGCCGGTGAGCGATTACGGTGTGCGCAAAGGGTTTGCGCTGACCTTTCAGCGCGTTCCGAAGACACGCGCGCTGGAAGCGGCAGATTTGCCCAAGCCGGAGGTGATGCTCAAAAGGGGAAAACGCTGGGCGCCGTTCCGTTCGGTGGCCAGCTGGTACCTTTGGCGGGCGTGCGATCTGGCCAAGAGTACAGCGCCTACAGGGCGGTCGAGCTTAGAATAATCAAACACAGCCGGCGAGAATAGAGAGACGCCGTCGCGAACTTAGGAAACTTCATGCCCGCCAGTAAACGATTTGTGTGCATTCACGGTCACTTTTACCAACCGCCGCGCGAGAATCCCTGGCTGGAGACGGTGGAGACGCAGGACTCGGCCGCGCCCTACCACGACTGGAACGAGCGCGTCTGCGCGGAGTGCTACGCACCGAACGGGGCGGCGCGCATCGTGAACAGCAAGAACCAAATCACGCGCATCGTGAATAATTACGCGCGCATCAGCTTCAATTTCGGACCAACCCTGTTGAGCTGGCTGAAGGAGAACGCGCAGCGCACCTATCGCATGATTCAGGACGGCGAGCGGCGCAGCCGGAAGAGCTTCAAGGGGCACAGTTCGGCGATGGCGCAGGTTTATAACCACGTGATCCTGCCGCTGGCCAGCCGCCGCGACCGCATCACACAGATTCGCTGGGGCATTGCCGACTACCAGCGCCATTATGGCGAGCCCCCCGAAGGGATGTGGCTGGCGGAGACGGCGGCGGATACGGAATCGCTGGAATTGCTGGCTCAGCACGGCATCAAGTTTACGGTGCTGGCGCCGCACCAATGCCGGCACATCAGAAGTTTGAAGGACGGCGGGAGCTGGACGGAGACTCCCAACGCGAGCGTGGACACAACGCACCCTTACCTGGTGCGTTTCAACTCGGGCGTCTCGATTGCAATCTTTTTCTACGATGGCGCCGCCTCGCGGGCCATTGCGTTTGAGGGGCTGTTGAACTCCGGCGAGAGCTTTGCGGCGCGACTCAAAGGCGGCTTCAAAGACAACGCGCAGCCGCAACTGGTTCATGTGGCTACAGATGGTGAATCGTACGGCCACCACCACAGATACGGCGAGATGGCACTGTCATATGCGCTTCGACTGCTGGAGGGTGACCGGAACGTAAAGCTGACCAACTATGGCTGCTTTCTGTCGCAGTTTCCGCCTGAGTACGAAGCGGAGATTGTGGACAACACGTCGTGGAGCTGCGAGCACGGGGTGGAACGCTGGCGGTCAAACTGCGGCTGCAACGGAGGCAAGCAGGGCTGGAACCAAAACTGGCGCGGACCTTTGCGCCAGGCGCTGGACGAGGTACGCGATGCCATGATCCCACTGACCGATCAGGAGGGCGGTAAGCTCTTCCGCGATGTATGGGCAGCTCGGGACAACTACATCCATGTGGTTCTCGACCGCGGAGCGGAGACGCTGGATCGGTTCTTTGCCGAGAATCAGAGCCACGCGCTTACCGAGACGGAGCGCGTGCGCGCTCTTGAACTAATGGAACTGCAACGCAATGCGCAGCTTATGTACACCAGTTGCGGATGGTTTTTCGACGACATATCGGGCATCGAGACGGTGCAGATAATTGCCTATGCCGCACGTGTGCTGCAACTGGCACAGGAACTGTTTGGAGAGCAAGCGGAAGGGCTGGAACTCGACTTTCTTGTGGCGCTGGCAGATGCGCGCTCGAACGTGGCCAGAGCGGGCGACGGCGCACGCATCTATAAAGAACAGGTTAGACCCATGGAGCTTGGGCTGGAACAGGTGGCTGCACACTACGCCATTAGCAGCGTCTTCTCTTCGTTTGCCGAGGAGACTGAGCTGTTCTGCTACCGTGTTCGACGCCAGGCTTATGACATTTACACCTCCGGTCGCGGACGGCTTGCTCTGGGCCGCGCATCCATTGCCAACGCCATTACCAGCAAGCAGCAGAGCTTCTCGTTCGCGGTTCTGCACTTCGGCGACCAGAACATTACCGCCGCGGTGAAACCCTGCGAAGAGTCGGATGTGGCCGAGTTCGAGGCGTTTGCCAGCCAGACAGCGGAACAGCTGGAGCGCGCCAAATTTCCCGAGGTGATTCGCCAGTTGGACCGCTACTACGGCCACGTAGATTACTCGCTCACTTCGCTTTTCCGCGACGAACAGCGGCGAATTGTGCAGATGATTCTAAACTCGACTCTTACGAACATCGAAAGCTCGCTGATTACCATTTACGAGGACCACGCCAGTCTGTTGCACTTTCTATCGCAGGCGGGGCTGCCCAAGCCGCCGGCGCTTACGCTGGCCGCGGAATTTGCCCTGAACGCCGGCCTGCGCAAGGCGCTTGAGGGCGACCCTGTCGATCAGGCGCTGATGCGCTCGTTTCTCGCGCTGGCAAAGGCGGACCAGATTCGGCTGGAGACGGCAACGCTCTCTTACGTCGCCGACCAGCGCATGAAGCGCGCCATGGTGGAGCTGCAAATCTCTTCCGGATCGCTGGAGATGCTGGACCGGGCGCTGGCGCTCGGGCGCACGCTGGCGGAATTGCCTTTTGATCTGAATCTATGGCAGGCGCAGAACATCTGGTACGAGATTATGCGCGTATCCAGCTATGGTCTGACCGCGCTCAGGGCGGAAGACCGGCCGCGCTGGGAGAAGGAATTCTGCGAACTGGGCGGTTGTCTGTCGATTGATTACGAGGCAATCAGCGCTCAGGACCTGACGGCGGCGACTACGGGGGATTAGAGCGCGCCTAGTTTATGCAGCTTTCCACCCTTGAGCGTGAAGCTCTCGCCGCGCCAGACAATTGTGTGGCCGGCAAAACCGGCAACCCAGACTCCCATGGCGACGAGATCGCGCAATGGCAGCAGCCACAGGTTGGGCAACACCTGGTGGTCGGCCAGAACTTCAGCGCCCACCGTCATGGCGAGTGCAAGGCGGAGAAAGAAGCTCAACCCCAGCAGCCACAGGCTTAGTGGGCTTAGTCCAGTGGCGAGCATGTTGAGCAGAGCCCAGCCCAGACCGTGGGTGAAGATGAGGCCGGCGTAGCCCCAGGGACGGGCGTCCCGGACCGTGCGCACCCATCGCAACTGGTGATCGATGTAGCCGCGCCAGGCGTAGGCTGGGACACTGGTTTCAACAACTTCGGGACTCAGCGCCACGCGGTAGCCCGCCTGCGCCACGCGCACGCCCAGTTCGTAATCGTCGGCCAGATGATCGACCAGGACCTGCAGGCCGCCGATTTTTTCGAGTGCTTCACGGCGGACGGCGAGCGTGGAACCGAGTCCGTAATGAAGGCCACCCTCAATCCACCTGGAGAGGAGTACGCCGGCCTGAAAATCTGCGGCGATGCCGATGGATTCGAGGCGGGACGGGAGGGTTCCGTGGGCGCGGCCGCGATAGATGGCGGTGACGAGGCCGACTTGCGCCTGGACATTGCCACACGACTCTGTTGGTGCAAAGCAGGCCATGACACGTTCCAGGTAGCGTGGGCCGACGGTGATGTCAGAGTCGTTGATGAGCAAGAAATCGTGGCGGGTGTGGATGGCGAGTTGAATCAATGAGCTGACTTTGCCGTTGGTTCCCAGACGCTGTGGGCACTCGATGAGACGGATGGGGCGATCAGGGAATTCGGCTTGCAGTTGCTCGACGGCTGCCACGGCAGAGTCGGAAAGCGCGGAGACGCCGAAGAGCAGTTCATAGTCTCCCGAATAGGACTGGCGGCAGTGGCTGCGGAAGGCGTCGATCATGCCGGGGTCAAGTCCCTTGAGTGACTTGAGGATGCTTACGCCGGGAGCAAAGGCGGGCAACAGGGCGCGCCGTGACGCAAGAAAGAGCCGCGCCGCAATCAGAGCAGCGAGGAAATAACCCATACCGGCCACGGCGAGAATCGTGGTGAGTGCTTCTATGGATTGCGCTAAAGCGTGCGGCATCACAGGGGTAAGAATACAGCTTTCAGCTGCTAGCCTCTAGCTTTCAGCTTCCGCATCGCGTTCGATTCAGTGGGTGCGGCGCCTTCGAAACGCCAAAGCCAATAGACCTCTGAGCATGATCTTGTCACGAGCTCAGCTATCCCTCAGGGGCTAAATCCCTCTTCATTCTGCAACATTTGCGGCACGGCTAAAGCCGTGCCCTTTCAAAACATCGACCTATCCATAGGCTCTCTAGAAGCAGATTTACTCGTACCTTAGCGCCTCAATGGGGTCCATGTTGGCGGCTTTCCAGGCGGGGTAGATGCCAAAGACAAGGCCGATGGCGCAGGAGACAGCAAAGCCGATCAGTACCCACATTGTGGACAGTGTGGCAGGCAGGCCGATGGGCAAGAGGTAGACGATCCAAGTGAGCACGGCACCCACCAGAACGCCGACCACTCCGCCGACAGCGCACAGAGTCACGGCCTCGGTTGTGAATTGGATCAGAATGGTGCGCCTGGTGGCGCCGATGGCCTTGCGCACGCCGATCTCGCGGGTGCGCTCGGTGACCGAGACCAGCATGATGTTCATCACTCCCACGCCGCCCACCATCAATCCCACGCTGGAGACGGCGATCATGAACAGCACCAGTCCGCCGGTAATCTGGCCCCACAGCTTTGTGAGCGAATCGGGGCCGAAGATCTCGAAGTTATCGTTGGCTTGCACGTTGACCTTGCGGCGGATTCGCAGCAGGTCGCGCACCTCTTCCTCGACCAGCGACTTGTTCTTAGGATCGTCGTACTTCACCGCGATCCACGTCTCCTTGTCTTCCGGATGCAGGTTGTGGAAGGTTCCCATGGGGAAGTAGACCATGTTATCTCGCGGGCTTTTGCCGCTGCCGAAGGGCTGCTTCTGCTTGTCAACCACTCCGATTACCGTATAGAGGCCGCCTTCGATGCTGACTTCCTTGCCCACCGCTGGGTCCGAGTCGAACAGTTGTTCCCAGGTATCATGGCCCAGCATGCAGACATGGGCGGCGCGCTGGTCTTCAGCATCGGTAAACAGGCGGCCTTCCAGAAATACGAGATCACGGGTTTCGCCCAATTGCGCGGTCGAGCCAATCAGAATCGTTCCGGTCACCTTCTTGCCGTTGTATTTGACATCCGCGTCACCTACCCGGAAGACCGGTTTGACGTGCTGCCGGCTGCCGTCGGCGGCCACGACGTGGGGCAGCGAGCGCAGGGCGATGGCGTCCTCCACGGTGAGCTTTTTGCGCGACAACTGCTCCATGGTGGGCTTGCCGAGGGCGAGCGGCAGATGGAAGACCCAGAGAACATTGGAGCCCAGGGAGTCGGCGAAGTCGGAAATGCGGTTGTTCAGCCCGTTGATTACCGAGGAGATGGTGATCACGGTAGTGACGCCGATGACGATGCCCAGCACTGTCAGCCCGGAGCGCAGCTTGTTTGCTCGAAGCGTGTTAAGCGCCATCTTTACGGATTCGCGGGTTTGTCCTTGAGACATGAAAGACTGCTCCTGGATGCTTTTACAGCTCTGCTCTAAGCGCCACCACCGGATCAAGCTTGGCGGCCTTGCTAGCCGGATAGACGCCGAAGAAGACGCCGACCGCGGTGGCCGTGAACAGGCCCACGAGCACGCTCCACATCTGCACGCTGGTGGGGAAGCCGATGACGAGGGTAATCAGCTTGGCCACGGCCACGCCGCACATCACGCCGATGGCGCCTCCCACCAGAGCCATGGTTGCGCTTTCAATGAGGAATTGCAGGAGCACGTCGCGCTGGCGGGCGCCTAATGCCTTACGCACGCCGATCTCGCGGGTGCGCTCGGTAACGCTGACCAGCATGATGTTCATGATCACGATGCCGCCGACCACCAGCGAGATGGAGGCAATGCCAATCACCACGGTGAAAAAGAGCGTGGAAATCTGCTTCCAGATGTCAAGAAATGTATCATTGGTTTCGATCTCGAAATCGTCCTCGGCGCCCACCGCGTTGTGGCGCCGGACGCGCATCAGCACGCGCACCTGGTCCTTGACCCGTTCCATCACCTCGGCATTGCCGTTGGCGCGGGCATAGATATCCACCGAGTCGTTGTAGCCGTAGGTCTGCTGAAATGTGGTGATGGGGACGGCCACCCAGTTATCCTGCGACTCGCCTAGAGTCTTTCCCTGGCGGCTGCCGACGCCGACGATGGTGTAGGGGATGCCGTCGACACGAATCTCCTTACCAAGTGGCTGGCCCTCGCCGAGCACATTGTCCACGATATCGTAGCCAACAATCGCGCTATGCGTTCCGTGGTCGTCATCGGCGGGAGTAAACCCTCGCCCTTCTTCGATGTCCATGTTGTTGAGCGAGACCATGGCCCAACTGATGCCGCGTATGTCGGTATCAGTAGTGGAGTGCCCGCCATAGGAAACCTTCGTGGTCCGGTCGAGACGAGCGCCCACCTCGGCGCATTCCGTGCATTCGTCGCGGATGGCTTGAAAGTCATCGAAGCGGAGCACCTTGCGCTTCTGATAGCGGAAGTAGTCGTTGGCGGAAAAAATCACGCCGGGCATGCGCGTGACGGTCAGTACATCGGCACCATGGTCAAGCAGCTTGGTGCTGACATAGGTATTGGTCCCGTTCACCAGGGTGACGACCATGATCACCGAGGCCACGCCCATCACCACGCCAAGCAGCGTGAGGACAGTGCGCATCTTATTGGCCCACAGGGACTGCAGCGCGAGTTTGAATGCCTCACTGAAGGGCATGGTTCCGCTTTCTGTTCAAGAGCCGGCCTGAGCGCGGATCCTCGAGAGCGAAACAATCTCCGTTTCGCGAACTGTGGAGCCATGCTTCTGCCTAGTCTCTCCAGTGTATGCAATTTCAGTCAATTCCATGGACGCAAAGGCTTCTTCCAAACCGCTTCTGACTGACGGAAGACTGCCGTGGCAGGATTGTTTCTCCCATTCTCTGGTACGCAATTGGCCGCAGAGAGGTTCCTGCATCCCTGCAAAGGCCAGGGAAAAGGCCGATTGTAGGAAGTGGATTCGGTCTACTCCAATTGAAAAAATCAGATTATTTGTCAGTCTAAAGAACTCTTCCGCAAGGCCAAATTCCTGTTGCCTGTTTCATTCATACCTTAGCGCCTCGATGGGGTCCATGTTGGCGGCTTTCCAGGCGGGGTAGATGCCGAAGATCAGGCCGATGGCGCAGGAGACAACAAAGGCAATTACAACCCACATCATCGAGAGAGCGGCGTGAAGGAATGAAACGGCAAAATGCAGAATCAGAGTAAGCAAGGCTCCAACGGAGATGCCGAGCAAGCCACCCACGACACAGAGAGTGACCGCCTCCAGCGTGAACTGTAGCAGGATGTTCTTTCTGGTGGCGCCGATGGCCTTGCGGACGCCGATCTCGCGAGTGCGCTCGGTGACCGAGACCAGCATGATGTTCATTACGCCTACCCCTCCGACCATGAGGCTGACCGAAGAGACGGCGACCATGAAGAGAAACAGTCCGCCGGTAAGCGTGTTCCACAGACGGGTGAGCGAGTCGGTGCTGAAGATGGCGAAGTTGTCGTCCTGTTCCAGCCGGACCTTGCGCTGGACACGGAGAACCTCGCGAATCTCCTCCGCCACCAGCGCCCTGTTGGCCGGATCGTCATACTTCACAGTGATCCAGTAATCGTTGAGTTCGGGATGGAGTTGATGGAAGGTCTCCAAGGAAAAATAAGCGGAGTTATCGTTCCTGTTCCGGCCACTGCCGAAGACCTCCGGTTGCAGATCGAAGACACCGATTACCGTGAAGATGCTGCCTTCACATTCAATGTCCTTGCCGATGGGAGACTCGCCGGGAAAAAGATCCTCTGCGGCATCGTGGCCCAGAACCACCACTCTGGCGCTACGCTCCTCCTCGGAGTCGGTCCAGATGCGGCCCTCCAGAAGGTCAAAGTTGCCGGCCTCCATGATTGCCGTAGTCGATCCGTTCAGGATCGTGTTCTGAATCTTGTGGCCGCCACGCCTGATAGAAACATTACCGACGCCGAGCTGAAAATTCATGTAGCTGATCCAGGTATCGACGGCCACAATATGCGGCAGTCCGCGCAGGGCCAAGCCGTCCGCATAGGTAATCTTCTTGCGATTCAGTTCCTCGGTGGTCGGACGCCTCCCCCACGGCTCAAAGCGGTAAACCAGCAGATCGTTGGTGCCCAGAGATTTGACGAATTGATCGATATTGCTATTGAGTCCGTTAATAGCGGAAGAGATGAGAATGACCGTGGAGATGCCGATGGTGATGCCGAGAATGGTGAGCCCGGAGCGCAGTTTATTTTTGCGCAGTGTGTCGAGGGCCATTCGCACGGATTCTTTGGAGTCACGGATGCGCATGGCTAAAGCTCCGCTCTCAGGGCAACGATGGGATCAAGCTGAGCGGCTTTGTGTGCGGGGTAGACGCCGAAAAACACGCCGACGGCAGTGGCTACAAACAAACCGACGAGGACCGACCAGAGTTGCACGTCGGAGGGGAATGAGACAGCAAGGGTAATCACTTTGGCGACACTAATGCCCAGGATGACGCCAATGACGCCACCGAGGAGGGCCATGGTTGCGGACTCGATAAGAAACTGAAGCAGGATGTCATTGCGGCGCGCGCCAAGCGCCTTGCGGACGCCGATTTCGCGGGTACGCTCTGTGACCGAAACCAGCATGATGTTCATGATGACGATGCCTCCCACCACAAGTGATACGCCAGCGATGGCTACCACCACGGCACCAAAGTCATTGAGGATATTGCCTAACAGATTCTGGAAAGTGGCGCTTGTATCGACAGAGAAAACGTCTGGGCTACCCGGCGCCAGGTGGCGGCGCGCGCGCATCAGGACGCGCAACTCATCGGAAGTCGCATCCATCACCTCGCCTCCTCCCCCGGCATCGGCATAGACAGTCATGCTGGCGTTCGACCCGTGTGTATGCAGAAAAGTTGTAAGGGGGATAGCGACCCAGTTGTCCATGCTTTGGCCCATGATTTTGCCCTGACATTCGCCAGTTCCTATCACCGTGTAAGGCGCGCCATCGACGCGAATCTCCTTGCCCAGCGGGTCGCCCAGTCCGAGCATATTGTTTACGATGTCGCAGCCGATGATGGCGACGCGGGCACTATGCTCGTCCTCAATTTCAGTAAAGGAACGCCCGGCTTCGATGTTGAGATTGGAGAGAGCGGGCATGGTCCAGGTCCAGCCGCGAACATCGGTGTCCGTGGTGGATTTGGTTCCGTAGACAACTTTGCCGGTGCTGTTGCGCGAAGCACCCACCGAGACGCAGGACTTGCAACGGTCAAGAATGGCTTTGTAGTCGTCGAATGAGATATCTTTTCGCTTTTGGAACTCGAGATACTCGGCGATGGTGATGAAGGTTTCCGGCATCTTGCTGACGGTGACCACACTCGCGCCGTAGGTGTTTATTTTGTCAGTCACAAATCGCTTGGCGCCGTTGGTCAGCGTGACGACCGTAATGACGGACGCAACTCCGATGACCACGCCGAGCAGCGTGAGAACAGTGCGCATCTTGTTTGTCCACAAGGACTGAAGCGCGAGTTTGAATGCCTCACCGAGGAGCATGGTTCTGCTTTCTGTTCAAGATCCAGCCCGGCCGCGGTTTCGCGAGGGGCGAAACGAGGGTTCAGCCCGGTTGTCTCCAGTGTACGCAATTTCAGAGATTCGTATGGACGCTAAAGCACCTGCCAAGCCATTTCAGAATGATGGAAAACAGCTAAGGCGGGATGTTTTCTCCCACTTGCTGATACGCAATGGGCCGCGAGATGGTTCCTGAGCACCGGCGGGAGACGAGGAAAAGGATTAGAACGGCCAGATTAGCGGAACCATTTGGTAACTGTTTGACGTAGCATGGATTGGCGCGGAGTTTTGCGCTCGATCTTGAACTAAATCTACACCCCTATCTGAATAGGAGGCTCGATGAATCGCGTCATTTCCCACTTTGCGCCAATTGCGCTGGTTTTGGGTGCACTGCTCCCCGTTTCCGCTTTTGCCCAGGCCGCATCCGTAGCTGCTCCCGCGCCGCTGCTGCTGCGCCACCCCTCCCTGAGCCAGGACAGGATAGCCTTCCTCTACGCCGACGACATCTGGACAGTGAGCCGCCAGGGCGGCGAGGCGGAGCGGCTTACCTCGGACGGTAAAGTGGTCGCGGGGCCGATCTACTCGCCTGACGGAGCGTGGATTGCTTACTCGGCTCACTTGAACGGCAATACCGATGCGTATGTTATTCCCGCCGCAGGCGGCGTCCCCCGCCGCATCACCTGGCATCCGACTGGAAGTGGTGTTGTGGGCTGGTCACCGGACGGCAAGGATGTGCTGATCACCAGCATGGCGGCAAGCTACCGGCATTTCCTTCGCCTGTTCCTCGTCCATGCGGACGGATCGGGCGTTCCCGAGCCTTTGCCACTGCCTTCCGGTTTCGAAGGGTCGTTTTCGCCCGAGGGCCAGTCGCTCGCATATGAACCCTTTACCAAGTGGCAGCCAGCATGGAAGCGCTATGTGGGCGGCCAGACTAGCCCCATCTGGATCGTCAACCTGAAGACTTTGGATCTGGTAAAGGTGCCGCGCGAGAACTCGAACGACTCAAACCCAGTGTGGGTTGGCGACCAGGTTTACTTCCTCTCTGATCGCGACAACACAGGAAAGAACAACGGCCCGGTCGCGCTTTATCGGTATGACACAAAAAGCAAGCAGGTTTCTCAGGTGATGCAGAACGACGGGCTGGATATCAAATCTTTCCAGGCCGGGCCAGCGACGGACGTCAGCGGGGCGAGCAGGACTGCCCTGGTTGTGGAGCAGTTTGGCCGCATTTTACTGGTCGATCCGGCGACGGGCATGAATATGCCGGTCCTGATCTCGATTCACGGCGAACTGGCCAACTTAGCGCCCCACCGAGTGAATCTGGGTCCGGAGGAGATTCAGAGCGCCAACCTTTCGCCTAGCGGCGCACGGGCAGTTTTTGAGGCACATGGGGAGATCTTTACCGTGCCGGCCGAGAAGGGCGACACGCGCAACCTGACCCAGACCTCAGGCGTGGCCGAACGCGACCCGTCATGGAGCCCAGACGGAAAAACCATCGCTTACTTCAGCGACGCATCCGGCGAATACCAGCTTTATCTGCACGACCAGACCGGCTTCAAGACACCGACGGTTATCGACCTCGGCCCGGAGCCCAGCTTCTTCTATAGCCCTACGTGGTCGCCCGACTCGAAGCACATCGTTTACACCGACAAGCACTTGCGGCTGTGGTACGTGGATTTGCCAACGGGCAAGCCGGTGCTGGTGGATACAGGCACCTATGGCAGCTTTGGCCCGGACTTTGGCGCCGTGTGGTCGCCGGACTCGAAGTGGATTGCGTACCATCGCGATCTGGACAACCAGCAGAATGCGATTTTTCTCTATTCAATGGAGACCCACAAACCTACCCAGGTGACTGATGGGATGAGTGACGCGTTCAGTCCGTCGTTTGACCACAACGGCAAGTACTTATACTTTTTGGCATCCACCGATGACGGACCTTCAAAGGCGGGCATCGATCTCTCCTCTCTGGATCGCGCGCAAACTACGGCTGCCTATGTAGTGGTATTGGCGAAGGATGGCGCCTCGCCGGTTCCGCCGGAGAGCGACGACGAGAAGATCAAGGACGAAGCAAAGAAGGACGACAAGAAGGATGCCGCCGACGCCGACAAGAAAGATGAAGGGAAGAAGGACGCGGACAAGGACAAGAAGGATGCTGAAAAGCCGGTCGAGGTGAAGGTGGACCTGGAGAAGATCGGCGACCGCATTCTGGCGCTTCCGATTCCGGCGCGCAACTATAGCGCAATCGCAGCGGGCAAGACCGGCGTGGTTTATCTCAGCGAAAATTCGCCCTTTGGCCGGTCGAGCGCTCGCGACGGGGAGCCGGAGATTCGCGCGATCTGGCGGTTCACGCTGGAGAAGCGCAAGCCCGAAGCGGTGCTCAGCGATGTGGATGCGTTTATGGTTTCGGCGGACGGTTCGAAGGCGCTCTACGGGCGCAAGGGCGCTTGGACCATAGCCTCTGTGGAAGATCTGAAACCAGGCGAGGCTGCTCCCGGTAAGCCTCTGAACCTGGGTGGGCTTGTAACGGTAGTAGATCCTCGCGCCGAGTGGCGGCAGATGTTTCACGAGACTTGGCGCATTGAGCGCGACTTTCTCTACGATCCGCACACCCACGGGCTGAGTATTCCCAAGATCGAGATCAGGTACAAGCCCTACCTCGACAGCCTCGCTTCCCGGTCTGAATTCACCTATCTGTCAACCGAGATGCTGGGCGAGATCACCATCGGCCACATGTTCGTCGGCGGGCCGCGCCAGCCGGACAAAGAGCCAAAGACCGGTTTGCTGGGCGCTGATTACAAGACGGAGAATGGCCGCTACCGCATCGCCAAAATCCTCGGCGGGCAGAACTGGACACCCGGCTTGGCGTCACCTTTGACCCTGCCCGGCGTCTCCGTGAAAGAGGGCGAATACCTGTTGGCAGTGAATGGCCGCGAGCTGAAGGCAGGCGATAACCTCTACCAGTTCTTCGATGGGACGGCGGGGCAGCAGACCGTTCTTCATGTTGGCGCGAATGCCGACGGCAAGGATGCCCGCGACGTGACGGTGGTTCCCATCGGCGACGAGGACGGCCTGCGCAACCTGGACTGGATAGAAGGCAACCGGCGCAAGGTGGGAGAGCTTAGCGGGGGCAAGCTGGCCTATGTCTATATGCCCAACACCGGCGGCCCTGGTTACACCAATTTCAACCGGTACTTCTACTCCCAGCTCGACAAACAGGCTCTGGTGTTGGACGAACGCTACAACGAAGGTGGCTTGGTAGCGGATTATGTCGTCGATGTATTGAAGCGCTTCCCGCTTTCTGGGGCAATCGAGCGCGACGGCAAGCCGATTCACGATCCGGTAGGCGCGATCTTTGGGCCCAAGGTTATGCTCATCAACCAGAACTCCGGTTCCGGCGGTGACGCAATGCCCTGGTACTTCAAGAAAGCCGGCATAGGCAAACTGGTGGGCACGCGGACATGGGGCGGGCTGGTGGGTATCGGAGGTTATCCGGTTCTGCTGGACGGCGGACACGTGACTGCGCCGCGGTATGCAATTTATGGCATCAACGGCGAGTGGGAGGTAGAAAACCACGGCATTGCGCCTGATGTGCCGGTCGAGGAGCTGCCTAAAGATGTGGCCGCCGGACATGATCGCCAACTTGAAACTGGAGTGCAACTGGTGCTGGACGAGCTGAAGGCACATCCTGTGCCGGAGATTCCGGTTCCGCCTTATCCGAATTACCACAAGAACGACGGGCTGGGGAATCAGTAGGGAGCGAGCGAGTCAGCGAGTCAGCCGAGAGTTACATCCTCGATTGGGTTCCCAGGTCTTGCTTTTGAGACCTGGGAATGCCCAAACTTCTAGCGTCCCGAGCTGCCAAAGCCCTTTTCGGCGCGGGCCGACACTTCCAGTGTCTCTACTTCTTCCACATTGCCTGTGAGGATAGGAACGGGAATCATCTGGGCAATCTTCTCACCGGCCTTCAATTCGACGGGAGTGTCGCCGAGGTTGGTCATGAGCACCAGGATCTCGCCGCGATATCCGGAGTCGATGACCCCGGCGGTAGTGGCGACGCCGCGCGCCGCCATGGACGAGCGGTCGCGCACCAGCAGGCCCAGCGGCGCGCCGGTGTGAGGGTGACGCGCTTCGACTGCAATGCCAGTGCGCACCTTGACCGTGGAGCGCGGGACGAGCGCTACGCTCTCAAGGGCAAAGAGATCATAGCCGAGGTCTTCGCCGGGATGGGCGACAACGGGCGCGCGGGCGCCGGGATCCAATAATTTCACTCGCAGCATGATTTGATGGTAGCAGCGGAACTCCGGGGCTAAAGCCCGCGTTGATTCTGTTGGCCTTATACGGGGGTTGAAACCCCCGTCTCCCTCCGGATCTACGCCCCATCAGGGGCTGAAGCCCTGCTCCTCTTAGGGCAATTTACGGCATGACTGAAGTCATGCCCTGACACTTCATGCAGCAATGTAAGAGCCTTTTGTAGCGTGAAATGCCCTGCAGAAATGGCCAGCCCCGGCAGGGAAGGCTTCCCGGGCCGGGGCTGTCGTTTGGTGCTGCAAATTCGGCACGAGGACCTGTAAGCCGAATTCTGTCGTGTGCGGTCATTCCTCTAGGCGCCGCGTTGCCGCGGACACTCATCAGCGACCTACCCGGAGGTTTCGGCAAAAACTGCGAGCCGCCTGGGCGCATCGGGCAGATGCGCAGCGCTGCATGGCTCGATGCAAACGCTTCCCTCCCTATTTGGTCTTGCTCCGTGTGGGGTTTACCCTGCCCCCGGCGTTACCGCCGGAGCGGTGCGCTCTTACCGCACCATTTCACCCTTACCGGACTGGCCGTCCAGGCTTACGCCCTTCGGGCCAGTTGCGCGTGCCGAAGCACGAGCACCCGGCGGTATCTTTTCTGTGGCACTGGCCGTCCACGGGCCTTGAAGCCCGCGTCCCGGACGTTATCCGGCACACTGCCCTGCGGAGTTCGGACTTTCCTCCCCCGGCGGACTTCAGGCTTGCGCCCGAGCCTCCGGCAGCGACCGCCCGGTCGTCCTGCCAAGGTCTAGTGTAGCGCAGTAAGATTTCCCGGGATCAGTTTATGGTCACAAGGAGCGTCTGAATAAGTCGTTGCTGGAAGATCACATGCCCTCAGGGGCTAAAGCCCGCGCTAAATTGGCAGCATTTGCGGCACGACTGAAGTCGTGCCCTGACACAAGGCCAAGGGTGCTCAAGACGGTGAAGTCGTGCCCTGACACAAGGCTAAAGGTGCTCAAGACGGTGAAGTCGTGTCCTGACACAAGGTGAGAGGATTTCAGGGGCGAGGTGAGAGGCTTTCAGGAGCGAGACTGGTGGTTTTCGAAGGCCTGCTGAGGTCGTGCCCTTTCAAGGCATTGACTCGTTCAGAAGTTTCGTAAGGAAAGGGATCGGGATGGAATCAGGGGAGTTGCAAGTGATGGCAGGGATTCGGACGTTTGCGGAGTTGAGGGAACGGGCGCGTGAGGTGGGGCCGAAACGGGTGGGGGTGGTGCTAGCCGATGACGAAGTTGCGTTGACAGCGGCAGCGGATGCACTGCGCATCGGGATCGCGATGCCGGTGCTGATTGGGGATGTGCAGCGGATTCGCGCGCGGGCCGAAAAGCTGGGCTTGGCGGAGCTGGCGGCCAAGGCTGAGTTTGTATCGGCGACGGAGAAAGATGCCGCGGAGATTGCGGTGAGGATGGCGCGGGAGGGCAGTGTCGATATTTTACTGAAGGGCCACTTACGCACCGATCAGTTGTTTCACCCGGTGCTGGACAAGGAAAAGGGGCTGCGCACGGGACGCCTGCTCAGCGACATGGCATTTTTTGAACAGCGCGGCGAGGGCGGCCCGAGATTGACGGGGCTGACGGATGGAGGGCTGAATCCCGCTCCGACGCTGGGGCAGAAGAAACAGATTGTGCTGAACGCTATTGAAATGTTGCACTGCCTGGGGTTTCGCCGACCGAAGATAGCGGTGGTGAGCGCGACGGAGATGGTGACCGAAGCGATGGTCTCGACGATGGATGCGAAGGCGTTGACGGAGATGGGCGCGGCGGGTGAGTTTGGCGAGGCGGAGGTCTTCGGTCCGCTGGCGCTGGACAACGCGCTGCTGGAATGGGCGGCGAAGGCCAAGGGCATCAGCAGTCCGGTGGCGGGACACGCGGATTGCCTGCTGGTTCCCACGGTTGAAGCGGGAAATTTGCTGGCAAAGGCGATCATCTTTCTTGCTGGATGGGAGTTCGGCCACGCGGTGGTGGGCGCGAAAGTGCCTATTCTGATTCCGTCGCGGGTGGAAAGCGCGCAGGATAAGGTGAACGCCATGGCGCTGGGGGTGTCGTATGCAGGCCGTTGAGTGGAGGGTGCTGGCGATCAATCCCGGCTCGACATCGACAAAGATTGCCGTTTATGCGAACGAACGGGCTGAGCTGGTGAGGTACCTGGACCACTCGGAGAGCGAGATGGAGCAATTTCGCGGACGACCGATTCTGGATCAACTGGAGTTTCGCCAGTCGCACATCGAGCGGGAGTTGAACGAGGCGGGCTACAGGCTGGAGCAGTTTGATGCCGTTGTGGGACGGGGCGGGTTGATGCGTCCCGTGGCCAGCGGGGCGTACAGAGTTAATCAGGCGATGCTCGAAGATTTGCGCTCGACGCTCTATGGGGAACACGCGTCGAATCTGGGCGCGTTTCTGGCGCTGGCTATCGGCGAGAAGGCGGGAGCGGAGGCTTTCATCGTCGATCCGGTGAGCGTGGATGAGTTCACGGAGACGGCGCGGATGTCAGGCTCGGCACTGGTGGACCGGCAATGCCTGTCACATGCGCTGAACACAAAGGCTGTGGCGAAACGATATGCGCGCGAGCAGGGACGGACGTATGCGGAGTTGCGGCTGGTGGTGGCGCACTTGGGCAGTGGAATTTCAGTCTCGGCGCACGAAGGCGGCAAGATGATCGACGTGAATGTTGCGGGTCAGGAAGGCGCGTTTGCGATGGATCGTTCGGGCGGCTTGCAGATACAGAAGGTGATACAGCTTTGTTTCAGCGGGAAGTATACAGAGAAGCAGCTGTGGAACGTGCTGAACCGCGAGGGTGGGGTTTACTCGTATCTTGGGACCAAGGATTTGCGCGAAGTGGAGCGGAGAATTGAGGCTGGAGACGGGCAAGCCGCGCTGATCTTCGACGCCATGGTTTATCAAACGGCGAAAGACATTGGGGCGATGGCGACGGTGCTTAACGGGCGCGTGGATGCGGTGTTGCTGACAGGAGGAATGGCACGCTCGGAAAAGCTGGTGCAGAAACTGCGCGATGCGACAGAGTGGATTGGGCCTGTAACTGTGTATCCGGGAGAAGATGAATTGCAGGCACTGGCGGAGGGCGCGATGCGCGTGCTCAGCGGCGAGGAGAAAGCGCGCGAATTGGAGCAAGTTGTATGATCTAATCGCAAGGCGAGGTTAAGCGTGTCGGGTCAGTTTGAATGAACTTTCCCTCAGGGGCTAAAGCCCGCGCTTACAGTGAACGATTAATGTACGAGCTAAAGCTCGTACCCTTCAGCTAAGGCTCGTACCGTTGAGCGAAGGCTCTAACCCTTGAAACCGACCGAATGGCGGGTTCAGTGATTCCTTTATTGCGGAGAAGGACAGTTAGCTCTCCGTATAGTGGAAACCGGCTCCCAGTTTGATTCCCCAGATCAATTCAATTCAAGGAGAACCTAATGAATATGGCTGCCACAATGAAGATTATTGTGACGATTGCGCGCCTGCTGCTAGGCGCTGTATTTGTTGTCTTCGGCATGAACGTGTATCTGCATTTCATTCACATGCCAATGCCTACCGGGGTGGCCCTTGAGTTTTTGGGGGCTCTGGCAAGTACGCACTTCCTCTATGTTATAGCCGTGTTTGAGGTTATTCCGGGGCTGTTGCTGCTCTTCAACCGGTATGTGCCACTGGCGCTGGCACTACTGGTGCCGGTCATCTTTAACATCCTTGTGTTCCACATATTGATGGCTCCCAGTGGCGCGCCACTGGCAATTATCGTGGCAATGCTGTGGATGCTCGTGTTTCATCGTCACCGCTCGGCATTCGCAGGATTGGCTCAGAGGCGTTCTGGACTCTGAGGGCTGAAGGCGGCGCGCCCTAGCTACAATCAAGGGGACGATGATTGAGTACCTCTATCTCGGGCGGGTGGGCTACGACGAAGGGCTGAGGCTGCAGGCGGAGATTGCCGGACTGGTTGCGGAAGGGCGCGCCCAGAACGTGCTGCTGCTGCTGGAGCATCCGCCGGTGCTGACACTGGGGCGCAACGCCAACAGGGCGAACATTCTGGCGTCGGACGAGATGCTCAAGCGGCGCGGCGTGACCGTTCACGAGATCAACCGCGGCGGCGATGTGACCTATCACGGGCCGGGGCAGTTGGTGGGCTACCCCATCTTCGACCTGCGCACGATGCATGGCCCGAGCGGCGGCCGGATGGGGCCAGTGGACTTTGTGCGCGGGATGGAAGAGGCGCTGATCCGGCTCTGCGGCGAGTTTGGGGTGAGAGCCGGACGGTTGTGCGGGCTGACGGGGGTTTGGTGCGGGGGTGGCTTGACTCCGGAAGAGCATCCCTCAGGGGCTAAAGCCCCCGTCGATTCGTTGCCGTCAATGTACGGGCTGAAGCCCGTACCCTTCACGGAACGGAGTCTTTCCTCGGGCAGTGAGTCGATGGCTGGCAAGAAGCGCCCTGGCGGAAGAGAGCGCAAGATTGGCGCTATCGGGATTCATGTCGCGCGCGGGATTACCTCGCACGGTTTCGCTTTTAACGTGACAACAGAACTGAAGGACTTTGCACTGATTGTTCCGTGCGGCATTCCTGATCACGCGGTTACAAGCCTGGCGCAGGAAGTGCAAGAGCCGGGGGAATTGCCTACTCTGGAAGCGATTGCACAAGCAGCGGCGCGGCAGTTTGGGCAGGTTTTTGGCGAGCAGGTGGTAGAGGTGGAGAGTTTGGATGCGTTGCGCGCAGAGGCAGCGGCCGCATCGGCGCAGTTTCCAGCGGAAGACACGCCGCTTCAGGTTCCTGTCGAAGTTGAGCGACTGCATGGCAAGAACGAGCAGCCGATTCGGGTTTGAGCGACGAGAGGTGTAGTTTCCCAGGTCTCAAAAGCGAGACCTGGGCCACCAATTTTTTCTAAACTCATAGCGGTTCGGTTGCAGTAGGCGCAGCAATTTATAATCCGGCCAGAATCGGGTGCGCCCCTCGCATCCCGCATCACGGAGAGACCCACATGCCAACGGACGTGATTATGCCCCAGATGGGCGAGTCGATCTTTGAGGGAACCATTACCAAATGGCTCAAGAAGACCGGTGACAGAATCGAGAAGGACGAACCGCTGTTCGAGATTTCGACCGATAAGGTGGACGCGGAAATTCCTTCGCCGGTGGCCGGCGTGCTCGCGGAGATCAAAACGCCAGAGGGCGCGACAGTTGAAATCAATACGGTGGTTGCGGTGATTTCGAACGCCTCCGTTGGTGGTTCTTCTGCGCCGGCAGTGGCTAAGGTGGCAGCTTCCGCTGCGGTTTCCGTCCCGGCTGTTTCCGTCCCGCAGGCGCGTTCTGCAGCCACGGCAGAGACTGCTGGATTGGCTGCGCCTCCTGCGACAGGAGAGCGACAGCGCTCTTCGCCGCTGGTGAGGCGGATCGCGAAGGAGAACAACCTCGATCTGAGCCAGGTCAGCGGGAGCGGAGCCGAGGGGCGCATCACCAAGGAAGATGTGCTGCGGCACGTAAACGGCACTCCCCGCGAGGCCAGAACTCCATCGACAGCGCCAGTCCCACAGCAGGTAGTGCCGCTAAGCAAGATGCGCGCAATCATTGCCCAGCGGATGGTGGAAAGCAAGCGGATCAGCCC
>Ga0187847_10000806_pt1 | contig 31560 bp, 24 predicted proteins | sample June2016WEW_4_10_FD_132458 | JGI IMG/M metagenome (GOLD analysis project Ga0187847, IMG submission 132458) | Peatland microbial communities from SPRUCE experiment site at the Marcell Experimental Forest, Minnesota, USA - June2016WEW_4_10 | ecosystem: Environmental > Terrestrial > Soil >...
CACCATGGCCTTGACGGTGTTAGCGGGCAAACGCTACTTCCCGATCCACGCGGGCTTCCCCATCTTCGGATTTTCATTGGCGCTGCTGATCAGCACGTGGAGCATCCTGTCAATCGGTTTTCTAATCGCGAGCATTGTGCCTACAGCGCGCTTCGCGCAACCAATCGGAGCGGCCATCCTGTATCCGATGATAGGCGTGTGCGGATTGTTCGTGCCAGTACAGTCGTTGCCGCCCGCGCTTCAAGTCGTGGCGCGCTTGCTGCCGCTGACCTACGCGGTGTCGCTTCTTGAGGGAATCTTGAAAGGCGAGGCGTGGTCGGCGCACATGGGCGACGTCGCGGCGCTGGTTGTCGTATTTGCGATCTGCACGGCGCTTTCAGCGAAGGTGTTCCGCTGGGAGTAGTGGGCTGCAAGGTGATCGCAGCGATATCTGGGGTTTATCGGTACGTATCGGCGAGCGATGTTCGGGACGATATGGTTCGTTATCGGAAGCTACCAGTCGATGCCGTTCTGTCCGGTGAGGTCAGCGCGGGTCTAAACGCCTCCAGCCACGCTATCTGCCTGCCAGTTGGTCCCCCCTGGTTTGCGCCTGCTGCTCCAAATCACCCACCTTCAGATGGAAAGCGGCAACTCTGATCCGATACCATACCCGCGGGTCGGACTTCTCACCCCCGAGTTGGAACATACGCTGGACCAGCGGCCGGGCACTCTCCGGGTCGACAGAGTACTGCGTCGCGTACTCAATCAGTTGATCCAGTGTTCCATGCAGCATCATCTTGGCCGTCACAATGGATCGCACCCGCCTATCAGCACCCTGTACCCGCGACTCGCCACTGGCAGGGAACACTCCGACGGAGGCCCGCATCACCAGCAGCAGTTCCTTACCGTTTGACGCCGTCTCAGCCATTCGCAGGATCACTCTTTGTTGCGCCTCAGACTGCGGAGCCGCCGCGCTGGCAGCCATGTAAAGCTCCTTTAAGGCCGCGCTCACGACCTGCTCCGACTCGGGTACAGGGGCTGCGGTGTTGCTCGCGGCAGTTTTGCAGGAAGCCAGGCTCCAGGCGACCATTACGACAACCGGTGCACCACGAAGATACTTCCACATATTCGGAGCGTACATCCAAATTGGATTTCTGAATAGAGTTTTTTCACAGCGTGACGCAAATTTCTACGCCTATACGGTTGAAAGGTCTGTTTCTCTTCTATTGCAACTACGAATCAGCAAATCTGTTGAGAAATGCCGCACCATATCGGTTAGGTAGCCACCTCGGCTCGCTTCGGGCCATCCGTACGAGGTCGGACGGTCGACAGGCGGCGAGCAACGCCCGCAGGTTGGAAGGTGAACGACGAGGCGAACTCCAAGGTACTGAAGTAGTTGGGGATCACGGAGGCCACAACGCCGGAGGCGCGGTAGGGTCATTCCCTGGTGCATGGGGACGTGTGGCGTCTGCCAACTATCCACGGCTTGACGAAAAACACCACAGGGTATTAATATGTGTTTAGATAAATAGACATCATCGCCGGTCTTGGCCGGCGGCGGGTTGAATGTTAGCTGGTGCTGCAGACTGGGGTATTCTTCCCGCCTGCCAAAACCGAAATGTCAGACGGCTTTGATTTCGCGATCCGCAGTGCGCTGGTGCCAAGATGCGGCTTCTGACGGCGTTGCTCTTGGCTGGCCTGAGCTTGCTGGTAGCTACCGTGGCGGCGCAGGAGAGCAAGCCGCTGCCTGGGTCGAAAGACTGCCTGGACTGCCACGACACCGGCCGGCGCACGGAGCGCCGCGAGGCGGGGGTTCCGCCGGCTTTCGACGCGGCCGCGTTGCGAGCCTCGCCACACGCCGACCTGGAATGCCGCAGTTGCCACGCCGATCTGGAGAAAGCCGCCTTTCCGCACCCGGAAAAACTGAAGCCGGTGGATTGCGGTTCGTGCCACTCCGACGAGCAGACCAAGTATGCGGCCAGCCTGCACGGCAAGGCCACCGCGCGCGGAGACAACCTGGCACCGAACTGCAAGACATGTCACGGCACGCACACGGTGAAGCGTCCGTCCACACAAAATTCGCCCACATCCACGTTTGAGATCCCCAAGCTATGCGGCCAGTGCCATAAGGAAGGCACAACGGTCTCCCAGACCCGCAACATCCCGCAGCAGAACATCCTCGGCAACTATTTGGACAGCATCCATGGCAAGGGTCTTTCCGAGAAGGGCCTCACCGTGACGGCAGTCTGCACCAGTTGCCACACCGCCCACGAGGTGCTGCCGCACACGGACCCGCGGTCTTCCATCGCCAAGCAGAACATCGCCAGGACCTGCACCAAGTGCCACGGGCAGATCGAGATGGTGCACCGAAAGGTGATCCGCGGCGAGCTCTGGGAGAAACAGCCGCACCTGATTCCGGCCTGCGTGGACTGCCACGAGCCGCATAAGATCCGTCAGGTCTATTATCCGCAGGGGATGGCCGACCAGGACTGCCAGCGATGCCACGCCAATCCCGAACTGAAAACCGTTCGCGACGGCAAGACCGTTTCGCTCTTCGTAAGACAGGACGAGATGCAGAAATCGCGCCACGCCAAGGTGGCCTGCGTGCAATGCCACACCGGAGGCACACCGTCCAAGGAGCGGGCGTGCGAAACCATCGCCCCCAAGGTGGATTGCTCCATCTGCCACAACGACCAGGTGACCGACTACCGCCAGAGCGCGCACGGACAGTTGGCGGCCAAGGGCAACCCCGATGCTCCCGACTGCCGCGATTGTCACGGAACCCACGGCATCCTGGGCAAGACCGAATTGAATTCGCCGACTTTCTCGCGCAACGTGCCCAATCTTTGCGCCAAGTGTCACCGCACGGGCCAGAAAGCCGCGCTGGCCTACACCGGGACCGAGAACCACATCGTTGAAAACTACGTTGAGAGCATTCACGGGAAGGGTTTGCTCGAAGCCGGGCTCACCGTGACCGCCAACTGCGCCCAGTGCCACAGCGCCCACCTGGAACTGCCCGCCAACGACCCGCGCTCCAGCGTGAATCGCAACAACATCGCCGATACCTGCGGCAAGTGCCACCGCGGCATCTACGAAGCCTTCGTCGGCAGCGTTCACTCTCCGCTATCGCACCCCTCTGCCAAACCCCTGCCCGTGTGCAACGATTGCCATTCGGCACACAGCATCGAACGCACGGACCAGTCGGATTTCCGCCTGCACATTATGGATCAGTGCGGCAAGTGCCACCAGGCCATCACGGCGAGCTATTTCGATACTTACCACGGCAAAGTGTCCAAGCTGGGTTATCTCAAGACAGCCAAGTGCTACGACTGCCACGGCGCTCACGACATCCTGCCCGTTACCGATCCCCGGTCGAGGCTGAGCCGCAAAAACATCGTCAAGACCTGTGCGCAGTGCCATGCCGGCGCACATCGGCAATTCGCCGGGTACCTCACCCACGCCACCCACCACGACCCGGTCCGTTATCCGATCCTGTTCTATACCTTCTGGGGCATGACGACGCTGCTGGTCGGCACGTTTATCGTCTCCGGCGCGCACACCGCGCTGTGGTTGCCGCGCTCGCTTCAATACCGGCGCGCCCTGATCCGGGAACACGCCCTGGAAGGCCCGGTATACGTGCGGCGTTTCCGCCCCTTCGATCGCAACCTGCACCTGGTCGTGATCACCAGCTTCCTGGGGCTCGCGACCACGGGCATGATCCTGAAATTCTCCTACGCCACCTGGGCAAGCGTGGGAGCGCGCCTCCTGGGCGGGTTCGAAGTGGCGGGATGGATTCACCGCGTGTGCGCAATGCTCACGTTCGCGTATTTCGCATCGCACCTGTGGGACATGCGGCGCCGGCGTAAGCAAAGCGGTCAGACTTGGTGGCAGTACGTCGCCGGACCGGAGAGCATGCTCCTCAACCGGCGCGATTGGCACGAGTTCGTCGGCTCCATCAAGTGGTTTGTCGGCAAAGGCCCGCGGCCGGAGTACGGGCGCTGGACCTATTGGGAGAAGTTCGACTACTTCGCCGTGTTCTGGGGCGTCGCGGTGATTGGCGGAACCGGGATGTTGCTGTGGTGGCCAACCATCTTCACGCGCGTTTTGCCGGGTTGGGCAATCAATGTCGCCACCACCATCCACAGCGACGAAGCGTTGTTGGCGGTGGGCTTTATCTTCACCGTCCATTTCTTTAACACCCACTTCCGGCCGGAGAAGTTCCCCATCGACACCGTGATCTTCACCGGCGGAATGCCGCTGGAGGAGTTTAAGAAGGACCGGCCGAGGGAATACCAGGAGATGGTGGAGCGTGGGGAACTGGAGCAGAACCTGATGCCCGCACCCATACCGCTGGCGGCGAAGCTCTGGCGACGCCTGGGGTTCACGGCGCTCGGAATCGGGATCGTGCTCATCGCGCTAATCATATACGCCATGGTGTTCGCGTACCGGTAGCGGCGGGCTGGCCAGCCAGCAGCGGCACCCGGTCCACGCGGCGTTAATTGGAATTATCGGTAGCCAGTTCCGCCGAGCAGGCCGGGCCGCCGCGCTGTTTCCGAGTAGCGCGCGATACGAGCGGACCGAGCGGGTTGGTAAAACGCTACGCGATCAAGAGAGGACCTATGGCCAAGAGCAGATCATGACCTTTGGCCGAACGAAAGCTTGGGGCAGAGACCAGTCAAGTCATCGATGACCTAGTGTAGTTCGGAAACAACTCAGGCAACCCAGTGGCCGGCTTGGCCAAAATGATCAGGGAAGAGCAGTCGAATAGAACTGAGTGTTTTTTCACTCGGGAATCCTAGGCAGGAGGATGTACGACGGTCGCCGTGCGTCGTGGTAAATCGTCTGGCTGGCGGAGACGAAGCGCGTGTCCAGTTCGTTGTTTCCTCCAGTGTTCAAATTTCGAGAATATGCTGGAAACGAGGCTGACGCCACTTCGGCTCGCAGCCTGTGCCCCGACGCGATAGTTATGCCCGTGTGCCAAAGGTCGATGGTGTATTTGTAGACCTTCCCCGGCTCGATCAACTCCGTCTTCACCATCGAATTGCGATATCGCGCGCGCACCTTGCCCGTGCCATCGCTCCACAGCGGGAAACATCTGCCGTCCGGGCCGGCATCCGTCAGGTGGACGAACCAGTCGGTATCGCGCGCGGAGCTGGAGGTGTAAAGCACAGCGCTGACGGGCCCCGCAATGGTGTACGGTTTTTCGAAGGCCGGCGTAGTGTAGACGAGGATATCCTTGCGGGCGGCAGCGACGAGGTCCCGGCAGGAATCCGCGGTCCCCGCGTCCGGGGTCGGATCGCCCGGATCGTAGACGTAGCGGTCCGCCGGCTGCTCGCCCACGGGCGGCGTGAAGCTGAGGCGCCCGCCGCCCGCCAGGTAAAGTTTTTCGAAACGCGTCTCCGGCAGCGGGTACCTCGGCCCGCTCACCCAGCGGTTCGACCCCATCACGAACATGCTGACCAGCGGCTCTTTCAGAATCCCCGTATCCGCGCCCTTCAGCCAATAGTCGAACCAGCGGAGATAATCGCGCTGCAGATCGATCACCGCGGCCGAGCCGAAACTCGACTCGCCGTAGTTCCGCATGGCCGTGTCGCTGTGCCCCCAGGGGCCGATGGTCAACTTCTGCAAGGCGCTCCTGTTCTTGGCCAGCGCCAGGTAGTTCAGCTTGGTCCCTATCCCGTCGCCATCGAACCAACCGGACTCATGAAACACCGGGATGCGAATATCCTTCAGCTTGTCGAGAAACATAACCCCGCGCCAATACTCGTCCGCCGTTGGGTGCGCCATCCAGTGGCGCCAGGTCGGGCTCTGGCGGCCCAGGACGGCTTTGTCGAGATCGATTACCGGTAACGGCCGCAGAAGCTCGGCCCAGTTCTTCTGGAGCATCTCGCCGGGGTCGATGGCGTTCGTTTCGATGATGTCAAGCCAATGCAGATCCTCCATCAGCCACATCCCTCCGTGATCGTACGGCATGTTGTGCAACGGGTCCGGCGGACTGACGTTCGGCACGATGGTAACTAGATGCGGCGGATGCTGGATAGCCGCCAGCCATTGCACCCACCCCAGGTATGACCCGCCGAGCATCCCGACCTTTCCGCTAGACCATGGCTGGCGGGCCAGCCATTCGATGCTGTCGTACCCGTCTTTGGGCTCGTTGATCACGGCTTCCCATTGACCCTCCGAGGCGAAGCGGCCGCGCACGTCCTGTATGGCGTAAACATAGCCCCGGCGCGCCCAGAAATAGCCGCGAACCTCAGACCCCTCTTTGCTGTACGGCGTGCGCGCCAGGATGACCGGGGCCTTAGGCGCGCCGATGGGGAGGTAGAGATCAGTGGCGAGCTTTACGCCATCGCGCATGGGCACTTTGACGTTGGTCTCCACCTTGACTTCGCATCTCGGCGGAGAGATCAGCGGATCACCGTCGGGCGCCGGCAGCAGGCTCTCGTAGCCCTCCCGCACATATGACGCGTGTTGCTCGGAGACTCCCGCCTCGGTATACCACGGCAATCCTGTCACCAGGTACACCCGCCCGTCGTCGCCTGCCAGCACCTGTAATTCGCAGCCCATTGCCGCATACCGCCAGCGGTTCAGCCTCAGAGTGCGTCCGGCGACGGTGCGCTCTGTCGCGTCCTCGCTCTCCAGCGTGAGCGGACCGCCTTCGTCCCTGCTCAACTCCAGCAAGCCAAAGGTCTGGCTACCGCCTTTCGCAGAGTCGTACCGGCGCAGGGCCTGACTAATCAGCGCCGGAGAGGTTTCCGCGAACACCAGCATACCTTCGGGTAGGACTCCTTTTCCTCTCTTCTCGGGAGACGATAGCGTTAGCTCGCTGCCGTTCCGCTCGATCACGCTCTTTCCGTGACGGTCCTCGAACACGGAGCGTACCCACCGGCCCTCGGCATCGGGGGAGAGAGCCAACGATGAGTGCGAGGTCTCGCCGAACAACGAAAGGACGAACGTGCTCTCGAAGCGCCCGTCCGGCTTCCACGAAAAGGCGATCCGCCCGGGATGTTCCTCGTTCAGGTAAAGGAGGAAGGTGCCCTCATCGGAGAATCCTGAAAGCGCGACCGGTTGGGCGAATGGCCGGACCGCCATGAGGAAGAGAGTAGGAAGAATGCGGAGGCGCATAGTCTCGATGTTCTCACAGGATGCTCCGCGCGCCTCGGCAGACGATCCCATGGAATCACTTCGGGCGGATTGACTTCACGCCGAGCAGAGCGCCCTGCTGTCTACCGACGGCTCCGGACGAATCGTCTGCCACGCGGAAGAATGTTGCTGGCATCGTGGTAGGGCGTCGTGGTCCGACTTGGCGAGCGTTATCACCTCTTATCGGTAGCTTGCGGTAGGCAAGGCAGACTGCCTGACTGCCCGGCGTGTCCGTGCGAATCAAAGCGGAATCACCAAAACCCGCCTGCGCGGCAGGGAGGTTTGTGAAAAATGACCACGGGCGGGAGCGGCCCGACGGATGAAGTCCGCTAACCCCGATTACCATTCCCATACGACGGTGAGGCTGGGTTAGAATGCCTCCATGAGGATCTCGATATCTGCAATCGCGGCCTTTTCCGCGCTTGCCACGGCTATTCTAGCCCAGCAGCCGTCGCCCGAAGCGCGCGTACAGGATGCCCTCACGTTAGTTCTGGATCGTAAGTACGAGCAGTTCTACGCTCTGTTTTCGCCGGAAATGAAGAAGGCCATTTCGCTGCAGACTTACAGCGCGCAAGTGGACCAGATCATGACCGCGCTCGGCAAACCAACCGGACAGGACGCGCCGCGGTCGACCACGGCGCAAGGCTCGGTGCTGGTTACCATCCCGGTGCACTGGCCCGCCGCCAGCCTGAACTTCCTCGTGAGTTTGAACAAAGCCGGACAGATCCAGGGAACATGGTTCCGTCCCGGAGACGCCCCCAAGCCGGCCAAATATGACTGCCCACCCTACAGCGATCCATCAGCCTTCACCGCGCGTGAACTGAACGCGGGCGATCTCCCGGGGACGCTGGACATCCCGCGCGGCAAGGGTCCCTTCCCCGCTCTGGTGCTGGTGCACGGATCGGGACCGCATGACCGCGATGAAACCGTCGGCGGCACGCGACCCTTCCGCGACCTCGCCGAAGGCCTCGCATCGCGCGGCATCGCCGTCCTGCGATACGACAAGCGCACCTTCGTCAAGAGTCCCGGCGCCCTACCCAAGGATGGCATCACCATGACGTGGGAGACCGTCGACGACGCGGTGCGCGCCGCCGAGCTTCTGCGCTCGCAGCCGGATATTGACCCCAAGCGAATCTTCGTTCTCGGCCACAGCCAGGGCGGCTACATGGTACCGCGCATCGTCAAAGCCGATCCCAAGCTTGCCGGCGCCATCGTGCTCGCCGGCAACGCGCGCCCCCTGCCCACGCTCGCGGCGGAACAGACCGAATATCTTGCCGAACTGCAGGGCAGCATCTCAGTGGAGCAGCGCGCCGGGGTCGAAGCAGTCAAGAAAGACCCGTGGTCGGCGCTGCCCGGAATACCCGAAAGCTACAAGCGCGATCTCGATGGCTACGACCCGGCGGCGCTCGTACGGACCAGCAGCGTGCCGCTGCTGATCCTGCAGGGCGAGCGCGATTACCAGGTCACCATGACCGATTTCGGACTATGGAAGAAATGGCTCGCTGGTCGGGTCAACACCGATTTCCGCAGCTTCCCCAACCTGAATCACCTGTTTGTCGCCGGCGAAGGTAAGAGCACTCCGGCGGAGTACGAGCGCACGGCTCACGTCGGCGCGGAAGTGGTGGACGCCATCGCCGCTTGGATCAAGGCGCGGTAGCCGGTCCCCTTAATGCGCACCGCTTCCGAAGCGCGTCGAGACGCGGTCAAACGGTTGTTAAGTGGTGATATCACTAGATTCTCCGTACGTATCGTATCGCCCGCAGGCTCTTAGGCGTCGTATCGATGGGGAAGGCTCCACACCTTTTGTCCCCTGCGGGCGACCGCTCATCACAATTGCGCCCAGTGTCGTTGCGAGCGGCGCCACAATCGCATCATGAAACTACTGATGCTGTCTCTCGCACTTGCCGCCGCCTCGATGGCGCAGGAACCATTCCAGGTCAAGGTGACCGGCCACGGCCGTCCCATCATTCTGATCCCTGGCCTGTCGTCGTCAGGCGAAGTCTGGGACACCACCGTTGCCCGTTATAAGGATCGTTTCGAATGCCACGTGCTCACCGTCGCCGGGTTCGCCGGCGTGGCGCGCGTGCCCACTCCGATGCTCGATCGCGTCCGCGACGGTCTGGCCGACTACATTCGCAAACAGAATCTCGATCACCCCGTCATCATCGGCCACAGCCTCGGCGGGTTCCTCGCGCTCGACCTCGCCGCCAAGTATCCGGACTTGCCCGGCCGCCTGATCATCGTTGATTCGTACCCCTTTCTGGCCGCTATGGCGGATCCCCACGCTACGGCAGCCAGCGCTCACGCGGCCGCCGAGCAGATGCGCCACGCCATCGGCGACGAGACCCAGGAGGCGTACGAACGCTACGTCAAGTCCGGTGTTGGCACCCGCGCCATGGTCGAAAAAGAATCGGACTTCGATCGTATCGTGGCCTGGGGCCTCGTCTCCGACCGCACTGCCGTCGCCGACGCCATGGCCGAGCTATGGGCCACCGACCTGCGCGACGACGTTGCCAAGATCAAGGTCCCCACCCTGGTCTTCGGTACGTGGATCGGCTTCAAGCAGTTCACCGACCGCGCGCGCACCGAGGCCAACCTGCGCAGCCAATATGCCAAGCTCGCCGGCGTTGAGATCGAGGTTACCGACACCGCGCACCACTTCATCATGTGGGATGATCCGGATTGGATGTTCACGCACCTGGACCGCTTCCTGGCTGGCAAGGGACCGAACCCGACCCGATGAAAACGAAACAGGCTTACTGGACGTGCCAGATCCTCGGCTGGGCCAGCTATGCCGGCTTGGGCATGTGGATGGCTGCCCGCCAGGTTGGCTGGATCACCCAGGTGACCGTCGGCTACGCCCTGTACTTCCTCTACAGCATTGCGTTGACTCACTTGCTGCGCCGATGTGTCAACCGGCGGGGCTGGGTGGATGCCCCGCAGTACTTCCGCCTCTTTCTTGCCGCATGGATCACCGGCCTGGTACAAGCCGCCCTGGTGATCGGGATCAGTTGGCTGATCGCCGGCCAGCAGAGCGCCTTCCGCGAGCTTTCAACCGCCGCCCCCAGCGCGATCGCCATCTCCTGCGTCACGATGGGATGGATGGTCGTCTACCTGGCGGTCACCTCCGGACGCCGATACCGTGAGAAGCAGCTCGCCCTGCGCGAGGCCGAGCTGCGCGGCCTTGAAGCTCAGATCAATCCGCACTTCCTTTTCAATTCCCTCAACTCGATCCGCGGGCTGGTCCTCGAGAACCCGCCACTCGCACAGGACCTCATCACCCGCCTCGCCAACATCCTCCGTTATAACCTGCACCGCGACGCCGGCCATACCGTGCCGCTCGATTCCGAACTGGAGGCGGCTGACGATTACCTGGCCTTGGAATCCGCCCGCTACGAGGATCGGCTGCGCGTTCATTTCGCTATCGATCCCGCGACGCGGTCCATCGCCGTGCCGCCGATGCTGCTGCAGATGCTGGTCGAGAACGGCATTAAACATGGCATCGCGACGCTGCCTGGCGGCGGCGAGTTGCTGGTCCGCTCCGCCCTGGAGGACGACACGCTGGTCCTTCAGGTGGAGAGCAGCGGGCAACTCGCGGAAGAGGAAACCCAGGTACCCCGCCTGGGACTGAACAATATCCGCGAGCGCCTGCGGATACTTTATGCAGACCGCGCCTGCCTGGAACTCACCAGCCGCAACGGGCGCGTCGCCGCGACGGTGCGCATCCCTATACGCCAATGAGAGCATTGATCGTAGACGACGAGCGGCTGGCGCGCGCCGAGTTGTCGCGCCTCCTGGCTGTCCATCCGGAAATCGAGATCGCAGGCGAGGCACGCAACGGCGAAGAGGCGCTAGAGCTCATCGGCAAGCTTGTACCGGACCTGATCTTCCTTGACATCCAGATGCCCGGCATGACCGGGTTCGAACTGTTGGAGCGGCTTGACGACGTGCCACAGGTCATATTCACCACCGCTTACGACCAGTACGCCATTCATGCCTTCGAGGTCAATGCACTTGACTACCTGCTGAAGCCAATCGCGCCAAACCGTCTCGCTGCCGCCCTGGCCAAGCTACGCCCGCGGCCCCAGCGTTCGCGTCTCGAACAGGTCTTCGTCCGCGACGGCGACCGATGCTGGATCGTCAAGCTGCCCGACATCTTCCTCCTCGAATCGGAGGGCAATTACACTCGCATGCACTTCGGTGGCGAGCGCCCGCTGATTCGCCGCTCGTTGAACGCGCTCGAAGAGCAGCTCGATCCCAACATCTTCTTCCGTGCTGGCCGCAAAGAGATCATCAATCTGAAGTGGATTGACAAGGTGGACATTGGCGTCAATGGCGGCCTCACGGTGACCCTGCGCGGCGGCCTGACTGTCGATATGTCTCGGCGGCAGTCCACGCGGTTGCGCGAGATACTGAGCCTGTAGTCTTTCCGCACCGTCTCGACACAGGTGGCGCCCGTTATCTCGGGTTATCGGTAGCTTGACAGCCACGTTACCCCAGGGCAAGGTCGTACCCACCCTTGATTGCCGCAGCCTTAACCGCATCGACGTAGTCCTGCGCCTCCAGGTGTTCAATTCTAACGCCATCGTTGACCGGGCCGCGTATTCGTTGCTGGCAGCCGAGATACTTTCCTGTTGTCTGAATGGCGACGTGCTCGACGAAATCGGCACCCCATGCTGGAAACCGTCCGTGCCCTTCTTGGGTCAGAACGCGACAAGTCCCTGGCCAAGCTCCGCCAGTTCGGCGGGGACGGACTCGATTCCGTCGTAGCCCGAGAATCCACCAAAGCGGAAGACCACGCGCAGGTACTCGACAAAGTATGCCTTGTGGGCCTCATTGATCAACTCGCCATCGGCTCCCAGGTTGGGCACCTCTATCTTGAAAGCGTCACCGCCGCCTTCGCCAGCCTTGAACACCTCGTCGGGGGCAATCATGATCCCCGACTCCTCGCCATCTTCGCCGAAATCTGAGTACTCCAGTGCGATTTCGATGGGCACTACGACCAGGGGGTCGGGCGTGACGGGGTTATTGCGGGGTGCGATGGCGGAATGGTGACCTGTCCAGTCTACTGCGCCCACAACATCGTAGAAGGCCCGGAGAGAAAGCGGCAGCGTGCCTGCCTTCCTTTCCAGTCTTGCGATCTGCTTGCGAGTATTGGTGCCGGGCGGTTGATACAGTACACCTTCTTCCTTCTGGTAGCCCACGGCTTCTAGCCGAGCGGCGATGGTGCGCACATTCGTGCTCACCCGGCTCATGGTTTCGTACGCTACCGCCAGCGCGTCCGCTGCGCGCGGATCCTCGCGGACTGACGGGCCCATCGCGACCAGTTCCTCCCAAACCTTCTGGTGATCGCCGGCCAGATAGCGATCGAAGAGGGGCAGGTAGCCTTGGTTGTGCTGCCGCAGGAGCTTGATACGATCGGCCGAAGCGGCCGGCAGTTCCTGCTTCATAATGGCGCTGGGCTTTGGTTTCGGTCGGCGCTTTGGGGTTCCAATACGCGCTTTGACGTATTCCTGGAAGGCGGAGGCGAGGCACCTCAGAGTGGAACGCGGGATTGCCTCGGGATGCAGTATCCACTCTTCCCGCATGGTGGGTCCGTTCCACGCCCAGAGGCGGCTGCCGTCGCGGAAGAGCGCGGCTGGACCATCCTCACAGTGCAGAAGCGAGTTCTTCAGGCGCATCTCCACCGGGCGTTCGGACAGAACCACGGCCCGGCGAAACAGCCACCAAAGGCCAGCGCAACGCGCGGCGCTCCAGGCCGCGGCAAGGAGCGGCGGCGCCTCGCGCCCCAGGGCCGCGTCCTCGTCCATTGCCATCTCGGAGAACCAATAGTCGTGGTAGAAGGACCCTTCAATTGTCGTATTGAGTGCGCAGTACCCGGAGGATTGGCTGCCCACAACGTTGCGGAAACTCTTTTCGATACGATACAGATGATCGCCCTTGCTGCGGCCGGGAATGGCATAGGGGTCGTCTCCGTAGAGTTCCTTACGAGCAAAAATCAAGCAGATCGAGCGAGGCTCCCACAACTTCTCGCCTACGGAGGCGGCAATGTCGCCCCACTCCCGTTGGGCCCTTTGGCAGAGCGCAGCCCGTGTGCTGTCCAGAATCTCTCGTCCCTGTTTCTGCCGGCCGATGTTGTCCAGGATTGTCTGGGTCAGCGTATCATGTGGCGCGTTGAGCACTTGGACCGCCCAAGCCGCCTGAGATGGGGAATCGAACCAGAAGAAATGAACGGGTCTTGGCAACCCATTACTGCGATCCGGCATCGCTGCGGCGTACAGATCGCACAAAGCCGATTCGGCGCGCTGCCGGTCGGCTGGTTCGGTGGACAGCAGGCTGGAGAGCCAAGCGGCGCGAATCCCGGAGTTCACAACCCCAAAATACAATAGTCTTCTCGCCTAGCGCACCCCTCAAGGTAACAGAAAGCTTCACGGAGCCCGATTAACAAACCGTACTGTTCGCCAAATAGACGGCCGGAAAGAAGGGAACGCTCCGTGCGCGATTTACCGGGCTGTCAGACAGTATTCAGTTGGCCGGCTAGTCATCTCCGACTTCTGCCACTCAAGTGTCTCGAAACGGGGATCGAATCATGAAAATGGGCCGCCCCGCGGCCATACTGAAGCCGCGGCGTAGGAGGCCGCCAGTATGGCGCGCAAGCAAAAGATAGCGAAACGGCCAAAGCCCAAAACGGTACTTCGGCTCCCGGACTTGGAGCAATCGAAAAATGCGGTGTTGAATTCGCTTGCGGCGTCGAGTTCCCAGGAATCGTACGGTCACGCGATCGAGGAGTTCATCGGCTGGTACTGCTCAGAGCCCCGCCTTGCATTCAACCGAACAGTGGTCCTGCGATACCGCTTCTTTCTGGAACAGAGGAACCTCGTTCCCGCCACAATCAACGTCCGCTTGGCCGCGGTGCGAAGGCTCGCTTACGAAGCTTTAGACACGGGCCTACTCAGCCCCGACCTGGCGGCTGGCATCCGCCGGGTGAAAGGCGCGAAGCGGTTGGGCGTGAGGATTGGCAACTGGCTGAGCCTCGCCGAAACCAAGGCTCTACTGGAGCATTCGTTGGCAGACGACCTCCGAAGTAAACGGGACAGAGCGATTCTGGCGATTCTGGTTGGATGCGGCTTGCGGCGGGCCGAGTTGGTCGCGCTCAAGGTGGAGGATTTCCAAATCCGGGAGGAGCACTGCGTCATCGCAGATTTGATCGGCAAGGGAAAGCATATCCGCACAGTCCCAGTCCCTGCGTGGGTCAAGCGGACGCTTGACGCATGGACCTCGACCGCTGAAATCAGCGTCGGCACCATTTTTCGTCGGGTGAACCGCATGGGCAAACTTTGGGGCGACGGGCTCACACCGAAAGCGATATGGCATGTTGTGAAAGCCGCAGCGCAGCGCGCCTGCATCAAGAATCTTGCCCCGCACGACCTTCGGCGAACATGCGCGCGGCTGTGTCATTTGGCTGGTGGAGAGCTGGAGCAAATACAGTTCCTGCTCGGCCACGCATCAGTTCCGACAACCGAGCGCTACCTGGGCTGCAAACAGAAATTCAATCATGCCGTCAACGACAATCTCGGTGTGGAGGACTCCTGAAGGATACCGGTCCCCCAACCCGACATCTGGCCCGCGTCGCCCAAACCCGGGCTGTGTACGAGTGGCGCGTGACTCGCCCGGAACCATCAATCGTGAGCGGAAAACGTTTGTAAACGCTGCGCGATTTCGCGACTAACCGTTCGCGCGCTCGCACGGACGGCTCGCGTAAAATCAGAATACACGGAGCATGCGCGAGTACGATTTGATCGCCGACTGGTACCCGACCGATCGCAGCCGGACTTTCGGCGTCGCTGAAGCGCTTGCCGTCGCCGCTCCGCTCCCAGCCCACTCGCGCATTTTGGATGTCGGCTGCGGCAACGGCGTGCCGATCACCAAGGCGCTTGTGAATGCCGGCCACCGCGTCGTTGGTCTGGACAGCTCTGCTGGAATGCTCGCCCGGTTCCGGGTCAATCTCCCGGGGACGCTGATCGTGCGCGGTGACGCTCGGCAGTGTCCATTCGTAGATGGCAGCTTCGACGCGGCGATTTCGTGGGGGATGATTTTTCACCTCTCTGCCGCTGATCAGGCTGCTGTATTCGCAAGTGTGTCACGTGCGCTCAAGCCGAGTGCGCCGTTTCTCTTCACAGCCACTGAGATCGATGGCGCTGACAATACTGGCGTCACAGGCACGATGAACGGCGTAACATTTCACTATTACGCCGTCCCTAGCTATCAAAGTCTCATCGACGAACACGGCCTGGTACTCGTAAACATTTACGATGATCCCTGCGTGAGCACGTACTATCTCACACGTAAGGTGCCGTGAGGCGATAGATCGATTCGCGTCACCAGTTCACGGGTAACGGCGTAGCGTTTGCCGGCCAGCACCGGCCGGATGGTCGGGGACTCGGAAATTGCTGCGAGCATCGCGTGTCGCGGTCCGACTTTGGCGGGCGTTATTTGGAAATATCGGAATCCAACTCCGCCGGCAAGCCGATCCGCCGCGCTGTTCCCGAATTGCCCGTGATTCGCTAAGAACGCAAGGTTCTTTCCGAAACTTCTTTAGGCCATATTGCGTATAGTCGTCCAACACTGGAGGTCCGTATGACGTTCGAGAAGAGGGCGGCCCGTATCGCTGGCCTGTGGTATCTGGGTTTCACCCTGGGGCCGTTCTACCTGCTATATGTCCCCTCACAGACGGTCGTGCACAACGACGCCGCCGCCACCGCGGCCGCTGTGCTGAGCCACGAGACGCTCTACCGTTGGGGCATGCTTGCCGAGACGCTCGGTGCGGTCATTTTCATCGGCCTGAGTTTGGCGTTTTATCGCCTCTTTGAAGGCGTGGACCGCCACCGCGCCCGACAACTGGTGGCTCTAGTGCTGGTTTCGTCTGCCCTCGGTCTGGTGGCTGTAGTCTTCAACGCTGCCGCGCTCCTCGTCTTTCGTGGCGGCGATGGCTTCGCTGCGTTCGACGGCCACACGCGCGAAGCCATCGGCATGCTCCTAATCCGGACGCATGGGCAGGCGATCGCGATTAACCAGACGTTCTGGGGATTGTGGCTGTTGCCTTTTGGATGGTTAGTCGTGCGCTCGCGCTTCGCGCCGCGCTGGCTCGGGTACTGGCTTGCGCTTGACGGCATCGCATGGGTTATCGTCGGCATGACTTGGTTCCTCGCTCCGGATTACGCTGACGCTCTCTTCCGCTACTTCCAGCCGGTGTTTCTGGCTGAGCTTGTCGCCATGCTCTGGCTCCTGATCATCGGCGCGAAGGAGCAGTCGCTCGTTGCGGCGGCTGCTACGTAGTCCCTGGCGCCTTGCTGCCGCGAGGATCTGTATCGCGCGGTACCGTGAGGTTGCCTGATCCGAAGTGAAGGAAATGACTAGTGACAAACAGGCCAATGCCCTTGTTGACGATTCCGGTCGGATCGTCGGCCACTCGTACAAAGCTCAGATTGATCCTGCTGCCCCCGTCGACCTCGCGACTGGCCCCAAACGGCGATGTGGGAAGTAGGCGGCCCAATCTTTCAGACCGGGCGTTTAGGTTCAATAACGGTAGCTTACCGCCCGCAATGGCGGGATCTACAGCGCGACTTCGTGACTGCGCCGCTCCCGCGGCCCTAGGCGACCGCCGCCCTCAAAATCGCACGCACACTTCGTTCAACATCCTCATCCCGCGTCGCCCACGACGATACACTGATGCGCATTGCCGTGCGACCCTGCCACTCGGTCGGGCCGCACCAGCAGGTCCCATCGCGCTGTACTCGTTCGATCACCTGTCTGGTGCGGGCGGGGTCACCGAAAGAAACCAAAACCTAGTTGAGTATCACTTCATTCAAAATCTCACAGCCGCCTTGCCGCAGCGCGTCGGCGAAATGGCGGGCAAGGCGACAGCTCCGGTCGATGAGCTCCGCCAGGCCGGTGCGTCCTAGCGACTTCAGAGCCGCCCAGATCTCTACACCGCGCGCGCGCCGGGAGAGCTCCGGCGTGTACTGCGAAGGCTCGCGATGCCCGCCCTGCGGCAGATACGCAGCAGTCAACGACATCGCGCTCTTCAATGCCGCCACATCTCTCACGAATGCCAGGCCGCTGTCCATCGAAGGCCTCAACACGCAACTGACGTACTACCCAGACGACAAGTTGACGGTGGTGGTGCTTGCGAACGTGAACGGCGCAGTGCCGGGGGATATCGCTGCGACGCTGGCGGCACTGGCGCATGGCGAGACAGTCAAGCTGTCGGCGGAGCGCAAGGAAATCACACTGGACCCCAAGGCGAAGGAAATTCAGGTTTCGCCACAAGTCTTGGCGAAGTACGCTGGGACTTACGAACTGGGGCCGGGCGTTGACGTGACCATCACGGTGGATGGCGGCCGGCTGATGACACAGATCACAGGTCAGCCGAAGTTTGAGTTGTTCGCGGAGTCAGAAACCAAGTTCTTCCTGAAGGTAGTTGAGGCGCAGGTGGAGTTCTTTGTGGACACGAGCGGAGCCGTCACCCACATTGTGGTTCATCAGAGCGGCCGGGACACGAAAGCGATAAGGAAGTGAGTGCACAAGATTGCGCCGGTTGGCGCCGTCCAGGAGAGTCTTTTCGGCCACTCGCGGGCGTCGCATCTTGCAGAACGTCAGGGCGGCCGGAGAGTGGAGGGATAGCTAACGATAACCCGAAATAACGCGGCCCCGAAATCCGCTCACCGCCATTTGACATGAGATTGGTCCATTGCTGCGAGGGCCGGCGATTGTTGGACGGCTCATCCAGCAGTTGGAAGAGTTCCTCGGGGCGTGGGATTGCTGGATTTGTCCGGCTTTTCCAACGCCAGCTTTCACCCACCGGCCCGCCAAAGCATCGATCGAGGTTGACCGTCAGTCACTGTCACAGCTTGAAGCGAATCTCCATAGCATCATTTTCAACACTACTGGCCATCCGGTCGTCACGATGCCGATCGGCTTGTCACCCGAGCGTCTGCCAATCGGTGTGCAGGTCATTGGAAGCCGTTGGCAGGAAATGGCTTTTTTGAATACTGTGCGCCAGATTGCATCGGTCACACGCGGCTTCCAGCGTCCACCAGGCTACTAATGCGCGTGTCTGCCGACGCCTGCTTCCCACAGGTAGGGCCAGAATGCACACGGTAATTCGGCAGCACGACCGAAGCATTGTGGAACGAGCCGGTTCAGTTCAGGTTCTTGGGTTCTTGCTGAGGGATGGCGGAGGCTCCGAATCGGCAAGGCCGCTACCAGCCCGCGCGCCGCATGGCGCGTCATACTCGAGGGCGTTAAATCTGAATCCTCCCACCGAAGCAGGAAGCCGCACGTCACTCGTCCCGCAGCGCTCGCATCGGATCGATCCGCGCCGCATGGCGCGCTGGCACCCACGCCGCCAGCGTCGTGATCGCGAGAAGTAGCACCGCGATGACGGTAAAGATCAAAGGACTGACCTGATCGAACGTAAGAAACCAGGTGGCCGAGGTCATCGCACGGCAGGCGGCCACGCTCACCACCAGGCCGGCTGCCACCCCGATTGCACCCAGCTTCAGCCCTTGACCCAACACCATCAGGACCACCTTGCTCCGGTCCGCGCCGATGGCCATCCGAATACCGATTTCGCGAGTCCGGCGGCTCACCGAGTAGGCTACCAGTCCGTAGAGGCCGGTCACCGCCAACAGCAGCCCGACCAGGCCCATGGCGGCTACGATCTCCACGGTCATGTTGGGCAGCTTGACGGCGCGCTGGGTATAGAACTCGTGCATGGTGCGGATGTCGAAGACCGGCATGTCCGGATCCAGCTGTTGCACAACCTCCCGCAACACGGGAGCGATGGTTGCGGCATCCGTAGCATCGGATTCGGTCACCAGCGTCAGCGCGGAACGGGCGTGCTGCCGGAAGGGCAGGTAGATGACATCCGCAGGTGGCTCGGAGATAAAGAATACCTTCGCCGCTTTCGCAATGCCGACAATTTCCACCAGCGGCCCGGTTGCGCCGACCAAATGGAACCGCTTGCCCAAAGCGTTTCCCGCAGGCCAGTAGCGATTTGCCAGATGATCGTTCACTACTGCTACCCGCGGCGAGCGCTCCCGATCCGATTCGAGCAATCCGCGCCCCTGCAAAACGCGGACACCCATGGTGCTGAAATAGCCGTCGCTCACATAGTGATTGAATGCCGTGGGTGCCTGCTCGCCGGGCGGCAGCCGATAGCCCTCCGGGATGACGCCGATCGTGTCCCAACACCAGAGCGGCAGGCTGGAAGTGAGGGCGGCCGTCCGCACGCCCGGCGCCGAGCGCGTTCGTTCCAGCAGGCGCTGATAGAATTGCTGCGTCTGGCTGTCCGAGTAACGCGCCAGTTGGGTGTCGAAGCTGGTGAGGAAGAGGCGGTCGGGGCGGAAGCCAGCTCCTTGCGCCAGTTCATGGCGAAAGCCCTCCACCAGAACGCCGGAGATCACCAGCAGAACCAGCGACAGAGCCACCTGGCTCGCCACGATGGCGTTGCGGCCCCAGAGGCGGCGCTTGCCGCTATCCGCATCGGCCGCTTTGAGCGCCGAAGCCAGGTCCGGACGCGTGATCCGCAGCGCGGGCCCAAGCCCGAAAAACACTGTGCTCATCATCGAAACCAGCAGCGTGAATAGCAAGGCCCGATGGTCGACTGTGGCGCCAATCGAGAATCCCAGGTCGGACGGGAACGGCATGCTGGCGAAGAACCGGGCCCCCTGATCGGCGACCACCACGCCTCCCAGTCCGCCGGCGATGGCAACCAGTAGACTCTCCAGCAGAAGCTGCCGGATCAGAGCGCCGCGGCTGGCGCCAATGGCCAGGCGCAACGCAATCTCGCGCGATCGCGCGCGGGCCCGGCTCAGCAGCAAGCCTGCCACGTTGGCGCAAGCAACCAGCAGAACCGAGAGCGCCAGCAGTGCCAGCATGATCATCATCGCCGCAGTCGCCGGCGATTGCTCGACGCGAAGGTGGAGCTCGGTCTGCACCTCGATCCGCCGCACGCGATCGGTCAGCGGATACAGCTTATCGAGTCCGGCCGCGATGCCGCCGATGTCGGCTCGCGCCTGCTCCGCGCTGACGCCCGGCCTCAGCCGGCCCCTGACGGACAGCCAGCCGGCATCGCGGCTATGAAGATCCCCGTGCCCCAGGCGCGGCGACATGGCCAAGGGAATGTACACCGCCGGTCCCGTGTCAATGCCTGTGAAGGATTCGGGTGCCACGCCGATGACCGAGAAGTCGATCCCATTCAGGCGGATTCGGGAGCCCAGAACCGACCGGCTTCGGCCGAACTGGCCGGCCCAGAAATTGTGGCTGAGTATCACGACCGCGTCGCGGCCTTGCACCCGATCCTCATCCGAGCGGAAGTCCCGGCCAAGCGCCGGTTCCACGCCTAACGCCCGGAAGTAGTTGGCGGAAACATACTGGCCGGCCTTGATGCGCGGCAGCGTGCCGGGACCGGGGCTGAAACCGAACGTTGCGGGAGAGGCCGCCACCAGCCCTTCGAAGCTGCGATTGCGGTCGCGGAAATCGGTGTAGTCCGGGTATGAAATGGTTGTGCTGAGGCCGACCGGCGCCGACGAGGCGGTCTTGGCACTGATCGCCACCACGTGGTCCGGCTCCTGGATAGGCAGCGGCCGCAGCAGGACCGCGTCGGCGAAGGTGAACATGGCCGAGGTTGCGCCGATGCCAAGGGCCAGCGAGCAAATCGCGACGGCCGTGAAGCCTGGGTCTTTACGCAGCACCCGGACGGCGTAGTGGAGCGATATCAGCATGGAGGGTTAATCCCGGCGGGATAGTGGAGCAATTGCCCTGCCAATCAGCCGCCAGTCGAAGCTGCTGAGTTTAAGAACTGAGAACCCTGTTATCGAATAATGCACTGTGCAGGCATTCGCGATTGTGGCACCCGAATGCCCGCAAACGGACAGTAGTGGAGGCGCGACGGCGGGCCGGATCAGGACGCCATCCTTTCGAGCAGCGCGGCGTAGCTGCCGCGGATGACAGGCGACTCCACGGGCGCGAATCCGGCATCCGCGGGCCGCTGCAATTCGGCGTCATACTGGATAGCCGTGACATGGCCGGCCGTTCGACGAACAGCACACGCGCTCCCGGCTTAGAAGCCGCGGCCACCTCGCGGAAGAAATGAGCGGCGGCAGGCAACTCATGCACCATGGCGAATGCCAGGGTGAAATCCACCATCCCCGAGCCACAAATCCACAGGTCGCCGAGTCGGGGGGATCGTCCGGCAAAGGTGGAGTCGCGTTGGCTCGCTCGTCCTCTGCGGGCGCGATCAGCAGGTCATCGAGTTCTTTCGGATCGAAGCCGGTCAGGCTGAGGTCGTAATCGGCCTCGCTCAGTTCCTGCAACTCGAGGGTAAGGAGCTCGTCGTCCCAAGCGGCCCACGTCGCCGATCGATTCACCAGCAACCTGAACGCTTTGACTTGTGCGTCACTCCACTCATCGCAGAGGCCAGGATCTTGCAGACGCTCGCCAATACTTGCTCGATTAGTTCGCGCGGACGCGATGACTCTGTAGGCTCTTGAAATTGTTGATTTAGCTGGGGTTCGACGTAGAGGGATCAGCTGCGGCCCGCCGCCTGACGGGCATCCGAAAACCCTCCTCAAAAGTGCAGTTGTTACATGCACGGACAGGGGCTCATCGCGGCAACCAAGCATTAAACTCGAAGGTCGGTAAATAGCCCTCAGGGCCCCGCTCCGGAAGTCCCTGCTGGGCAGACTCGGAGACCATCGCCCCGCCGTGGTGCAGCCCTGAGACGTGCACTAGTGCCAACGCTCGCAACATCGAACATGCAAGTTGCAAATTCCGAGGGGTGGTAGTTTCTGCAAATCGCTCGAACAATACCCGAACATCGAGGGGACCAAACCAGCCCAAATCGTCCTACACCGTCCTAAATTACGTACCACGTAAGTCGCGCATCGTCAGTTACATCCGCTGATTGCAAACCAGTTCGCCGGATCGGTAGGCGGCCCTGAAAAGGCTGGTCTCGGGACGGCGGCTAGGTCGCAACTATCCGCACAGAAAGGCTGCATGGGAGAATGAACTAGGTGGGCATCACCATGCGAGATGCGACAAGAGGGGCGTTTGGCCCGCTGAGCGAAGCCCCGCCGCCCGCGGGCACGGTGAATCCGGAAGACCCGTTTTGGAAGTCATGACAGTGTCGGCAACCTTTGAACCTCGTCTCGATATCCTGCCCGCATGCCAACGGCGGCTGTGGCCGGAGTTGGATGCCGTGCCGTCAGCCTTCGTGCTCTATGGTGGCACTGGCTTGGCGCTCCAACTCGGCCACCGGGTTTCGGAAGACTTTGATTTCTTCTCGTCCTCTGGTTTTGAGCCGGCCAGATTGCGATTGCGGCTCCCGTTCTTCAAGGATTTGGACCCGGCCGACCAGGACGCCTGGGTGCACTACAAGCGCGACAACCTGGAGGCCTTCGTAAACCGCGACGGAGTGGTTAAGGTTGCCTTCTTTGGTGGACTCGATACTCTACGGCGGATTGAGGATCCGAGGCGGGCGGCTGGATCTCGCGTTCGGGTGGCATCGTTGATAGACCTGGCCGGCATGAAGATGCGGGTGATTCAGGTTCGGGGAAGTTGGAAGGACTACGTGGACATTCACACGCTGGCGACTCAGGGGGTGGACGTGCCCACCGGATTGGCGGCGGCCCAGGCGATCGACCCGAGCTTCGATCCGATCACGAGTATTCGCGCTTTGCAGTTTTATGGCGATGGAACACTGAATCGGGTCCCGGTCGCTATGCAGCGGGATCTGACCCGGTGGGCACAGGCAGTTGACCTGGGCGAGTTGCCTGCATTGCATCCGCAGCGCGGTTTGAGTCCAGGAGGGCTGGAGCGATGATCCTCACAACTCCCTATCCGGCCGACTTGCTGCAGGTGGCGCGGAAGGTGGTTTGGTATGAGAAGCCGGAGGAAACCCTGGCCGATCTGATCACGTTTCTGACGAACTTGATGGTTTACGGATCCTCGGCGGATGTATCAGTGGCCGAGCGCTACGTGCCACAAGAAGAATTCCGAAGAGTACTTGAGCATGCTCCGGCTGGAGTGTTTACGCGGGATGTTTGGAAGAAATGGCATGAACGGTTTGGGATGTCAGTACCGCCTTTACCTCGGCGCCGGTTTCCAGATGGTTCGATAGGTCCGGAGGCGGGATATTTCTTTGGTCGGTAGTTCCGCGATGTGGTGGAACTCCGAAAACCGGATGATGCTGCTGCCCGAACGATCCGGTCACAGACTGACGCCGAGAGCTTATCACGCAACAGACCTTATCAGAACCGTATCAAAACCCCCGAAATCTGAGCTTACTGGGGTTGTCGGCTGGGCGAAAGCAGACTCTCCAGATTGTTGAAAAACAGCAACCACCTCATTCGCAAACGGTGACAGTTTACGTGGCAAAGTACTTTTATGCCGGGTGTCACCATTTTGGCACCAAACTTGGGTAAAACCGGACAAAAAGGAAGGGAAACCAGTGAAATCAGATTCGGTGCAAACTGCTGATCGGCAAGCGGATTTGATTGATTTTGTTCAGCTTGCAAGAAGTGCTGAGTCGGTTTTCGAGACCGCCCGATTCAACCGCTCTCGCACCTCACCGTGCCTTCATTCTACCTGATTTCCCAATCACTTTTGGGAAGTGCCCCCAGCCGGCTTTCTGCTTCAAAACCGGCAGTGTCACCATTCTGGCGCCTACCATTCCTCGCAATCAACCCAACCGCCCGCCTTTTTGCTTCGCAGTTCGTGTGGGCGTAGCGCATCGTCACAGACACCGACGAATGGCCAAGCAACTCCTTCATTGTCACCAGGTCAGCACCATTTCTGGTCAGTCGCGAGGCAAAGGTGTGCCGGAAAGTGTGCCACGTCACGTCCTTGAGACCAGCCTTGCGGCAGGCCTTCTTCAGGCCGAGCCAAAGGTCTCTCCATTGTCCGCCCGTCTCGGGGTTGTAGAAAACGTCACATTTGCGTACGCTCCAGATCCACCTCCTCCCATCTCGGGTTCAGAATTCACCGAGCCGCAGCACCGTACTGATCGCGAAAGTCACCATGCCTTGCAGATACGGAGAAGAGCACTGCAGGAGCTCCTCCTCCTCCGCTTCAGAGAGCGAGCGGACTTGCGGCCAGCAGCGGCCCGAGGAACGCGCCCGCATTGTCGCCAACGCCCTCAAGCCCGCAGGCTTCGCCTCTGTCTTTCTCGTCTACTGACGACGCAATGAGCGCATCACGCGGTGCGGAGCGGATGCCGGCGCCAGCCCGGTCCAGGAACCATGCTCCGAACACGCTTTGCCAGACCGTGGAACGCCCCATATGCGGCTTGGCGACCGCCGTTCATGAGATAGTCGGCCAGCGCGATGCTTTTTCGCTTTTGCAGTTTGTCCGACAGTGCGCGGGAAAAGCCCTGCGCGATATTCTGCATGGTGGGCAAAGCCGTCCACCAGGCCAACGATGCTGCCGCTTGCTTTCAGCGTTTGCGTCAGAAAGACCGGCAACACCGGGTAAGGGTCTCGACCCTGAGCTAAAATGCAGAGCGTGGGCGATCCCGATCCAATTTCCGTCGTAGTGCCGGTTTTTAACAGCCAGGACTCGCTGCCCGTTCTCTTCCAGCGGATCACGGACGTCTTCGCGGCCGAACATCGCGAATTTGAGCTGATCCTGGTCGACGACCGCAGCCGCGACGGCAGCTGGATTGTCGTCACCGACCTTGCCCGGCGCTCCAGCCACGTGAGGGGAATCCGTATGCTGCGCAACTTCGGCCAGCATAACGCCCTGCTCTGCGGCATACGCGCAGCCAAACATCCGATCATACTGACCATCGACGATGATCTGCAGAATCCGCCGGAGGAGATACCCAAGCTCCTTGCTAGGCTGGATGCGGAAACCGATGTGGTGTATGGCACACCGCAGGCGGAAAGCCACGGACTGTGGCGCGATCTCGCATCGCAGATTACCAAGATCGTCCTTCAGGGCGCGATGGGCGCGGAGACCGCGCGCAAAGTGAGCGGCTTCCGCGCTTTCCGTAGGCGCGTTGCGCGGGCGTTCGACGAATACCGTTCGCCTTATGTCTCGATCGATGTCCTGCTCACCTGGGGATCGCAGCGGTTCGCAGCCGTCACCGTCCGGAACGATCCGAGGCCTTATGGTGTCAGTAACTACACGGTTCGCAAGCTCGTCCGTCATGCACTGAACATGATGACCGGTTTTAGCATCCTGCCGCTCCAGGCCGCCAGCATGCTGGGGTTCGTCATGACCGCTGGCGGCGCATGTGCCCTCGCCTGGGTGCTGGGACGGTACCTGATTTACGGATCGGTCGTGCCTGGATTTGCTTTTCTGGGTTGCATGATCGCGGTCTTTTCCGGGACGCAGTTGTTTGCGCTCGGCATCATCGGCGAATACGTCGCGCGGATTCATTTGCGTACCATGGACCGGCCGAGCTATGCCATGGAAACCACCACCGAAGAGTAAACATATGCAGCCCGTTGAGATTTTGCCTTGGGATTCGCAGTTCTTTGGCTTCAAAGTCGGACGTGTTCTTCTCAAGAACCCTGCGGCGGAAGAACTGGCGGAAGCGGTTCTCCAGGCTAACCGGGGCGGCATCGTGTGCCTGTACTGGCTGGCGGACTGTGCCGACTCACTCGCGTCGTCGCCGGCCACAACCTGCGGTTTTCGACTGGTGGATATTCGCGTGACTTTCGAGCACGCATTGAGCGCGCGAGCGGGAGAAAACCCACCCCTATCCTGCGTGCGCCGCTATGTTCCGGAAGATCTGCCGGCTCTTGTGGCGCTCGCCAGGAAGAGCCATCGCGATTCGCGGTTTTTCAGCGACGGCAGTTTCGCGGAGGAGCGTTGCGAGGCCTTATATGAAGAGTGGATTCGCAAGAGTTGTCAGAGCGGCTCCAGCGTTGTGTTGGTAGCTGTGCCAGAGGAGCAGCCGGCCGGCTATTGCACCTGCTCCGTTTCCCGGGACGGTGTTGGAAATATCGGGTTGATTGCCGTCGATCCGCGCTGGCGCCGCGCCCGCCTTGGCACTGCGCTAGTCGAGAGCGCTCTCGACCATTTTAGGGCCGAGAGCATGCGCACGGCTACGGTGGTCACACAAGGCCGGAACCTCGCCTCGCAGCGCCTGTACCAGAGATGCGGATTCGTTACGCAGTCGATTCAGTTGTGGTATCACCGATGGAATTCCGAGGGCCAAAAAGGAGTTATCTGACATGACCTACCGGATACCGTTCAACAAGCCGAGCCTGACCGGCAAGGAACTGAACTACGTCGCCGATGCCGTGATCAGCGGCCACAGCGCCGGTGACGGGCTCTACACCAGGCGCTGTCACGAGTTCCTCGAAAAGGCGCTGGGTGTGCCGCGTGTGCTGCTGACTACCTCCTGCACCCACGCCCTCGAGATGGCCGCCTTCCTGCTGAATATCGGACCGGGAGACGAAGTCATCGTCCCCTCCTTCACCTTTGTCTCCACGGCCAACGCATTTGCACAACGTGGCGCCCGGCCTGTGTTCGCCGACGTCCGCAGTGACACCCTCAATTTGGACGAAAGGCTCCTGGCTTCCATGATCACCCAACATACTCGCGCCATCGTGCCGGTGCACTACGCCGGCGTCGGTTGCGAAATGCAGTCCATACTCGATCTCGCCTCGGCCCATCGCATCGCCGTCGTCGAAGACAACGCGCACGGCCTGTTCGCCAAGCATAGGGACCGTTTCCTCGGCACTTTCGGCTGCCTGGCGACTCAGAGTTTTCATGAAACCAAGAACGTCACCTGCGGGGAGGGCGGCGCGCTCGTCATCAACGATCCGGCGCTGATCGACCGGGCGGAAATCATCCGCGAAAAGGGCACCAACCGCAGCCGCTATTTCCGCGGCCAGGTCGACAAGTACACCTGGGTGGATCTGGGATCGAGCTACCTGCCATCCGACATTCTGGCGGGCTTCCTGCTGGCGCAGCTCGAGGCTTCCGACCAGATTCAGTCGAAGCGCTGCCGCATCTGGCACCGTTACCACGACTCGTTAGCCGATTGGGCCGGCCAGCATGGTGTGCAGCAGCCGTTCGTGCCGGCCAGCTCCGAGCAGGCCTATCACATGTACTACCTGATCCTGCCGTCGCTGGAGGTGCGCCAGCGGCTGATCGCATACCTAAAGAGCCAGGGCATGCTTGCGGCGTTTCATTACGTGCCCCTGCACCTTTCCAACATGGGTGTTCGCTTCGGCGGGCGTCCCGGTCAGTGCCCTGTGACCGAAACGGTCAGCGAGCGCCTCGTCCGGCTACCCTTCTTTAACAGCCTCGGCGAGAACGAACAGTCCGAAGTCATCGAAGCCATCCAGCGCTTCGACGACTGGCCGCCGTAAGGCGCCCCTTCTACCCCACCGACCGGACACTCACAGGACCAGATCGTCGCGCTGTGTTCCCCGCTGCAGGAATCGCGCCTAACGCTTCCGCGCCACTGCCAGACAGCTTGCTCCCATTCGCAGAGGCCGCCGTTCAGCAATCCTCGACAACTCCCGTTGGCTTAAGATCCCCAGTATCCGGCTTACGAGAGGATGGCCGAGTTCGTGGTCCGATCGAATCGCATCCTCGGTCGCTTTCATCGGCGCAAAACCAAGCCGGTACGGGAGCGCGCGGCGCAAGAGGATCGGAAGCGGCAGAAAACCGAAGAAATAGGTTGCAAACTCGACTGTGTAACCGGTGCCTTCCAGGAGGCGGCGCAGTGTTCCAACGGTGTGCCGCCGCGAGTGGCCCGCCAGTATGTCTTCGCCCGACCAGAGCCACTGGTAAGCCGGCACGGTGACATAGACCCGCCCTTCCGGGATCAGGAGCCGGTTGATGGTGGTCAGGAAGGTGGAGTCGTCCCGAATGTGTTCTACAACATCGAACAAGCCAACCGCCGGGAGAGCTCCCGCCAACACCCCGGCATCCTCCAGAGTGGCCCGCACGACCTGACGTATGCCGCGGTTCACGGCGTGACGAACCCCGGCAAGCCCAGGTTCCACCAGCACTACTTCGAGCCCGGACTCCTGAATCGCCCGCGCGACATAACCATTGCCGCCGCCAACATCAAAAAGTGCCCCCGGCGGTGGAAAGAGCTTAATCGCCTCGAGAATGCAGCGATTACGGTGACTAAACCAGAACGACGAGTCTTCGACTGAGAAGCATAAGTCGTTCCCTGCCTCAGGGTATGAGACATCGGACAGCGTTCGCGAACTCCACCAGCCCTCTTGGCCACGTTCGAGGTTTGGCGCGATCTCCCGCAGATTCGATGTATTCATCTGTCAGAACGGTCCCCCTTCCATAGCTGTAACTATAGCAGCCAAGCGAGAGCGGACCGCCCGAGATTGCCGAGACCATCCGCTGTGTTGACGGCCCCGCGCATGGCTTCAGAATTTCAATCGCCGCAAGGAGGCTCGCCCCACTCCCACCCGGGTCGGCTGCCGAACTATCTGTCCCCATCAATGTGTCTCGTTTCCGGCCTTGTGGTCCTAAAATGCTATCTGTTCGAGCCGAAGACCGGAACTGCCCGCGGGCTCCCTGGATTTATTTGCGCGCCTTATTTTACACAATTGCTTTGAGACCAGCAACCAAGCCGCGCGAGTGTTATGACTAGTGCTCCACGACCTTAGTCCGTGTGGTATATTCACTCTTCACACCGCAGTGGCAAAGGACATTCGAGCCTCCGTGAGATGATGGGAGTCGGCTTACAAGCAAATGGGTGCTGCTACCGTTTCTTCGCCAGATACGTCTGAGATCAAGCCCTGTCGTCTCAGCCAGACCGAGACGCGTGTGGCTATTCTCGTCCTTTTCCTGTCATTCGTCGCGCGCTGGCAGATGTTGTCGCCGGGCTACTCGATCGACGATTATGCTCTTATTACAGGTCCAAACTCCTATTCACTAGGTCAAATGGCCGCACAAGGCCGAGTACTGACATATTATCTACAGCGAGCTCTCGCCGCCTTGGGCGCGTCGGCGCCCCACGCCCAGCCGTTGTCCCAGATCTTGCTGACCTTTGTTCTCGTGGCTGTCGGACTCATCGTGTGTCGCCTTTGGGATATGCGCACCTTCGCGGGGTCCTTTGTTGTTGTCGCCATGGTGGTCCTGCACCCGTACCAGTCCGAGATCTTTACATTCAGGCCTGCAGCGTTGAATCTTGCCATCCCACTCGGTCTTTCGTTCGGCGCGATCCTCGTATGTACACGATCCACAAGGTACTGGATCGTCTCGGCGGTTGCGCTGGCATGCTCGCTCTCAATTTATCAGGTTGTCCTCAACTACCTCGGTATGGCCTTGGTATTCAGTATAGCCTTCCACTTGACTCGACCCGCTGACTCGAATCGGATATTTTGGCGGGCTCTCCGGTCCCAAGTAACAGTGATTCTGACTGCGGTGGTCGTCTACTACGCCGCAACATATGCGGTTAGCCGGATCGCAGGATCCGCGTTGACTGCCAGGACCACCTTTCTAGGCACTAGCGCAATCACGACTCGCATCGATCAGATCTTGACTCTGTACAAAGTGATCCTGTATCGGACTGAGCCGATCATGCCGAGTGCCACCAAAGCGCTTCTGCTCCTTACGCTCGGAGTCGCGATTATGGTCCACCTGGCTACTTGTTGGCGCAGTTGGACCTGTCCGGCGTTTCGCAGGCAAGCGCTCGCAATTGCGCTCGTAGTTGCGGGCGGACTTCCATTGTGCGCCGGAATAGTCCTTGTCCTCGGGGAATGGTGGCCGGTGCCGCGCGTGCTCGCTCAAACCGGTATGTTCTGGGGAGGGAGCCTTGCGTTGGTCTACAGCATTGTGCAGCCAATTGGCAAACGGTTGATACTTGGCAGCATGGTTCTGATTCTTATTTCCTTCATCGGTATAAGCAATCAGGTTTTTAGCGATCAACTGCGCGTAAACATGAGAGATCTGGCGACCGCTGGCCGCATCGTCGGGCGCATCGAGAGCCTTCCGGACTTCGCCCAGGTTCGGTACCTGGCGGTGAATGGGGGTTCCTGGCGATACCCGTCGCCCATTTTGACTGCGGAGGGCGACATGAATGTCTCGGCGTTCATTGCGGCTTGGGCCAAGGTACCGCTCATCAACGAGGCCTCGGGCAGCGCGTTCGAACCACCTACTCCTGACGCCCGGAAAAAGGCAGACGCCTTTTGCGCTACCGCGCCAAAATGGCCTGCCATCGAATCCATATCCAAAATCGACGCCAACACGGTTGCAGTCTGCTTGCAGAAATAGCCGTTTGGCGGGTGATTCATAACGAACATATTCGACTCACCCCATTTGCGGCAAGTGGTTTCGCGGCTCTCGCTGCCTCCGGCAGCGGACAAGCTGCTGCCGCGGATTCCCGCTCGAAGACACCTCAAGCCCGCCCACCCAGGACTCGTGTAACCCTCCCTCACGGTCCGTGTCGCCTGTGTGGCGACAGCGCAGGGTGGGCTGGACGTAGCCATCAGGTTAAAACATTGCGAGATGGGTGGTCGCGGTAGGGACGGCCATCGCTGACCGCCCCCCGCACAGATCCGTACGAGCGGAATTACCGCATACGGCTCCTACCTTGGATGTGTAGCGTCAAATCGCACGTCGGGATAAGGATGCAAGATTCGCGGGCGAGGAATCCACTGTTCGAAGGTCGGCCGTAGCTGGTCCCATCCCGGTTTCCGCCGCTGGCTGCGACGGCGCAACGCCTGCCGCCACAGCATACAGAGACGATCCCGGAATCTTCCCAGCGCCGCGATGTTTCCCGGCACAGCGTGATAGCGGTAATACCCTTGCACGACCCGTTTCAGCCACTCGCCGACGACCCCGACCGGCTCATGCATCTTCCGGCGTAACTCCTGCTTCAACTGCAGAAGCTTTGCCCTCATCCGCTTGGCCGCCGTCCGGCGCCATACGACAAAGGAGCCCTTGGAGTTCCTCCCGCAATAATGGGTGAACCCCAGAAACGTGAACGTCTCCGGTTTTCCCTCACCCCGCCCGTTCCGGTTGGCCTCCGCGAATCGACCAAACTCGATCAATCGCGTTTTCTCCGGATGGATCTCCAGCCCGAACTTCGCCAGCCGTTCCTGAAACTCGCGCAGAAACCGCTCCGCTTCCGCCCGATGCTGGAATCCCGCCACGAGATCGTCGGCGTAGCGGACCACAATCATCTCGCCTTTCGCCACTTTCTCGCGCCAGACCTCCGCCCACAGATCGAAAACATAATGCAGGTAAACGTTCGCCAGCAGCGGCGATACCACCGCTCCTTGCGGCGTGCCCACCTTCGTCTCCGACCATTCGCCGTCCTCCGATACTCCCGCCTTCAGCCACTTCCTGATCAGCCGGAGCACCCGATTGTCGGCTACTCGATGTTCGATAAACTTCATCGTCCACTCGTGGTTCATGTTGTCGAAGAACCCCCGAATGTCC
>Ga0187847_10000807_pt1 | contig 31552 bp, 20 predicted proteins | sample June2016WEW_4_10_FD_132458 | JGI IMG/M metagenome (GOLD analysis project Ga0187847, IMG submission 132458) | Peatland microbial communities from SPRUCE experiment site at the Marcell Experimental Forest, Minnesota, USA - June2016WEW_4_10 | ecosystem: Environmental > Terrestrial > Soil >...
ACCTGTGGCGCTAACGGCCACCGTTCCGGTGGCCCAAAATTCGGGGCCGCGTCAGCGACCCCGCCTAGCCGCTTCGAGCGGCTCACAGACTAAAGCCCCCGGCTCTGCCGGGGGATACTTACTGTGAAAGTTAGGTCAGTGCGACAGCTGGAATCATGAAGAAAATCGAATCGAATCAAGATGCTCGGATGTGCTTGATATCATCGGCCTGCGACACCGGTCTCGGCGCGCGCAAGAGCTCTCGGATCGTCCTCGCCAGGTCCTGAGGATGAAACGGCTTCTGCATGAATGCATCGTTGGCGTCTGCCACATTCCCTTCATAAGTCTGGTCATCAAATCCGGATACGTAAAGGATGCGCATATCGGTATACAACGGCCGCAGCCGCTTAGCCAACTCTCGACCGTTCATCCCCGGCATTAGAATATCCGTTAGCAACAGATCAATTCGTCCCACGAACTGCCGCGCAATCTGGATGGCCTCTTCCGGAAGACCCGCATCCAGTACCTTATATCCCAATTTCTGCAAGAACTTGCGAGTAAGATTGCGCAAATCACTGCGGTCCTCGACCAGAAGGATGGTTTCTGAGCCCAGCAGAGACTCGTCGGGCACTCTCGTGGCAACGGCTGTCTCACGAGGTTCCGCCTTCGCCTTCGGCAGATAGATCCTGAACGTTGTCCCCTTGCCGGGTTCACTGTCGACCACGATGGCCCCCCCGCTCTCTTTCACGATTCCGTAAACCATAGACAGGCCCAGGCCGGTTCCTTTGCCCACGTCTTTGGTTGTGAAGAACGGATCAAAGGCGTGACTCTGGATTCGTGGTGACATCCCTACGCCAGTATCACTGATCGTTAGCGTAACGTAATGACCGGGAGCAACGTCGGCGGACTGCCCTCGCTCTCTCATTTCACAAGCGCCGATCTCGATCCGAAGCCTGCCACCTTCCGGCATGGCGTCGCGCGAGTTCGTCGCCAGGTTCAACAGGATCTGCTGGATCTGGGTGGGATCGGCCAGAACGGGAGCCTTTTCCTGCGATAGAACGATAGCAATCTCGATGTGTTCTCCGATCACCCGAGGAAGCATGTGGCCGGTTTCCTTTACGATCGAATTGAGATCGATGACGACTGGCGAAAATGGATGCTTACGACTGAAGGTGAGGAGCTGTTGTGTCAAACTTGCGCCCTGGTTGGAGGCGGAGATGATGTCATCGACATATTGTCGGCGCTGATCGTCGGCATTAATACTTCCGAGGAGAAGTTCCCCACTTCCCAGAATTACACCCAGGAGATTGTTGAAGTCGTGCGCCACCCCCCCCGCGAGCCGCCCGACGGCCTCAAGTTTCTGCGCCTGGAGCAAGCGCTCTTCCAGAATCTTTCGTTCGCTGATGTCCCGGGCGGCGGCGAAAACCCCCTCCACTTGCCCGCTTTGGTTCTTGAACACGGTCGCGTTATAGAGCACGTGAGTGATGGAGCCCGAAACATGGCGAATCGCCAGCGGGTAGTTGCGCACGGAGCCTTTTTCGAAAGCTTGCTGGTAACCCTCACGGGCGTGCTTGGGCTCGGTGAAGTAGTCGCAAAAATCACTGCCGATGAGATGCTCACGCGAAAGTCCAGTCACCGTCTCGGTGGCCACATTCACATCGGTGATCTTGCCTTGCGGACTAATGGTGACTAAAGGATCCGGGGAGGCCTCGATTAAGCTGCGAGTGTAGAGGGATGCCCGGCGCACCTGTTCCTCGGCCTCTCGGCGTTTCGTGTCATCGGTGAAGGTAGTCACCACGGCATACGGAGTGTTCTCCGTTTCGTGATAAATGGGCTCCGCGTTGATGAGTATCCAACTCAAACCGCCCTCTGGCTTTCGGATCCCCATCCGGACATTCGAGGCAGGTTTGCCCGTGCGCAACACGACCATGGAAGGATGGGTTTCAGCAGGGAACGGCGAGCCGTCCTCGTGAATAGTCGACGGTTGCACGTCAATCGAAGCACGCCCGGCGATTTCGCTCGCCAGCACACCCAGGATACGTTCCCCACTACGGTTACAAGCAATGATCGTGCCGTCGGCTTGCTGAACTACCACGCCCTCGGACATCGCTGCTACCACGGACCGGTAACGCTCCTCGCTTCTACGGAGGTTTTCCTCCGCCCGCTTGCGCTCGGTGATGTCAGTGCATGCTCCCACCCATTCGCGAATATTGGCTCCAGTATTCGGCACCGGCACCCCGCGAACTGCCATGTGGCGATACTCGCCATCGTGACGTCGCAAGCGGCACTCCATATCGCACGGGACGCTGTTCTCGACCGCCTTCGACCACGCTGTCTTTGTTTGCTCCCGATCGTCAGGATGAACAGCCTGAATCCATCCCCAACCTCGGAGTTCCTCCTGCGGCATGCCGCTGAATGCCGACCACATCGACTGCTCCTCGCCCAACTCGCCCTGGGAATTAGTGGTCCAAACGATTTGTGCGGTCGCGAGTGCCAGAGAGTAGTAGCGCTGCTCGCCCTGGCGAGCAGCGTCGCTCGCCCGGTACTCAGAATGAATCGTAGCGAGCAGGCGAAGAGCGAAAACGACGAGCGAGCCGCTTATCGCTAGCCGCGCCAGGCCTGATTCTGACGGGGATGTCAAGCTTGCGGAAGCGGCAACTATGAGCGGCAAAATCGCGGGGATGAGGTGAAGCGACAGAGCCTTGCGAAATTTAGACTTCCCGATATTGACGCTACCTGGCAAGTCTTGCCACCGGGAGAATAGCCATGCGGCCGTCAAAAACGGCACTGAGCCTTGGAGCTCGATCCACACCGGAACGGAGCGGGCACTGAGGAAAATGTAGTGGGTAAGTACTGAACCCACTGTATAAACCAAGAGATAAATTCCCATCGAACGGAACGCCAAACGCTCGCGCTCGGAACTTGCCACCAGGGTGCGAAACCAGAACCCGCCCGTGGCTCCGATATTTCGGGCAATGAGTAGAACGCCAAAAAGTGCATAGAGGGAGTGGATGTAGCCCGCCGGCGCACCTTTGCTAGGTGTATAGATGAAGGCAATGAACAGGATCACCACGATGATCAGCACCTGCATGTAATCCAGGATCATCGGCCAGTTGGTCGCCCCGCGCGCGCGGGGACCTTCATTGAGCAGCAGTATCAGACCGAAGGGCGCCATGTGCAAGAGAAAGAGGAAGTCGCTTACCCCAAATCCTTCTCCGCTCTCAAAATGACGAACCACGAGGGCGACGACGACGAGAGCAAATCCGGCGCTTGAGAATGTCCAAAAGGTGCGGGCGAAGTCTCGGGACTTTACAGCGGCATAGCCCGCAGAGATAGCGGCGAGCACCACGGAGAGAGTTTGCAGACCCTGCGACGCGATCGACTGACCGAGTGTAGCCTTGGTGGTCGCGAGGACGATCAGATGCAGCGCAAAGATCGTTCCAAGACTAAACGCAACAACTTTGTAAAACGAGGCCGATGTGTCGATCTTGTGAGACACATGACACCCTATCTTGTCGAGCAACACCAATTATAGACCGAATGTGCCGCGGAGAGCGGGTTTTCATGCACCCTTCGCTGGTCGTTGGACCTAAATGGAACGGTTCAAGGTTACGACTGGGAGCCTGGCGGGTATCTCGTGGGACGGTCCAACGGTCTAGGCAGGGGCTAAATCAGCTGCGGAGCAATGTCTAATGCTTAGTTGGACCTCTGCCAAATCTGCTCTATCATCAGAGACTCGATTGAAGGTGTCAACAAGGAGCAGCGGCCCTGCTCCTTGTCGGGTATTATGCCTCTCTCTTTGCTGGCGCAAGAAGTAAGACGGCTGGCGCAAGAATCAGACGGAGGACCGCCTCAATCACCAGGGCCACGAACCAAAGACTACAGCCAGAAGGTGTAGCAACATCATTGTGATCTTCTCCTTTTTGAATTGCTCGCTACCTATTGAGGTCGCGACCTGATGTAATGAGAAGCAAGCCGCTAGCCAAACTCCCTGTTGCCTACGATTCCATTTGCATCCATGCGGTTACAACCGCTACCCTCCCATTCCCTCAATGTTCTCGCTAACGTTTCATGGGCCGTTTCCAGATTGGTATTCCTAATCGGGAATTTGCTGCACAGAGGTATCTCACCGGACACCGGATCCCGGCAGTTATGCAAAAGTCGACCAGTCAGTAGCACCTGAATACAGGCGAACCCCAGGGATATGGGAGCCCATAACGGCCGACCACCGACGAACGATCGATATGCGGCGTGCCGCTGGTAGCGATGTTGAAGTCTTCCGACCTGAGGAGTGGATGCCGCGCGGTAACACCGCGAAGACAAACAGAATCCGGGATTTCGGCATCGGCACTGCGAGGATGTCGATATAGCAAGCCTGTTTCAGGCCGGCTTCCCAAACCTAACCCACCTTCTCCACCAATGGCCCATTTAGTCACGCTGCTTCCTGCCAGCAGGAGCATCACGACGACCATGGAGATGTTGAACCGCTCAGTCGGACTCATTCAGTAGTCTCTCTGCTATGGGGTTGCATAGTAGCGACACAGATCAACTCAAACGGCGCGAAGTTCTGCCTGCCGGCACGATCTCTTCGGGTGGGCCATAACCGCGGTTGTGAGCTCGAGCGGAAACGACATACGTCTTGAGGTCGTTTCCGCACCATCGGCTGGAGATGGGCGGCCTGCCGCAGGAACAATACAAAGTCCATACTTCCGAGAAGCTGGCAGCGACAGGAATCAGGCAGGAACCATTTTGGTATGGACTGAAACCAACAATATATCGTGTGAGGCAGTTCGGACACTCGACGCAATGGCGAAACCGGGGTGTCATGGCGGGTATCATTTACGAGCTGTGGCTTAACGAACCTCGTTTTCAACGGAAGATGAGGGCGGGAACTCGCCCCGCCCCGTTTGCTCGCCTGAGATGTTCGGCATAGTTGCTGCTTCATTCCCGTGGTTGCTTTGCTCCCTTCGCCTCAAACAACATTCGGCTGAATCCGGTTAGATGGGGCCGGAAATCGGACGGATCAATGACCTTGCCAGAGCCGACCCTGTGGTTGGCTTTCGAAGAGCCGGCCGCTGCACTCTGGCCCTCATATGCGGGAACCGCGAGAAACCCAACCTGCTCGCCGCTTGCGTCGATTGCGGTCCCGACAATTTCACCCTGATCGTTGATTCCTTGCGCCAAGTAAAGATACAAAGGAGACTCCTCCTGTACCAGGTCATTAAGGTCCATCATCATTCCGTTCTGGTAAAGAAACGCTCTCGCTCCATAGGGTTCGCTTCCACCATCCGAGACACCGACTATCTGGCCCTTTTCGTTGATGTCGTAGGCGACGCTGGAATCGTCATCTCCAATAAATGGCAGGGCCTGCATTTTGCCGCTTTCTTGCGTCCACAAGAAAGCCTGGGCACTGTTCTCGGTGTTGTTGCCAAAACCCACTACTTGGCCGTGATTGTTGAGAGAGACTGGGGTATTCCAGACCTGGGCACCAAGATTACCCAAGTTGATGGGTTGGCCGCTCTCCCAAAGCACAGCGTGTATAGCGCTCGAGCCTCCTACTGCATTCGAGCAAAGCCCCGAAATTCCGATGACCTGTCCGCGATCATTGATGGCGGTGGCAGCCGAATCCGGATCGCCAGGATACGGAGGTAGTTGTGTCATTTCCGTCAACCCGGGACCCCAGATGGCGGCCTCAAATTGGAGAAATTGCCTGGCGGGAGGCAGGTTGTTGCAGGTCGGATCGACAACGCCATTCTCCGCCCACCCCACAATCTGGCCGCGGTTGTTTACCCCGGCGGCATAGCTGTTGTATCCGCCCCGGAAGGCAGGGAGCGGGTTCATCACACCGTCCTCCCAAGCGAAGCCATTGCATATGTAGCCGTCAGGAGCAAGGAAAAAAGCAGCGCAGCTCCAAGCTTCCCCCAGAGGATTTGGTTGAGCAGTTTCGGCGATGCCGACAATCTCACCGTGAGTGTTGTGGTTGGGCCAAGCCACGGTGCTATTGGGCCCGCCGAGGGTGCCCAAGTTGAGCGGAGCTCCGATCCAGAGTTCAGCGTTGACCGTGGTATTACCGGTCAGATTGTCGCCGCCCGAGATCCACCCTAAGTTGTTGATACCAACCGGCTCGGCATTTCCACCCAAGGGTGCGCCCAGATTAAATACGTAGTACTTGGGCAGTGAGTTGTTTCCCTGCGCTTTGACAATTCGAACGGGAACGATTACCGCCGCGAACAGTGCCATGGCGGCGACACACGTGAATTTTGTGGAATGCATATTTCCTCCATTGAGGGCTGCCTTTCAAAGTCAAAAGAAGCAAACGCTGGACGGCGCTTTTCTGCCGCTTTCCCACTTCGCTTCCCGCGAAGAGGCACAAAACCCTTACAGCGCAGATCCGACATTATCGGAATGGATGCGGAGATGTCAGACGGTTGCGGACATCGCTCTCGAAAGTTGGACGGTGGCGGACCTTGCCCTCTAACAGGCATCAGATCGCGAACACTCTACGATGCTCTACAACCAAACAACGCCGTTCTGCCGCGTCCCCTTCACGGCCGGCAATCGTAGGCACGGATTCGGCAACCGGAGAGCGCAGTCCGAAAACGTCCAGCGTTCGCTCCGATCGGGGCTATCATCACTTGAGAACAAATGGAACTGGACTGGCAGGTATGTTCGCGAGCTCGGGTAACGCGCGACGCGCGCTTCGATGGCAAGTTCTTTATTGGCGTGCTCACCAGCGGCGTTTATTGCCGGTCGATATGTCCTGCGCCTCCGGCGAAAGAGAAGAATGTCCGTTATTTTCCGACCGCGGCCGCGGCAGCGGAGGCGGGCCTTCGTCCTTGTTTGCGATGCCGGCCGGAATGCTCGCCTGGCACTCCGGCTTGGCTGGGGACTCCGAATACGGTTTCCCGAGCTTTGCGCCTGATCAGTGAGAGTGGCCTCGAGGAGGGCGGCGTGGAAGCACTCGCGGAACGTCTTGGAGTCGGCTCGCGTCACCTTCGTCGCCTGTTTTTGCAACACCTGGGGGCTACGCCTAGCGCGGTTTCTAAGACGCGCCGAATGCATTTTGCCAAAAAGCTTATCGACGAGACAAATTTGTCTATGAGTGACGTCGCCCTGGCTTCCGGTTTCGGGTGCGTTCGAAGATTCAATGCCGGCATCCGCGAGGTCTACCACCGCACTCCCACCCAAATCCGGCGCCTGGCTCGGCAGAGGATGATGCAGCCCGAGAATCACTATGTTTTCCGCCTCCGTTTCCGTCCACCTTACGACTGGAAGGGGATGTTGGCGTTTTTGGCGCAACGGGCCACGCCCGGGGTGGAAGCAGTGATGAACGGCATCTATCGTCGCACCATCTCTTTGGGCAAAAACGACGGCTGCTTCGCGGTCTCGCTTGATGAAGGTAACAATGTGCTCGTGGTGCGTCTGCAGTTTGGGGATCCACGCCTGCTGTTCTCTATCACCGAGCGAATCCGCGCCATGTTCGATCTGAATGCAGACTGGGTGGCCATCGTGCAAAGCCTTAGAATCGACCCCGTGCTGGCAACACAGCTTGATTCTGGTCCCGGGCTCCGGGTAGCGGGTTGTTGGAATGGCTTCGAACTCGCCACGCGGGCGATTCTCGGTCAGCAGATCACGGTGAAGAGTGCAACCGCTTTGGCTGGTCGAATGGTGAGCAACTTTGGCAAGCCGTTCACCTCGGTCGATGGCCTCACGCATCTATTTCCCACACCCGAGGTCCTTGCCGATGCCAGGCTTTTCCGCGTTGGACTGACTGGGGCCAGAGCGGAGGCGATTCGAGCCCTCGCTCGCGCTGTATGTGATGGACGCATCGCTTTCGAAAGGGTGGTCGATTCCGACGCTTTCTTGAATCGGTTGTGCGAGATTCCAGGCATCGGAAGATGGACGGCACAGTACGTGGCGATGCGAGCGCTCGGAGAGCCGGATGCTTTTCCATCTGGCGATCTAGGTCTTTTGCGGGCCATGGCTCTTCGGAGTCCTCATCAATTGGAGCGCCACGCCGAGGCCTGGAGACCATGGCGTGCGTACGCTGCGATGTATCTCTGGAAAATCGCGAGCCTGGGTGCAGGATTCGGAAATAGACGGTCGGCTTCCAGTACCCAGGAGGAAGCCACGGCGAGTGTCACTGGCCAGCACCTTTCACTGGTTGTTTGACAGGGCACAACACCGCGCTATATTCCGGTCCCCGCATCGCAATGGCGATTGATCGGATCTTCCGAAAATTATTGAACTAGCGTTGCGGATTCAAAGGAAACCGTATCGACTGCCAGTTGACAGACTCCGATCAGTCCGTGACATTGGACCGGGATGGTTAAAATCCTATTCGCCGCCATCAGACAGCTCACTTAGGACGCCTTTCATCTTGTTCATCCGCCGCTAAGGGCGAAATGGGTCGCGAATCTGTTCCACTTCGTCGATTGCTCCGGGCGATGAGCGCGGCGACAAAAAGCCGCAAGATCATCATTCCGGGCTCTAAAGTCGGTGCCCTGGCGAACCGGTTTGCTGTGCGCGGCCGCGCGAGCTTTGTGCATTTTCCCACTGTTCTGCGCGACCGACTAGCCCTCTGACTGGCGGATACACTTGGGGGGGCGGGGAGCGCGGTCGACACTAAATGGCAACGAAAAGGGGCCCATCCTTGCGCATGAACCCATGCAAAACATCACAGTTGAATTGTGACGGCCGCTACAGTCGGCATCGGGCCAGTCGTGTAGGTTTGTCTTGCAGCGATGACCAGAGCGGCGCCGAGACCCAAGGATCGTCAGCGCCTAAAAACGGTCAAAGAGGAACTGACGGACGAATGGCGCAGGAATTGATTGTCGGGGATGCCGTTCCGGACAGATGTGTATTCGAGAGCCGCAGTTCTGCGCTGCGATAAAAGCATGATTTTGGGCGACGTTGCCCGAGGAGCAGCCGAAACCGCTCCTCTCACTCGCGTGCATATGGCAGTTCACCAATTCTCGTCCGATCAAGATCGCGTGAAAAGAAAAATGCTTCGCGTTCTGATGATTGAGGATTGCTCGGAAGACGCCGAACTCGTGGAGTTGCAACTCGCCAAAGCCGGTTACCGGATCGAGGCTGCGCGCGTTACCAGCCAGGCGGCAATGGAAACAGCACTCGCGAGCGGGGAATGGGATGTCATCATCGCCGATTACTCTGTTCCCGGTTTTGGTGCGTTGCCCGCGCTCAAGGTGATGAAGCGTCAGCGGCGTGACATTCCGTTCATCATCGTGTCGGGCACGATCAGCGATGAAACAGCGGTCGTCGCCATGCGCGCCGGGGCTCACGATTACGTGGTGAAAGACAATCTTTCCCGGCTGCTGCCCGCGGTCGAACGAGAGATACAAGAGGCTGCGGCACGTCACCAGAAACGCCAGATGGAAGCGGCGCTTTGCGAAGCCGATGAGGCCATTCGCGTTCGTGAAGCCCGTCTGCAAGGCATTATCGGCTCAGCCATGGACGCGATAATATCCGTTGATGAGCAGCACAGGGTTATCGTCTTCAACCAAGCCGCCGAAAAAATATTTGGCTGCCCAGCATCCGCGGCGCTCGGTTCACCTCTGGATCGGTTTATCCCGGCGCAATATCGCGAGATCCACCGAGAACATCTCCGAGCGTTCGGAACGGCAGCTGCAACAACGCGCTCGATGTGGCGCCCGGGAATTCTGAATGCCCTTCGTTCGAGCGGAGAAGAGTTTCCCGTCGAGGCGACAATCTCCCAGGTTCAAGTAGCCGGGGGAGGACTCTTCACGGTTATTTTGCGAGACATCACCGAGCGCAGGCGTACCGAAGAAGCGCTGCGCCAAAGCGAGGAGCGATTGCGTGGCATGTACTTACATGCAGCCGTCGGGATCGAACAGGTCGGGACCGATGGCCGGCTGTTGATGATCAATCCAGCATTCTGCAACCTGCTTGGATACAGTGAAAGTGAATTGCTTGGCAAAACCCATGAGCAGATCACGCATCCAGAAGACCGCGGACGCGAATCCCAACTGGTCACGCTTATGCTGAATGGCGAGCGTGATTTCTACGCTCTTGAGAAACGCTACGTGCACAAGGACGGTTCGTCTCGATGGGTCAGTGTGACCTCCTCGCTGGTCAGGGACGCTCGGGCCCAGCCACTGTATCAGGTCACCATCATTCAGGACATTGCCGAACGGAAACGCGCCGAACTGCTGGAAGACCAGTTGCGCCGAACGCAGAAAATGGAGGCGATTGGCCGGCTGGCGGGAGGTGTAGCGCACGACTTCAACAATGTTCTTGGGATTATCAACACCTGCGCCGAATTTCTTGGCGACGGCGTGCATCCGGCCGTCCAGCAATATGTCGACAACATCAAGAAGGCGATCGATCGCGGCTCGGCCTTGACTCGCCAGCTCCTGACGTTCAGCCGGACGAGCGCGCTCAAACCCCGTATTCTCGATCTGAACGAGCGCTTGAAGGATGTTAGTAAGCTCCTGCGTCCGCTGATGGGAGACGACGTGGAGATTCTCGTGGTCTCCAAGTCGACCGCGCCGATGGTCGAGGCCGACCCCGGGCAGATTGACCAGATCGTGCTGAATCTGGCGGTGAACGCCCGCGACGCCATGCCTCGAGGCGGCAAATTTATTCTCAAGACTCGCTCCGAGACACTTGACGCGGCCTTCGCGGAACAGCATCCCGAGGTCCCCCCAGGGAAATACGTTCTACTCGCAGTGAGTGATACCGGAACCGGCATGGACGAAGCTACGGTGTCGCACATTTTCGAGCCCTTCTTCACCACCAAAGAGGTAGGCAAAGGCACTGGGTTGGGCTTGGCTACTGTGTATGGCATCGTCAAGCAGAACGCAGGACACATCCTGGTTTACAGCGATCCGGGACACGGAACAACTTTTAAGATTTATCTGCCCAGCGCGGAAGGTAAGATCGGACTCGAATCCGGGTCCGAAATGCAAACCGTCGCTCCAAGACGGAAGGGGACGACAATCCTGCTCGTGGAGGACGACGAACTCATGCGTAGCCTGACGCGAAAACTCCTCCAGGACCATGGCTACATCGTTATCGAGGCAGAAGGCGGGAGGTCTGCCCTCGGATTGGTGCAGTCCCATCCCGGACCAATTGACCTGTTGTTGACCGATATGGTGATGCGCGGCATGAGCGGTGCAGAACTCGGTGAGCGCCTGAGCACCTCTCACCCGGACCTGAAAATTGTATTCATGTCTGGTTACACAGGCGAACTGATTGCAGAACGGGAAATGTTGAAGCGGGGCGTCGTTCTCCTCGAAAAACCCATAACAAGAAATACGCTGCTGAATACTATCCACACGACCTTGGGATGAAACTTGGTGATGACACTCACTGATCGCGAGCCCTTCATGGACTCCTCCGGCGACCTCGGAATCTCAGAAAGGCGAGGGCGATCGGGACTCCGTTCGCTGGGGACTTCCGGAGGTGGTCGCTCTCTCGGCTTTTATGCAGCAAGAAGCGATGGGTCCGATCTCGGGGTCGATCCTCCGGCGTTCACCACCTTGTATCCGGACATAAGGCTTCTCGCCATGTCGGCTGGTGGTTGGCCCGAAGTGCTGGTCGCACTGCCGGCGGCCTATCATGCTTTTCTGAGGGATGGCATTGTTCTTCATGCAGATTGCAATAGCACGGATTCTCCAGTCGTACACCCGCCGATACTGTGGAAAAGATCAAGTTCAGCGCCCCACTAATCCGAACCGTCACCGTTCCGGTCGTCGCACTAGCGATTCTCTCCGCATCGCTGCTCTTGGAAATACAAGCTTTGAGGAGCGCCATGCAATGGGTGGACCACACGGACCAGGTGATCGGCGTCGCCTACCAACTGCAGGGCCTGATCATAAACATGGAAAATGCCCTGCGCGGACATGTAAACACCGGCGAAGAAGAATTTCTTCAACCCTACAATGAAGCGAAATCGACCATCGATTCGAGATTCGAGGTTCTTGACCGGCTCGTCTCCGATAATCCGCCCCAGCAGGCCCGGCTGGCGACCATTCGCAGCCGCTTTGACCAGTGGCGGATTTCTGCAAACGATGTGATCGTGCGGCGCCAGAAGAACGGGGTAGAAGACTACGAGAGCACGCTGCAACGCAAGCAGCTGATGGATTCGATTCGCGCCGAGAGGAGCGTATTCACGGCGACCGAGGAGCGGTTGCGATGCACATCAGTCAGGTCGATCTGTCCAAGATGGCCCAAAGAGTGATCGACGAGTTTCGGGGGGACGAACCGAACCGGAACGTGGAGGTGCACATCGGGCCAGGACTGGAAGTGCAGGGCGGTCCCGGCCTGCCGCAAGTCGTGCTGCAGAACCTGTTGTCGAATGCGTGGAAATTCACCTCTCGACGCGAGCACGCCCTGATCGAAATCGACCGAGTGAAGGATCGGCCGGAGACAGCTTTCTTTGTGCGTGACAACGGCGCTGGTTTTGACATGCAGTATGCCAACCAGCTCTTTACCCGTTTCACAGGTTATACGCTGATGAGGAGTTCAAAGGCAGCGGTATCGGATTGGCGACGGTGCGACGGATTCTCCGCCGTCATCATGGTCGGATTTGGGCGGAAGCAGCGGAAGGACAGGGCGCAACCTTCTACGTTGCGATTGATTCTCGATCCGAATACGGTTCAGTCGTGGGTTTTTGATGCATATCCGATCGGAGGATTTGATGGCGCAGCGGCAAGAAGCCACGAGGGACAAATGACAAACGAAAGATTCGAACGGCTACGAAATGAAGCAAGCATTCTACTGGTCGAGGATGATCCCGATCATCTGGAACTTGCGATGCGCGCGCTGGAAAAACACGGCGTGATGAACAACGTCCTCGTGGCTCGCGATGGTGCCCAGGCTCTCGATTATCTGATCGGAGGGCGCCTCACTACGCTTCCTGAGGTCGTACTGCTCGATCTCAAGTTATCCAAGGTGAGTGGACTGGAAGTGCTCCGCCGGATTCGAGAGAACGAGGAGACCCGTGTTTTGCCGGTTGTTATTCTGACCTCTTCGGACGAAGAGCAGGATCTGGTGCGGAGCTACGAGTTGGGCGTGAACAGCTATATTCGTAAGCCCGTGAGTTTCGTCGAATTTGCCGAGGCGATCCGCCAGCTGGGCGCGTATTGGCTGGTATTGAACCTGTCTCCACAGAAGAAGAGAGCCTAGCCAAAGCGCGGGGGACGGTTGATTAGGCTCATTACTATAAGGATCGGGAACCGAGCCTCTAGCGTCTGTACTCAGGTCGGCAAATCGATAAGGCGGTCGATGAACATGGGCACATCCTGGCGCCTTCGTCGTGAGTGCCGGAAACAAGCGAGGCAATTCAGCGGAAAGGAATTCCGCGAACTCCAAGCAAAAGTATCTCCACCGCCGCGGCAGCAGGCGAGGCCGCAATGGCGTTATTTTACCCAGTTTGGATCGGCCGCGCCCGAGTCCGCCGCAGCCTTCGCTACGGCATCTTGGTCGAATGCATCCACCAGCGAAATCACCTTGAGACGGGAGCGTAACGCGTCTCCGCTCGCCGTCGTCTTGATCGCGATTTCCACTGCCTCGCCCGGCAACAGGTCGAAGTAGTTGTCGGATACCTCTGCGTCAAGTTCACTGAAACTGATATAGACGCTCCGCGCCAGTACCGGCGAGGACACCCGGAGACGATAAGAGTCGCCGTTCTTCGCCAGCTCCGTCTTCAATAGAGCGGGTGGCAAATGGATCTCAAACGTGGGCGCCATGTAGATGAGGTTCGATGAGACCACGCTGCCCGCTACCGTGAGTTCCGCTGCCACCACCGCCTTGGTCGGGTCGATTCCCTTGGCGATCAGCGATTCTTCGATCGGTAATTGCAGATAAATCTTGCTGGCGAGCGGCACAACCTGCACGTTTTCCTTTTTCTCGATCAGCACCTGGCCGTCGAAAGTCATGACGCGCAGCCGCAACTCGCCCGCTACCAGCGTGGTTTTGTCGGAAACGATGTACACCGCTAAGCCGCCGTTTTCCTGATGCGGAGAAACCAGTAAATCGCTGTAAAAACGGCGGGCATAGTATTGCAGCGCTTTCCATCGTCCGTCGTAATCGATGCTCGACCACGAGGCCACTGGCCAGCAGTCGTTCAATTGCCAGTAGATCGCCCCCATAGTGCGGGGACGATTGCGGCGCAGATGCTCAGTTCCAATCTTGATTCCCTCGGCCTGTAGCACCTGGCTTGCGTAGAGGAATGAAGCGAAATTTTTCGGTTCCGGATAGTCGCGCAACATGTAGTCGTGGATCTTGGCGTTGCCCGAAGTGTTTTTCTGGTGTGCAAGCATCACCGGGGTGAGAATTCCGGTCCGGTCTTCCGGCAGGGTGAAAGCCTCCACGGTACGCATTTCAGGGAACGACTGGAAACCATATTCCGTCATGAACCGCGGGACCGACTTTTCGTAATCGCGGAACGGAAGCATGCCATGCCAGACGCTCCAGTTGTGCATGTCGCCCGACTGGTGATTCTCGGTAACGTCTTCGTAATCGGCGCTCGGTGAACTGGGCCAGTACGGAGTCGCCGGTGCCAGTCGTTCGACGGCGCTGGCCAGGACGCCGCTGAAAATCGTCAGGTAGTCCTGCCACATCCGGCGGGCGGTATCGGTGCTGAGCCGGCTGGTGATGTCACGGTGCCAGTCCCAGGAGGCTTCGGTTTCGTTGTTGCCGCACCAGAGCACGATGCTCGGGTGATCGCGCAATCGCAGGATCTGGTATTCAGCTTCTTGCGCGACATTCTGCTTGAAGTCGTAAGTCCCAGGCTGCCATTCGTTGCCAAACATGAAGTCCTGCCAGATCATGATGCCCAGTTCGTCGCAGAGGGCATAAAACTCGTCGGTTTCGTAATAACCTCCTCCCCAGTGCCGGATCATGTTCATATTGGCGGCTTTGGCCGACTCAAGGACCCGGCGATACTGCGCAGTAGTGACGCGAGTCGGAAAACTGTCGAACGGAATGACGTCGGCTCCCTTGGCGAAGACTGGAATGCCATTCACCACCAACTCGAATGAGCGCCCCCACTGGTCAGCCTCACGTCGCAAAACAATCGATCGCAGTCCGGTGCGTACCGTCTGATCGTCCTGCATACGGCCACCGGCTTTCAACAGAGCGTGAAAGGTATACACGGCCTGGCGACCGTACCCATTCGGATACCATAGGTCGGGTCGGGTAATATCGATAGGAACGTCAATGTGGTTGACGCCGGCGTTCAGTTCGACGTCGCGCGAGGTGGTAACCCTCTTGCCGCCATAATCGTAATCGATGCTGAGCGACGCCGCGCTCCTCTGGGCGGATGTGATTTGTGTTTCCACTACCAGGTGAGCGACCTCGGAATTGATGTCCTGTTGACGAACATGGAAGTTGCTAATCTTTGCGTCGTCCCAGGCATCAAGCCTGACAGGACGCCAGATCCCGCTGAGGACGAAGCGCGGTCCCCAATCCCATCCGTACTCGTAGGCTGCCTTGCGCAAGTAGGACTTCTCGGGCGTCTGCGTCTGTTGGCGCCAGAAATCCGCAGCGGCAACTTTCCTTGCCTCCACGATGGGCGAAGGGAAGACGACGAGCAACTGATTCGCTCCAGGTTTCAGTTGCGACTTAACCTCAATCCGCCATTCGCGGAACATATTGTTGGCGGTGAGGATCAACTTGCCGTTGAGATAAACCTGCGCCGGCCCATCCAGACCTTCGAACACTAGCTCCAGATGGCTGCGTTTGAGTGCCTCGGGCGAGGCTTGCAACGTCCCGCGATATTCCCAATCGGCATTTTCAATCCACTGCAGCGTGGATTCGTTGGAGCGGTAGAACGGATCAGGTATCAGCCTGTTGCGTAATAGATCGGTGTGAACCACTCCCGGTACCTCAGCCGGATGCCACACTGATTGGACAACATCCGGTTGTTCAGGTCGCTGGCGAAACTCCCACCCGCCATCAAGAGACACACTCGTCCGCTGTGCATTCGCTGTCTGCGCCAAACCTGCGACGAGGCTCGCAACCGTTACCAGTCCACCAACCCACCTGGGGACACCGCGAAAATCGGAGACCATGAATGCACTCCCGCCTTAAGAAATTTACGAGCTTCGTTGTGCCGTATGCGGAGAAGTATATCGAAAGAATCGCATCTAAAAGAATTAAACACCCGGTTGTGTCTTGCCCCGAGCAGGGTGATTGGGGTCGGGGAACTCTAGCATTTGGGAGCACTTTGTTCCTACACAGCAGAGAGCAACGGCAAAGCTCAACCGCCTGAGACCGCGACGCAACTGCCCTCTTGAAAGGAAGATTGATCCGCTGGCAAGAGGACGCTGGTAGTTGCAAGATATATCTTGATTATCCATAGCCTGCCTTTTCGCCAAAGCCCCGTCGGGCAGGTTTTTGACACCAAAGCCGGGTGAATTCCATGGCCGCCCCGCGTCCGGCTTGTCCCGCTCCACTGTGCTCACCAAATAGCGTCAGCTGCCCAGAATGGTCGCCAAGGGACAAGCTCGAATGGAAAGAGATGGGTATCTGCTTGACTCAGGTAACTACCATATGTAGTGTGTGCGGAATGGCAGTAGAAGTTTGGAAAGCAAAGGCTACCTTCACGATGTCACCTTTCTAAAGGGAAAGAAGAAGACTCCTTCGGAGTTGATGCCACGGGTTCACCTGGTGATCGCATTGCTTAAACAGTGGCTGCTGGGAACCCACCAAGGAGCGGTCAGTCAGAAGCACTTAGACCACTATCTGGATGAGTTCACGTTCCGGTTCAATCGCCGGCGATCAAAGAGCCGCGGCAAACTGTTCTTCCGCCTCGCGCCACAAGCGTTCGCGGTTGAACCCGTTCCCTTGGACTGCATTCTTCACCCCGAAGCCAAGGTCAAACCACAACCGGTAGTGGGTACCTGAGTCAAGCAGATACCCATCTGGAAAGAAAATAGCCCCGTCTCTGGAGCAGGAACCGGAGAACAGCTTGGGTCCCGGAGCCAAGCTAAATAAAAATTCCGCCGGCTAATAAACCTCGGCGCCAAGATTCACATCCCACCCGCGCCAGAGAGGTTCACTTCCTCGAGTACTCATAATGCGATGGCATGCAAGTTTGCTTCTGTTCTCTGCCCTGGCGCTGCCCGGAACAGTGGTCATCGATTGTCGAAGGCGCGAAACGGGTGCCGCACTCGGTGGATCGAGGTTTTCTGCCCCAAATACAGTGAAGACCGGATAATCCATGCGCACGCGCAAACGGTATAAGGGCAGGAGGAGATTCTTATGTCGAATCGATTTGACGGTGCGGATGATGAACGGTCCCCCGAACTGAAGGGCGACTTGCAAGCGCAGCTTGACGAACTTGGCACGGACCCGGGACAGGTAGGCGCTGACAGCGCGGGACAGTCCGGTGATTTGCAACAAGTGTCGGACGTTGAAGAGGCCACCGATCAGTCCGTGGAAGAACTTGCGGAAACCGATCAAGCATTGGAAGCGGCGGCGGTCGACGGGGTGGAAGACGCGGCGGACCATTCGGAGCGTCCGGTTCACACGCATGACAGGTACGGGCGTCCGGACGATCTGCCGCCGACGACTCGCGACGAAGCGGCATAAACGAAAAAGGTACAGGAAGCAATGATGGCAACAGCGGCAGGCGGGGCGATTCCCGTCCGGCAATTTGGACGTTCCGACGCGAACATTTCCATCCTCGGATTCGGCGGACATCACCTCGGCGAGGCGAGCGACCAGAAGACGGCGGTCCGCCTCGTGCAGGAAGCAGTCGACGGCGGAGTCACGTTTTACGACAACTGCTGGGAATACCGGCGCGGGAAAACCGAGTTGTGGATGGGCGCCGGGCTGAAGGGTCGGCGAGAAAGAGTTTTCCTGATGACCAAGACGTGTCCGCACGGCCGCGACGCCAGTCTTGCACTGCAGATGCTCGAAGAGTCGCTGCGGCGGCTACAGACGGATTATCTCGATTTGTGGCAAGTGCATGGCATGGCGTTCGAGAACGATCCGGATCTGTTCATCCGGCCGAATGGGGCCGCAGAGGCGCTCACCAAAGCCAAGAAAGACGGCAAGGTTCGCTTCGTGGGGTTCACCGGGCACCAGAATCCGATGGTGCACCTGGGTATGTTAAACACAGGTTTTCCGTTTGACGCAGTTCAAATGCCACTGAACGCGTTTGACGCGAGTTTTGTGAGGAGCTTCGAGCGACAAGTGCTGCCGGTACTGAACAGGCGCGGGATTGCGGCGCTGGGAATGAAGCCGCTGAACGGGCACGGCGAGCCCATCAAGGCAGGTGCACTGTCGGCGGAGGAAGTACTGCGCTATGCGATGAGTTTGCCCGTGACCACGACGATCACCGGAATCGATAGCCCGGAAGTGCTACACCAGAACCTGCGGATCGCACAGAATTTCAAGCCGATGACCGCGGCCGAGATGGATGAACTGCGCAATCGTTGCAAAACTTACGCCGCCGACGGTCGCTATGAACTCTATAAGCTGTCGCTGAAATTCGACAATCCGGAGGCACGTCTGGCGCACGGATTCCCGCTTGATACCAAGCAGATCGAAGTGAAGGACATGCTGGGGGCGTCAAAGAATAACGGGCACCCTTTTCCGGAAAAAGAACTAGGAGCGAAATAGGTGGATGAGAAGTCGCTGTCTACATTCAGTCGAAGAAGATTCAATGCAAGGTGCAGCGATGATCGGCGCGAGCCCGCTCGTGGGCAAGTTGGCTGCCTCCGGCAGAATGCCGGCGGAGGTGCCGCAGGGAACGGTTCCGCACCGTCCGCTGGGAAATACTGGGGCGCAGGTTTCAGCAATCGGAGTGGGCGGATATCATATTGGTTCGGCGAACACGGATCAGGTTGCGACGGAAATTGTCGCAAAGGCACTCGATCACGGGATTACTTTCTTCGATAATGCGTGGGAATATCACGACGGACTGAGCGAAGACCGGATTGGCAAGGCGATCAAGGGCAAGCGCGACCAAGCTTTCCTTATGACTAAAGTCTGCACCCACGGACGGGACGAGAAAATAGCGATGCAGATGCTGGAAGAATCCTTACGCCGTTTGCAGACCGACCATTTGGACCTGTGGCAGGTACACGAAGTGATTTACGAAAACGATCCTGATCTAGTTTTCGCGCCGGACGGCGTGGCCGAAGCCTTGACGCAGGCGAGGCAGCAGGGGAAGGTGCGGTTTGTCGGATTCACCGGACACAAGGATCCGGAAATTCATTTGAAAATGCTGTCGCACAATTTTCCGTTCGATACGGTGCAGATGCCGCTGAACTGTTTCGACGCGAGCTTCCGCAGTTTTGAAACACAGGTGCTACCGGAGGCGAACCGGCGCGGGCTCGCCGTGCTTGGGATGAAAAGCCTCGGTGGAAGCGGCGAGATGGTGCGACACGGCGGCATTTCGGCGGAAGAAGGCCTGCGTTACGCCATGAGCCTGCCGGTCGCCACGACGATCAGCGGCATGGATTCGATGGAAGTGCTGGAACAGAATTTGAAAGTTGCCGTGAACTTCCAGCCATTCACGCTGGTCGAGTTGAAAGAACTCCGCGACCGCTGCAAATTGCTGGCGGCGGACGGGCGCTTCGAGTTATTCAAGATGACAACGAAGTACGACGGCAAGGTGGGCCGCGAGCAGCATCACTTTCCGACGACGGAAGAACTCCCGCTGTAATTCAGAACCGCGCCGGTTTCGGCGCCTTCCAAAATTGTTCCGCGGCGCGAATACCGAACGGCCCGAGTTCCAGGGCAAGGTGGCGCATGAACATGAGAGTCGCCGCCTGCGGTTTTCCGTAGGGCCCCGGCTGCCAGGAACACCGATCGCCCGGCAGTGGAATTAACGAGGCGTGGAATCATAGATCAACGTTGGAAATAAAGCGGCAGGTTCGCAGGGATCACAAAGGTTGCGGCTCGAGAAAGCGGCATAACGAGAATCGCTAATGATCAGATGCGCCCTTGGACCTTGGGCGCTCTCTAATGGCGCCGACCATGAGAATCGTGCCCGGCGCCCGCACCGGTAAGCTTACCGCCCTCCCGAGCAGTCGGCAGCAGCTTGAATGCAATCCCTGATTCCTTTCTTTTTCATCGCTCGGCTACAAAGTTTATCGTGCCGATGTAAAGGAATCTGCCGATGGATCGTAAGCGTTCTCTAGATTTATCGTCTGACTTGAGCCGATTCCCGCCTATGAAAATTGCACAGATTGCCCCACTGTATGAAAGTGTCCCGCCCAGGCATTATGGGGGCACCGAGAGGGTCGTTTCCTATTTAACCGAAGCGTTGGTTGACCAGGGGCATCAAGTCACATTGTTTGCCAGCGGAGATTCGGTAACGCGGGCCAAACTGGTGCCAGCGTGTGCGCGATCCTTGCGAACCTTTGAAGGTTGCGTCGACCCTCTCGCCTACTTTTCGATTCTGATGGACAAGGTGCTCTCCCGCAGCAGCGAATTCGACATTCTTCATTTTCATATCGATCACTTGCATTTTCCATTCACCAAGAATTTGGCCTTGCCGGGCGTGACTACGCTGCACGGCAGGCTCGACCTGAGTGACCTGCAACCTCTTTACCGGCACTTCCGCAATATACCTGTGATTTCCATTTCACGGGCGCAACGCAAACCCATTCCCTTTGCGAATTGGGTGGGGAACGTGTACCACGGCCTTCCGCGTGATTTGCACATCGGTCAGCTGCAGGAACGCGGAGACTCCTATGTCGCGTTTCTGGGCCGCATTTCTCCAGAGAAGCGTCCTGATCGCGCCATTCGTATCGCCCAGAAGGCGGGAGTCCAGATTCGTATCGCTGCGAAAATCGATGCGGTGGACCGCCTCTATTTTGAAAGAGAAATCCGGCCTCTACTGGCCCTGCCCCATGTCGAGTTTCTCGGTGAGATCGATGAAACGCAGAAGGGCGAGTTTCTCAAGAATGCGCGCGCCTTTCTGTTTCCGATCGACTGGCCGGAGCCATTTGGTCTTGTGACCATCGAGGCCATGTCCTGCGGGACACCAACCATTGCATTTCGCTGCGGATCGGTGCCGGAAATTATCGAGGACGGCATCTCCGGGTTCATTGTCGAATCCGAGAAACAAGCGGTCGAAGCACTTAAGCAATGCAGGAACTTCGATCGCCGGGCATGCCGTGCGGAATTCGAAAAGCGATTTACGGCCGATCGCATGGCGAGCGACTATGTCAAAATCTATCGATCCACCATTGACGAGGAGCAACCTCCGCTGGCAGAGGCTCTTCTGCAGGCTGGTTCCTCGCTGCCACGATGAAGCAACACACCGATTCCCGGGACGTAGTGACAATCAACGACGTTTACTACGTGCGCGCGACCTCGGCGCTGGCAGATGACCGGACGCGTGTATTGAAATACGGGAGTACGTTCGGTGTGTTTAACCGCTACGGTGACATCGAAGCGATTCGTCCTTTGCCTTTCGGGCTCTTTCATGCCGAGGCACGACATATTTCGAAGCTGGTGCTTCATATTGACGGCCGGCAGCCGCTATTGTTGGCTTCGTCCGTGAGAGAAGACTACGGGTCGCTGAATGTGGATCTGACTAACACCGATACCATCGACGCCGCCGGCAAAAGAAGACCCGGCGGCACCGTGCATGTCTATCGCAACATTTTCTTTGGGCCGGATTGCTGTGTTCAATCTTTTCGACTGCTTACCTACGCTTCTGGACCGACGGAATTGCCGGTCAGCTTCTATTTTGACGCCGACTTCGTTGACATCTTCGAGGTGCGGGGCAGCGCGCGAAGGACGTCTGGAAATGTCCTTCCCGTTCAAACGGAGGGTCGCGAAGTCACGTTATCCTATCGCGGACTCGATCGTGTGGAACGACGCACTCGATTACAGTTTTCCGTTGAACCTGCGGCCCTCGGCTACAATGAAGCCCAATTCATACTTCCACTGCGACCTGGCGAGGAGTGTCATCTCGAATTGACGGTGCGATGTGAACGCGAGTCGCTTGATGTCTTGAAAACGTCGGCCGTTTCCGGAAAATCTCACATCCCTTCAAAATCGATTTCTCCCTGGTTGCATTCCACGCGCATTCAAGTTTCCAATGTTCATTTCGACGCGTGGCTCTCCCGTTCCGAGTCCGACCTTGTAATGTTGACGGCCGGGAATCCGGAAAAGGACTATCCTTACGCGGGAATTCCGTGGTTCAGCACCGTGTTTGGCCGCGACGGAATCATCACGGCTCTCGAATGCCTCTGGATCGCGCCACAGATCGGGCGGGGAGTTTTGACGTATTTGGCAGAGACACAGGCCCAGACGGAGGATGCCACTAACGATGCCGAACCGGGAAAGATCGTTCATGAAACGCGGACTGGTGAGATGGCCACGCTGGGCGAAGTGCCTTTTGGCAAGTACTACGGGAGCGCTGACGCCACTCCTCTGTTTTTGATACTGGCACATGCCTACTTTGAGCGCACCAACGATCTCAGTTTCATTCGCAGCATCTGGCCGAACATCCAGGCGGCGCTGCAGTGGATTGATCGCTGGGGCGATGTAGACGGTGACGGCTTTGTCGAGTACTGGCGGAAGTCAGAAAACGGCTTGGTGCAACAAGGGTGGAAGGATTCCCAGGATTCGGTGTTTCACGCCGACGGACGTCTCGCCGAAGGCCCCATTGCTCTTTGCGAAATTCAGGGCTATGTTTACAAGGCCCTCAAGGCGGTAGCGTATTTGTCGCGTTATTTCGACTTGCAGGAACAAGCCGACCACCTCGAGCGCCGATCGGAACGCTTGAAACGACGGTTCGATGAGACATTCTGGTGCGACGCACTCGGCACCTATGCGATCGCGATTGACGGTGCCAAGCGACCGTGCCGCGTACGTTCTTCCAACGCCGGGCAGACTTTGTTTACGGGTATTGCACTTCCCGAGCGGGCGCACAAAATAGCCCGGACGCTGCTGGATGTCGATTCATTTTCAGGGTGGGGCATCCGGACGATTGCTTCGTGTGAATCTCGTTACAATCCGATGTCGTATCACAATGGATCGGTTTGGCCCCACGACAATGCGATGATTGCGCTAGGATTGTCGCGCTATGGCTTGCAGGCTGAGACCGCTGAGGTATTCACGGCGATTTACGAGGCCAGCACGCACTTCAATTCTTATCGGGTACCCGAGCTGTTTTGCGGTTTTCACAAGCGTCAGGGGATGGCCGGACCGATCCTTTATCCCGTCGCCTGTTCTCCCCAAGCCTGGGCTGCGGCTTCAGTTTACCTGTTCATGGCATCGCTGTTGGGAATTCAGATCGATGCACCGAGTCGTTCTGTAACACTGAGCAAGCCTCAACTCCCGGTATTCTTGCCGGAACTGAACATCCGTGGCTTGGAAGTGGACGGAGCGACTGTCGATCTTGCATTTCGAAGCAGCGGCAACTGTGTTGATTTAAGAATCGAAAACAATACAGGAATAGAGGTCGTCTTTCAGCGGTAAGGAAGAATGGTGTCGCATGCCGGCGCGGTTGCCGAAATTGTATGCATCCCCGAGGGGACACGTCTTTGCTTGCCGAGTGTGCTACGAACTCACTGATGAAGCATACAAAAGTCGGGCAGCCTTTAAATCCGCTTTGCGCACACATGCCATGACTATCTCGCTGGGGTAATCGCGGTGCGGGATGAGCTTTGCAGGAAGGGCGCTCTCCGCCAACGGGAGGGCGTATTCATCTTGACGTCGGAAGCGGTCGCCGTGCCCGTCGACTCTGACCGTTCATGCAACTGGTTTACGAAGTGTATGTGACAGAGCATTGTCCGCGAGAACATCTTCCTCCAGCTCAAGACTCGCTTATTGTAAGATGGTGCCAATAATTGTTCAGTGGCGTAGCTGAAGGCCGTGGCGGATTTCCTGGTTCAATGGACAGACGGACATTCTTAACACGAACAGCAATGGCGGCGCTCCTTCCGCTGTGGGCGCGCGAGCCATGGGGAGCCGAGACTAATCTCGCGCGCGGTGCGGGAACAGCGGATCGGCGGAAACCCGTCGCCGGGGGGATTCGGCGGCGACGGCCGTCGGATGCCAGTTGGCCTTCCCCGGCGGCCTGGAAGCGGCTGAATGATGAAGTCGACGGGAATTTGATTCCCGTGGAATTTCCCCTCGAGGCATGCCTCAAGGACGCGGGAAGCGCGGGCTGCCAAAATCTCTTCAACAATATTCACAATCCTTATTACATCGGAGACCAGCCAGGCTTGACGCAAACGTTGGGATGGGTGGACGCGTGGGTGAGCAAACCTAGCGTTTACGTCGTGGCGGCAGACAATGCAGATCACCTTGCGGCGGCGGTGAACTTCGCACGGGAAAATGATTTGCGGCTGGTGGTAAAGGGCGGCGGGCACAGTTATCAGGGAACGTCGAACGCGTCGGATTCGCTGCTCGTGTGGACGCGGCGGATGCACGACATCACCATGCATGAAACATTCGTTCCACAAGGATGCAAGGGCAGGCTTGTCCCACAACCGGCGGTGACGCTCAGCTCCGGTGCGATTTGGATGCAAGCGTACGACGCGGTGACAACAAAACGCGGAGCATATGTGCAAGGCGGCGGCTGCACTACGGTCGGCGTCGCCGGCCTGGTTCAGAGCGGAGGCTTCGGGAGCTTTTCGAAGCATTATGGAACCGCGGCAGCGGGATTATTGGAGGCGGAAGTAGTGACCGCAGATGGCAAAGTGCGCCTCGCGAATGCATGTACGAACCCAGACTTGTTTTGGGCGCTGAAGGGCGGCGGAGGAGGAACATTCGGCGCAGTGAGCAAAGTGACGCTACGCGTTCGGGAATTACCGGAATTTTGGGGTGCAGCGATTCTTACGGTGAAAGCCGCGTCGGACGAGGCATTTCGGCGCTTGCTGCGGTACTTTGTCGCCTTCTATCGAGACCATCTTTTTAACGATCACTGGGGAGAGCAGGCGCGCATTGCCAGCGACAATGTGCTCGACTTGTTGATGGTGTGCCACGATTTGAGCACGGAAGAAGTAAAAAAAATATGGCAACCGTTTCTGGATTGGGTGGCACACTCGTCGGCCGCTTACACCATCGAAGGACAACCGATTCTCGGCAGTATGCCGGCCCGGCATTGGTGGAATGTGGAATGGAGGAAGCAGAACCATCAAGCAGTTTTTAGTTTTGACCAACGGCCGGGAGCGAGTTCAAACAATGCGTGGTGGACGGGGGACGGGGGACAAGTAGCATGGTTCCTTTATGGATACGAATCGTTGTGGATGCCGGTGTCTCTGCTCGAAGATGATTCGCAGGATCGCCTTGCGCAGGCGCTGTTTGCCGGCTCCCGCCACAAAAGCATCGAATTGCATTTCAACAAAGGGCTTGCAGGTGGGCCGCGCGAGGCACTGGAGGCGACGCGCGATACAGCGATCAACCCTGCAGTGCTGAATGCATTTGCGCTCGCTATCGTAGGCGACGCGGGCGGCGGATATCCCGGCGTGCGCGGCCATGAGCCGGATGTTGAGGCCGGACGAAAATCTCGGCAACGGATCCACATGTGCGTCAATGAGTTGCGCGCGATCGTGGCGGCTGACGGAGCGTACGTTTCGGAGAGCAATTTTTTTCAGGAAAACTGGCAGCAAGCCTACTGGGGAAGCAATTACGCACGACTGGCGTCGGTGAAAAAGAAATATGATCCGACGGGATTGTTTTTCGTGCATAACGGCGTGGGCTCGGAAGAATGGAGCGAAGACGGGTTTGTGAAGCGAGCTTAGACTTAATACTCGAAATCTTCATATCGCACAGCGGCACAATACCATCCGAGAACCGACGAACTGTACGCACACGATACCTTTCACGACAAGTCGATCTTCGTACGGGGAGTGTGGTCGGAGATCACTCCTACTTCACATCGTTACACGGAATCGTATTCGAATGATGGAGGGAAGACGTGGTTTACGTCACTTGACGCTCATAAGACGCGTGAAAGGACCTGCCTCCGTCGGACATGGCTGCTGGGGCTGAGCCGATGAGCACCGATTCGGACGGTCACGATTTCGACTGCGATCTCGGAACATGGAAGACGCACTCCTCGCGGCTTCTGCACCTGCTGACGGGCTCAACCACGTGGGCTGACTTGGAGGGCCATACGGTTGTTCATCGAGTGTGGGGCGGACGCGCCAACTTGGCGGAATATGTGGGCGACGGCTCGGCTGGGCGCGTGCAGTTGCTGGCGCTGCGATGGTTGAATCCAAATACGCACGAATGGAACCTGGACTTCGCCACGTCGAACGTTGGCACGCTAGGCGAATCGGGAGTCGGCCAGTTTAAGACTGGCCGTTGCGACTTTTACGACCAGGAGGAGATCAATGGCAGATACGTTTGGGTTCGATTTTCCATCTGGAGAATTAGCGACGACTCCGCGCAATCGGAGCTGGCGTTTTCCGATGATGGCGGTAAGACTTGGGAAACAAATTGGGTGAACAGATACACACGCCTCATGCAGTGAGGGCGACTCAGCGGTCAGAAATGGTTCGATTTCGAGCATCAATCTCTCTGATCTGGGGCAAGATCGGACACGCATCGTGCTCCCTCCCCGACGCACTCGCCAGTGGAAATCGGCTGTAAACGCTGAAACTTTCCGGCCGCTCGACCTCCAATCAAAAGGTATGAGCGAAACCTTAGTCCAATAGACCCAACCCGGTTTGTCTGGCTTAATACCGTATTGGAGCTGCGCCGCCGACCCATCGGCCTTCCCGCTTCGCCCAATGTCAAGCGGAAAGACTTCGAGCTCATGTGTGGAGACTCACACGCTGGAGTCCGTGGGCGTAATGACGGGCGACCAAGTCGCGGTCGCACGGAATGCAGAATTCGTTGGCACGACGAGACATCCGCAGCTCTCGTTCAACGCCGTAACGAGCGAATCGGCAGTTCGGATAGCCGGTTAGATTTGACTTCAACAAGTCGAGCGGATCATGAGCAGGGTGCCTGTCTCAGCAGCCTAAGGCTGCTTGAAGCAAAGCCTAAACACGGAATTGTCACTATGACCGAATCCGTTGATATTCGCTTGACGAAAAAGCCGCTCAACAACGGAAGTGGCCGCATGCCCGCACTGGGCTTTGGCACCCTGATCCCCGATGCCGCCGAGACGATTACGGCGACCAGAAACGCACTGGAGGCCGGATTTCGACACTTCGATTGTGCAGAGAGATACCGGAACGAGCGCGAGGTCGGTGAGTCGTTGCACGAAGGACTAACCGCCGGGGGGATCGCGCGCGAGGAGATCTTTGTCACTACGAAGTTGTGGAACACCAATCATCGGCCCGAGCGCATGGAATCGGCTTTCGAAGAGAGTCTGAAGAGGCTCGGGCTGGAGTACCTGGATCTCTATCTCATTCACACTCCGTTTGCCTTTCAACCGGGAGACGAACAGGATCCGCGGGATCAAAACGGCTGTATCCTCTACGACAAAGGTGTGACTTTGCTCGATACTTGGAGAGCCATGGAGAGTCTCGTGGACCGTGGCAACTGCCGGGCCATCGGACTGTCGGATATCACCCTGAACCAATTGTCGTCGATCTACGAATCAGCAAGAATCAAACCAGCTGTGATCCAGGTAGAGTCACATCCGTATCTGCCCGAGACGGAGCTTCTCGAATTCTGCAAAAAGAAGAAAATTGTGTTGTTGGCCTTTGCGCCGCTGGGTCACGGAATAGTCCCGGGGCCGCTCGACGATCGAATTATTTCGGCAATTGCCGCACGAGTTCGAAAAACGCCAAACGCATCTTCCGGAAGGGCGGGGATATCGAAATTTTCTTTCGCGCGAGCCGCAGTTCTGGGGTGTGGTAAGCAAAGCAGTGCCGCGCTGGACCGCCCATGCCAGCAGCACCTGCGCCAAACGAAATCAGTCGTATTGAGACTAGACACAGGTTCAACCAGGTGGTGACAACAGGCACCCCGGGTTTTATCGCACGAGGTAAATAGTAGCTGGAGCAGCCCATTGAAGAATGGCAGGTGCGGGAAGCCCTGAGTTCGCGCTGGGAAGTGTCAAGGGATTTCGTGTCGCCCATCAAAATCCGAACAGTGTCGTTCATTTTGGGCGCGCGATGCAATGTATGCTGCCCGACATATGAAGCGATAGAGCGCCAATTCGACGCGCTTCCCGGAAGGTTGTAAGGACAAAAGTATGCAGCCACTGTCTAGCGATGGCGCGTGCGGAAGTCTTATGAAATCGCGACACTCGTTCGACAATCGGGATTAGAGGACTTTTTTGTATGAAGGAGAACAAACCATGCTTAACTTATGAAGGTATCTGTGGCACATCCGGTTGCGGTTGGGATGCCAGTCGGAGTTATGGCAACGATTCGCCGGAAAATTGGGTCAGTTCACGATGACGGCTGAACGTTTTCAATAACTTAAGAATGCTGGATCCGAACTGCGAAGAGAAAACCACGAGAGATTCGATCAAGAGACACGGGTACTACCAGAATGCGGGCCCATTCTCATGCGAATCGTCGACACCTCTGCCGTGGCTCCTGCCGCAGGTTCTGGGACTCGGAGCCGACGCGCTCGCGAAAAATCGCCAGCGCACTAACAACGGGCTCATAGTCCGCCCGGTCGAACCTCTCTTTGACTTGCACGAAGCTTAGGACCTAAGATTTCAGCCGGATGCTCGGCCAGACCATTTCGCATTACCGCATCGTGGAAAAGCTTGGCGGCGGCGGTATGGGCGTGGTCTACAAAGCCGAAGACCTGTCTCTGGGGAGATTCGTCGCCCTCAAATTTCTGCCCGACAGTGTCGCACAGGATGCGGCGGCACTCGAACGATTCCGCCGGGAAGCGCGGGCCGCCTCTGCGCTCAACCATCCCAACATCTGCACCATCCACGAAATTGGCGAAAACGATGGCATCCGTTTTATTGCCATGGAATACCTGGAAGGGATGACGCTGAAGTCTGCCATCGCCGGCCGCCCAATGGAGACTGAGACGTTGCTCGCGCTGGCGGGCGAAATCGCGGAGGCGCTCGATGCCGCGCATTCGGCGGGCATTGTTCACCGCGACATAAAGCCGGCGAACATTTTTGTGACCAAACGGGGGCACGCGAAGGTTCTTGATTTTGGCCTGGCGAAAATGGATGACCCCGGCTCTTCTGCGAGCCAGATCGCGGAGGCGCACACTCAGTCGAAACACGAAGATTTGACGGGCACGGGAGCCACCTTGGGCACGGTTTCCTACATGTCGCCCGAGCAGGTGCTGGGCAAAGCACTGGATGCGCGCACGGATTTGTTTTCGTTCGGCATCCTGCTCTACGAAATGGCGACAGGCACGCTTCCTTTCAAGGGCGAAACCTCCGGCGCGATTTTTGACGCGGTGCTGCATGGAACTCCGGTGTTGCCGGCGCGATTGAATCCGCAGATCCCGCCCGATCTCGAAAGAGTGATTGAGAAGGCGCTGGAAAAACATCGAGAAGTTCGCTACCAGCACGCTTCGGAAATGCGAGCCGATCTGGTACGGGCGCGTCGGGACTCAGGGTCCGGATCGTCGAGAAGCATCGCGGTTGCGGAGCCGAAGCCGACGCTGCGAGGGCGATGGATGTGGGGAGCCAGCGCAATTGCGCTACTCGCGCTGATTGGGTTGCTGGGTTGGCGCTTGCGCGAGACGCCACGACAAGCGGGCCAACAATCTACGGCAGCCCCAGTGACCATTGCCGTTTTGCCTTTTCAGAATCTCGGCGCGGACAAAGAAGAAGATTTTTTGCGCATGGCTTTGCCCGATGAGGTCTCGACCACCCTGAGTTCGGTGCGGACGTTATCCATTCGCCCCTTCGCTACAAGCGGAAAATACGCGGCGGGAGACGTGGACGTGCAGCAGGCCGGAAAAGAGATGCACGTCGGCCGCATTGTTATGGGGCATTACCAGAAGGTTCACGCCCAGCTGCAGTTGACCCTCGCGGCGATCGATGTTGGCGATGATCGCGTGCTCTGGCAGGAGACGATGAACGTTCCTGCCGAGGATATGGTTGCGATGCGGGAGCAAGTTACATCACGGGTTCGGCAAGGCCTGATTCCCGCGCTGGGTGCGCCGAGCGGCGAGGCGCAAGGCGGTACGCGTCCAAGCAACGAAGAGGCCTACGACTTGTACTTACGCAGCGTCGCGCTAGCGCACGATGGCGATCAGAATCGGGAGGCGGTCCGGATGCTGGAGCGGTCGGTAGGACTCGATTCGACATTCGCTCCAGCCTGGTCGGCACTCGGAAAGCGCTATTACTATGAAGAAGAATATGGACCCGGCGCGACTGGGGTCATGACGCGCACGCTGCCGACTCTCCGGCGCGCGCTGGCTTTGGATCCAAATCTCGAGGATGCCGCACAGCAAATTGTGAGCCTGGATACCGATGCAGGCAAGTTGGTTCAGGCGTATCAGGAAGCCGAGGAGATGGTCGAGAAGCGCCCCCAGAGCGGCTTCGCCCACTTTACATTGTCGTACGTCCTGCGGTATGCGAGTGTGGCCAAAGAGGCGGCACAGGAATGCGATGCCGCGATCCGGCTGGATCCCGGAAATTACCAGTTCCGTTCGTGCGCGAGCGTGTTCTACCTGACCAACCAGTTCGATCATGCCCGACAGTTCTTGAATGCGGATGCGGGATCGGAATGGACGAATAATGTGGGAGTTTTCATGCTGCTGCGCGAGGGAAAGAGAAGCGAGGCACTGGAACGGCTGCGTAAGATGCCGGACAGCTCTTTCTTCCATACCCGCGCTCTGGAAGTTTGTTACACCACGCCGCGGCCCCCGGTAGCCGAACAGCTTCTGGAGGCGGCCGCAAAGGAGGCGGCCGCATTCCGCGACCCCGAACCCAGATTCAGCCAGGCGAGCCTGCTCAATGCTTGCCTCGGGAATGCGTTCACCGCACGGCTGATGAAATCATCGATTGATGATGGATATTGCGCATACGACTATCTGCAAGTCGATCCGATGTTGAACGACTTTCGCAAATCACCGGAATATCCTGCCCTGCTCGCCGAAGCCAAACAATGCCAGGATCGTTTTCTGGCGGAGCGGAACCGCCGAGTGCACTGAAGAACGTGTGCCTGTCCCGCCTTTTCAGTTTGCGGATGAGGCTCTCATTTCCTGCCCGGCCCATGCTCAGAACGGCACCGCCGATCCCGTATAACATGCCGACGACGGTTTTCATGGCGCGTACTGCGCTGTCCGACATTGGCACTTCCGTCCATATGTCCAAGATGGCAAGCGCGATCTTCGGAGCTGGTTTTGTCTTTCGGGTCCTCTAAGGCCTTATCCGAAAACGGTGTTCTTGCGACTTTAACTTATCCGCTACACTCGGCTATGATGCACGAGCGCATGGGACCAGAGGAGCACGTCAGAATCGAAAAGACTGGGGAAAGCAGAATGTCAACTGTTGCAACATCCCGGTCGCACGGTTTGAGTTTCGTCGACAGACTGTTCTCGGCAGTTGGCCTCACGTTGGGCCCTGCCGGATGCCAAGATCGCCGCGCAAAGCTAGTGTAGTGTCCAACAAATAACTGGACAATATGAATCGGGTTCGCTATGCTGGAGTCATGCCACGATCCGCTCCCGCACTCGCCCTGGCAGAAGCCGACCAACAGCAACTTCGACAGTG
>Ga0187847_10000810_pt1 | contig 31433 bp, 32 predicted proteins | sample June2016WEW_4_10_FD_132458 | JGI IMG/M metagenome (GOLD analysis project Ga0187847, IMG submission 132458) | Peatland microbial communities from SPRUCE experiment site at the Marcell Experimental Forest, Minnesota, USA - June2016WEW_4_10 | ecosystem: Environmental > Terrestrial > Soil >...
ACTTGGACCACTTCAAAATGGTGAACGACCAGCATGGCCACCTGGTGGGCAGCGAGTTGCTGGCGCAGGCGGGAGCGCGCATCAGGGAATTGAGCCGCAAGCAGGACTGGTGCTTCCGCTATGGCGGGGACGAGTTCGCGATCCTGATGCCGGCGACGGGCGAGGAGGCCGCGCTGACGCAATGCGTGAAGCTGCACAACGCGCTGATGAAGACGGATTTTGAAATGAAGAACGCGCAGACAACACTGTGCGTGAGCGTGAGCGCGAGCATGGGCGTGGCGACGGCTCCCACCGACGGCACAACCGTTCATGCCCTCATCGGCGTCGCCGACCTGCGCATGTATGCGGTGAAACTGCGTGGGCGCGGGGCGGTCAGAGGGGCGTAGAAAGACGCTTTGCACGGAGGGGAGTCTGCCGATTCGCCGAGCGCGCCAATCTCCCCTAGTGGGACTTTGGCCGGCCGCCGCCTTCGACGAAGCGGCGAATCACAACAGCACGAGAATCTTCCTTGCCGTCTTCGGGCGGGTAAGTTGCCTCAACGGCAGTCTTGCCCTCGCTATTTCGCAAAGACGGATCGGCCCCCGCATTGAGCATGGTTTGAACCTCCTCGTCTGAGCAAGACTGAAAGAGCGGCGTATTCCCATTTGCATCGCGGGCATTGATGTTTCCGCCTCGCGCAACCAGGCCTGGAATCCAGTTTGCCTGACAAGTGTCGAGCAGAACACGGTCGAGATCTGTGTGATCGGCTCCGGCGGCAAGCAGGCGATCGACGAGCGGGAAGATGTCCTCATTCGGCGGCGCGCTCAAGACCATGCCGACAAGGGCCGTGTGGCCTTGCCCGTCGACGGCGTGAATATCGTGCGGCCGGGCAAGGGCATCTTCGATCATGGCCCAGACTCCGGAGGATGCGGCGAGCATGAGGTAAGTCTCGTTCTGCTCCGTATCCGCTAACACGCCGACGAATCGCTCGGCGGGGTTGGCCCCCGCGGCAATAAGAACGCGCGCCAGATCGACCTCGCCGTACTGAACCGCGCGGGCCAGCGCTCGCTGCTTTCCGGCCTGGTCGGCGCGCACGGCAGGAGAAGAAAGCAGCAGCTGGAGCATCTCCAACTGCCCGCCTGCGTTGTCTGAATCGGCCGCGAGTTCGAGAAGCGAGGAGTCCCGCGGGGCGGAGGCGCTCGTTCCCGCAGCCAGCAGGGCGCGCGCCGTGACACTGTCGCCAGCACCCACGGCGGCGCGAAGAATTCGCGCGGCTTGCGGAGAAGTTACAGCGATACCCGCCTCCCGCATGGCCGCAACCGTTCCGGGGCTGGAAGTGACCCAGCGGGCCGAGTCCGCAGCCCGGTTCACGGCATTTTCAAGCTCGGTAACGACCGCCGGCATTCCCACCCATCCGCCCGCGTAGTCCGCCACAACTTTCGTCTTTCCGGGGAGGTTGACCGAGAGATAGTATGTGGGGCGGTCGGCCACTTCAGATCGGTAGCTATCTTTGAGAGCGAGAAAGCTTGCCTTGCGGAATCGCTCGAGGAGAGCGGCAAAGTCAGCGGGCGATATCCGGGCGTTATGAGTGCCTGCGATGGAGACAGAGTGGTCGCCCGCGTAGACAATCGATCCGTCGCCGTGGATTGTGACCGAATAAACCGGGCAGCCGCCGGAGCAGCCGGTGCGTGAGAGCCGTATGGCAACCGCGGAAAGATCGGAGGTTCGCGGAAAAGCCACGGCGCGCGCCGGCGGATCTTCCACTTCGAGCACCGAAAACGAATCCTGCGCCCAAACCTCTACCGGGACGCCGTCGCGGGTGAACGGCGTGTAGCGCAGATTGCGAAGTGCCTTCTCGAACTCCGCGGGATCGACGTCTGTTTTATCCGTGCCATGCGCTTCGAGTACACGGCCCTGCGGGTCGATATGCAGCCAGGCTCCGAGGTCTTCCTGCGTATCGTGTTGCCGCGACAGGCGCAACGGAGGCACAACGGGGCGATGCGTGGCGGTCTCGCGAAGCCCTGCGATCAATGCTCCTTGCGGCGGGTGGAATGGCTCATGCGCCGCGCCCCATGCAGCGGTCGGGGGCAAGCTCAATGCGCCAAAGACAAGCACGCACATTGCCCGGCGGAGAGACGGCAATCGGCTTATCCACGTGGCAGAGATGGCAGCCAACATGCCGCGAGAATAACACAGAACGCACTATTCCTCGCCAGCCAAGTGCTTTGGGGATACGCCGGCCCCGGCCAGCCGCTCCAACTGGTTGCGCCAGTCAAGCGACTCGACAAAGCTCTTCGACTCGCGCCAGCCGGGCTCTACGATAACGTGCAGTTCCAGGTAGACGCGGGTGCCGAGCAGAGACTCGATCTGGCGGCGGGCGCCGGTGCCGATCTCCTTGAGCTTGGAGCCGCCCTTGCCGATCAGAATCGCCTTCTGTCCGTCGCGCTCGCAATAAATCGCCGCGGCGATGCGGGTGAGCGGCAGGCGGGCCGGGGCTTGGCCTTTTTTGCGCGGCGGCGCCGGCGGCTCGGCCTCTTCAAAGCGCTCAATCACCACGGCCGAAGCGTAGGGAACCTCTTCGCCGGTCTCGACCAGAATGCTCTCGCGAATCAGTTCGGCGACCATAAACCGCTGCGGCTGGTCGGTGTACTGGTCTTTGGGGTAGTAGCGCTCCCCCACGGGCAGGGCCTCGACGATCTTGCGGGTCAGCAGATCGAGTCCGTCGCGCTTGCGGGCGCTGACCGGGATGACCTGAGCGAAGCCGAAGTGCCGGGTGAGCGTGTCGATCAACGGCAGCAGTTGGTCCTTGGCAACGAGGTCGATCTTGGTGAGCAGCAAAAAGACCGGGCAATCGAGCTTGCGGATCAGGCCGAAGAGAAATTCGTCCTCGCTGGCCCAGTTGGCGCGCTCGCGCTTGGGGGCGGCGGGTTCCGTTTCGCCAGCCGGTTCCGCGGCAGCCTCCAGTTGCACCCGCCGCGTGGCGTCCATCAGCACCAGCACCACGTCGCGCGTCTCCAGCGCTTCATAGACCTCCTGCAACATGCGCCGATCAAGATGCGAGCCGGGCTTGTGGACGCCGGGCGTATCGACAAAGACGATCTGCGCCGCCGGATGCAGGCCCTTGCGCGCCGGAACCTCGACCACGCCGGCGATGCGGTTGCGAGTGGTCTGCGGCTTGGCCGAGACGATGGCCACCTTCTCGCCGGTAAGAGCGTTGAGCAGCGTGCTTTTGCCGGCGTTCGGCCGGCCCAGAATGGCAACAAATCCGGATTTCAAAAGGATTTCAAGCTCCTAACCTGTATTATCGCGGATTTGCGGATTGCGCGTTGGCGCAGTCTGCTCATGATTTGGGAAGACGCCGGGAAGATTCACCCGATTGAACCGGTTGCGTTCTTAAGCGGAACCCTGGATCACGCCGCCGGGCGCTGCCGTTCCCGCCGCCGGCGGAAAGACCCGCAGCCGCTCTACCCGGCGGTCGGTGGACGCGACGACCTCCATTTTCATGCCCACGGATTCCAGCAAAACCACCTCGCCAGCCAGCGGGATGCGCCCCTCGATCTCGCTCACCAGGCCGCCGAGCGTGGCGGCCTCGTAGGTCTCGCCCAGGTCGGCCGACTCGCCAAAGAGGTCCGGCAACTGATCGACAGGAAAGCTGCCGGGCACCAGCCATACGCCGCCCGGCTCGCGCTGCGGGTCTTCGATGGGCGTCTCCTCCTCGTGCTCGTCCTTGATGTTGCCGACGATCTGCTCCAATAAATCTTCAATCGTCACCAGGCCGGCGACGCCGCCATATTCATCGATTACGATGCGCATGTGCTGCTTTTCCCGTTGCATCTCGCGCAGCAGCTCGTAGCCGCGCTTGGTTTCGGGAACGAAAACGGCCGGATGTTCGATGCTCGCGACAGTGCGAGTGCGAGCTTCCTCGTCGGTAATTTGCAGCAGGTCGTGGGCGAAGGCGATGCCGGTGACGTTGTCGATGGAGCCGGAATAAACCGGGACGCGAGAAAAATTGTGCTCGCGCAGCAGTTCGAGGAACGCTTCGAGGGTGATGCTGCCGTGTACGGCGAAGACTTCAGGCCGCGGAGTCATCACCTCGCGCACCAGTTTGTCGCCGAACTCCACCGCGGACCGAACCAGGTCGATGTCGTTCTCTTCGAGGATGCCTTCCTCTTCGCCGGCTTCGAGCAGCGCTTCGACATCGACGGCGGCCTCCTCCTCGGCGGTGACCTGCTCCTCGGCCAGCGACGCCACGGAGAAGAAGAAGCGCACGAAGACGGTGATCGGCGTCATCAGCCACAAGAGAAAGCGAATCGGCCAGACGATGCGGCCCGCCCAACGGCCTCGTGTGCGGTCGAACAGCAGCGTCGGCAGCAGTTGGTTGCAAAAGACCACCACCAGCACCACGGCGAGAACGGCCTGCGCGATCTCGGCGGCATTGGGGCGCGTGAGGCCGCCGCGATCGAAGAGCAGCGCGCCGAATTCCAGCGCGATGATTCCCAGGGCAAGCTGTTGCAGCACAGCCGCGCAGATCGCGGCGTGTCCGCGCGTCAGGCCGATATGCGGCTCGACCAACTCCTCCCAGGCGTCGAGGTTTTCTTCGATCTCGCGCGTAAGAATCTTGCCGAACTCCGCGTAGACGCGGCTGATGTAAGAGGCCAGCGTCTCGACCGCGGCAAGAAAGGCAATGAGGAATATGAAGGAGAGGGTCATGGCTGGCAACCCCGCACAGAGTCAGCGTTTTTATCGGAGGGAGCAGGGGCCTTCAGGCCCCTGAATGTTGACTTGCTATCGTCGTGGGCTTTAGCCCCGGAAACACGCTTTCCTTGCTCCGGAGCCTCCGCCCGCTCGATCAGCCCCTGCGGCAGGCCCAGCTTGGCGCGGATCAGCCGCTCGCGCCGCGCCATCTTGCCCTCATCGGCCTCGTGATCGTATCCGGCGAGATGCAGCAGCCCATGCAGGATGAGCACCTTGATCTCCGTCGAAAGCGAGTGCCCCTGCTCAACGGCCTGGCGAAGCGCGGTCGCCACAGAGATAGCCAGATCCCCTGCCATCTCTTCCGCGCCAATCCCTTCAGTAGGAAACGAAAGCACATCGGTAGCCTTGTTCTTGCCGCGAAACTGGCGGTTGAGTTTGCGAATCGCTGCATCGGTTGTGAGCAGGACAGTGACCTCGCCTTTGAGCCGCACTGCTACTTGCGCCTCGGCTAGAAAACGGGCCAGGCTGCGGGCGGAGGGCAGGCGGAGATTCTTCTTTGGGGCGTCAAGGCCGCGAGCAACCGTCTTCTTCGCTGAAGTTGCGGCCAGCGCGGGGTCGGGTTCCAAATCTGGGTCCAGAAGGATCATCGTGCTCGGAGCCGCGGTGTGCGTGGCCCCGGTTCACTCTCAATTCTACGCTAAGGCTGGATAAGCGCGGCAATGGTTCGCATGGGAAGGATGAGGCGCATGGATTCGAGGAGTTGAATGAAGCCGTGCATGGTATAGAATCTTGCCGCACGTTCGTCGATCGCATCAATCAGGCGACGACCCGCTCCCGCGCCGCGCGAAAGGCCCGCCGCAGCCGCTCATTTGGTTCGGGCGGGTGAACGAGAGCTTCAAAGAAGGCCGCCCAATCACGCACGGAGAGGACAATACTCGGTTGGACCTCAATGGTTGCAGGCTGCGGCATGGAGTTTCTCCCTGGTTTCCGGTCTGATACCAGTTTAAGACCGATCTGAATACGAAGCAATCTGGCATCCCACCCTAGCCGCAAAAACAAAGGCGCAGCAAGGGTGAGGCACTCGGCGCACTCTATTCTGGCTCTACTGCACCTTTTTCACGGACATTCCAGGAATTTTAACGATGCGTCCGACCGCTACTGAATTTCTATCGTTGAAAACGTACTCATCATCCTTGCTTATGGCTCTTTCAGCCTCAAACGACTCCACTACTTTTCCACGCACATACACTTCGAATCTTGCCATGTTTCCCTCCCTCAAATTCCAACCACATGCTAGGACGCTTCCCCTTTTTGATCGCTCTCGCTTTGGCGCTTGAGCCTTAATGTGACTTTGGCCTCAATCTTGCGCTGGCACCGTCGCCCAACCTTCCTGCCTTTCGGGCTACCTTCGTCTCCTGGACAATACAGCGTGATCTGTTTTTCGGTTTGATGGCTGCGTACCATCTCGATTACCTTACTATCGATTTCGTAACCGCCCCTTCGACAGCTCGGATTCCCGCACGGCATCATGCCGCCTTCTCCATACACATGCCAGATTCCGGACCGCTTTTCGAAGAGAAAATCAAACTCTGTGAAGTCCACGATTGCGTCTTCGAGAGCCGGGAACACTTCTTCAAATTGTTTGAGCTTTCCGAACACTCTTAAGGACATATCCATTGGTTCGCCCATCTTAATCCTCCACTGCACATCGCTGCGAATGAATAACTGTTCGACACACGAACGCTCCCACAGTCCTCTAGTTAATCGCTCGGCAGACAAACTCATCCTTGAAAATGTTTTTCTCGCGTCGGCACCTCCAATCCGAAATCATGTTCCTTTCAATATCTCCCCAGAATGTCACAGGAATGTTGTGGTCACGGTGCGATCCTGAAATATTGCACGCAACAATCGCTACCTTGCCTTTATCGTCCGGGTACGTCTTGCAGGTTCGCTCCTCGTCAGGAAGCCAGATCGAATCCATATCCGTGTCTACTCGTACTGTCGTAGACCAATAACTGTGAAGTTCGCCGGAGAGGTCTGGTGCTTTCTCCCTTTCTCTCTCCCTTTCTTTCCCCCACTCAATCATACTGAAAAAATTCTGGGCGTTCGTGTTCCCCTGGTCCGCTGCCTTATGACACCAGACAATAGCCTGCGCTTCGTCTTGAGGAACTCCTTGGCCTAGGTAGTACAGATAACAGAGGCTGTATTGAGCATCGGCATCACCCTGGTCCGCAGCCTTTCGATACCAGATGGCGGCTTGTGTGTAGTCCTGCGTTACTCCCTGGCCATGATAGTAAAGAATTCCAAGGTCTAATTGGGCTTTAGCATCACCTTGATCTGCTGCCTTACGATACCAGGCGAAAGCTTGTGCGTAGTCCTGTGGCGCGCCTTGGCCGAGATTAAACGCATAGCCGAGTTTTGTCTGTGCAGTAACGTCGCCAGCTTGTGCCTTTGCAAGCAAGGCAGGGTCTACACCCTTGTTTTGATCTGTGATGGAGGTTGCCACTTGAACCTCTTGGGATTTTTTGCAACCGCAGAAGGAGCATAACGCAACGGCTAGGGATGGGGCCAACAACGCCAAGATGTACATTTTTTTGGGAGACCGAAAGAGAGCCATAAACCTGCCTCAATTATGTCTTCAGGAAATCTGATTTCGTGGTAATGCGTTTACGTGAAACCGTTTTTCTTGTTCTCTTGCGTATGCTTGCCGCTGGACGAGATACTACAGTTCTGTAACTCAGAGCTGTTCCCTTGCCGCCGGCGCCTGTTTTAGAGCTTCGGGATTTTGGAGATCTGGCCACTTGCGGCAAAGCTCCTCCCATGTCAAGACGAAGGAAAAGCTGATCAATCACATCGTTCTGCTCATGATCGTTGGTGCTTCGCCCGCTTGTTGCAACGTCCTCAATGGACTTTTGGGGTTGAACCGCTTCTTGAACACCCTCCTGTACTCTTACTCGTGGGTCTACGTGCTGCTGTTCGCTAATCTTACCTTTTTTCAAATCTTCCATGATGCTCTCCTATCTCAGTAGCCGCTGCGGACCAATCCCGCTCATCGAGATACCATACTTTTGCACTGTTCAAGTGCTCTGTCAAGCGAAAATGTCTGTATGTTACTGAAAAGGCGCAGGATAAAGCGCAGGATAATCGCGCAAACCAAAGCGTGAGATCATCGCGCAATTTGCCGCTATCCCCCGCAAAGAGGTATCTTTGCACGAGAATTTTTCTGCGCTTAGCTGTTTTCTTTTGGTCTGTTGTGAAAAAAATTATCTTTTTTCAATTCACTGCGGTTTCGCCGGATGCAACGGCTGCGCTTGCGCGCGTTCTTCGCGCGTTTGGCGTCCAACCTGGATCGCCTCGCCCAACGCCAGCGGCAGCTCCTGCTGTTGGCTCTTGACCGACTCATACGCCCGCACGATCCTCTGCACCAGCGCGTGGCGCACCACATCGCTGTCCTCGAAGTGGCAGAAGTGTATGCCCTCGACGCCGCCGAGAATGTTGATCGCGTCCAGCAGGCCGGACTTGCGCGGGTTGGGCAGGTCGATCTGCGTGATGTCGCCTGTAATGACCGCCTTGGAGTTGTTGCCCATGCGCGTCAAAAACATCTTCATCTGCTCGATGGTGGTGTTCTGCGCCTCGTCCATGATGATGAAGGCGTCGTTGAGCGTGCGCCCGCGCATGAAGGCCAGCGGCGCGACCTCGATGACGTTCTTCTCCAGCATCTTGTCGACCTTTTCGGGATCGAGCAGGTCGTAGAGGGCGTCGTAGAGCGGGCGCAGGTAGGGGTCCACCTTGTCCTGAAGCGTGCCGGGCAGGAAGCCGAGCCGCTCGCCGGCCTCGACCGCCGGGCGCACCAGCACAATGCGGCTGACCTTTTTGGCGTTCATCGCGGCCACGGCCATGGCGACGGCGAGATAGGTCTTGCCGGTGCCGGCAGGGCCGACGCCAAAGACCATATCGTTCTGCTCGATGGCCTCGACATACTTGCGCTGATTGATGGAGCGCGGCTGGACGGTGCGCTTGACACCCGCCGAGCGCTGCTTGCCAGAGTCGACGAGCGAGCGCAGCGTAGTCGCGGGGTCGGCGACCACCAGGCGCAGCAATCCGTTCAGTTCGCCGTTGTGGGGGTTGACGCCCTGTTTTCGCAGCGCCTCAAAATCCTGAAAAATGCGCTGGACGCGCAAGACGCCCAAGTCCGGTCCCGCGACATGCACGGCGTCGGAGCGAAGATCGATGCGCACGCCGAGCGAGTCTTCCATGAGCCTGAGGTTTTCATCGCGAGTCCCAAACAGGGGCTCCAGGTTGGGCGTGATCTCCAGAGCGATCTTCAAGATTTTCGTTGGCCTCCAAGTGGATGTGCGGTGAACCGGAATGTGGGGATGAACAGGGCACGGCGCCGGCGCACAGCGCGGCAGACGGGCTGCGGACTAACGGTTGAATGTAGGGGGGACTTGCGGACGCTGAAGAGGACCGAGCCGAAGCTCTGGGCCGAGGGGCGAAACCGCGGGTTGGCGTGAGCGACCAAATCCGGTATCTGGCATTGAGAGTAGCGCCGCTCGATGAGGGAGTCAATGCCCGCATCGTGAAGATCGATAAAAAATGTTCACTCTTCGGATGCTGGCTGCTCAGGCTACCCGCCGAGCCTGCCGGGAGCTGCACCGCCGTCCCGCCGCCCGGCGAGCCCAAGCGAGTGGTCACCGTCAGCCGCCGGGTCTATGATGTTTGCGGACTCATTTCTTGAAACCAGGAGACGCACATGCCCGATATTTCTGAAATCACTCACGCCGGTCCGGCTCGGAGCCGGCGCAATTGCGCAAAGTCGTCTCTGGCCTTTCTGTTGATTCTGCCGATTGTCCTGGCTTTGGCGGGGTGCGGCAGTGGATCGTCGCCGACTCCCCCGGTCAGCGCCACCTGCGTTTCCATCACGGCGGTGCAGGGCACTGCGATCAAATCAGTAACGATGCTTGGCAGCGGAGGTTCGAGCGGACCGTACACATTCACTGCGACGGGCCTGCCTGCCGGGTTGAGCATCTCGACCTCGGGAACGATCTCCGGCACACCGACGGTGAACGGGACCTCCACCTATACGGTTACGGTGACCGACGCAGGCGGGCACACTGGGACGTTGAGCTGCACGGTAACGGTGGCTGTCCCGCCCCCGCCCACGAGCGGCACGCCCGACCAGCGGGCCGATGTGGTGCTGGCGGAGATGACGCAGGACGAAAAGCTCGCATTGGTGCAGGGCGGCGTCACGACCGACCTTACCTACGGGTACTCGGTTCCGCTGGGCGGGGCTGGATGGGTGCCGGCAATTACGCGAGTGGGGATTCCGGCGCTGTATCTGGCCGACGGCAGTGTCGGTGTGGGCAACGGCGTAGGACCTGCCACGGCGCTGCCCTCGTCGATTGCCAGCGCGGCCAGTTGGGACACCACTGAAGCCACCAAATACGGCAACATCATCGGCGCCGAGCTGGCCGACTATGGAATCAACGTCAACCTGGGCGGCAATATCAATCTCATCGGCCGCGAGCCGCGCGATGGCCGCACCTTCGAGACCAAGGGCGAAGACCCCATCCTGGCCGGCAAGATCACCGCCGCGCATCTGAACGCGATCCAGGCCCAGCACATCATCGCCGACATCAAGCATTTTGCCTTCAACGATCAGGAGACCGGACGCGGCACGGCCAACGCCATCATCGACGACCGGAGCGGGCGAGAGAGCGATCTGCTGGCCTTCGAGATCGGCGTCAAGGACTCGAATGTGCAGTCGGTTATGTGCTCCTACAACCAGACCAACGGCCAGTACGACTGCGAGAACAGCTACCTGCTCAACCAGGTTCTCAAAGGCGACTGGGCCTTTCCGGGCTTCGTCATGTCCGATTGGTGGGCCATGCATAGCACGGATGCCTCAGCCATCAACGGACTGGACCAGGAGCAGCCCAACCAGCAGTATTTCTCCACGCTGGGCCAGGACATTGCCAGCGGACTGGTGCAGCAGTCGCGCCTGGATGACATGGTGCACCGCATCCTGCGCGCCATGTTCGCGGTGGGCATCTTCGACTATCCGGCGACGACTCAGGCTATTCCCGTCGCGGCCGATGCCGCTGTGGCGCAGGAGATCGAGGAACAGGGAGCGGTGCTGCTCAAGAACGCAAACAACCAACTCCCGCTCAGCGCAGCCAGCCAGCAAACGATTGCCATCATCGGCTCCCATGCCGACAATTACGTCCTCTCCGGCGGAGGCTCGGCGCAGGTGCAGCCCATCGGGGGTTCGCTCACAGGTCCACAGCCAAACCCGCCCGGCTGGGCCACGGTGAACTGGGATCCCTCCTCGCCACTCAACGCCATTCAGGCCCTGGCGCCGAATGCCAAGTTGCAGTATGCCGACGGCACCGACGCCTCGGCTGCCGCCACGCTGGCTGCCTCATCCCAGGTGGCCATCGTCTTCGTAAGCCAATGGGCCAGCGAGGGCATGGATGAGCCGAGCCTCAACCTGACCGACCTGACCAGCCCCACGACTCCGATCGACCAGGATGCGCTGGTCGAAGCCGTAGCCGCGGCCAATCCCCACACCGTTGTGGTCGTTGAGAGCGGCGGACCCATCGTGATGCCCTGGCTCAGCCAGGTTAGCGCGGTGCTGGAAGCCTGGTTCCCCGGTCAGAGCGGCGGGCCGGCCATCGCCGATCTGCTCTTCGGCGTCACCAACCCCTCCGGCAAGCTGCCCCTCACCTTCCCGGCCAGCGAGGCGCAACTGCCCCGGCCCGTCATTCCGCAGCCTCCGGATGGCGTCACTCCCTTTGCCGTGAACTACACCGAGGGTTACAACGTCGGCTACAAGTGGTACGACGTTCAAGGCCTGACGCCGCTCTTTTACTTCGGCTACGGACTCTCCTACACCACGTTCTCCATCACCAACCCGGCCATCGCGAACAACCTCGCCTCGGCCAGCAAGCCCAACTTCCAGGTGACATTCAATCTGGCCAACACCGGCACGGTAGCAGGAGCCGAAGTCGCGCAGGTCTATCTGGGACTCCCGGCCAGCACCAACGAGCCCCCCAAGCGCCTGGTAGGCTGGCAAAAAGTGCTCTTGCAGCCGGCAGGCTCGCAGACTGTCACCATCGAAGTGGATCAGAACGACTCTTCGCACCCCATGTCGTACTGGGATACCGGCACAAGCAGTTGGACCGTGGCGCCCGGAACTTACACGGTCTATCTGGGCAACACATCGGCCACAGCCAGCCTGACGACCGTGGGAACGATCACAGTGGGCCCGTGAGAGCCCGGAGGCGGAGTCCGACGAAGATAGGAAATGGGGATTAGGGAACGGCCGTTCAATCGATTTAGAGTCCGCTGATTCAGAGCGCGTAGCCGCGCATAATACTTTAAGCCGCCAGCCATGGCTTCGATCTCAGGCTGCGGGTTTCCGCTCCCCGGCTGGCGGATCGACCAGCGGGTTCACCACCCGGATCGCCCCATAGCGCTTTCCCGTAGCCAGAGCCTCCGAGTAGAGGATCGACGCGCCGGCGCGCTCGGCAGCCTCGAGAATCAGGGCGTCCCAAAAATGAACCTCGAAGCGCATCATGATCTCCAGCGCACCGAGAACCGAACCGGGTGTGTTGGCAACCACCTCCCAGGTTGAGTAATCGCGCAGCATCAGGCGGAGTTCCTCCATCGGAAGCGGATTGGCGGCCTCGCGGCAAAGGTGAACGCACAGTTCATGCAAAACCTGCGTGCTCAAGACTCCCCAGCCCGAACCCCATAGCTGCTCCAGCAGCATCTGCGCGCGCAGATGTTTCACGCCCGCGGACCGGTCATGCGCGTAGACAAGGATATCCGTATCGACGAAGCGCTTACCGCTCATTCAGTTCACCCCGCGTACGAGTTGGAATCCACTGAAGGTCGTAGCCCGTGCGAAGCCGGGCCACGGCGCTGCGGCGCGCCTGATCGTATCCTTTGCGTTCGCGAACGGCCTCTTCCAGCCGGTTCGCGAGCAAAGCGCTGATGGACGAGCCATCTTCGGCTGCGAGAACTCGGGCCTCTCGCAGCAGGTCTGCCTCAATCTTCAAAGTGACGTTGGATTTCATAGTCGGGTCTTTACGTGTAGCACAATTCTACGTGCTTTCTATCGTAAATTCAAACAGAATGTTGGGTCTGCAGGATTATTTTTTGAGGCTTTCAGTTTTTTCCGAATCAAAATCGTACCGCTTTCGACTCCTCGCAGGGCAAAACTCCCCACCCGGCAGACGAAAACCAGCCCATCGCAACCTCGGCTCTCCTCCTCTGCTTTCATGCCTTTCGGAGGATATTCTCAGCCCGCGGGGTTTGATTCAGCCCCTTGCGGCGTCGAATATCCCGCCGTATGCGCTTGATTTTACTCCCATTGTAACCTTCTATTCACATTGGCCCGGTAGCCTGATTGAGGTGATAGCCCAAGTGCCCGAGATTCGCATCTCCCAAGCGCAACTTCTGCCCGAGTCCGGCTCCGCGGGCGAGCAACCGCCGGCGGAGGCCAAAACACGCGGGGTTTCAGCCATTCGCGGCTTCCTGTTGGCGCGCGGCAACTCGGCCATCGCCGACCGCGGCTTCCACTGGCTGATGGTGCTGTGCGCGCTGAGCATCTTCGCCATCGTGGTATTGATCGCCGCCGAACTGATGGTGCGCTCCAAGTTGGCCTGGGCCAGCTTCGGGCTGGATTTCTTCTATAAGGCTTACATCGATACCTACAGCGGGCAGCCCGTGTACTGGGACCCGGTGAACGGCCATTTCAGCGCCCTCCCCTTCCTCTATGGCACATTGGTCTCATCGTTTCTTGCGTTGCTGCTGGCGGTTCCGCTGGCCATCGGCGTTGCTGTCTTCTTGACCGAAATGTGCCCCCGCTGGCTGCGCGCGCCCCTGGCCTTCGTCACCGAGCTTCTGGCGGCCATACCCAGCGTGATCTACGGACTCTGGGCGGTCTTCGTGCTGGTTCCTCTGCTGCGCGAGCATGTGAACCCCTTGCTCATCAAACTGCTCGGCTGGACCGGCTTTTTTGCCGACGACAACCCCACCGGCCTGGGCTTTGTCGCCGCCGGCATCATTCTGGCCATCATGATTCTGCCTATCGTCTCTTCGCTCACCCGCGAAGTGATGACGGCTGTGCCCCACTCGCAGCGAGAGGCGGTGCTGGCCCTGGGCGCCACACGCTGGGAGATGATCCGCATGGGCGTGTTGCGCAATGCCCGCATCGGCATCGTCGGCGCGATTATCCTGGGCCTGGGGCGCGCGCTAGGCGAAACCATCGCGGTCGCCATGGTCATCGGCAACAGCCCGGAGATTCACCGCTCGCTGCTCGCCAACGGCAGCACCATGTCGTCGGTGATCGCCAATGAGTTTGCCGAGGCCGCCAGCGATCTGCATCTGAGCGCGCTCATGGAGCTGGGATTGGCGCTGTTTATCGTCACCATCATCGTCAACGCCTTCGCGCAAATGCTGGTTTGGGCCGTCACGCGGGGTACGCCTTCGTCGGCGCATTGAAAGGCAGCTTCTAGCCGCTAGCTAATAGCTAGAAGCTAAGAGCTAGTAGCTGCATTTAGGAGAAACGAAACTGAAGAACGAACACAAGCTGCGGGCGCGGTTACGCGGATGGGGAGACGGCCTGGCCACCGCTCTGGCGGTGCTGGCCACCGTGCTGGTGGTCGCGCCGCTCGTCGCCGTCTTCATCTATGTCGTCTACAAGGGCGCAAGCTCGCTGAATGTAGCCTTCTTCACCCACAATCCCGTGCCCGTGGGCGAGGTGGGCGGCGGCATGGCCAACGCGATTCTCGGCTCCGCGATTCTGCTCTGCGTCGGCAGCCTGCTTGGCATTCCGGTTGGCATCGCCGGCGGCATCTTTCTCGCCGAATTCGGGCGCGGCACCAAGCTGGCCAACGCGGTCCGCTTTACCGCCGATGTGCTCAACGGCGTTCCCTCCATCGTGATGGGCATTGCCGTTTACTCGCTTGTCGTGGTGCCGCAAGGCCACTTTTCGGCCTTCTCCGGCGGCGTGGCGCTGGGCATCATGATGATTCCCACGGTCTGCCGCACCACCGAGGAAATGTTATTGATGGTGCCCAATGCCGTGCGCGAAGCGGCGCTCGCGCTGGGCGTGCCCAACTGGCGCTCGGTGCTGTCGATCACCGTGCGCACCGCCTCGCCGGGCATCATCACCGGCTGCATGTTGGCCTTTGCGCGCGTGGCCGGCGAAACGGCGCCATTGATCTTCACCGCCTTCGGCAACGTCGGCTGGAGCGAGAAACTCACTGAGCCTATCGCCGCCTTGCCCTTGCAGATTTACGTTTACGCCCTCTCGCCCTACGACGAATGGCACCGCCTGGCGTGGGCCGGGGCGCTGGTCTTGATTGTGCTGATTGTGCTGGCCGTTTCGCTGGTGCGCTTTGTCACCAGCCGCGGCGTCTTGAAAGGGGCAAGCTAAGTGGGCGTCGGCATAGAAGTTATCAACCTGAACGCGTGGTACGGCACCAACCACACGCTCCAGGACATCAATCTGAACATCCCGGCCAACCATGCGACGGCGCTCATCGGCCCGTCGGGCTGCGGCAAAAGCACCTTTGTCCGCTGCATCAATCGCATGCACGAGACCAATCCCATCGCGCGCGTCTCCGGCACGGTGCTCATCGGCGGGCTCGACATCTACGCCGACGCCAAGCCGGTCGAGATTCGCCGCCGCGTCGGCATGGTCTTCCAGCGCCCCAATCCCTTTCCCACCATGTCCATCTACGACAACGTGGCCGCTGGCCTCAAGCTCAATGGTTACAGCGACCGCCACGCGCTCGACGAGATCGTCGAGAAGTCCCTGAAGAACTCAGCCCTCTGGGACGAGGTCAAGGACGACCTCAAGAAGAAATCCGGCGCAAGCCTCTCCGGCGGACAGCAGCAGCGCCTCTGCATCGCCCGCGCCCTCGCGGTCGATCCCGAAGTCCTGCTCATGGACGAGCCGGCCTCGGCCCTCGACCCCGTCTCCACCTCCAAGATCGAAGACCTGATCTTCCAGTTGAAATCGCAGTACACTATTGTGATTGTGACTCACAACATGCAGCAGGCCGCCCGCGTCGCCGAGAAGACCGGCTTCTTCCTCAACGGCCGCATGGTCGAATTCGACACCACCCACAAGATCTTCACCAATCCCAGCGACAAGCGCACGGAAGACTACATCACGGGCAGGTTCGGATGACGCGCATACGCTTTCAGCAAAGCCTCGACGAATTGAAAGAGCAACTGCTGGTGATGGCGGGACTGGCCGAGCAGGCCATCCAGCGCGCCATCGAGGCCTATCGCGTGCGCGACCTGTCGATCTGCGATCTGGTCGACCGCAGCGAGATCGCCATCAACCGCATGGAGCGCGACATCGATCAGGCCGCGCTCGATCTGCTGGCCATGGAGCAGCCCATGGCCATCGACCTGCGCTTCATTTTGAGCGTAATCAAAATCAACGCCGATCTCGAGCGCGTGGGCGACTCCGCCAAGGCTATCAGCGACCGCGTGCGCAGCATGGAGCAGATGGCCGCGGCCGACTTGCCCGTCGATATTCCACGCATGGCCTCCCTGGCTGCCGAGATGGTGCGCAAGAGCCTGCAATCGTTCATCGAGGCCGACCCCGAGCTGGCCCGCAACGTGCTCACCATGGACGACGCCGTCGATGCGATGAACCGCGCGGCCTATAAGTCTCTCACCGCGGTCATGGCAGAGCAGAGCCACCTGGCCCCGCAGTCCCTCAACGCGCTGATGATCGCCCGCGCCCTCGAGCGCGTCGCCGACCATGCCACCAACATCGCCGAAGACGTAATCTTCTGGGTGCAAGGCGCCGACGTCCGCCACCACAAGAGCCTGAAGACCGCCCCCGACCCGCATGCGATGGAGTAAGAGTCTATTTGGGATCGTGTCTAAGCCACCCGCTCGCAGGGCCGGTGGTGCAGGCGAATCAACTCCTCAGACCGCAATGCAGCCATTGCGTCGCGCCTCAACTCAAAATCTATTGAGTACCGAGTTCCATACAAATCGGAAGCGTCGGGTGTGGCATTTCCCTTCAGCGCCGCGTCGAGCAGGGCTGCGCGAAGTTCTTCCGCGTGAGCAGCGTCATTCCTAGCCTGGATAGAAACACACGCGCCTTATGCCGTCCGCGTGGATGGCTCCGGCTCAGGCAATAATCCCGAAGTTTCTCAATTTCGACAATGGCGGCCTCGCCGCTCGGTAACTTCATCGATCTCCCTGCCAAAAGGCTCCCCTCGGAACATGACAAAAATGACGCGCCGCGTCAAGACTGGCGCCGTCGGGTCAGGCAGCAAATGCGCGAGAGCGTGAGCAAGCTCCCCCAAGAGCGGCGATCTCCCCCGGGGCGGTCATCCTGAGCGGAGCGTTCTTCAGCGGAGTCGAAGGACCTGCATTTGCTCTTCGTTTGCCGCATCCTCCACGAACCACAAGAGGCGGTCATCCTACCCTAATGACACGCAGGCTGATCCTGAAACTCGTGACTTTCCGTCATGGACACAAACCCCTGCGCGCAATTCATAATCTGGTCCTCAAGAGGACCATTGTGGAATTCGTCCGGTGAGATGAACGCGGCCTTGTTACGCATCGCAATATAGAGGTCGCTCAGCTTTTGCATATTGCTGAATTCAGCCGAGAGCAGCGGTAATGCGCTGCGGTCGTCGTCGGTCGATACGGCGGCGGAAGCAAGAGCCAGATTCTTCTCTGCCAGCCGGTGCTGTGTGGAAACCCAGTCTTCGGCCACGGGACTGTTGTTCGCGACTGCGGTGACGATGACATTGCGCCATTCCCGGATCGCGCTCATCTCTTCGATGCCCGCCTGAATGAACGCTCTTGAGAGACCGGCCTTTGCACGGGGCGCGGACGCCTGCGCCTCCGCATCCGTGGCGTGAAGCGTGAGGATCGTCTGGTTGCCCTTGAAGGAAAGCGTTCCCTGTGTCAAACGCGCAAGCGTCTCCACTTCGATGTACGACTTTCCATTGAGCTGAAGTAGTTGCGCTTCTCCCGCGTGTCCCGCGATGGTCAAAATGGCAGCCTTATGGGTCGTTTGCGCGCTGCCCTGAGCCGGCAGCATCAGAAGAGCGGTCAACGTCGTCGCAATCACCGGAATTGTCAGTTTCATAGGATCTCCACGAACTTCGCCTATGAGTTTCCCATTGCCCAACTCCGTACGCTGTTCAATCCAGCGCACCATCGACACTGGGCGGCGCATGTCCGGATGGTGCCGTGAAGAAGTGAAGAAGTGAAAACGCAGTCCCGGCGTCTACTGCCCCAGCGCCAGCACCCCCAGCAGCAGCACCCAGGCAAGGCTCATCGCGTGCCAGTACCAGGCGGTCGCGTCCACGGCGATCTGCCGGAACTCGACACGCCTGAGCCACCCCAGAGCGCACAAGCAGACGATCAGCGCCGCGACGCCCAGCAGCAGATGCGCGGCATGAAAGCCAGTGATCAGATAGAAGAAGTTGCTGGCCGGCGTAGAGTACTGGCCGAAGGCAAAGCCCTGCGCCGTCAACTGCCGCCAGGCGATCCATTGTCCCGTGAGGAAGAGCGCGCCCAAAGCCAGCGTGGCGCCCAGCCAGGGCAGTGCGCGACTGAGCGCCGGGTGGCCCATGCCGAGCCACTCTTCCAGCGCGTCGATCTCGCGGAAGATGTTGCGCCGCGCAATCTCCATCGTCAGCCCGCTGAGCATCAGAATCGCAGTGTTGAGATAGAGGATGGGTGGCAAAAGAATCGGGTGCCAGTCGCCGATCGCCTCGTGGGTGCGCGGGTCCATCTGCGTACCCGACTGGCGCGCGAAAAAGACCGCAACCAGAACGGCAAAGAAGACCATGTCCGCCGCCAGCGCGGAAAAGACAAAGAAGCGGATGCGCAGCAGAAGCTCTCGCGGGCCTCCGCGCTCATTCTTCCAGTTGTCGCCGCCCCCGCCGTCTCCGCCATCGCCTCCGCCGCCAGTCGGCCGCCGGACGGGCGGCGGCTGGCCGCCGGTTCCGGGCTCCCGCCGTTTCCTCTTCGCCGGTCTTTGCGTAATCGTCGCGGGCATGGCGAACCTCCGAGCCTCTGTGAGCTTGAGATTACTCTCACTTTCGTTTGGACGCATCATGATTCCGCAGGTTTATTTTTCAACCGGCGAAATCGGGATTCCCAGGGTTGGCATTGGCGCGGGACGAGCCGCTGTTTTGGCGGGGCGGTTATTCCTTGAAAGCAACGACGGAGTCGACGAAGAGCCGGTGAATACGGCGGTCGCGGGAGAGCTCCGGATGAAAGGTGGCGGCCAATATGCGGCCCTGGCGGACCAGCGCCGGAAAGCCGTCGCGCCGGGCAAGCACCTCAACGCCCGGGCCTGTCTGCGTGATGCGCGGGGCGCGGATGAAGACCATCTCCAACGGCCCTCCTGGGAGCGCGGTCTCGGCGGTGACGATGGCCGAGTCGATCTGGCGGCCATAGGCGTTGCGCTCCACCACGGCATCGAGTACGCCCAGGCTGCGCTGCACCGGGTTCAGAACCTCGCGCGCCAGCAGAATCGCGCCCGCGCAGGTGCCGAAGACGGGCTTCCGGGCGGAAAACTCCTGCAAGGCTTCAAAGAAAAGGTGCTTCTCGAGGAACCGAAGGATGGTGGTGGACTCGCCGCCGGGCAGCACAAGTCCATCGAGGGACTGGCCGTCCGGACGGAGATCCTGCGGAGTCCTCACAAGCGTTGGGACTGCGCCGGACTCAGTTAGTGCCTCGGCATGAGCGGCGTAGTCGCCTTGAATCGCCAGTACGCCGATGCGCGGCGGTACAAGTTCAGTCAACCCTCTCCCCCTTGGGCCTTGGAACGGATTGAAGACCTCAACGCCCAGGCCCTCGAAGGAAACCTCCGCTCATAGTGTCATATTACTAGCCATCTGGCCGTATTGTGCGCTGGGCTCAGAGACTCAAGGCGGCCTGAAATGGCTTGACGCTTCCAGCCTGCTTCGCATAATCCGAAGAGGCAGAAAGAACCCTGTGACGGAATGCATATCGTATCCGACCCACGGTGAGCGATAATGGCATCCGAGTTGGGAGGATTTTGATGAAGCTCAATCAATTGATTGCCGGAGTATTGTTGCTTGCTCTACTTTTGGTGGCCAATGTTCATGTCAAAGCTCAAACTGTCAATAACGATCCGGCGACGATAACCGGGACGGGCTCAACCGCCAATTTTGGTCGAGTGCTGGACGCGCAGGTGGGAAGCATGCGTTTTGTGGGGAAGGTGGTCATGGAGGGCGGCAGGCTGCCCTGGGACCTGATTCCGGTGGTCGTGATATGCGACGGCAAGACAAGCTACAACACGGTGGCGGATAAGAAGGGCGAGTTTGACATTGAAGCTACTCCCAGGGAAAGCGAGGCCGTGGGCAGCAAACGCGATCCTCAACACGTGGACCCGTCTCAGTTGGTGGGCTGCAAAGTGAGTGCGATCCTGGAAGGTTTTCAATCGACGTCGGTGACGATTATGAACGGCTCGATCATGGATGACCCGGACGTAGGCACGATCACGCTGCGCAAGGACGCGCGGGCGACGGGTTCCATTGTGAGCGACACCACTCTGTCGGCTCCGCAGGATGCGCAGAAAGAGTTTGAGGAGGCCCGTGCCGCCAAGGCCGATAGGCACTTCGATCGCGAACGGAGCCACCTGCAGAGCGCGGTGACAATCGACCCGCAATTTGCGGAGGCATGGTACCAGTTGGGCAAACTCGAGGAGAAGGACAAGCCCCAGGATGCCTTGAACGCGTATGAGAAGGCCGCGGCCGCCGATCCAAATTACATCCCGCCGTACGAGCGCATTGCGGCTTTGGCCGCGGCGCAGAAGAGATGGCAGGAAGTGGCCGACGCAGCCAATCACGCATTGCAACTGAATCCAGCCGGAACGCCGCAGATATGGTATTTCAGCGCGGTGGGCAACTTCAACCTCGGTCACGGAAGTGTAGCCGAGAGCAGCGCGCTGACTTCGCTGAGCCTGGATCCGAGCCACCGCGCCGCGCCCAAGACGGAACAGCTTTTGGCCGTGATCCTGGACGCCAGAAAGGAGTACAAAGGAGCGTTGGAACATCTGCGCAACTGCCTGACGTATACTCCGCCGGGGCCTGAGTCTGACCTGATCAAGAGGCAGGTGGCGCAACTGGAGAAGGTCGTGCCGCAAGCGGCGAAGTAGGTTCGAGCGGCTTGAGGCCCTAGGTCCGAACTTCTTCGACTTGATTTAGAGGCATGATTCGCGCGACGCGTTGCATGACCTTTTTGTCCTGTTCCGCCATCTTCAAGTCGTAAGCTGCCTGCAATCGCATCCACACTTCCAGTGAGCCGCCCAGTAGGGAGAGACCGCCAGGCACATAACGGCTGAAAGGGGCCTGCGCTCCGCCAGGATCTCGTGAAGCATCTGACGGGAGACGCCGAGAGCCTTCGCTGCCGACGTTACAGACAGTCCAGCAGAAGGCAAAACGTCTTCTTTGAGAATCTCACCAGGATGAACGGGAGGCAGTCCACTCTTTCGCTCCATATCGCCCTCCCATAGACTATTTAGTTTACAGTGTCAGCGGGCCAACCGCCGTATGGCCATTCGTCCAATTTCGTTCATGGAAATCATGCTATATTCCTTGGTATGGCCACGGCTTTGCACATTCCGTTGAATGAGTATCTCGGCACGAGCTACCGGCCGGACCGCGAGTACGTGGATGGAGAGATCAGGGAGCGCAACGTGGGCAAGTGGGAACATGCGCGATTACTGGCTCTTATTGCCGGATGGTTTGGTGCGCACGAAAAAGAGTGGTGTATTGCTGGTTGCATTGCACAACGGGTTCGAGTTTCGGAGAACCGGGTTCGTGTGCCGGATCTGGTGGTGCTGACCGCCGGAGCGCAGCCGGATGTGCTGACCGATCCTCCGCTGCTGGTGATCGAGATTCTCTCTCCCGACGACAGCTACTCCGACACTCAAGACCGCGCGCAGGACTATCGCCAGATGGGCGTGGAGACGGTCTGGATCATCGATCCCAAGACGCGGACGGGGCGCATGTGCTCAGGAGCGGAGTGGGTCGAGGCCTCGCGGTTGGAGGTCAAAGGGACGCCGTTGTATGTCAATCTTCCTGAAATCTTCAGCCAGTTGACCTCTGCCTGAGCGCCTGCGGGGGCCGGCGGGGACGGTTTCCCACCCTTCCCTAGAAAAAGCGAAGGATGGGCTTCCGCCGATCCGCCCAGAATTATGGCTTCTTTCCGATGCTGACGGTGATCGCTCTTGGGGACTTTCCGGACAACTGGGGCGTTCGGTGTGTTTCGCAATGTATACCTGCGGAGACGAGAGTCAAGCATAATGCCGATTGCGCTGGCACGGACTCCACATCATCGGGGGCTATATACGCGTCGATTCCAGAATCGAAAATAGTCGCAGCCGATTCTCCCGCAGCCTCAACCACTACTCCACCGCCTCTCTCGATCTGCGATGGTATTCGTTTCCACCCCGCCGATATTAGAATCGTGTCCAAAACATTAAGGAACGCTAAAGGTTCTGGGTCGGGAAAAACCGCAAAAGCAAAGTGTTGTCCAGCGAATGGCTTTAAGGTCTCTATTAATGTGTCTTGTTGTTTTGGTGTTAGGGCTCGTGGTTGTTTAAATCTAGCCAAAGCTAGGGCAGCATCTGAAGCGGCCTTTTCTGCACTTGCTGTGCGCTCCTTCTGCTTCGCGAGCTCAGTTTCGACTCGCTGCTGTGCAGCCTTTGCGTCCGACGCGTCTTTCGCGAGCCCAGCGACTAGCGCATCCGCATTTGCGGCTCGCTCCTGTTCCTTGCCAAGGTCGGTCTTAGCCTTTGTTATGTCCAAATCAAACTGCTGCAATTGCCTTGCTTGACGGGCGTTAATAACGTTCCCAGTGACGAGCACACCGGCTCCAGCCAAAAACGCTAGAAACAGCAGAACCACCGTCGCTATATCAAAGATAGACTTCAGAGCCTCTGCGGACATAGGAGCATGCCTCAATTAAACCTTCCTCTTAACGGTCGCCGTCTCCGGGGGTGTTTTCCATGGGATGCTGGGCACCTCATCGTTGCGACCCTATCTAGCGCAAATGTAGGAAGCCACAAAGCTCATGCGAGCGAATAGCGAGCGGCTGGCCCCACCGCAGGTGGCTACCAGCCGCGGGTTTGGAGGAGTTGAGACTCTTCCAATCCGGCTGCGGCCAGGCCTTTCATCGTGCCGGTGACTTGCTCGCTGACTTCGGCGAGGATTTTGGGGTCGTTGAAGTGGGTGGTGGCCTGGACGATGGCCTTGGCGCGGGAGACGGCTTCTTCGCGCTCCTTGGGATCGTTCTCGACATCGAGAGGCGTGGCGTTGCCCTTCATGAAGATGCCGGAGCCGACGAAGATGGCCTCTGCGCCGAGCTGCATCATCAGGGCGGCGTCGGCGGGGGTGGCTATGCCGCCGGCGGAGAAGTTGGGGACGGGCAGCTTGCCGGTCTGCGCGACCATGCGGACGAGTTCGTAGGGGGCTTGGTGGTCCTTGGCGGCGGCGTAGAGTTCCTGCTCGCTGAGGACGGTGAGGGCGCGCATCTCGCGGGTGATCTGGCGCATGTGCTGGACGGCGTGGACGACGTCGCCGGTGCCCGCCTCTCCTTTAGTCCGGATCATGGCCGCGCCTTCGGCGATGCGGCGCAGGGCTTCGCCCAGATTGCGCGCGCCGCAGACGAAGGGCGTGGCGAAGGCGTGCTTGTCGATGTGATGAGCCTCGTCGGCGGGGGTGAGGACTTCGCTCTCGTCGATGAAGTCGACGCCGAGCTGCTGGAGAATCTGCGCCTCGGCGAAGTGGCCGATGCGGGCCTTGGCCATGACGGGAATCGAAACCGCCTGGATGATCTGCTTGATGAGGCTGGGCCGGGCCATGCGGGCGACGCCGCCCTCGGCGCGGATCATGGCCGGGACGCGCTCGAGAGCCATGACGGAGGTTGCGCCGGATTCCTCGGCGATGCGGGCCTGCTCGACGTTCATCACGTCCATGATGACGCCGCCTTTGAGCATCTCGGCCAGGCCGACTTTGAGGCGCAGGCTGGCGGCGGCGACGGGCTTGTTTACGTTCAATTCGGACATGATATGGACCTCGATTGGAGGCGGCGCAGGGGCTTGATTGAGCCCGGAGGCCGCGGATTTGAGTTGATTCCAGTGTAACAGCGGGGAGGTTTGCGGGCGGGGTGGGTGGCGAAGGGCGAAAGTTGTGGCTTGCGTCCTGTCTTAGTTTTCGCCAATCCGTCTGCTTCGTTTCTGGACATCTTTCTGCTTGATTGCTCAGGAAATGGCAACCGTGCAAACCCAGCCGCCGCAAGCCGGCGCGCCGCCTCGCCCGCCTGAACCGGCGAAAACCGCCGAGGCGGCGACCGAACAGGCGCTGGTGCTCGCGCCGCAACTGCCGGCGGCGGGGGCTGGGATTGCGCTCAGCGGGCCGATGGCGCGGCTGCCGGTGGAGCTGGATGTGGCGGTTCCGGTGCGGGATTTCAGGGTCCGCAATCTGCTGGCGCTGGAGCAGGGCCAGGTGGTTGAGACCGAATGGGCGCATGGGGAAGACATGCCGCTGGCCGCGGGCGAGGTGCAACTGGCGTGGAGCGAGTTTGAGGTTGTCGATTCGCGGTTGGCGGTGCGGGTGACGAGGCTGGCGTGAGAGCAGGGAACAGGGATCAGGGAACAGGGAACAGGGGAGAAGCTGGGAGATGAAGCAGGGCGGGAACGGGGAAAGCCGGAGGGTTGGCGGGCTGGCGGGCTGGCTTCTGAGCCGGTTGCGGGCTGGGGGGCGCAGGACGCCGCGGCTCGAGCTTGTGGAGCGGATTGCGCTGGCCCCGCGGCAGTCGCTGGCGCTGGTCGAGGCCGAGGGGCGGCGTTTTCTGGTGGCCACCTCGCCGGAGGGTGCGCCGGCCTTCTATGCGCTCGATGAGCGCGCGGGTCCGGCGCGGGCGCGGGTGGCGGAGAGGATTTCATGGTAGCTTCCGTGTTGCTGGCCGCGCCGGTCGCTGTGCCGCTGCTGCCCGACCTCAATGCCCGCCTTCACCCTTCGGATTCCACGCCGTGGACGATTCTTCTTGTCCTGACGCTGATTACGCTGCTGCCGGCGATTCTGATGGCCATGACGCCGCTGGTGCGCCTCTTGGTGGTTTTCCACTTTTTGCGGCAGGCGCTGGGTACGCAGACCGCGCCCTCGAATCCAACGCTGCTGGGCCTGGCGCTGATGATGACCTGGTTTCTGATGACGCCGGTCCTCAACCAAGTCGATCAGCAGGCGGTCGAGCCTTATCGTGCCGGGCAGGTGACGGGCTGGGAGGCCATCGATCGCGGGGCGCAGCCGATCAAGCACTTTCTGCTGCGCTACGCGCGGGAAAAGGATCTGGCGCTGTTTACCGCGGCCGGGCAGATACCGCGCCCCAATACGCCCGACGACCTGCCGATGCGGGTGGTGGTCCCGGCCTACATCCTGTCGGAGTTGAAGGCCGGGTTTGCCATCGGCGCGGTGCTGTTTCTTCCGTTTCTGCTGATCGACATGGTGACGGCGGCGATTACGACTTCGATCGGCATGTTCCAGTTGCCGCCGGTGGTGGTCTCGACGCCGCTGAAGATTCTGCTGTTTGTGATGGTGGACGGCTGGAACCTGCTGGCCCAGTCGCTGTTGAAGAGCTTTTAGGGGGGAAGATGACGCCCGACCTGGTTGCCGAACTGATGCGCCAACTGATGCGGGAGGCGATGATTCTGGCCGCGCCGCTGCTGATTGCGACGGCGCTTTTGAGCTTTCTGCTGAGTTTGATCCAGACGCTGACCAGTTTGCAGGAGCAGTCGCTGACCTCGGTGCCGCGCCTGGCGGCGATCTCGATGATTCTTCTGGTGGGGATGCCGTGGTTTTTGGGGCGGATGGCGGCGTATACCAGGCTGCTGCTGGGGGATTTTCATCGGTATCTGGGGTGAGGGAACAGCCATTAGCTTTTAGCTCTTAGCCGTTAGCTGGTTGGTGGAGATGCGAACAACATTGCTGCTCACGAATTGAGCTAAGAGCTAAAAGCTAAGAGCTAATGGCTAGAGGCTAAAAAGCAATGCCGGATTGGACGACATTTCTGTGCGCTATGACGCTGACCCTGGTGCGGGTGAGCGGAATGGTGGCCTTCGCGCCCTTCTTCTCCTCGACCGCGCTGCCGTTGCGGGCCAAGGCGGTCTTTGCGGGCGCGGTGGCGTTCTTGCTGGCTCCGCTGGTGGCTACGCTGCCGAATGCGCAGGTGACGATCAGCTTTTCGGCTCTTTTAGGCGAATTGGCGGTGGGGCTGGTCTACGGCCTCACGCTCGCGTTGCTGAACGAGATGCTGCTCTTTGCCGGCCAGATTGCCGGCCTGCAGTTCAGCTTCTCGCTGGTTAACCTGCTGGACCCGGCCTCGTCGATCCAGACGCCGTTGCTGGGCGAACTCTTTCAACTGATGGGCACACTGGTGGTGATTACGGCCGGTCTGGACCGTATCCTGCTGGCCTCGATGACGCGCAGCTTTCGCGTGGCGCCCCTGGGCAGCTACGCGCTGGCTCCGGGGTCGGCGCTGGAGATTGTGCGCGCCGCCGGGGGCATCTTTTTGGCGGCGGTCGAACTGGCCGCGCCGGTGCTGGCCGCGACGCTGCTGGTGGAGATGGCGGTGGCCCTGCTGGGCAAGCTGAGCCCGCAGTTGCCGGTGATGAGCTTGACGGTGCCGCTGAAAACTCTGACCGGCTTCGCGCTGCTCACCGGCTCTCTGGCCCTGTGGCCGCGCTTCATCGAAGCCCGTTTCGGCGGTTTGCTCGACCTGGCCGAGCGGCTGATTGCCGTGCCCGGAGCGAAAGGATAGCCGATGGCCGGAGAGCGCACCGAACAGGCAACGCAGCACCGGCGCGACAAGGCGCGCAGGGAAGGCGACGTGCTGCACAGCCGGGAGCTCGCGGCCGCCGCCGGAACGCTGGCCGGGGTGATGGCGCTGGGAATGTTGGGAAGCCGGCTGCTGATCGTCTGGCGGGGGAGCTTTGCCGCCTTTCTCGATCTGGGCCGGGCTGCCCGCTGGGAGCCGGCCGAGCTCGAACCGACGCTCTACGCCTTGCGCCGGCTGACGCTGGAGATTCTCGGGCCGGTGGGCGCTATGATGGCGGCGGTGGCCGCGGCAGCGCTCGGGGCGGGCCTGTTGCAGACCGGGGGCGTCAACTTCCATGCCGGGGCGGTGGGCTTCAAGCTGGACCGCATCAACCCTGTTTCCAACGCCAAGAACCTCTTCTCACTGCGCGCCGCCGCGCGGCTGGCCAAATCGCTGCTTCCCGCCGCGCTGCTCGGGGTCTTCGCGGCGCAGCGCATTGCAAGGCAATTGACCCTGCCTCCGTTTTCGATGACGCGACTGGAGATGCTGGGGTCGGATGTCTACGGACTGCTGCTGACCGCGGCCTGGTTGCTCTTCGCCTGGTCGCTGATCGACTACCTGGTCGAGTGGCAGAGCCGCGAGTCGCGGCTGAAGATGAGCCGCGAGGATATGCGCGACGAGTTCAAGGAGACCGAGGGCAATCCGCAGATTCGCGGACGGATTCGCAACCTGCAGCGGCAGATGCGCCGCCGCAAGGTGAAGGCGGACGTCTCGAAGGCCGCCGTGGTGCTGACCAATCCCACGCACTATGCGGTGGCCCTGAGCTTCGATTTTGTGACCATGGAGGCGCCCAGGTTGCTGGCCAAGGGGCGCAACCTGCTGGCCGAGGAGATCAAGGCCGAGGCGCGCTGGGCGGGAGTGCCGATCGTCGAGAACCCGCCGCTGGCCCGGTCGCTGTATCGCTCGGTCGAAGTGGGGCAATCGATTCCGGTCGATCTCTATGCCGCGGTGGCGGCGATTCTCGCCTATCTCTACCGCCAGCGGGTGGAGGCCGAACTGCGCGAGCGCCGCGCCCGCGAGGCGGCTGCGCGGGCAGCCTCTGCGGCGAATGTGCCAAGCGGGGGCGCAGCGGTTCCACCGTTTAGAGGAGGTTCTCGATGAGCACCACTGCTCTGGCCGCCGGTACGTTGCGGGCGCAGCCCTTCCTGGAGCGGCTGCGCGAGTATGCGCTGCCTCTGGCGGCGATCAGCGTGATCTTCGTGATGCTGGTGCCGCTGCCGGCCGCCGGCCTGGATCTACTGCTGTCGCTGTCGATGGCCGCCTCGATCATCGTCTTTCTCTCCGCCGTGCAGATACGCCGCGCGGTTGAGTTGAGCGTGTTTCCGACGCTATTGCTCTTGCTGACGCTCTTCCGGCTGGCGCTGAACATCGCCTCGAGCCGCCGCATTCTGCTGCACGGGTCGGAGGGCACGGCGGCGGCCGGCAAGGTCATCGAGGCCTTCGGTCAGTTCGTTGTCGGCGGCAACTATGTGGTCGGCTTCGTGCTGTTTCTGGCGCTGATCGCGATCCAGTTCTTAGTGGTCTCTCATGGGGCGGTGCGCACCGCCGAGGTGACGGCGCGCTTCACGCTCGATGCCTTGCCGGGCAAGCAGATGGCCATCGACGCCGACATGAACGCCGGGCTGATCGACGAGGCCGAGGCGCGGCGGCGGCGCCAGGCAATCGCGCGCGAGGCCGAGTTCTATGGGGCGATGGACGGCGCGGCGCGGTTCAATCAGCGGGATTCGCTGGCCACGATTCTGATTACCGGGATCAACATCATTGCTGGCCTGCTGATCGGCACGCTGCAACAAGGCATTGAGCTGGGGGAGGCTGCGCGCACATACACCGTGCTGACGGTGGGCGACGGGCTGGTGACGCTGATTCCTTCGCTGCTGGTTTCGGTGGCCGGGGGGATTACGCTGACCCGCGCCAACTCGGCCGGATTGCTGGGGGGCGAGATTCGCCAGCAGCTTCTGGCCAAGCCGGTGACGCTCTATCTGGCCAGCCTGGTTTCAGGGGCGATGTGCCTGATTCCGGGGCTTCCCAAGCTGACTTTTCTGGCGGTGGCGGCGGGTTTGTACCTTGCCGGACGCCGCGTGGCCGCACATGCACCGGCAGCCGCGCAGCCGGAGCCTGTGGCGGGCGAGAAGAAGAAAGCCGGGGAGGCGCAAAGCTCCGATCTGGCGCAACTGCTGCGCCTGGAAGACCTGACGCTGGAGATCGGCTTTCAACTGATTCCGCTGGTGGACGAGAAGCAGGGCGGCCAGTTGCTGAGCCGTGTCCGCTCGCTGCGCCGCCATCTCTCCGCCGAGATGGGATTCCTGGTGCCCCCGGTGCATATCTCCGACAACCTGCGCCTCAGGCCGCGCGAGTACCTGTTCAGCCTGCGCGGCATGGAGATTGGCCGCTGGCAGACCGAGGGGCCGCAGTTGCTGGCCGTATCGAGCGACCCGAACCGCCGTCCGCTGGCCGGCAAGGAGGCGCGCGAGCCGGCCTTCGGGGTGCCCGCGATCTGGATCGCGCCGGCTCTGGAGGACCAGGCCGTGGCCGCCGGCTACTCGGTGGTGGATGCGGTGACGGTTCTCACCACGCATCTGGGGGAACTGATCCGGCGGCACGCCTATGAGCTGCTGGGCCGGGCCGAAACCAAGCGGCTGCTGGATTCGCTCAACGAGAGCCACCCGAAATTGATGGAGGAACTGGTTCCCAAGCTGCTGACCCTGGGCGAGGTGGGCCGGGTGCTCGAACAACTGCTGCGCGAGCGGGTCTCGATCCGCGATCTGGGCACGATTCTCGAAGCGCTGCTGGAGACCGCGCCGGGGAACAAGAACGTGGTGGCGCTGGTCGAGGCCGCGCGTCAGGCGCTGGGCCGCAGGCTGATCCAGCCGCTGCTCGATCCGGAGGGCCAACTGCCGGTTCTGCTGCTCGACGGGGCGCTCGAGGAGGAGATACTGGCCACGCTCGCGCCGGAGATCGGCCAGAGGATGCTGGCTGCCGAGGCTCCGCCGGCCACGCCCGTGGTGCGCCGCCTGGCCGATTCTTTGAGGCGGCTTATCCCCTCAGCCTCCGCCGCGGCGCTTCCCGTGCTTTTAGTCCCTAGTCCGGCCCGTTATCACGTGAAGCGCTGGCTGGAGCCGGTGCTGCCTCGCCTGGCGGTGGTGGCCGCCGGGGAGATTCCCGCCGAGATTCGCTTGCGCCCGGTGGGCACGGTGCGGTGAAGAGCAGGGAGTAGGGAGTAGGGAATAGGGAATAGGGAATAGGGAACAGGGCAGCGCTGAAGAGTTATGAAGGGGTGGGCCATGGGGATCGAAGCGGCGAGTGCGGCGGGGAGCCAGAGGGTGCCGCGCGGGAGCGGGTGCGGCTATCCGCCCGGCGGCGCACAGTTTCCGGTGCTGACCGGCGAGCAGGAGCGGGTGCTGCTTGATCACCTGCCGATCGTGCGCTTTCTGGCCCGGCGTATCCACGAGCGGCTCCCCCAGCACGTGGACATCGAGGATCTGGTCTCGGCCGGGGTGGTGGGGCTGATGGACGCCTTCTCCAAGTTCGACGCCAGCAAGAAGGTGCAGTTCCGCAGCTATGCGCAGTTCCGCATACGGGGATCGATACTGGACAGCCTGCGAACGCTCGACTGGAGCCCGCGCGAGCTGCGCCGCAAGGGCCGCGCGGTCGAGGAGGCCATACGGCAATTGACCTCGCGGCTGGGCCGCGCGCCCAACGAGGCCGAGGTGGCGGCGGAGATGGCGCTGGAGCTCGAAGAGTACCAGCAGTTGCTGGGCGATCTGAAGGGCCTGGAGATCGGCACGCTGCACATGGAGCGCAACGAGGACTCGGGCGAAGAGGAGCTGGCTTATGTGCCGGGCCGTCCGGAGGAAGACCCGCTCTTTCGCTGCCTCAGGGGCGAGCTCGAAGAGCGGCTGGCCGAGGCCATTCAGAATCTGCCCGACCGGGAGCGGCTGGTGATGAGCCTTTACTACTACGAAGAGATGACCATGCGCGAGATCGGCCTGGCGCTGGGGGTGGTCGAGTCGCGGGTCTCGCAGGTTCACGCCTCGGCGGTGGTGCATCTGAGGGCCGCGCTGAAGGATCTGGCGGCGCGCGGCGCCTTTGACCGGCAGCGATCGCGCAAGCCGGTGGAACGGGCGCGGCGGTGAGAACAGTTATCAGTTATCAGTTGTCAGTGGACAGTTGTCAGTGGACGGTTGTCGGTAAACAGGAAAGTGGAGAGAGCGAAGCGCAGCCCAAAGCCGGGCTTTTTCACTGACAACTGACAACTGAAAACTGACCACTGTTTTTTGAAGGTAGGGCCAGGGATGGAAAAGACACTCAAGCAGAACGAGATCGACGCCCTGTTTCAGGCGGCTCGCAGCGCGACGCCGGAGGCGGGCAAGACCGAGGTGCGGGCCCGGGTGGTTCCGTATAACTTCTCTTCGGCGGGCCAGATCTCGACCGAGCAGTTGCGCGCCATCAGCATGTTGAACGATCTGTTTGCCCGCAACCTGACGCACAACCTGGCCGCCTGGCTGCGCACACGGTTCCAGGTCAACCTGGTCTCGGCCGAACAGATACCGTTCAACGAGTTTCTGCTGCGCATTCCCGAGATCAGCTATGTGGCTTCGGTACGCATGGAGCCGCTGGGCGCGGTTGCGGTGCTGCAACTGGACCTGGCCCTGGCTCCTCCGGTCATCGATCTGCTGCTGGGCGGGGAGGGCCGGGATGGCCCGCTGCGTGAGCTGACCGACATCGAGGAGTCGATTCTGGGATCGGTGGTGGAGATCGTCTGCCGGGAGCTGACGCTGGCCTGGCAGCCAGTGGGACTGAGTTTCAACTTTGAGCGCCGCCAGATGCAGACGCAGGTGGCGCGGCTGATG